>WNGG01029278.1_pt1 | contig 10817 bp, 7 predicted proteins | sample 5400661 | NCBI WGS metagenome assembly WNGG01 (sample SAMN13153372, study PRJNA577476) | soil metagenome | isolation source: 100 cm soil or saprolite under Garry oak tree replicate 1 | place: USA:California | collected 2016-06-15 | reverse complement strand
ACCCGGCAGTACACCGTGCCCGAGGTTGAAGCTATGGCCTTCGGCGGCCCTGCCGCGGCCGAGCACGTCACGTGCCCGATCCCTGACGACCTCCCAGGGCGCGAAGAGCACCGCCGGGTCGAGATTTCCCTGCAGCGCCTTGCCCGGCTCGACCCGGCGTACTGCCTCGTCAAGCGGCACTCGCCAGTCCACTCCTACCACGTCGGCTCCGGCCTCGCCGAGCAGGCCAAGCAGCTCACCAGTGCCGACGCCGAAATGAACGCGCGGCACCCCAGTGCTTTCCAGCGCAGCGAAGATCCGCTTGCTGTGCGGCAGCACGCTGCGGCGGTAGTCGTCAGGCCCGACCGCGCCGACCCACGAGTCGAACAGCTGCACAGCCGAAGCGCCGGCGGCAACCTGGATCTGCAGGAACGAGATCGTGATATCGGCGAGCCTGTCGAGCAGCGAGTGCCACAGGCGGGGGTTGCTGTACATCAGCGCCTTGGTGCGCTCGTGGTTCTTTGACGGTCCGCCCTCCACCAGATAGGACGCCAGGGTGAATGGACCGCCGGCGAAGCCGATGAGTGGCCGGTGGCCAAGCTGGGCTACCAGAGCCTGCACTGCCTCGGTCACGAATGGAACGTCCCCTGGCACCAGTGGCCGCAGCCGCGCCAGCATCGAAGCATCGCGCAGCGGGTGCTCAACGACCGGGCCGACTCCAGGCCGAATGTCCAGGCCGACTCCCACCGCCTTCAGCGGGACGACAATGTCGCTGAAGAAGATCGCCGCATCAACGTCGTATCTGCGCAACGGCTGCAGGGTGATCTCGACAACAAGGTCGGGCCGTGCACACGCCTCCAGCATCCCGATCCCCGCCCGCACCCTGCGGTACTCGGGGAGTGAGCGGCCCGCTTGGCGCATGAACCATACCGGCGTGTAGGGCACCGGCTTTCTGCGGCAGGCTCGCAGGAACGCTGAGTCTTCCAATGCCGGGCTCACATTAGAGATCGTCTCACAGGCCATCAGTGATTTTCGTGACACGCCGTGCGACATCCACCGCTTCGACGTCAGCGTATGCCACCTTTTGATCAGTCTTGCGCCACCCCAGCCGACACCGGCGGTGCGCTCCCGTGAGGAGGTCGCATGCGATGAGCCTCATTATGTTGGTTTGCCCGCAATGCCAGGATGAGCGGCTGTTCGAGCGGCCACACGAGCCGGCGAGCTGCCCAGACCGGGCGGACAGCCCCGACGGCGGCTGTCCCGAGCGCGCCTGCGTCGAGTGCGGCACCGGACTTCTGGTCGGCTTCGCGGTGCCGCTGCGCCCCCCACACAGCCGAGCGGTGGTCGGCGGGCGGGACATCCCGGAACGTGCCGCATGACAGCCCGCCTGCGGTTGTGGCATACGCTCCTGTCATGAGCCCGGCAGGCCGGGCGGCGCCACGGCAGGCCGCAGTGGCGGCAGAGATCTTCCGCAGCGCCGCGGCAGACCTCGAAGCTGAGCGTGAGCGACAGGCGGCGCTCCGCCCTGAGCTTTCGTTCGAGGACGTAGCCGCCCCCAAGCGGCTGGCGCCTCATGCGGTTGCATTTGCGGCAGCCGTGTCGCACGAAGGCGGCGGCGAGATCGCGACCGGTCGGATGATCCTTCTTTACGATCCGGCAGGCCAGACCGGGTGGGCTGGACCGTTTCGCGTTGTCGCGCAGATCCAGGCAGAGGTCGACCCGGAGATCGCGGTCGACCCGCTGCTTGGCCCGGTCGGATGGAGTTGGCTCACCGAGGCTCTCGACGCGCGTGCCGCCCATTATGCGGCGCCGAGCGGTACCGTGACGCGCGTGGTAACCGAGGGCTTTGGCGCGAAGCGTGACGACCCTGCCGCGACTGAATTCGAGTTGCGTGCGTCCTGGTCCCCCGCGGATCCGTTGGCTCCGTTGGCGACAGGACATCCGAACCTGGCAAACCACCTCGCGGCCTGGTGCGATGCACTCTGCGCCGCAGCCGGGCTGCCGGCACCTGGGGTCAGCGCGCTGCCACCGCCTGGCACGATGCCAAGGGTGGTTCGCCCTCGCGAGCGTAGCCGACGTGGTCACACGGCCTCGCGGTCAGGTGACATCCGGTAACGGCGCGCCGGGCCTAAATGACGGCGCGCCGGACACAGCACTGCCTCTGCTCGAACCACGCGCGCCGATCCCGCCGGTGGTGACGAGCCCCGATCGTTACACCCTGGCGGTCGGTGCGCTCGAGGCCGGAACCGGGCCTGTCGCCGTCGACGCGGAACGCGCGTCAGGGTACCGCTACGGGCAGCGCGCTTACCTGGTTCAGTTCTGGCGCGAGGGCACAGGCACGGTGCTCATTGACCCCATCCTTTGTCCCGACCTGTCCCGCATCGACGCCGCGCTGGTGAACGTAGAGGTGGTGCTGCACGCTGCTTCGCAGGACCTGCCATGCCTGGCCGAACTCGGCTACCGGCCCGAGCGCATCTTCGACACAGAACTAGCCGGCCGGTTGCTCAGTTTCCCCAGGGTCGGGCTGGGCACCCTCGTGGAGGAGATACTTGGGCTGCGGATGGAAAAGGGCCATTCCGCGGCCGACTGGTCTACTCGTCCGCTGCCCGCCGCCTGGCTACGTTACGCGGCTCTTGACGTCGAGGTTCTCGTGGACCTGCGTGATGTGCTGGCCGAACAGCTGGAAGCGGCGGGCAAGAGCGAGTGGGCGCGCCAGGAGTTCGCTGCGGTGCTTGCCAGCCGACTGCCCAAGCCCCGGAGGGATCCGTGGCGGCGGACATCCGGGATCCACCGTGTACGTGCCCGCCGCGGCCTCGCGGCCGTACGTGAACTGTGGAATGCACGTGACGATGCCGCCAGGCAGCTTGATCTGTCCCCTGGCCGAGTGCTCCCCGACGCGGCGATCGTGGAGGCAGCAAGGACCTTGCCGACCACCCCGGCCGAACTGCACGCGATCAGCGGATTCACTGGCCGCAACGCCCGGCAGCGTACTTCTACCTGGCTGCGCGCGTTGGCACGTGCCCGCCTCGGCGCGGAGGATACGCTGCCCGAGGCTTCCATGCCAGGCGAGGGGCCACCGCCTGCCAGCAGGTGGGCCGAACGTGATCCTGCAGCTGCCAGACGCCTGGAGTCAGCACGAACCGTGGTCGCCGCCATCGCCGATGAACACACCGTGCCAAGCGAGAATCTTCTCCAGCCCGACGCGGTGCGGCGGCTGGCCTGGAGCCCGCCCACTGAACTCACCGTTGAATCGGTGGCAGGCACGCTCGCAGGTCACGGTGCTCGGCCCTGGCAGATCGAGCTGACTGCGGCACCGCTGGCAGGCGCGCTTCGCCGCCTCCACGACAAGAGTGAGGCCCGCCATCAGGATTGACCTGCGCGACTCCATACCGTAATGCCGCTATAAGGCCGCGGTAGTGCCGCCGTATTGGCGAACCGTATTGCCGACTGTGCTGCCGAGACTGCGCGCTGCCACGCCGCCCGCAAACGGCACCCCGGTCGATGCGGGGAATTGCGCCTGGACGATCATTGAGTTGTCGGTCGGCGTCGTCGGTTAGGGGGCCAGGGCGACGCCGGCCGGCCCACACGCAGCCGGGTCTGCACAAAACCGGCCGGCCCACACGCAGCCGGGTCTGCACAAAACCGGTCGGCCCACACGCAGCCGGGTCTGCACAAAGAGGAGACCGATGAAGACAGCGAGGCTGCACGCGCCCGGAGATCTGCGGGTGGCAGACGAACCCCCACCGGAGCCGGAGCCTGGCAGCAGCCTCGTCCGTGTCACGGCAGTCGGGATCTGCGGTTCGGATCTGCACTGGTGGAGCGAGGCGGGCATCGGCGATGCCAAGCTGGATCAGCCCCTGGTTCTCGGGCACGAAGCCGCCGGGATTGTGGAGGCTGGCCCGCACCAGGGACAACGGGTCGCGATCGATCCGGCCATCCCGTGCGAAACCTGCCGCCAGTGCCGTCATGGGTACCGCAACCTGTGCCCGCGGATACGGTTCGCCGGCCATGGCAGCCAAGACGGTGCGATGCGGCAACTCATCGCCTGGCCATCCGCGCGCCTGCATCCGCTGCCGGACCGGTTGACCGATGCGGACGGCGCCGTACTAGAGCCGCTTGGCGTGGCGATTCACGCACTTGACCTCGGTCATCTGCGGATCGGCTGTACGTGCGCCGTCATCGGGTGCGGCCCGATCGGGTTGCTGCTCGTCCAGCTTTTGCGGGCGGCAGGCAGCGCCCGGGTCATAGCGGTGGATCCGCTGCCACACCGCCGTGACGCGGCACGCGAGGCGGGTGCCGATGTGACTATCGGCCCCGACGCCGCAGAGGGGACCTCGGGCCTGCTCGACCTGGCGGGCGATGGGGTTGATACGGCATTCGAGATGGCAGGGACAGCCGACGCCGTTCAGCTCGCTGCGCGGATGACCCGCCCTGGTGGCCGCGCGGTCCTTGGCGGCATCCCCGGTGACGACTGGATCCGGTTCCGTGCTTCCGTGGCCCGCCGCAAGGGGCTCACGATCGCGATGGTCCGCCGGATGAACGAGGTGTACCCGCGAGCGATGGGCCTGGCCACAAGCGGTCGGGTCAACCTGACCGGGCTGGTGACCGACCGGTTCCCGCTCGACCTGGCCGCCGACGCGTTTGCCGTCGCCGCGGGCCGCCGCGGCCTGAAGGTGCTCATCGAACCCAGTGTGGTGAATGCGGCACCGTACACCCAATAACGTGCTGAATGCAGCATTCACCACACTGCCCGCAGCCCCATCGGGCACGCTCAGCGGACGCAGTGCCGTTCGAGCACGGCGAGCGATGCGGCGGGCGAGGTGTCGGGCGGCGCAGCGGGCGGTGCGGCAGGCGGCGCGGCGGGCGGTGCGGCCGGCGGTGCGGCAGGTGGTGCGGCCGGCGCCCCCGGCGCCTCTAGCGCGGAGTCATGGAACGCCACATGCATGACCCAGAAGGCAGCCTTGTCCAGCGAGGGATCGCTTGGCACTGGCGCGCCTACGTACGCACACGCCTGCGCGAGCAGCTTCGGCAACGTCTCGCCGTGCCCGCACACGATCGTGGCAGCGTGGTCGGCGAGCAAAGCGGCCAGCCGCGCCCTGGCGGCTGACTCGATGCCGACGCCATCCTCGCCAGCACCCCAGGTGAGAGCCGGATCGGCGGTAACAGCGATATCGGCTGAAAGCGCATAGGGCAGCAATGTCTCCACACAGCGTGCCGTGGCCGAGCTGACCAGGCGCGCCGCGCCGAAACAGGCGAGAAGGATGGCTAGCTCGGCCGCCTGGCCGATACCCGCATCGTCCAGCGGCCGTAGCCGGTCGTCGCTCGGCCCGTCGCCCTTGCTCCCGGCCGACGCGTGCCGGAGCAATATGTAGGGCACGGTGGCGCTTGGCCCTTCGGCAAACTCGCAGCCAGTCCGCCAGGCTGGCCCGCTGACCGAGGTGGTATCGGTGACCGCGGTGGTGCCGGTGACCGCGGTGGCGCCGGTGTCGCGGCCCAGTAATCCACCCGCTTAGGGCGGCCGCGGACCAGGTAACGGGTGCTCCCGAGAGGGCGGCCAAGCACCGGCCACACGCCCGTCTCCTCCGCCACCTCGCGCACCGCATTGACCAGCGGATGCTCGCCTGACTTCGCCTTTCCCTTGGGGAAGCTCCAGTCGTCGTAGCGCGGGCGGTGCACGATGGCGACCTCCACACCGGCCCGCCCATACCGCCACAAGACGGCCCCGGCGGCACGCAGTTCGCCGCGCTCCGGGCCGTTACGCATCGGCAGCCCTCCGTCGGCGTACCTGGATCAGGTGCGATTGGATGTCGAGCAGCGGCTTGCCTGAGTCGTCGGTGCTCCGCCTGGACCAGTGGCCTTCGCTGTCGAGCCACCACGAGGCGGTGCTCTCGTCCACCGCCAGGTCGATCAGCGACGCGAGTTCCTCTCGCTGCGCCGGGTCCGCGACCTGAACGAGCACCTCGACGCGGCGATCCAGGTTGCGGTGCATCAGGTCGGCGCTGCCCAGCCACACGTCTGGCGGGCCATCGTCGCCGGTGGGCCCGAATGCCAGCACCCGGGAGTGCTCAAGGAACCGGCCGAGGATGCTTCGGACACGGATCGTTTCCGACAAACCGGGCACACCGGGCCGCAGCGCACAGATCCCGCGCACCCACAGGTCAACAGGCACGCCCGCCTGCGAGGCGCGGTAAAGCGCATCGATCACCACCTCATCGATGAGCGCGTTGCACTTGATCCTGATCCTGGCCGGGTGACCGTCGGTGAACCGTTCCCGTTGGGTGTTGATGCGGTCGACGATCCCGGTGCGCAGCGACACCGGGGCGACCAGGAGCCGACGGTAGGACTTCCGCCTTGAGTACCCGGTGAGATGGTTGAACAGGTCGGTGACGTCCTCGCCGACCACGGCGTCCGCGGTGAGCAGGCCGAAGTCTTCGTACTGCCGCGCGGTCTTCGGGTGATAGTTGCCTGTGCCGATGTGGCAGTAGCGCCGCAGCGTGCCGTCCGGCTCCTGGCGTACAACGAGCGCCGTCTTGCAATGTGTCTTCAGCCCGACGATGCCGTAGACAACGTGGCAGCCGGCTTCCTCCAGCTTTCGCGCCCAGGCGATGTTGGCCTGCTCGTCGAACCGCGCCTTGATCTCGACCACCACGACGACCTGCTTGCCCGCCTGCGCGGCGTCGATCAGCGCGTCCACAATGGGCGAGGCGTCGCTGGTCCGGTACAGCGTCTGCTTGATCGCGAGAACTCGCGCGTCGGCGGCCGCATCCTCGACAAGGCGCTCCACACTGGCGGTGAACGAATCGTACGGGTGATGGACGAGCACGTCCCGCTCACGCAGCGTAGCGAACACGTCGGCGTCGCGGCTCAGCGCGGACTCGGCGGGGACGAACCGGGGGTACTTGAGTTCTGGGAGATCGAGGTCCGCCATCGCGTGCAGGCCGGCCAGATCCAGCGGACCGGGCAGCCGGTAGACGGCGCGCTCACCGATGCCAAGCTCGGTCACAAGGCGATCGAGGACCGCCGTGGAGATCGAGTCATCGACCTCCAGACGCACCGCTGGCCCGAACTTGCGGCGGAGCAGTTCCCGTTCCAGTGACTGCAGCAGGTCCTCTGTGACATCCTCGTCGACCTCGAGGTCCTGGTTGCGGGTAACCCGGAAGGCATGGTGCTCGATCACCTCCATGCCCTCGAACAGCTGGGTCAGGTGCGCGGCGATGACGTCTTCAAGCGGAACGAACCGGTGCTGTGAAACCTCAAGGAACCGCGGCAGCAGCGGCGGCACCTTCACCCGGGCGAACATCTTTCCGCTGGATTGCGGATCGGCCACAACCACGGCCAGGTTGAGCGACAGACCCGAGATGTAGGGAAACGGGTGCGCGGGGTCGACAACCAGCGGCGTCAGCACCGGGTAGATGCTGTCACGGAACAGGCGGTGCAGGCTCTGGCGTTCGTCCTCGGACAGCTCGCTCCAGCGCAGGATCTCGATGCCCTGCGCGGTCAGCGCGGGCAGCACGACGTCGCTGAAGCAGCTCGCATGGCGGACCATCAACTCCCCCGCGACCTCGAAGATGCGCCCGAGCACCTGGCGCGGCGGCCGCTTGGTCGCGGTCTCCACCGGCAGCCCGGTAGCCAGCCGGCGGGCGAGGCCCGCCACCCGCACCATGAAGAACTCGTCCAGGTTGCTCGCGAAGATGGCCAGGAACCGAACGCGCTCCAAAAGCGGCACGCTATCGTCTTCTGCCAGCTCGAGCACCCGCTGGTTGAACCGGAGCCAGCTCTCTTCGCGGTCGAGGTATCTGTCCGGAGGAAGATCGGCCTGGGTTGCGGACTCGGTTGCCTCGGTCACGCTCATGGCACGATTGTCTCCGATTTTGGTCAGATATCGCCGCCTCGTTCTCGCGGGGCCGCGCCGCACGCGGCGAGCAGGGTGTCCCAGCCGACCAGCTTGACCCGCTGGCCACGGCCGAGTTCGGCGGCAAGTTCCATCTCGCGCTTCTCGATGGCCAGCCAGTCGGTGTAGCTCACCGGCTGGACACCGCGGCTGGAAAGAATCTCCTCGACACGCCGCCGACCGTGCGGTTGCGTCGACGAGGTGCCTCGCTCGTCGGCCATCAGCGATCGGACAGTCTGCGCCGCGTCGGACTTGTTGGTGCCGATCACCCCGGTCGGACCGCGTTTCAGCCAGCCTGCCACGTACTGTCCTGGAATGGGTTTGCCGTCGGCACCGAGCACCCGTCCCTCGTCGTTCGGCACAGTGCAGGTCCGCTCGTCGAACGGCACGCCCGGCAGCGGCACGCTCTGGTATCCCACCGAACGCAGCACCATCTGAACGGGGAGTTCCTCGTACTCGCCAGTCCCGATGACGCGCCCCGACTCGTTCAGCCTGGTCCGCTCCAGGCGCAACCCCGTCACCCGGTCGGTACCGATGATCTCCACTGGCCGCAGCCAGAACCGCACGCTGAGCCGCCGCGCCCGATCCCCGGGCACCCGCCCTGCCCAGCCTCTGATCACGGTCAGGTTGCCGCGGACATGCCGGTCGGATTCGGCCAGCCGGGTACTGTCCCCCGTCGGGTCAAATGCGTCCAGGTCGATCTCGGCCGGGTCAACCACAACGTCGGCACCCGGGATTTCGCCGAGCTCTCGCAACTCCTTGGTGGTGAACTTGGCCTGCGCGGGACCACGCCTTCCGATCATGTAGAGGTCGCGGGCCTTGCTGGCGGCGAGAGCGGAAAACACGGCCTCAGGCACGTCGGTGTGGTGCAGCTCGGCGGAGGTTTTGGTGAGGATGCGCGCCACATCGACGGCGACATTGCCGACCCCGATCACGGCAATCGACTCGGCATCGAGATCGAACATGTCCGGGTCGATGTCCGGGTGCCCGCAGTACCAGTTGACGAAGTCGGTGGCGGCCACGCTGCCGTGAAGATCTTCGCCTGGCACGCCGAGCCGCCGGTCGCGCATCGCGCCGGTCGCGTAGACGACCGCGTCATAGCACGCAAGCAGCTCGTCACGGGTCACGTCTGTACCGAAATGCACGCCGCCAAGGAACCGGACGGCAGGGCGTTCGAGCACCCGCTGCAGGTAGTTCGCGATCGATTTGATCGAGGTGTGGTCTGGTGCGACCCCGTAGCGGACCAGGCCGTACGGGGTCGGCAGCCGGTCGAGAACGTCCACCTCGATGTCAAGGCCACCATCGAGCGCCTCAGCCTGCTTGAGCAGCGCCTCGGCGGTGTAGAGGCCGGCTGGGCCGGACCCGATGACCGCCACCCGAGTCGGCGTCACGATCGTGGACCCGCGCTCGGCTGCTCGAGGACGGCGGACCGTTTCGCCGCGTGCGCCACGATTTCGGTCACCCGCCTGGCGAGGTGCTGCGGCGTCAGGCCCGCGTCGGCGAGGATCTCTTTCCGCTCGCCATGGCCGAGGAACTCCTGTGGCAGCCCAAACGTGCGCATCGGTGTGGCGACGTCGTGGTCGCGCAGCAGACGGCAGACCGCGTCGCCGAAGCCTCCCACCCGTCCGTTGTCCTCAACCACTATTACATAACGGCTGCCGCGAGCCGCCCCGACCAGCGCCTCGTCCACTGGCTTTGTCCAACGTGGGTCCACCACTGTGACGCCGATGCCCTGATCGGCGAGCCTTGCCGCGGTCTGGACGCACACACCTGCCATCACACCAGCGCCTACTAGAAGCACGTCCTCAGCCTGGCCGGCGGCGGGCCGGCACAGCACATCCATGCCACCCAGCTTCCCGACGTCGGGGATGTCCCCGTCCACGGTGGCTTTCGGGTACCTGAGCACGGTGGGGCCGTCATGGATGGCGATGGCCTCGCGCAGCAGTTGGGAAAGGCGGGCGGCGTCACGCGGTGCGGCGATCCGCAGGCCGGGGATCACCTGAAGGATGGACCCGTCCCACATCCCGTTGTGGCTGGCACCGTCCGGGCCAGTGACTCCGGCCCGGTCCAACACGAAGGTGACTGGCAGCTTGTGCAGCGCGACGTCCATGATGACCTGGTCGAACGCCCGGTTGATGAAGGTCGAGTAGATGGCGACAACCGGGTGCAGGCCGCCCATCGCAAGGCCGGCCGCACTGGTGACCGCGTGCTGCTCGGCGATGCCAACGTCGTACACGCGATCCGGGTAGGCCGCGCCGAATTTCGCCAGGCCGGTCGGGTACAGCATCGCCGCGGTGATCGCCACCACGTCCGGGCGCTCCGCACCGATCGCCACCATCTCGTCGGCGAACACCTTCGTCCAGGTGCGCGCCGTCGATACGCTCGGCGCTCCCGTTTCCGGGTCGGTACCGGCCCCGACCTGGTGCAGGCAGTCTTCGTCGTTAAGTTCCGCTGGTGGGTAGCCGAACCCCTTATGCGTGATGACATGCACGATGACCGGACCACCGAAGTCGCGAGCCCTGCGCAAGGCGTACTCCACCGCCTGCTCGTCGTGCCCGTCGATCGGGCCAACGTACTTCAGACCCAGGTCCTCGAACAGCACCTGCGGCTGCAGAACGTCTTTGATGCCCTTCTTGATTCCGTGCAATGTGTCATACAGCGGCGGCCCAACCACCGGCGTGCGGGACAGCGTCGTCTTTATGTATTCGAGTACATGCTCGTACCGCGGCGACATACGCACCGAGGCGAGATTGCGGGCGAGCCCGCCGATCGTGGGTGTGTAGGAACGCCCGTTGTCGTTGACCACGATGACAAGGCGGCTGTCGTGCGCGGCGGCGATGTTGTTCAGCGCTTCCCACGCCATGCCGCCGGTGAGCGCGCCGTCCCCGATGACGGCGACGACGGTGCGTCCCGTCTCACCGCGCAGCTTGTACGCCTTCGCGAGCCC
>WNGG01020488.1_pt1 | contig 10817 bp, 10 predicted proteins | sample 5400661 | NCBI WGS metagenome assembly WNGG01 (sample SAMN13153372, study PRJNA577476) | soil metagenome | isolation source: 100 cm soil or saprolite under Garry oak tree replicate 1 | place: USA:California | collected 2016-06-15 | reverse complement strand
TCGCGCCGTCCTCTGCTCGGCGTTTACGCGAAGTTGTAATCCGCGCCAGCTTCAATCGGAAGTCAGGCTTCCAGTCCGCCAGTCGGACGGACTCGTCCTGCGACGAGCCTGACTTGGCCGGCGGGCATCTTGGGAGTGTCGGACCTTAGCGGCTACAGCGCAGCAACCATCGGGCGCTGATACCGGTCTTTCCGCTGCGGAAACTAAATCGGCGCGCCGACTTCCACCGCGCATATTCCGTCGCACCACATTTCAATGCGCGCGCGGATCTGATCGCGGATTTTGCGTGTGCCGGCGAGGCGCTCCTCACGTGTGCCAGTGAACCCGGCTGGATCTGGAAAACTCCAGTGCAATCGCTTGGTCACGCCAGGAAAGATGGGACAACGCTGGGCACTGCTCTCGTCGCAAACCGTAATCACGTAGGCGAATAACTTGCCGGATTTGAAAACATCGAACACGGATTGAGTTTGATTGTGCGAAATATCAGTCCCGATCTCGCGCATCGCTTCGACTGCCAGCGGATTGAGACTCCCCGGTTCGAGACCGGCGCTGTGCGCCTCAAAATAGTCGCCGCAAATCTCGTTTAGAAACGCTTCCGCCATTTGGCTGCGGGCGCTGTTGTGAATACAGATGAACAAGACCTTTTGTTTCATGATGGGTGATCGATCATGCCATGAAGAGGAACAGAACGACAATCTTTTCGTCCCGCCAGCGCCTTTGTCATCATGTGCGCTTGCTGATGAAGATCGAGATGCGCTTCGCGAACGCTTTGGATGGCTCGGCGTAAAAGCGGCGGCCAAGTTCGAGCGCATTGCGACGCAACCGTTTGCCTCGTTTCCGGATGACCTTGTGAAGTTGCATCAGTTCACCGTGCAACGCGTCATCGCCGCTTTCCTTCTCCAGGCGCTCCAGAAGAAAATCGAAATCGTGTTCCCGACCAAGCATTTCGCCTAAAACCTCCGCGTCGGCGGCAATCTTTTCCAAAACCACGCGGTTAAGCGGCTGTAAAATGCGCAACTGATACCAGAGATCTTTGACGCGCTTGCGCCAGGCATGAAAATTTTCCGGGACCGGTTTCTTGATCGTTTTCGCAAGTCCGCGCTGGCCCCGTTTGTATATCTTCCCGACCGCGCTGCAAATTTGCTTCCAGGTGATGCCGTCTAGCAGCCATTTCGAAAGGCGTTCTTCCGCGCGTTCCAGCATTGGAATTGCTTGTTTCTGCCAGCCAGCAAACGCGGCGGAAAAACTTTCCCGCTCCAGCGACAACAGTCCTTCGATGCGCGCAAACTGGTTTTCGCCGGAGCCTTTTGCCGTTTCGTCACGTAATTGAATCAACGTTTGCAGTCGTACCTGCCCATCGCGCAGATCGGAGACGAGCCGTCCGATCTCGCGCACGCAGCAGTCCTCGCGCGTATGCCGATTTTTTCCGACTTCGTCTGAGGCAAGGCGCATTGCCGCGCGCAGTTTTTTAAGATGTTTGCGAACTTCGTGCACGGTAACGCCGCGTTGCTTTGCCGGGTGCCGGCACAATCGAAGAGCAGACTCGATTTGTTCGCGAAAAACTCTCTTCAGCCCATTCGGCAACGGTTCGCGCAATTTCAAACGGAAGCTCATATCGTCTCCTTACTCGTTGGCCAGTCTCACGTTGCTGTAACGCTTTTCGGCCGTCACCTCCCGCCCAAACCAGGAAGGTGGCTTGAATTTTCGGCACGTTGTACGGTCGGGGAATTCCACCTCCGCCACCACCAGACCGGCATGTTTGCCGCGATAAATATCAATCTCGATCAGTAGATCTCGCCATGGAATTTCGTAGCGCAGCTTGCGCAACCTCCTCCCGGCAGTCGCCGGCCAGAGCGCCGCGAACTGCTTGGGACTGAGTTTGACCTCGCGCTCTTCCCGTGACCTGCCCCGGCCCACTTTGAAAGTCAGCGACGCGGTTTTGTCTTTTTTGCGGATGCGAACCTGCCTGCCCGCGGACTCCGTTGCCAGGTAACCTTGTGCGATGATATAACGCCGTGCCCGTTTGAGATTTTCAGGCAGGCGCTTAAGCAAAAACTTGCGTTCGATTTCGCGACTGTTTGGCATTGCCGTCTTCATTCGAGCAAGGCCGGCTGCTAAGGGCGGTCAATGTTTCGTGGACGCAATTTCAATTCTCGGAGCGCGTCGCAGGAGATCCGCCTGCCAATTCGTGCGGCTCTCAGGTGCGGGTTCGCGAGTACGCTGTGAGCGGTTCGGCCGTCTCCAGATTCTTGATCACGGTGCTGAGATAGACCGACTCGGGATAAAATGCCTTGTACTTGGTGATCTCCGCCCGATTCAATACTTTGAATCCGTAGCGTTCGAACATTTTCTCCCCGCGCCGGCTTTCGAAAGTCACGATCTGGCCGTAAACACGTTTCTCGCCCGAGCGATACAGATAGCTTAGGTATGCGCTCATCAGGGCGCGGGTTGTGGATACTTTTCGAGCATCCGGCAGCAGGTTGATATGAAAATGCGGGACCCGGCGCGGACGCGCGGGCACTTCATGCCACCCATGCACCAGCGTCCAGCGGATAAAACGACGCGAGCGTTCCTGATAGCGAAAGTAGCGAATGAGCGCGCGGAAAAAGAGCCAAACGTTTTGATAAAGCGCGTAGATTTGATTGCGCAACGGTTTGCGCGAGCCGAGGAGATAACCGCGAATCTCGCCATCTACTTCCAGAAGAAAACACGACTCGGGTTCGTGATCCGTATAATAGGTCGTAAGAAAATCGGCGAACAATTCTCGATCCTCGTAAACCGGATCGATCGGGTCGCCGAGAAATCCTGTATCGCAGCACAACTTTCTGACCGCTTCGCGATCTGACGGGCGGTAGCTGCGAATAATGAACGGCTTATGATCGTCGCTCTCCATTAAGAACGGCGGTAGTTTGCGCAGGTCTCGCGATAAATGCAAAACAGTTCTTTGAGCACGCGCGGCCAGCTATACAAATTCTGCGTCACGCGCGCGGCCGCCTCGCCCAGAGCCGGTAATTTTTTTGTGTTCGCTCCTTCAATCGCGTCGGCCAATGCCTCGGCGCTGTTTGCACGCGCCCAGGATTCCTGGTCATGGCAAATAATTTGGTCCATGCAGCTGCCGCAAATTCCCACTACCGGCGTACCGCACGCCTGACTTTCCAGCGCCACAAGCCCAAACGTTTCCTGAACACCCGGATGAACGAAGAGATCAGCCGCTCGATAATAACGTGCGAGATCAGCGGAGTCCGTACAATACTGAATCCAGGAGACGTCTTTCCCGCAAGTGCGGGACTGCAACTGTCGAAGTTCCTTGCGTTGCGGGCCATCGCCGATGATCAACAGATGGAACTCGCGTGAGCGGCCCTGCAAGAGCTCGAAGGCTCGAAAGAGTGTTTGCGTGTTCTTTTCCCTTGCCAGACGGCCTACGTAGAGAAGCAGCTTTTGCTGGAGGGCAATCCCCAACGAGGCGCGTGTCGCTTTTGCGTCATCCGGCGTCGGCTTAAAGATGTTGGTGTTCACGCCGAGCCGCACGGTGCGCACGTTGCGCACGCCCCATTCAAAGAGAACGCCGGCCAGCTTTTCGGACGGCACAAGCGTGACTTGAAAGCGATTGTAAAGCTTGCGCACATATGCGCGCGTCAACTTCATGGCCTGATGCGTCCCGCGTCTGCCCAAAAATTTTGTGCTGCCGCGCAGATACGCTTCTGGGAAATGCGAGTGGTAAAAACCAACCACCGGGATTTTCAGCAAGCGGCCGACCGCGATTGCTTTCCATCCGACTTGGTACGGGTCGCTCGATTCAATGATGTCAGGCCGTTCACGTTCCAGGATCTCCTCGATTGCGCGCAGGTTTAGCAGCGCTCGATAACGCGATGTGCGCGAGAGCAAAGGTGAGTGGATCGAATAAATGCGCGACCTCGCATTCGTAGTCACTTCCGTTTTCGGTCCCGGAATGATGAGAACGTGCTCATCGCCAGTCGAGTGCTTGTCGATGTACACGATCTTCTCGTGCACATAACGCTTGACGCCCCCGCTCAGCGGCGAGTAAAACTGGGTCAAGTCGCAAATCTTCAAAGCTGCACTGTAGCCGTCGCCCTGTGGACGACGCAATACGCGGACATTAAACACACCAGCGCCGCGCTTCGCACAGCGAAGCGACTACAGAACCGGCAAACCCGCGATCCTGGAATCAGGTATGCGATTCCAGATCGCTTAAGTATTTTTCCGCATCCATGGCCGCTGCGCAGCCTGTGCCGGCCGCGGTAACCGCTTGTTTGTAAACCCGATCTGCCACGTCACCGGCGATGAACACTCCAGGGTGCTTACTCTCGGCAAGATTTTTCGCGATCAGATAACCGTCCGCATCAGCTTGGAGCTTGCCAGTAAACGGTTGTGTGTTTGGATCGTGACCAATGGCGACAAATACGCATGCGACTTCCAATTCGCGCTCCTCATTGGTTTTCACGTTGCGCAGTCGCACCGCCCGCATCTCGCCTTTTGCATCGGAAATGTATTTCGTCACGACTGTATTCCAGATCGGCTCGATCTTCTTGTTCGCAAACACGCGGTCTTGCATGATCCTGGACGCGCGCATCTTGTCGCGTCGATGAATCAAATAAACTTTGGAGGCGAATCGGGTGAGAAAAAGCGATTCCTCCGCTGCTGAATCGCCGCCACCAATCACGCAAACCGGGACGTTCTTGTAAAATGCACCGTCGCACGTCGAGCAGGAAGTCAGGCCATGACCAATCAGTTTCTCTTCGTTCTCGAGTCCCAAATATCGTGCTGACGCGCCGCTGGCGATAATGAGCGCCTGTGTTTCCAGCCACTCATCATCGGCTTTGATCCGAACATGGCTGTTGCGCGGCTCGAAATCCGTCACTTCGGCATAAGAGAAACGAGTGCCAAACTTCTCAGCTTGTTTGTGCATATTCATGATCAACTGCGGGCCGTCGATCCCGTCGGGAAATCCAGGGTAATTCTCCACTAAAGTCGTAGTGGAAAGTTGGCCGCCCGGTTGCCGGCCTTCGAGGACAAGCGGATTTAAGTTCGCCCGCGCGGCGTAAATCGCCGCCGTCAATCCGGCGCAGCCACTTCCTACAATGATCACTTTCTCCATCAATAAAATCTAGCACATCGCGCAAGCCGGAACATAGGCTTGCAGCCTGTGCGGCCAACTGAGTTTTCAACCCGCTTAGTCGCCCCGGGCGAGAGCAGCAGTCAGGATGACTGCTGGCCGCACAGCGCTGGAGCGCTATGTTCCGGCAGCATGCCCGAATTGGCTGAGGTCGAATGGTATCGCAAGCAATGGAACGTCGGCCTCGGCAAAAAGATTGTCGATGTTCGGTTAGATGGGAGAAACAGGGTTTTTCGGGGAACAGATCCACGCGAACTTCATCGAAGATTGGTCGATGAAAAATTTCTGAGCTCGGAGGCACGCGGCAAACGGATGCTCTTCAAATTCTCGAGCCATAACTGGCTCGGGATTCACCTCGGCATGACCGGGAAGATTCGCGTCGAATCCGGGAATTTTCACCCGAACAAACATGACCACCTGGTGCTTTATCAATCCGAACGCGCGCTTGTCTTCACTGATTCGCGAAAATTCGGCCGCGTCCGGTTTCATCACGGCCGCGAAGGACCGGATTGGTGGGACACGGGTGTGCCGGAGATCATTTCCGCGGAGTTCGATCAACGATTTGTCGATCGATTCTTAGATCGACACCGCAAAGCCCCGATCAAATCCGTTGTACTCTTACAGAACGGTTTTTCCGGAATCGGCAACTGGATGGCTGATGAAATTTTGTGGCGGGCAAACGTTCTGCCACCGAAACGAACAGGAAAGTTAACCCGACACGAACGCGCGGCGATTTTCCGTGCAACAAAATTTGTCGTGAGAAGATCGCTTGAAACGCTCGGCAGAAACTTCACTGATCCGCCGAAGAATTGGCTGATTCACCAGAAGTGGAGACGCGAAGGCGTGTGCCCGCTCCATCGCACGCTTTTACGTCACACCATCATCGGCGGACGGACGACTGCGTGGTGTCCACGTTGCCAGAAATAGGCCGATCGATCACGCCGCAACGTGAACAACGATTTTATGAAAACCGGTCACGCCGGAGAATGGGCTGCGATCCGGTTCCCATTTCTGCACGGTGCCTTTGCCGTCGGTAGCGCGCGCGACAAGCGTGTAGTTGCCCGGTTGCTCGGGCATCCAGTCTGTTTTCCAGAGCGACCATGCAAGATCGCCACCGGCATAATAAATTTCGGCGTCGCGCCAGATCCTGCCGTCATCGAAACTCACTTCCACGCGCGAGATGCCGCGGTCCCCACCGTAGGCCATGCCTTTTACTTCTATCGCGCCGCTCAATTGATTGAGTGAAAACCATGACTCGTGATCTGGGACATCGATGCGCGACCGCGTCGGCGTCATGAAGTCAGGGCCCCAGCCTTGCGTTTCGTAAAATCCTTTCGCGTTCGCATCCGTCACTTCAATCCGGGTCAGCCATTTCACATGTTTTTCGCCGAAGTAGCCCGGAACAATGACGCGCAACGGATAACCATGGCGATCCGGCAGCGGCACGCCGTTCATTTCGTAGGCGAGCAGCGTCGTGGGCTCCATCGCTTTCTCCAGCGGGATGGTGTCAGTGTAATTGTCTACGCCGTGGAGACGCACGCGCGCGGCAGCAGAAAGGGGGCCCGCTTGTTTGAGGAGATCGCGCAGGGGGAAACCTTTCCAGAGCGCGTTGCTGATGAGGCCCGCATCCAAACCGTTGCTGATGCACATTAGAGTGGTTTCATGTTCGACCGCGGAGAATCCCGTTAGGTCTTGAAATCGCCACGTCGCCTGATTGTGCACCAGGCCGTTCACTTCCAGGTGCCAAAGACACAAATCGTTTGGGGTAATCGGTTGGACGACGCGCCCTTTGTATTGCGTGCCGTCGTAACTAAACGTTGCCGCGCGATAAAGTTTGCGCGCCAATGCGACTCCACCACCAGCTGCCGCGACCGCAATTGCGCTCAGCAGAAACGCGCGTCGCCCGATTGCCGGACTGAATTCTCGGTCTTCTCTCTGGATTGTTGGTCGCGTGAGAAATTGAAAACCTAAAACGAGCGTTCGCTCGAAAACAAAAACGCAGAGCGCGAAGCCTACGAGCGTAACCAGGCGCGCCGGAGCAATGGGTAATCCGACGTAGCTCGTTCCATGCACCGGCCAAAGTGCGATCACGACTGCGATGAGCGGCAGCACGACAAAGAGGGCGATCGTCGAGAGGGTTGCGGGCTTTCCGGGGTTGCGCCGCATGCAAAATCCAAAAATCGCTCCGCCAATCGCGCCAACAACAAGCTGGCCCGCGATCGTCGATCCAACGCCGAGCTGCTTGAGATGATTGTAGCCGCCGACCTTTCCCATGAGCGAAAGAAATGGTCCCGGCGGAATGAAAACCGAAAGTCGATCGCCAATGATTACCAGCGGTGTCGCTACACCGAAACACGCGAGCAACAACATCATGGCGGTCATGGCGATTGCCGCCACCACCCCCGCCAGCAATCCCGCAAAAAGTGCTCTCGCTCGGCTCATGAATAATTGTGGATCTTACAAGTCAGCTGGCGCAAAGAAATCAAATTAGGTGGATCGAGCAGCCCCCGGCTCGATGTCAAATTTGGCGGCGAAGCCGCATTATCTAGCATCGCCCGACGGAGCGGCCGATCCACCTACACAAGTTTGTCTTTTCCCCTCGAGCGCAATGCGGATAAGCGTGGCTATGATGCGGGTGCCCGCGATAAATGTCCCGCGCAATGTGCCGGAGACTTTCGATTCCCCACCGGCGCGTTGACGATGGTTTACCGGAATTTCGAGGATTCGCAGCCCAGAGCGCGCGGCTTTCATCTGCATTTCCAGATTCCAACCGTAGGTTGGCTCGCGCATACCGAGCTTTTCGAGCGCATCGCGCCGAATCGCACGAAACGGGCACATGTCGGTATAACGAACGCCATAGAGCAGCCGCAGAACCAGACCTGCGATTCGCCCGGCTAAAATTTGCTGAAAATTCATGCTCCCGGGTTCGCGTTGCCCGAGTGTGCGCGAACCGATCACGAAATCGTGTGTGCCGGCCACGATGGGATCGACAAGCTGATTCATGAACTGAGGGCAATCGCTGCCATCGCCATCGAGAAACACAACGATTTCGTATTCCGGCGAAAGCGCGCGCATTCCGGCCATGCACGCGCGACCATATCCGGGTACCGGCTCCGTTACGACTTGAGCGCCAGCTTCGCGCGCGCGTTCTGCCGTTCGATCACTGCTGCCATTGTCGACCACGATGATCTCAGCGGGAATTTTAGTCGCCGCCACTTCGCGAACCACGTCGGCAATTGGTTCCTCCTCATTGAGGGCCGGAATGATCACGAAGACGGCGCTCATCGCAAAACCAGCGACGCGCTGGTAAAATAAATCACCAGCGCAAAAAAATCGGCCAGCGCCAGTGTGACGGGTCCGGCGGCAACTTTGGGATCGAGCTTCCACCGATGGAGAACCGACGGCACCCCCAGGCCAAACGCACACGCCGTGACCAGCGAAAGGGCGATGCTGCCGCCGATGACAAACGCGCCAGGCAGATCGTTCCGCCAGATCCAAACAACCGCGCCAACGACCGAACCGCATGCCACGCCGAGCAAGAACGCGGTCGTCACTTCACGACGGAACGCTGTCGCCAGCCACTGCCAGGTGACGGAAACGGAACGTAACGCATGGATCGTCACGCTCATCGATTGCATACTGACGCTTTCGTTCAGCCCGAGCACCATCGTCAGGAAAAACGTGATCACCAGACTGTGCGCAAGCGTTGCTTCAAAATAGCCGGCCAAAATCGCCGAGAGCGTGCCGCCTGTCACCGTGACAAGCAGCCACGGAAAACGAAACCGGAAACTGCGCCACGGTGATGCGCCGCGGATTTGTTCGATGCGAAAACCGAGCGCCTCGAAAAATTCCGGACCCACCAGCGCACCGCGATTCCCGACGTGTCGGGATTCGCTCTCACCCGCCTGCAACATTTCCTCGGCAAACAGATTCGCGTCGATCACGCCCACGACGTGGCGTTGCTCATCCACAACCGGGAAGGCGAGAAACTTGTAGAGCACAAAGAATTCGCAAGCTTCGAGGATGGTTGCGTTGGCCGGGATAGCGACGACGCGCCGCACCATGATCTCGCGCAACGGCGCCTCCAGCGGGGCGGTCAGCAGGCGACGCGTCGGCACCACGCCAACAAGTCGATCCTCTTCATCGACCGCATAAAAGTAAATGACACGCTCGCCTACGCCTTCGCGCCGGATGCGCTCCAGTGCGTCGCCCACGGTCATATCGGCCTCGAGCAACGGGAAATCCTTGCGCGCGTGCTCCACGACGGGCGCGTCAAAATCGGGGATGCTCGGAGCGATGTTCATCTCGCTACTCGATGAACGATGCCTTTGTTCCGCAAAATCTCCGCCGCTTCGCTGAAATAATCGCGAATATCCGACTGCGAGCGGATCCACTCGATGTAGCGCGAGATTCCGTCGGTAAGATCGACCTCCGGCTTGTAACCGACAGAGCGAATGCGAGTCGTGTCGCTGGCAAGGTGGCGCATCTCGCCCGGGCGAAATTCGCCGTTTATTTCCGGTGCGATGTCGACTTCGAGGGCGTTAGAAATTGTTTCCGCGATCTCGCGAATCGACACGCCGCGGCCGCTGCCGACATTCACCGGCAATCCGTCGAGCTTGTCGGTTTCGGCCGCCAGCAGATTCGCGCGCGCGATATCTTCCACGAATGAAAAGTCGCGTGTTTGCTCGCCATCTTCATAAAGCACAGGCGGCAAATTATTCAGCAAGCGCGTGCAGAAGATTGCGATCACACCCGTGTATGGATTAAAGATTGATTGACGCGGCCCGTAGGTGCAGGAGTAACGCAGCGCCACGGCCGGAATGCCGACCTGTTTTCCCCAGAGCAGGACGAGCCGTTCTTGATCGACTTTGGTGAGGCCGTAAACGGTTTCGCCGCCGACTGGCGCGTTTTCCGGTGTTGGAACGCTTTTGGTAATCGCGCCGCAGATCGGACAATGCACTTGCCAATCACCCTTGCGTAGTTGTTCCACCGGACGCACAGGCGGGAAAACCAATCCGTGCTCCGGACATTCGCCAGCGCCTTCGCTGTAAACGGCCTGCGAGCTCGCGAGGACGAATTTTTTTATCGGTAGTTTTTTTTCGCGAATGACCTCGAGCATTTGTGCTGTGCCGAGTGAATTCACGTGCACAAATTTGGCGATCTCCGGCATGTAACCGCCGTATGCAGCCTGGTGAAAAATCATGTCGATCTTGTCCAGCGCGGCCGTAATGGTGTCGTGATCGCGTAAATCGCCTTCGATAAATTCCGCGCTCGGGTTGATCCACGCCGGTTTGCCGCTTTTGTGCGTATTAGGCTCCAGATTATCGAGCACGCGCACTTTCCAGCCTTCACGCAACAGCAAATCAGTGACATGCGAGCCGATCAGGCCCGCGCCACCGGTCACAAGCGCGTGTTTTCCCATCCGATCAGAGGCTAGCGACGCAACCATTGTAGGGCAATCGCTTCGGTTGCCGAGATTGCTGTGGAAGTAAAATTGTTGCCAGCGGGCTACGATGTCGATGATCGCGCGACATTGCGACGACTGTGCGGTGAGCTGCTGAGCAAGAATTCCCGACACGGACTCGCGCCGAATACGCGGAAATTCCTGACCGGGATTATCGAGCGCGAAGGCCGCCACCGAATTTGGCCGGTGTAGCGCAAGCCTCCGATCCGCCAATCGGAC
>WNGG01016388.1_pt1 | contig 10818 bp, 8 predicted proteins | sample 5400661 | NCBI WGS metagenome assembly WNGG01 (sample SAMN13153372, study PRJNA577476) | soil metagenome | isolation source: 100 cm soil or saprolite under Garry oak tree replicate 1 | place: USA:California | collected 2016-06-15 | reverse complement strand
CGGCGAGAAGCTCAGCTCTTCGGAGCGCCGGTCGCGCTCGGGCGTGCGGAACACCTGCGCCGGAATGGTAAGCGTCGCGACCGTCTGGAACGGCGAGACGGTCTCGTCCCAACGGGGGGGCGGCGGCGTGGACGGGCATGCCGTCGGCGCGGAACTGTACGGCGAAGGCGAAGCTGACCCCCTCCCGGGAGAGTCGTGTCTCCATTGCCGCGCTCAGATAGTCGCCGGCCAGCCGCAACGGGCGGTTCACAACACTCGCGAAAGCCTTGACAAAGATTTATTATAACACTTAAATCAGATCTTAAATTAAATAGTTTCCGAGCATGGCTTCCAGAGAGAGGGGCCACTGATGGTGCGTCTGACCCGTACGCCCATCGCCGCAGGCATTGCCGCTGCCTTATTGGCAGCGCTAACCGCTTGTGGCGGGGGGACCTCGACGAGCAGCGGTGGCAGCAGCCACGCCAAGACGCTCACCTACTGGGCGAGCAACCAGGGCAGCAGCATCCAGGATGACTACCACAAACTGGGCCCTCAGCTGCAAAAGTTCCAGCAGCAGACGGGCATCAAGGTCAAACTAGAGGTCGTCGGCTGGCCTGACCTGCTCAACCGTATCCTCGCTGCGACCACCTCAGGCCGGGGCCCAGATCTCGTCAACATCGGCAACACCTGGTCGGCGTCGCTGCAGAGCACCGGCGCGTTCGTGCCATTTACCGCCACGACCTTCAACCGGATCGGCGGCGAGAATCGCTTCCTTCGCTCGGCGATCGGCTCGAAAGCTGTTCGCGAAGGCGGGCATCGCCGGCCCGCCCACCACCTGGGCCGAGCTGATCGCCGACGGCAAGAAGCTCACCCACGGCGGCAAGTACGGCCTCGCCATCGAGGGCGCGAGCATTCCTGAGAACGTCCACCACGCGTTCGTCTTCGCCAAGCAGCACGGCGCCGACTTCTTCGACGCCAGCGGCAACCCGACCTTCACTACACCAGGAGCGGTGCAAGGGGTCACGCAGTTCGTGAACCTCATGGCGACTGACAAGATCGTCGCTCCCGCGGACGCCGAGTACGACCAGAACCAGTCCGTGTCCGACTTCGCCACCGGCAAGGCGGCCATGCTGATGTGGCAGGCCGCGGGCAGCACGCTCAAGGCGCACGGTATGACACCCAGCCAGTACGGCGTCGCACCGGTTCCCGTGCAGTCCGGCACCCCCGGCCCGGGGGACATCGACTCGATGGTCGCGGGCATCAACATCGCGATCTTCAAGAACACGGGCAACCTTTCCGGTGCCCTGAAGTTCGTGAAGTTCATGACCAGCGATGCCGAGCAGAAGACTCTCAACGGCGAGTACGGCGGGATCCCGCCGGTCAAGTCCGCGCTGTCGGACCCGGCATTTTCCACCCCTGAACTGACCGTTCTGCGCAGCGTGCTGGCCAACAGCGCCGCGGCGCTGCCCCAGGTGCCCAAGGAGTCGCAATTCGAGCAGCTCGTCGGCACCGCGATGAAGAACCTGTTCGCCGACGCCGCCGCTGGGCGCCCGGTCACCGCACAGACGGTCAAGCAGCAGCTCGCTAGTGCGCAGCAGCAAATGGGCTGAGGCCCGCCCGTGACCGCGACCGCCCACCCGCACACGCCGCCGGCCGAACGGACCTCAGGCCGGGGGCGTGCGCCGGGTGGGCGACCGCGCGTTGTCCAGCGGATCCGCCGGGTCGGCCTGCCGTACCTGCTCTTGCTGCCGGCGCTGATCTTCGAACTGCTTGTCCACCTGATACCGATGCTCGTCGGCATCGTGATCAGCTTGAAGCAGCTCACCCAGTTCTACATCCGCGACTGGCAGCAGGCCCCGTGGGCAGGTTTCGGCAACTACCGGGTCGCGGTCAACTTCAACGCGGCGATCGGCGCGGCGCTGCTGCACTCATTCCTGATCACCTGCGCCTTCACGGCGGCGGCCGTCGGCCTTTCCTGGCTGCTCGGCACGGCCGCGGCGATCCTCGCGCAAGACCGCTTCCGTGGCCGCGGCCTGCTGCGCGCGGTCTTCCTCACCCCGTACGCGCTTCCTGTCTACGCCTCGGTGATCACCTGGGCGTTCATGTTCCAGTACGACAACGGCCTGGTCAACCACGTCCTGCACAACCAGCTCGGCATCACAAGCCGGCCGACATTCTGGCTGCTCGGCAACAACAGCTTCATCGCGCTCGTCATCGTGTCCGTCTGGCGCAACTGGCCCTTCGCGTTTCTGATCGTGATGGCCGGCCTGCAGATGATCCCGCGTGAGCTTTACGAGGCATCGGCGATCGACGGCGCGGGTATCTGGCAGCAGATCCGGCTGATCACGATGCCGTCGCTTCGCGCCATCAACCAGGTCCTTGCCCTGGTGCTTTTCCTGTGGACGTTCAACGACTTCACCACGCCATACGTGCTGTTCGGCAACGTCGCGCCGCAGGCCGCGGATGTGATCTCCATTCACATCTACCAGGCGTCCTTCCTCACCTGGAACTTCGGCGAGGGATCGGCCATGTCGGTGCTGCTGCTTGCCTTCCTGCTCCTGGTTACCGCCGCGTATTTGCTCGTCACGTCGCGGAGGCGGAGTTATGCCTAGGTCCCGCCGACCGCCCATGGCGCCGCCGCCGTCGTTCGTCTGGACCCGGCGAATCGTGCTGTCGCTGCTTACCCTCTTCGCGGTCCTGCCCGTTTATGTGATGATCAGCAGCTCGGTCAAGCCGCTGCAGGACGTCAGCGGCACGTTCCACTGGATCCCGGCGCGGCTGAGCGTGCGCCCGTATGTCGACATCTGGCGTACTGTCCCGTTGGCCCGCTATTTCCTCAACTCGGTGATCGTCTGCGGCTCGGCCGCCGGCCTGTCGGTGACGGTTGCGATCTTCGCGGCATACGCGGTGAGCCGCTACCGCTTCCGCGGCAAGCGGGTCTTCACCGTCGCAGTGCTCTCGACGCAGATGTTCCCAGGGATCTTGTCCTCATCCTCACCTACCTGACCTTCTCGCTCCCGTTTTCCATCTGGATGCTGGCCGGCTACTTCGACTCGATCCCCCGCGGCCTCGACGAGGCGGCCCTGGTGGACGGATGCGGTCCGCTCCGCGCGCTCTTCCGCGTCGTGGTGCCCGCATCATTCCCCGGTATCGTCGCGGTCGCGATCTACGCCTTCATGACCGCGTGGAGCGAGGTGCTCTTCGCCTCGGTCATGACCAACGCCACCACCCGCACGCTGGCCGTGGGACTGCGCGACTACTCGACCCAAAATGACGTCTTCTGGAACCAGATCATGGCCGCCTCACTGGTCGTCAGCGTGCCCGTGGTCGCCGGGTTCCTGCTCCTTCAGCGCTTCCTCGTCACCGGTCTCACTGCCGGGGCCGTCAAATGAGCTCGGATGCTCGTGCCCGTGGTGACACAAGCATCCGCGGCAGCCGAGCCGTAGCAGAAAGGCAGTCAGTGGACGACCTCAGCTTTCTTCCCGCCGACTTCACCTGGGGCGTGGCGACCTCCGCGTACCAGATCGAAGGCGCGGTCCGCGCGGACGGCAGGTTGCCCTCCATCTGGGACACGTTCTCGCACACGGCTGGCAAGGTGGCGGGCGGCGACAACGGAGATATCGCCTGCGACCACTATCACCGCTGGCGGCAAGACATCACGATGATGAAGCGCCTGGGTGTGGACGCCTACCGGCTGTCAATCGCCTGGCCGCGCATCGTGCCGGTGGGTGACGGCCCGGTCAATCCGGCCGGACTCGCCTTCTACGACCGGCTGATCGACGCCCTGCTCGACGCCGGCATCACTCCCTATCTGACCCTTTACCACTGGGACCTGCCGCAGGCACTACAGGACCGAGGCGGATGGACGAGGCGCGAGACCGCCGAGCTGTTCGCCTCCTACGCTTCGCACGTCGCGGCGGCGCTTGGCGACCGGGTCACCAACTGGGCCACGCTCAACGAGCCGCAGTGCTCGGCGTGGATCGGTTATCTGGAGGGCAGGCACGCGCCGGGCATTGCCGACATCGCGGCGGCCGTGCCCGCCTCCTACCACCTGCTCCTTGGCCACGGCCTGGCTGCGCAGGCGATACGAACCGCGGTGCCCGGCGCGCGCGTCGGCCTGGTCAACCTGATGTACGCGTGCGAGCCGGCGAGCGGCCGTGACGCGGACGTCGAGGCCGCGGCACGCTTCGATGGCCATGCCAACCGGTGGTGGCTCGACCCCATCCACGGCCGCGGCTTTCCAGCGGACATGGTCAAGCTGTATGGCGTGGACCTGCCCGAACAGGCCGGCGACATGGAGACGATCGCCGCGCCGCTCGACTGGCTCGGCGTCAACTACTACTCCCCCAGTTACATCGCTGACGACCCGCACGGCGGCCCGCCGCACGCGAAAGAGACGCACGCGCGGGGAGCGCGGCGCACACTGCTTGACTGGGAGATCGAGGCGGACGGCCTCGAACGGGTGCTCGTCAGGCTGACCCGAGATTACGCGCAGCGGCCCGTCTACGTCACAGAGAACGGCTCGGCCTGGGCCGACACCCTCGGGCCCGACGGCCGGGTCCACGATCCGCAGCGGATAACCTATCTCGAGGAGCATTTGGCGGCCTGCGCGTCCGCGGTGCGGCTTGGGGTGCCGCTTGCTGGGTACTTCGCCTGGTCATTGCTCGACAACTTCGAATGGGCGTACGGCTACGGCGCACGATTCGGCCTCGTCCACGTGGATTTCGCAACCCAGAAACGGACCGTGAAGGATAGCGGGCACCGCTACGCCGCAATCATCCGGTCCCACCACGACCGTACGCGCGGCGCGGCGCTGGGCACCCACAGCTGACGGCGCCTGGGCGGCGGGTAGGTGGCTTCCGCAGCTTCCACGGGCGCCAGCATGCGCCAGCCGTTATGGATCTCAAGGGTTTTGATCGTTTCCCGCCCGGCCAAGCGGACCCGCGTGGCGGCCGTCGGCGCGCAGGCCCGCCGCGTTCAATCAGGGATAGCTGACCAGGTCGACCGGGCCCGGGTTACCGCTATTCACCGCGGCGCCTGTTCCGTTGATGACGTGGCTGATCGTCCCGACACCACCCAGTGAAACCGTGAGCAGGTCGTGGAACTGCACGCCGGAGGCGTTTGGCGCCTCGAAGGAGTGATCAGCGATGATCGACGGGTTGACGTTGAAGTAACAGTAGCTGCCGACGCCGTACGCCTGGTGTGAGGTGACCGTACTCGCCACCTTGTAAGCGGCATAGCCGTCGGTTGACCCGTTCATCCATGCCGCCTGGTTCGGCGGGTCGTAGGGCATTTCGTTCTGGAAGAAGATGGTCTCGCCGGCCTGGCCGTTCCAGATCACCTCGTACTGCTGGTAGTGCTCGACGAACAGACCGGTCGCCTCGACGTTGTTGCCGCCCACGACCAGGCCATGATTGGCGGTGTTGACGGTCCAGCCAACCGTGCCCGAGTTGCCGTGGTCCGCGCGCCATGCCCAGATGTCGTCGATGATCGTGTTGTTGGCGTTCACGATCAGGCTGTCCGTGGCCTTGCTCGCGATCTCGCCGCCGATGCGGAAGAACACGTCCTGGACGGACGTTGGGTTGCTGGCGTGGCTCGCCGTCGAGCCTGCGGTGCCGACCGTCAGCAGCGCCGCCGAGTTGGTGGTGCCCGCGTCGAACAGCAGCCCGGAAAGCCGCACCCCGTCCACGTCGGCGACCTGCATGGCGTTCACGCCGTTGTCAGGTACCAGCGTCGGGAATCCGGTGCCGAGCACCACGGTGTTGGGCTGGGTGACGTTGAGCGTCTGGCTCAGGTGGTAGACGCCTGGGGTGAAGAACAGGTTGCAGCCCTCCGACAAGGCGGTGTTGATCGCCGCCGCGCCGGTGCTCGGCGTCGCGACGAAGAACTGGCTCATCGGCAGCGAGGTGCCGGGCGTCGAGCCACTGGCCCAGCTCGCGCCGGACGCATTCGTCCGCAGCGACGGCAAGAAGACGTGGTAGTTGCCGCTCGAATCGATGTAGAGGTAGGGCACGTCCCTTGACGTCGGCGTGGTCGCCAGGGTCGTCATTGGTGGGCTTGGGAAGCTCTGTGCCGGTGCGCCGGTCACGCCGGAGAACACCATGTTCCACACCGAACCGTTCCAGCTGCCGAAGCTGCTGTCACGCGAGTACCACTGCTGCTGCGATGCCGACGCGACCTGGCCGGAGACCTTGGTGTCGGCGATGTAGCCGCCGCTGGCGTACCCATAGCTGGCCGGGAACAGGTTCAGTCCACCGTGCACGTCGATCCGGCGGAAGGGTCCCGCCTGTGCCACGGCCCATCGGTCCGACCCGGCGGACGGGTTGATGGCCAGGTTCTCCGCCGACCGCCAGAAGTTCTGCGTGGCGTTGCCCGTGCCGTCGAACGCGTCGACGGTGACGTCGCCGTTGATCGTGACGTTGTCAGGGTTCTGGCCGAGACCGGCGATCGATGTGTAGTACCCGATGTTGGCCTCAACACTGTAGGTGCCCGGCTTGAACAGCAGGGCGTCGCGGCGCTCGCCGAATTGGTTCAGCTTCTGCGCGGTGAACACGGAGTCCAGCGTGGATTGGATGGTTGAGCTGGACATGCTCGGGTCGAAGATGTGGACGTTTGGGCCGAAGTTCGGGGTGTTCGACTGCGCCGGGCAGCCGGTGCCGCCCCCGCCGCTCCCTGTGGTGTACACACTGAACTCCCACAGTGAGTAGCCGTACGGCGTGGCCCGCACTGTGCCGTACATGCGGATGTACCGGCCGGTGCCAGAGACGGTGAGGGCCTGTATGCCGCCGGTTCCTGTGGTTGTGGAATAGATGCTCGTCCACGTGCTGGCGTCGGGCGAGGTCTGAAGCTGGAACGCCTTGCCGTACGCCGCCTCCCAGTTGAGCGTGACCTGGCAGATGGTCTGGCTGGTACCGAGGTCGATCTGGATCCACTGCGGGTCGCTGAAGGCGCTGGACCAGCGGGTGGAGGTGTTGCCGTCCACCGCGTTGGAGGCGGGATAGGACGCGCTTTCCGTCGATGACGCGGTCGCCGGGCGGTTGAGGGCCATGTTGGCCGTGCCGCAGGTGCCGCCACCACCTGCGGCGCCGTACACCTGGAACTCCCACAGGCTGTAGCCGTATTGCGTGTTGCGCTGGGTTCCGTACATGCGGATGTACCGGCCGCTACCGGACACGCTGAGGGTCTCGGTACCGCCGGGCCCGGTGGTAGTCGAATAGATGCTCGTCCACGTGCTGGCGTCGGGCGAGGTCTGGATCTGGTACGCCTTCCCTGATGCGGTCTCCCACCGCAGCACGACCTGGCAGATCGACTGGGTGGAACCGAGGTCGACCTGAATCCACTGCGGGTCGCTGAACGCGCTGGACCAGCGGGTACCGGAGTTGCCGTCGACCGCCGCGGAAGCCGGGTAGGCAGCACTCTCCGTTGACGACGCGGTCGCCGGCCGGTTCAGGGCGAGGTTCGTGGTACCGCAGGTGGCGGCAGAAGCCCGTGGCGCGGCGCTCAGCAGCACAGGTCCGGCCAGCAGCAGCGGCAGCGTGCCTGCGAGAGCGAGCACGCCGATCCGCGGCCAGGACCGCGCGTGCCCGCAACGCCGGCCACGATCGGCACGCCGGCGACGCTGGCCATGCCAGTCACGCCCGGCCCTCGGTAAAAGGCGAACAGATGGGCCGGAAGCAAAGGCGCGATTCATGGCAATCTCCCTATGCGGCCAATCGCCACCATTAAGCGGATTACTTGATATAAGACTTAGTTGATGATCTGATATAACCCCCGCGACATCGCCTCGTCAAGGGCGCCAGGTCCGCGGCCGACCGGACGGATCCAGCCGGACGGCGGGCGGGCCGGATCGCAGGCGGCGCCACCAGGGTCGAGAGGCTTCGTGAGCTGCTTGTTATAAGATATGAATTCAAACCGGAGGGGAAGCATGCGGGAGCGAAGACGGTGGACTGTCCGGGATCTGCGCCGGGATAACCGGTCGGTGTTGCTGTGGTCGTTCTACTTCGACCAGCCGTGCAGCCGGCAGGCACTGAGCGAGGCTACCGGGCTAAGCGCCGCCTCGGTCAGCAACGTGATCCGCGAACTGATTGGCGAGGGCATCGTGGTCGAGGCGGGTTCCGTGGACTCCGATGGCGGTCGGCCGCGTGTGCTTCTGCAGATAAATCCCGACTACGGGCACGTCGTCGGAATCGATGTTGGCGAGACTCGGGTCCGCGTTGAGCTATTCGACCTCACGATGACCGAACGCGCCAAGGCAGACTACCCGCTTGATCCACGGGAACACGGTGTCGATGCGATCGTCGAGCGGATCCTGGCCGGGTTGTCCGCGGTGCTGGCCAACGGTGGCATCGATTCCTCGGCCGTCATCGGCGCGGGCGTCGGCGTGCCTGGCATCGTTGAGCAGGGAGCACAGGCGGTTGTGCACGGGCAGACATATGGCTGGGAAGCGGTACCGCTTGAACGGCTGCTGCGGGAAGGCACTGACCTGCCGCTCTACATCGACAACGGGGCCAAGACAATGGGTCAGGCCGAGCTGTGGTTCGGTGCGGGGCGCGGAGCACAGCACGCCGTGGTGTGCCTGATCGGATCCGGCGTGGGGGCAAGCATCATCGCGCACGGGTCCACGCCACGAGGTTCCACGTCAAGTGCGGGCGAGTGGGGTCACACGACCGTCATGGTGGGCGGGCGCGCCTGCCGCTGTGGGTCACGCGGGTGCCTCGAAGCCTACGTTGGGGCTGAGGCGATCTTGGACCGATACGGTCTCCCGCTGCCAGGTGATGACCAGGAGTCCGCCCTCGCCGCCTTGATCGACGCCGCCGCCAACTCGGCGAAGGCGGCCCAGGTGCTTGATGAGACCGCCCTCTACCTGGGCGTCGGCATCGCCAACCTGATCAACCTGGTCAACCCGGAGCGGATCATCCTCGGCGGATGGGCCGGGCTGCTGCTCGGCGGGCACATGCTGCCCGCGATCCGCGACGCCGCCCGCCAGCATTCGATGAGGCATCCGTTCACCAAGACGTCAATCGAGCTTGGCCGCCTCGGCCCCGATGCCGTCGCGCTGGGGGCCGCCACGCTCCCGATGGAGCGCTTCCTCAACGGCACCGCCGCCGCGGCAACAGAAAGCAGCCGCTCGGCTGGCTGAGCGCAGCGGCGGAGGCCCGCTGCGGGATTTGCGCGCGGGCCAGGGTTTGGCGCTGTCACTGCGGATCAACAACACCAGCTGGCTCGAATACGCCGGCGTCAACTTCGGCACCGGCGCCAAGAGCGTCGCGGCCCGAATGGCCTCCGCACTGTCCGGCACAAACCTCGGCACCATCAACTTCCGGCTGGACAGCCTCACCGCAACCCCCTTCGCCTCCGTCACCGTCAACGGCACCGGAGGCTGGCAAAACTGGGTCACCAGCCCAACCGTCAATACATCGCCGGCACCGTCCGGCACACACACCCTCTACGTCACCTTCGCCAGCCCGCAGTCCGGCGACTTCGTCAACGTCAACTGGTACCTCTTCACCCTCAGCTGAGGCCCGAGCCGGGCTGACAGCCGATGGCGGCCCGCGTGCACTGCGCGCAGGTGACCGTGACAACAAGGCAAGAAACAAAACCATGATGCCGAACGGCTGCCGCGGGAAGTCGCCAGTCAGCATGCGTCGCGCGGCCTGGCCGGACCGCCCGCGCCGGGCACACCCCGCCGTCACGAACTCGGCCCTGGTGAGACGAAACGCGAAGCGCTGATCCCGATGACGACCAGGCGCAGCTCGCCAGCATCCAAGACGCCTGCCCGCACCTGAACGCCCTCGCCGCCCACGTGCGCGGCTTCGCCGAGATCATGACCCGCCGCCGCGGCCAGCAAGAACTCGAAGGCTGGCTCACCGCCGCGCAAACGCGTCATCCTTCACCCCGGGTAACGCCGATCACGGAATTCGCGCCAGAGCCATATTTCGTGATGGCAACCAGCCTCCGACCGTCGGTTTTCTAGAAGCGCCACCGAGTGGCACCGAACGGCTCCACTGTCCCGACCGCTGTCGCTGTGCGGGACGTCAGACGGTAGACGAACCACGGCGGAGGCCCAGCCGATGGTGCGCTGTAGTCAGCGGTGAGCGCCTGGCCAGATTCATCTACCCGGGCGGGCCAGCCTTCGGCGGCCCATCTCCCGGCAAGGTCAGCGACGATATGTGAGTCGGTGATCTTGTGCGTCTCACCCTCGACTACGAGATCGAATTCCTCCGTAGCAACGCTCAACGTGCAGCGGGGGTCACGGGCGAGGTTTCTCCCCTTACGCGTACCTTCGCCGGTCTGGAACCAGAACGCCCCGCTGAGCCAAAGGCCGCCGACACCCGTAACGTGCGGGCTGCCATCCCGGTTGATGGTCGCTAGCCAACAGGTATGACGGTTGGGTCCGCCAGTCCCCGGCGCCTGGGTCACGCCGCGCGCGAGACGGCTTTCGACGCGCGCCCATTCGAGCGGGGGCGATCCGTACAGGTTGTCGAGATTGACTGCATCCATGGTCATAATGACGTTGCCAGGACGCCATAACTCATCGCAAGTTTGCCATACGAATACAGGCCAGATCCCGCCGGTGACGCCGTTGGCGTCCCGCACAGGTTCGACAGTGACCACTGGGCCGGAATGATGTGGGGTGACTGCGGAACCCTGTGCTGGCTGATCCGCCCCGGTGACCTCGCAGCGCGCAGACTTGAGGAAGCCTCCTTCACCTGGCAGTGCATCTAACCGGTCCGGGGTTGGATACGCGCTCATGCCGCTGGGAGCGCGCCGTGGGGCGACTGGGCCTGCCCAGTTGGTCACCGCGGTCTGGGTGCTTGCAGCTTCAGGCGGCGTTGTTCG
>WNGG01009173.1_pt1 | contig 10818 bp, 11 predicted proteins | sample 5400661 | NCBI WGS metagenome assembly WNGG01 (sample SAMN13153372, study PRJNA577476) | soil metagenome | isolation source: 100 cm soil or saprolite under Garry oak tree replicate 1 | place: USA:California | collected 2016-06-15 | reverse complement strand
GACTTATCCAGGTACCAATCTCATCGGGCTCGAAGACCCTTTCCCCTTTCTCGGCTCGCAAGTTCGACAGCGTTTCGCCATCGATGTACTCCATCGAAATGCAGCCGGAGCGTTCGTCGTGCACGAAGTCGTGAATCCGAACGATATGCGGATGTGTCAATTCCAGGCAGCGCTTCGTCTCGCGCCTGAGTTGATCGAACGCGGCACGGTCTTGAATCATGAGGTCAGGAAGAAATTTCAGCGCGACGTCGCGCTCCAGTTCTTGATCGTGCGCCAGCCACACAATTCCCATTCCGCCTCGGCCGAGCACCTTGATCAGCTTGTAGCGGCCAAACACAATTTGTCCGCCGGCAGCATCCAGCGCTGTCTCGAGAAGGCAACCCGGGCAGCCTCCCTCAGGCGCGTCGGCTGGGATTTCGGTTCCGCACTTTTGGCAAACTCTAGACACCAATTTCACGAATTTACACCAATCGGTTGAGCAGTTTCAAAATTCGTGACCCTTCGTGTAATTCGTGTCTTCACGGCTGCTTCTCTTGACAGAGCTCTTGGAACCTCGATTCATCCAATCGTGTTGGAGTCGCCCAAAGTGTCGCGGCGGCGCTTATTCACCTGCAAAATATCGGCGAGCTTTGGCTCATCGATTTTGGCAGCAGGAACGGCACGTTTTTGAACAGGCGGCGAATTCATCGCCCCATTCGACTCAGCGACGGCGATCAAATCACAATCGGCGATCAGGTTTTCAAATTCCGCCAGCCACTTTCCATTTCAGAGGAATACAAGACGGACGTGATGCAACGGACGTTGCGGGAGCTCGAGAATATTCCCTGCTGGCTCCTAGTCGCGGACATTCGCGGTTTTACGCCTCTGAGCCGCCAGTTGCAGAGCGAAGACTTGGACGTGCTTGTTGGAGCGTGGATTTTTAGTTGCAAAGAGATCGTCGAGAATCAGCAAGGAGTAATTAACAAATATCTTGGCGATGGTTTTCTTGCTTATTGGCCGGATGCCGATACGACTCCGGAGGACATCCTGTCGGTAATCTCCGCGCTCAAGGAATTGCAACGAAAGGAATGGCCGGCGTTTCGTCTCGTTGTGCATTTCGGGCCAGTCGTGTTCGGAGGACTCGCGTCGATGGGTGAAGAAAGTTTGATGGGGCGCGAAGTAAATCTGATTTTTCGTCTGGAAAAGCTGGCCGGCTCGTTAGGCGAGCCCTGCTGCCTGAGTGAAACAGCGCACGGGAAACTTCTTGGACTTGTTGCAACACGTTTGCTTGGTGAATTCGAGTTAAAAGGGTTCGAGGGGAAGTGTGCATTCTTTGCTCTTTAGAAACGCTTCGGCGCAAAGATCATTCGCGACGTTCGTTTCCGAGTTGGTTAATAAAGACCCTCCCGGATTCGTCCGTTGCCCCTGAAGCGGAAAAAGGTATTGTCGAAATTTTAAAAGGGTGAACGCGCAAAATACGTCTGCGGAGCCGACGCCTGATCTCCAGCTCGAGATTGCGCATCTCTTGTTAATCGACGTTGTCGGTTACTCAAAACGGCTCGTGAACGAGCAGATTGAAGTCCTCCAAGAGTTGAATCAAATCGTTCGCTCAACGGAATGTTTTCGCGCTGCGGAAGCGAGCGACAAACTTATTCGAGTGCCAACGGGCGATGGGATGGCATTACTTTTTTTTCGCAGCCCAGAAGAGCCGGTGCGGTGCGCTCTGGAAATTAGCAGGGCGCTTCAGGGGCATTTGCTGTTTCAAGTACGGATGGGCGTTCACAGCGGCCCGGTTAATCGGGTCACCGATGTCAACGACAAAACGAACATAGCCGGGTCAGGAATTAATATGGCCCAACGTGTGCTGGATTGCGGCGATGCCGGGCACATCCTTTTGTCCGCGCATATAGCCGAGGATCTGGTCCACTATCGGCACTGGCAACCATACCTGCACGATGTCGGTGAGTGCGAAGTTAAGCACGGGCAGCGCCTGCACCTGTTTAACCTCTACAAAGACAATCTTGGCAATCGACAGGTCCCTGAGAGACTGAAGGGACAAAAAAGATGGCGGCAGAAAGCTGTCGCGGTTCGTCCAATTAGTGCGCCCACTTGGCCCAAGGTCGCGCTTACGGTTGCTTTACTCGTGTTCACAATCGCCCTTGTTATTAGCTCGTTGTTTTTCTTCCATCGGGAATCGCCGCGGAAAATCATGTCGAGCGCTGCCGAGCCAGCGGGCAGCGTGCCGGTTCCTATTCCCGAGAAGAGCGTCGCCGTTCTTCCTTTTGAGAATTTGAGCGATGAGAAAGCGAACGCCTACTTCGCAGACGGCATTCAGGACGAAATCCTTACGGACCTCGCCAGAGTTGCGGACCTAAAAGTAATTAGTCGTACAAGCGTGATGCAGTACAAGAACGCCGTAAATCGCAACCTGCGCGAGATCGCCCAGCAACTCGGAGTTGCGCATGTACTCGAAGGCAGCGTCCAACGTACCGCCAACCGTGTGCGCGTAACCGCGCAGTTGATTGACGCCAGGACAGACACGCATCTTTGGGCGGAGCGCTACGACCGCGATCTAGCAGATGTCTTTGCGATCCAGAGCGAGATTGCGAAGACGATCGCCGACCAGCTCCAAGCCAAAATCTCTCCGAGCGAAAAGGCGGCGATCGAGAAAGCGCCTACAACCGATCTTGTCGCGTACGACCTCTACTTGCGCGGATTGGCTTACACGCTGAAAACCGGTAACACGCCCGCCAACTCTCTTGCCGCACAGAAATATCTTAGAGAAGCGGTGCGGTTGGATCCGAAGTTCGCGCTTGCTTGGGCGCTGCTGTCAAACGTTGATGCGCGCGGCTACATCACACTGAGTCTTCAACCAACGGCTACCCTCCGCGAAGAGGCGCGACAGGCGGCGGAAACCGCACTTAGTCTTGAGCCCACTCTCGGCGAGGCAATATTGGCTTATGGGCGCTACCACTACGGGTGCCTAAAGGACTACGACACCGCAGTGCGTTACTTTGAGCAAGCGCGCCAGTTCCTCCCCAATAGCAGCCAGATTCCGGAGTCAGTGGCCTATGTTGCCCGGAGACAAGGTAAGTGGGACCGGAGCGAGTCCTATTTTAACGAAGCCGAGCGGCTTGACCCGCGCAACGCCTGGCTGCTTACCAACCACGCGTTTTCGTATTTGGTACTTCGTCGCTTTCCCGAAGCGCTGCGAAAGTTTGACCAGGTACTCAACATCACGCCGGACGACGTGGATACACTCGCGTATAAGGCGGCTATCGCACAAGCCCAAGGCGATCTGCCGCGTGCATCGGCGCTCTTAACTCCGCTCCGACCGGCTGCCACCGACACGTTCGCGTTGGAAACACAAGTTTACCAGGCAATCCTGGAGCGCCGCCCTGCACAAATCATTTCTCGGCTAAAGGAAATACTAGCCAAGCCTGATCCAGCTTTGGGTTATCACAATAGCGGACTGCGGTTTTGGTTAGGTTGGGCTCAAGATATCGCTGGCAATCATGCCGCCGCCCAGGAAAGTTGGCGCCAAGCGCGCAGCGAATTGGAATCTTTCCTCAAGGAGCAGCCGGAAAATTACGCTCTCATTGGAGATCTCGCGTTGACCAATATGGGCCTTGGCGACAAAACGGCCGCGTTGGCTCTGTCGGAACGGGGGATAGCCGCGCTGCCGATTGAGAAAGACGCGGTAAGCGGTCCTGCTCCGATCGAGACTCTCGCTCGGGTTTCGGCGCAGATGGGAGAGCCCGACCGCGCCATTGCCGCTTTACAGCAACTACTCTCCATACCGGGCGAGGGCGCGCTGGAGAAATACATGCCGCTCACTCCTGCGCTGCTCCGACTCGATCCGATGTTCGATCCGCTCCGGAATGATCCGCGCTTCCAAAAACTCGTCGCTCTACCCACGCCGAAGTAAACTGCCCCGATCTATAGCTCACCAACGCGAGACGGGTAAAGACTTTGGTCTCAAACCGGTCACAGCTAGTTCAACCCGCCAGCGCCATCTGTCCCAACTCGATCCAATAGCAAACGTATCGATCAACTCGGTGGCGGTGGCGGCGGCGGCGGCGGCGGCGGTGTTGGTGTTGGTGTTGGTGTTGGTGTTGGCTCTTGCGGAAGCGTATATTGTCTCATTCACGAGATGTGAGTGATCCTCCAGGTCGATGTCAAGCCTTTGTTTAACGTTGCTTTCCTCGCAGCCTGGACCGAGAGGGTTTAGGCAAAACTAATTACAACGGCAGTCATCGCTTTAAAACGAAGAGAGTGTAAGCCGCTTCGTCATTAACCGCCAGCGGCTGCTCAATGTCATAGCGCAAATCGTAGACGTCGCACAGTTCCAGCGACGGAACCGAATCGAGCAGCCGCCGAAATTGCCTTGGCGTGTACGTGCGCAACTGAAACGCGTGCCGCAGGCGCAATTCCTTCGATCTGCGGCGCACCATCAGGCAGACCTGAGCGTCCTCAATCCGGCGGCGGCGATCGGTGTGCAGTAATCGGAGCGTTACGGTCACTTTTGTTTCGCATCTCCGCTGCGTCCAGCACTCGGAGTCCTCTTCGTCGCGACTCAAAAGTAACAGACGTAAGCCGAGAATATAGATGCCACCCGGGCGAAGGCTACCCGCAATACACTCCAAGTGAGCGCGCGCCGCCTGTTCCGTTAACAAGTGCCGCAATGTGCTAAGTGTGCAGTAGGCCGCATCGACCGGTCGGCCGAGCCGAAAATCCGACATTTCCGCCTCGAACGTCTGGGCACGAAGCCCACGCCTTGTAAGGCGTCGCCGAAGGTAGCTCAACGCTGGCTGGCTGACATCGAACCCGGTCACTTGATAGCCTCTGGCGGCAAACTCGGTGATTAGTCGGCCGCTGCCGCAGGCCGGCTCCATCAACCGGCGGACGCCGAAGGAGCAATGCTTCCGGAATGCGGCCTCGATGAAGTCAGCTTCCCGTCGGGTATAGCCTTGGAAGGCAATGTCGTAATATTGCGGATAATCATACCAGTTTGCTGAAAGTGTGCGACTTCTTCCCATTGTTATTGAGGCGCATCAAACTTGCATGGCTTTTGCCGAATTTAGAGTAAACCAGACGGGAAGAGAGTATCGCTTTCCAGAAAGGACCTCGACCCTTTTTTGGCATCGCAGGGTGATGCCATGAACCCAGCTAGCTGACTTGCTATCTACTCCCCTAAGCGTGTAATAATCGAGAAGAGGCCGAGAATTATAATCTCTCCTGGATGTTACCTCTGAATACCGATTGTAAAGAGTGATCAGGAGTGTGCATTCTTCTAAGCTAAGAGTATTTTCTGAAACGAAGATCGTAGGTAGCGGCCTTTTTCGTGCCACGGATTATTATCGCCTGCTTACGCGCAATCCGACAACCTCAAACACTTAAAGGCAAGCGAATTACTCGCATGCTCGGCGGTGGCGAATTCCACGACGACTTCGGATCCTCTTCCAGCTACGAAGACTACAAAGCATCGCTGCAACATCACACGCGATCGCCGGAATGTTTGTGGCGATCTTTAAATGTAAGTTCGGCGATTCCGGATTTATCGAGCTCGCCCAAGCCTTCAGCGACCATGCGGTCGTACTGTTCCTTGGTCGCGCGCGCGAGTGGTAAATCGAGACCGAGACTGCGCGCGAGTTCGAGCGCGATGCCGCTGTCTTTGGCCGCGTGCGCAGCAGAGAAAAAGCAGGTGTGCTCCCGGTTTTGCATGTCTTCGCCATCGGTTTCGAGCACGCGCGCGGCCGCGCCGGTCTGCGAAAACACCTTTCTCAACATTTCCAGATCGAGGCCTAACGCTGCGCCGAGCGCGAGTCCCTCAGCCAGACCGGCGGTGTTAATGTTCATCACCATGTTGACGAGCGCTTTCACTTTGGCTGCTTCGCCGGCTTTGCCGATAAAGCGCACGACCGAACCGAGCTCTTTCAAAATCGGTTCGGCTTTACGGAAGGCTTCTTCCTTTCCCCCGCACATCAGATAAAGCTTGCCCTCTCGCGCCTGCGGAATACTCGAGGCCATGCATGCTTCGAGTGTTTGCGCACCAGCTTTCTCTGCCAGTTTTTCTACATCGATATGAACTTGCGGCGAGATCGTCGCGCAGTTGACGAACAACTTGCCGCGCGCACTTACGAGTAAATTGTCTCCGGTTCCGCCGAAGATCTGACGCATCGCGTTGTCATCGGTAACGACAGTGAAAATCACATCGGATTCCGCTGTGACTTCGGATAAATCTTGGGCGGCGGCACAGCCAAGTTCAGCAGCAAGCGATGTCGCAGCCGCGCGATTCGTGTCGTACACGGCGGTAATGTGGAACTCTCGATCCTTCAATCTGCGCGCCATGTTCGCGCCCATGCGTCCAACTCCAGCAAAACCGATGTTCATGCGGAACTGTAATCCAAATTAATTAGCATTGTCATCCCGATCCCGCAGTCGCGGGAGAGGGACCTCACACTCGAAGCTTCGAACGCACGAGGTAGTCAGCGGGATCAATCGCCCTATGCGAGATCCTTCACTCCGTTCAGGATGACCGCGTCAAAACTTTTGGAACGATCATGCGATCCTGGTTCATGGACATATCGATCATCAAATCTTTCCGGCAAAAAATGGATTGTGCACTTTTTCCTCTCCCACCGTCGTCATCGGCCCGTGTCCTGGGCAAATGATGGTTTCATCTGGGAGCGTCAGGATTTTCTCGAGGTTATTTCGCAACGCATCTTCATAGGAAACATTGCCACCGCCCATTGAACCGGCGAAAAGCGAATCGCCCACGATCGCGATTGGGCGAACAAGACCCGTCACCACGTATGTCATTCCGCCTTGGGAATGCCCCCAGGTCAGTCGCGTATCGATTTTGAGATTTCCAAGTCGAAAACGTTTTCCTTCCTCGATAGGCTCCGCGCCAGGAACCGGTTCGCGCGCGGGAGCAAAGACGTCACCACCAGTTTCTTCGCGCAGCCGCGGCAGATCCGCAACGTGATCGGCGTGTGCGTGCGTAAGGAGAATGAGTTGCACGTCCAGCTTATGGCGATTTGCAAAGCGGATCATTTCGCTGCAATCGGCGCCAGTATCAAAAGCTGCGGCGGCACGACTCGGCGGGTCCCAGGCGAGATACGCGTTGACGGCCATATCGTGATAGCGGGTGTTGAATTGCGCGACCCCGTCGCGTTCATCGATTTTTGAGGGACGCCACTCGCCCTTGGCGAGCTCACAAAGCGGTCGCGCAGCAAGACCAAGAACGCCCGCAACGCTTAAAAGCGCCAGCTCATCAAACTCGCCCTCGCGCAGCGCACGAATTTTTTGCGAACTGACACGCGCTCTTTCGGCCAGTTCAGTATCGGAAATCCGCAAGCCGCGTTGTGCTTTTCCGATGATATCGCCCACGTTGTCTTCCAGCGGAATCATTCTGTGTTATTAAACATTCGCCGGTAGCACTTCCTGGGCGGCGCGCAAATTAGGGATCTGTTCCAACGCCACTTTCTCGACCGCCATCTCAACATCCGAAACTGAAAACGCGGCGCCGGTTTCCTTCTCCATCGAAGTCATCGCGACATCATGAATGCCGCAGGGAACGATATGATTAAATGGTGAAAGATCGCCGCACACGTTCAACGCAAATCCATGCATGGTAATCCAATGTCGCACACCGACGCCAATGGAAGCGATCTTGCGGTCCTCTACCCAAACTCCCGTGAGCGCTTCGCGTCGCGTCGCGACAATACCGTATTTGGCCAGCACTTCAATGAGCAGCTGCTCGAGCCAGCGCAAATATTTATGCAAATCATGGCCGCATCGGCGAAGATCGATAATCGGGTAACCCATCAGTTGGCCGGGTCCATGATAGGTTGCCTGACCGCCACGGTTGATCGCGAAAAGTGGATGCGGCAGATGCGCGGCACCGAGTTCGCCATCCCGATTCGGTCGGGATCCTGTGGCGGACAAACTGGATTGATCAGGAGTCCGCCCGATTGTGTAAACCGGTTCATGCTCGAGCAAGAGCAATTGGTCTTGCAACGAGGCGTCATTCCGTTTCCGGGCGACGATTTCTTCCTGCAACGCCAGCGCGTCTGCGAATCCAACTCGGCCGAGCCAATGCACGCAAAGCGGGGGAGCATTCATATTTGCATGCCGCTTGGAACTCCCAGCCGCGCTGCTTCCTGTGCGCGCAGATGCGTAAGAGCGATCGCCAGCGCATCCGCGGCGTCGGCATCCGGCGTTTCTGTTAAGCCGAGAAGCGCGCGCACCATGAACGCGACCTGATTTTTTCCCGCTGCGCCGCGGCCAACGGTGGATTGCTTAATTCGTCTCGGTGAGTATTCAAAAACTGGCAATCCGTTTTCGGCCGCAGCCAGAATCGCCGCGCCGCGTGCGGCTCCTAAAACGATCGCGGTCTTATAACTTTGCACGTAGATGACTGATTCCAGCGCGCAACAATCCGGTTCGTGCACTCGAATGAGTTCAACGAGCCGATCGCGGATCGCGACGAGGCAGGAGGAGGAACGCATCGAACTCGCGTTGTGAATCGTCCCGAAATAGAGCGAACGCGGTTTGCCATTATTTGCATCGACAATTGCAACACCGGTGTGGCGGAGAGAAGCGTCAATGGCGAGCACGCGCATTGTCGCAAGCTTAAAATCGCTCGACGCGCGTTCAACACGGAATCGACAAATTCCAAAGTAACGGTTTTACTCGCGGCATTGTGGCGAAGAATCCCAAACAGATTGGCCCATTCAGACATAACCGAATCAATTTCGTGGCGGCAATCGTGCTGTTGCTAATCAGTTTCGCGAACATTCCTTCCGTGATGGCTACGACGAAAGGTTTAAGTCAAATCGTGACGCCGGATTTGCAAGGAGAAGGAGACCTTTCCTTAAGTCTGCAAATTCAAGACAAACGGATTGCGAACCCGTACGAATTGCAAGCCGAGCTGGGCCTGACGAAATGGGCTGAGGTAGCGGTGTTTCGCGGGTTCCAACCGGACGATTGGATTTTCGGCACGGAGATCGGATTGTTAACGAAAGAGCCTTATCTTCTTTCCGTTGGGTTCGTGAATTGGTCCCCTCACCTGAATGTCGATCCTCAACCGCATGTCGAAGCTGGCTATTACACGGAGCATCACAAGGTGATCGTCGGGGCCATTCATGCTGGCTACAAAAACGAAGCAATCCTCGGCTACGCCTACGATTTTAATGAAACATGGCGGGTGCAGGTCGATTTCCAGAGCGGCTCTGAAAATTCATCGACGATCGGTTTTACCTGCAACGTCACACGGAATTTGCAGTTCAATCCCGCGCTCTACGTGAGCAATGGTCCAAAGCACGATCTGTTCGGCTACATCGTTTTCACGTACACGTTTCACCTCTGGGGAGGCAAACAGGACAAGCAAGGACTATCCGCGAAATAGAAATTTCAGTCTTGAAGAGCAACGTGCAGGCGGTCGAGCAAAACGATCTGCGCTGGATTGATTTTTCGCCGCGCAATTTCATCAGCGAAAAACTCGGCGCGATCAATCTCAGGAAACTGCTTCAGCTTTCCCGAGCGCGGCGGCCATTCCATTTGGAACGTGTTCGATCTGACTTGGAATGACGCGGGCAGATCGCCGTCAAACGCCCAGGCGTGCACCGTCTTGCCGCCTTTCTGTTTTATTGAGCCGAGTTCAATCCAATTGCCCGACGGCCGAATCCCGAGTTCTTCTTCAAATTCAGTCTGGGCGCGCGCGAGCAAATCTTCGCCGGGAAACGCTTCGCCTTTTGGAATCGTCCAGACGCCCTCGTCTTTGCGTTGAAAGAACGGGCCGCCGGGATGAACGAGCAAGACTTCCAGCGCGCTGCCTTTGCGGCGAAACATCAGCAAACCCGCGCTAACTCGGCTTCGCGGACGATCACTCACAGTCATTGCCTTTTACAATGGCAAGGTACCCAGTCATCGAGCAATCGCGGCGAGGACGAGAAAGGCGCAGCCGACCGCGCCGAAAAGCAAACTTACGATCCAGAACCACCGTCTCTTCGTAAGCGCAGAGATCGCCGCGATGGCAATCGCGATTTGAAACATGGTCACGCCGCGCGCGAACACTTCGTGCTTGTGAAAGTTTGCTTTCGCCGCGGCTTCCTTGCGTTCGGCTTCCGATTTGATCTCTTCTTGCTCTTTCTCGTAACGATCGCGCTTTGATTGGTCCGATTCGTTAGGCGTGCCCCCGAGCGACATTTTTGCATCAAGCACCGACGCTTTAATGCTCTTGGCCTGGTAGTAGCTCCATTGATCGGACGCTTCGATTTGGTTCATCATCGCCTCATTAACGTGATGCCCGGAAAGTAGTCCCGCGATCGCAGCCAGCACCGCAAGGACAGCGGTGCTCAAGGCCGCCCATGAAATCCAGACGGCGCCGCTGTGCTCCGCCGTTTCCTTTACTTGTTCGTGCAAATGCTCGAGAGGCACTTCCGATTCTTCCATCGCGGGGAGTTTAGGATTGACGATAATTGATTCAAGACACAATCGACAATCCTTCCAGAATCAGTTTAATTCAGCAGCGAAATCCCGATGAGCAAAACCGTACCCGCACTATTAGTCTGTCAGGTTTGCAAAAAACCGAAGTCGCCGCACAGCGGAATGATCGCGGAATTGATCCGGCCGTCGCTTCTCGAGTTCATTAAAAAGAAATTTCCCGACTTGGACAGCCAAGCCTTCGTCTGCTTCGAAGATCTGGGCAAATTTCGGAAGGATTACATCAAAGAGGTTTTGGAAGACGAGATTGGCGAACTTTCCGCGCTCGACAATGAAGTGATCGAGAGCCTGGAACAGCACGAGATTCTCTCCAGCGACATCAGCAAACAG
>WNGG01011082.1_pt1 | contig 10822 bp, 10 predicted proteins | sample 5400661 | NCBI WGS metagenome assembly WNGG01 (sample SAMN13153372, study PRJNA577476) | soil metagenome | isolation source: 100 cm soil or saprolite under Garry oak tree replicate 1 | place: USA:California | collected 2016-06-15 | reverse complement strand
TCCGAGATCCCGTTCGCGGGATCCAGTTTGATGCCCCTGCGGCGGAGGGGCCGCCCCTGACGGCGCTCCCGCAGGACGACCCCGGCCCCTACTGGACCGTCCTGCACTGCACGTTCGATGTCTCTCTCGAACGGAATTCCCACTGAAGACCGAAGGAGGTGATTCCCACGATGGCCCGGTTCCAAATCCAGGACGTGAAGTCTCTCGAGAACACGCCGACCTCCCCGGCCCACCTGCGCACGAAGATCGGGGAGATGATCCTGAACAGCACCATCGCCCGCGCGAAGGTCGAAGCGGTCAACACCGAGACCGGCGAGTACCGAGTGGTCTTGCAGGGCACGCTGGACCGCGAGGAAGGGAAGTTCGAGGAGAAGTAGACTCCCGCGTCGGGAGTCCGGGGCCCCCGTGCGGGGGCCCCGGTCGTCCGTGGATGAACCTCCAGCCGGAAGTGCAGGTCGCGCAGATCGAGTTCGGGCCGTCGGCCCTGGCCGCTTCTCTGAACCGTGAGATCGAGCCCGGCAGCCAGCTCCTGCGCGCCGCCCTGGACATCCGCTGGAACGATCCCGACCCCCTGTCGGCCCTCGACCGCATCGAGAAGCGTCTACTGGACTTCTCTCCGACGTTCATGAGCCACCAGTGCCGCGGGCCGATCGCCTACCACGTCTTCGTGCGCCGGCGGGACGGCGCGTCGGCGGACCCGGCCCCGGACCGGCGCGCGGTCCCCGAGGGCCCGGCCCGGCCGTTCGACGCCTGCCTCGCGCTGGCGCACCTGATCGAGCACGCCGTCATCGACTTCGAGAGCAGCGTGACCGGAGAGGCGCGGATCAGCGGGATCACCGGCGCCCGCCGCACGCCCCCGGGGCGTTTCGACGTGATGGTCGAATGCCACGACCGCCGCGTCGGGCGGCTCTGCCTCACCCTCGCGGTCGCCACGCTCACCGCCGCCGCCGCCGATCGGCCTCCGGGACGGCCCGAGCGGGAGGCGCTCGCGGCGGTCCGGCTGGCCCACCGGCATCCCGGGCGGACCTGGAGGCCTGCCGCCGTCGCCCGCGCCCTCGGCTGGTCGTTCCCGCAGGCGCCCTGTTATCGTCACGTCGTGCCCGAGCTCCCGGACGTGGTGGTCTACATCGAGGCCCTGCGCGAGCGCGTCCTCGGCCGGCGGCTGGACAGGATCCGCCTCCGCAGCCCCTTCCTGCTGCGCACCGTGCTGCCCCCGCTGCGCGACGCCGAGGGGCGCGCCGTCGTCGAGGTGCGCCGGCTCGGCAAGCGGATTGCGCTGGGTCTCGAGGATGGCCTGTACCTGGTGATCCACCTGATGATTGCCGGGCGGCTGCGGTGGAAGCCGGCGGGCGCGGCCATTCCCGGCCGGATCGGCCTGGCGGCCTTCGACTTCGACTCGGGTACCCTGCTCCTGACCGAGGCGGGATCGAAAAAGCGCGCCGCGCTGCACCTGGTGTCCGGGGACGAGGCGCTGGCCGGGCTCGACCGGGGCGGGGTCGAGGTGCTCGACGCCGGTCTGCCGGTGTTCCGCGAAGCGCTCCTGCGCGAGAGCCACACTCTCAAGCGGGCCCTCACCGACCCGCGGCTGTTCAGCGGCATCGGCAACGCCTACTCCGACGAGATCCTGCACCGCGCGGCGCTGTCCCCGATGCAGCCGGCGCGCCGGCTGTCCGAGGAGGAGATCGCGCGTCTGTTCGAGGCGACGCGCGCCGTGCTGGGCGAGTGGACCGAACGTCTGCGGCGCGAGCGGAGCGGCCGCTTCCCGGAGAACGTCACCGCCTTCCGCGACGGCATGGCGGTGCACGGCCGTTACGGCCGGCCGTGCCCGGCCTGCGGCGCGCCGGTCCAGCGGATCGTCTACGCCGACAACGAATGCAACTACTGCGCGCGCTGCCAGACCGGCGGAAGGATCCTGGCCGACCGCGCCCTGTCGCGTCTGCTCAAGGACGACTGGCCGAGGACGATCGAGGAGCTGGAGACCGGGACGGCTCCTCCGCGTACATCGACTCGATGAGATCGCGGTACTTCTGCTCGACGACGCGGCGCTTGACCTTGAGCGTCGGCGTGAGCTCGCCCCCCTCCTGCGTCAGCTCCCCGGGGAGGAGCCGGAACTTCTTGATCGTCTCGTAGGACGGCAGCCCCGCCATCTTCGCCTCGATGCGGCGGCGGTACAGATCCAGGACGCGCGGGTCCTCGAGCAGGTCCCCGACCCGCGTGTACGGGATCTGCTTGTGCTTCGCGTACGACCCGAGCCGCGCCATGTCCGGGACGATCAGGGCGGAGATGAACCTGCGCCGGTCGCCGATGAGGACCGCCTGCGAGATGAACCGGTCGGTCTTGAGGAGATTCTCGATCGGCTGCGGCGCCACCATCTTCCCTCCCGAGGTCTTCAGGACCTCCTTCTTGCGGTCGGTGATCTTCAGGAACCCGTCGGGGTCCAGTAGCCCGATGTCGCCGGTGCGGAACCAGCCGTCCACGATCGCCTCGCGCGTCGCCTCCTCGTTGCGGAAGTAGCCCTGCATGACGTTCGGGCCGCGCACCAGGATCTCGCCGTCCCCGGCGATCCGCACCTCGACGCCGGGGACGACCGGGCCGACCGTCCCGAGCCGCGTCCTCTCGAGGGTGTTGACCGCGATAACCGGAGAGGTCTCCGTCAGGCCGTACCCCTCCAGGATGCGGATGCCGGCGGCGTAGAAGAACTCGGCGATCTCCGGCGCAAGGGGCGCCCCGCCCGAGATGAAGAAGCGCTGTCGCCCGCCGAGCCGCGCGCGCACCTTCGAGAACACCAGGTGATCGGTCAGAGGATGCAGCCAGCGGATCGGCACGGCGGCCCGCCGGCCGTCCAGCATGGCGCGCGCCTGGCGCCTCCCCACCGCCAGGGCCAGGGCGAAGATCGCCCGGCGGGGCTTCGGCGACGCCCGGACGGTGTCGAGGATGCGCGCGTTGACCTTCTCGAACAGGCGCGGGACGCTCGCCATGACGGTCGGCCGGATCTCCAGCAGGTTCTGCGGCACCGCGTCGATCGACTCGGCGTAGGCAATCGTCGCCCCCGCGGACAGGTAGGCGAACTCGACCATCCTCTCGAACACGTGCGTCAGCGGCAGGAACGACAGGGTCACATCGCGGTCGGAGAAGGGAATGATCTGCAGGGTGGCGCTGACGTTGCTGGCGAAGTTGCCGTGGGTGAGCATCACCCCTTTCGGGTCGCCGGTCGTCCCGGAGGTATACAGGATGCTGGCGAGGTCGGCCGGCGAGATCGCCATGCGAGCCGCCTCGAAGCGGCGCGGGTCGGCGCGGTGGGCCTCCTCGCCCTCGTGGAGCAGCGCCGGCCACGCCACGGTCCGCGGCGGCAGCCCTCCGGCGGGCGGGTCGAGGATCACCACGCGCTGCAGCTCCGGAAGGCCCGGCAGGATCGGGCGGACTTTCTCCATCTGCGCGGCGGTCGAGACCACCAGGACGCGCGCCTGGCTGTTGTCGAGGATGTAGCGGATCTGCTCGGTCAGCAGGGTGGCGTAGATCGGGACGGTGACCGCCCCGAGATTCAGCGCGGCGTGGTCGAGGGCGGTCCACTCCGGCCGGTTCTCCGACAGGATGGCGACGCGGTCCCCCTTGCGCGCCCCGATCGAGGCCAGGCCGAGCGACAGCGATCGGACGGTGGTGGCGAACTCGTCTGTGGAGATGTCGCGCCAGGTCCCTCCCGACTTGTAGCGCAGCAGGTCCGGCTTGCGGAAGCGCGCCTCGAGCTGCGTCAGGATGTCGCAGAGGGTCCTGATCTCCACGCCCCCGATCCCCCGCTTACTTGCCGAACTTCCATCCGAGGCTGACGCCGAGGAGGCTCGTGAAGTTCTTGTAGCCGCCCGGCTGGACCGGATCGGTCGTGCTGGCCGGGTTGCCCGTGGCCGTGCGGTCCTTGAAGAACAGCGCCTGGTAGGCGACGTCGACGGTGAAGCCGCTCTTGCGGCCGTAGCCGTAGCCGACCTGCACCGAGGTCCGGTCGGAGTCCGGCAGCCGCGGCCTGACGTGATCGTCCTGGATCGGGTTGCGGTCGAAATAGGCGCCCACCCGGTACTGGTGCATGTCGTTGACGTGGTAGGCGTACCCCAGGCGGAACGAGTAGGTGTCCTTCCACGCTTCGAGCTGATCGACATCGGCCACCAGAATCGTGTTGTTCTCGATGTCGATCCTCAGGTGATCGAACTCCGACCAGTCGGTCCAGACGACGTCGAGCTCCCCTTCCCACTTCCCCCTCTCATAGCCGAGGCCGGTCGCGAGCGTCGCCGGCAGCGGGATGTCGGCCGTGGCGCCGCCGTCCGCGAAGAACGCCGCGACCGGACCGGGGATGTTCTCGAACGTGATGTCGCCTTTGATCTCGGGCTTCATCTTCGAACGGAACGATCCCCCCCAGCGCCATCCCCTGTCGTTCGCCCAGCGTCCCGCGATGTTCCAGCCGACGTCGTTCCCGTCGCCGGTCAGCTTGGTGAAGCCGTCGATGCCGCTGAAGTCGATGTTGCGGGACAGCTCGCGGATGTCGGCGCGGGCCAGATCGACGCCGACCGCCACCGACCAGGTCTTGCCGATCGTCCAGGCGAGATTCGGGTTGAGGTTGACGACCGCGAGGTTGGCCTCGCGCGAGATGTACCGCCCGGGGAACGCGTTGTCCCACTGCGTCTTCAGACCGAATGGCGAGGTGAACCCGAAGCCCCAGGCCCACCGGTCGTTGAGCCTCTGCGTGTAGTAGAGCGACGACGGCCAGGCCGTGTTGTCGAGCTGGCTGAAGCTCTGCCCGCTGCTGGGCCCCGACGTCGATTCGAAGCGCGAACCGGTCAGGAAGATCGCGTTCGTCCCGAGGTTGACCCGGATCCCGTCGAGCTGCACGATCCCCGCCGGGTTGAAGAACAGGGCGCTCGGGTCGTCGGCGCGGGCCGTGAACGCCCCGGCGTTCGCCATCGCCTTCGCGCCCTGCTCGTAGATCGAGTAACCGGATCCGAAGACCGCGTCCGGTCCCGAGAGACCCAGCGCCAGCGCCGCCACGACGGACCCCGTGAGTTTACGCATCGGTGCTCCCTTTGACCGCGCACGTGGGTGAAGACGAAGCCACGATCTCTCTCCTGTGGATGTGGGCGGATCTTCCCCGACCCCATCCGACTTGTCAACGGCCTCCGAAACAAAGACCGCCGGCTTCGGGAGCCGCGCCGGCGCGCGATCCGGTGCCGCGGCGGCCCGGTTGCCGGGCCGCCGCGCAGGAGGGACGTGATAGCATCGGCGTCACGACGCTCCACGGGAGATCGTCATCGGGAGGTGGACCATGAGACTCGGCGCCGCCGCGCCGTGGCTGCTCGTCGCGATTCAGGTCGCGGTGCCCGCCGCCGCGGGCGAGCTGGCGGGCGTGACCCTTCCCGATCAGATCACGGTCGACTCGAAGACCCTGGTGCTGAACGGCATGGGTCTGCGCGAGGCGACCTGGCTGAAGGTGGACGTCTACGTCGCCGGTCTCTACCTCGAGACCCCCTCATCGGACCCCGAGGCGATCATCGGCTCCGAACAGACGAGACGCCTGGTGATGCGATTCGTGCGCGCCGTCGACCGCGACGCTCTGCTGAAGGGCTGGAACGAAGGGTTCGGGAAGAGCGCCGGACCCTTGGCCGCGGCCCTCCGTGACCGGATCGCGACCTTCGAGTCGTGGGCGACCGACATGCCGAAGGGCGGGAGCATGTCCCTCACCTACCGTCCGGGAGCCGGCGTGCAGGTCGAGATCAAGGGCGAACCGAAGGGCACTGTGCCAGGCGCCGACTTCGCCCAGGCGCTGTTCCGCATCTGGCTCGGCCCCAGCCCGCCGAACCCGGGCCTGAAGGAAGGCCTGCTCGGAAAGGGCTGAACGGGGCGGCTTCTCTGCGTTTCTTCATTTGCCTTCCGCCGAATTTCGTCGTATAAAAGTGTCTTCGGCAGTGCTTTCGATGAGGAGGTGTTCGATGCGCATGACAAGAGTGTCAACGCTCGTTCTTGCCGCGCTCGCGGCCTTCGTCGTGCCGGCGGCGGCCGATGAGACCGGCTCCGGCGCTCCGCATGCGACCGGCGTCCAGAACGCGATATCGCAGATCAATGAAGCAACCACCCGGCACATCCAGATCCTGACCGATCTTCTCGCCAAGGTCCCGCAGCAGGCGCAATCGGGGATCCAGCGCGCCATCGAGGCGGCCCAGCAGGGACACGACAAGGCGATCGCCGCGCTCCAGAATCACGCCCCGGGCGGCGAGGACCAGGAGTCGATGGAGACCGAAACCGATACCGAGACCGACGGCACCGATCGGAACGGCAAGCCCGAGACGACCGGTCTGGCGCGCGCGCGGCAGGCCGTTTCGGCCGGCTTCGACAAGAGCGTCTCGGCCCTTCAGAAAGTGATCGGCGCGGCCCCCGACCAGGCGAAGGCGGCCCTGCAGGCGGCCCTGGCGAACGTCCAGCAGAACCGAAGCATCGCGCTGCAGAACCTCGACCAGCTCCTCGCGGGACAGCGGCCCGATCACGTCTCCACCGATAGCCCGGCACGGGCCGACAGGCCGGATCGACCCGACCGTCCCGACAGGCCTGAACGCCCCGAGCGGCCGGAGATTCCACAGCGCCCGGAGGTTCCCGATCGCCCGGCCCCTCCGTCCCACGGTTAGCCGGACTGCCCGCTGAGTGACGACCCTTTACCTGCGCGCCGGGGGCGCGGCCATTCTCGCCGCACCCCTGGCGCTCTTTCTTTCCTGGCCGGCGCGCGCCGACACGCAACCCGAGATCCGCTTCGTCCCCGCCTTCTTCAGCGGCGATTTCGGCACCGGCATCTCCACCGACATGACCTACCTGCCGCTGATCTTCATTCTGGGCTCCACGCGGCAGGAGTTCCGGGTCACCGTGCCGTTTCTCTCGATCACCACGAGCCGGCCGGTGACCTTCGTCGGCAACGAGATCATCCCGCGTGGCCCGGGCGGCCGGACCACCGAGTCGGGACTCGGCGACGTCGTGGCGCAGGAGGAGTATTTCTTCCTGGACGGCGGACGGCGTCGCCCGTGGATCTCCGGACTGATCCGGATCAAGGCCCCCACCGCCGACGACACCCGGGGGCTCGGCACCGGCGAATGGGATTACGGGCCGGGAGCGGCCGTCATCCAGCCGCTGGCAACCAGATGGAACCTGCTCGGCGAAGCCCAGTACGTCGTCCGCGGCGACCCGCGCGGGATCGATTTCAGAAACACCTGGTGGCTCTCGGGCGGTCTGCAGAAGAAGCTGTCCGGCACGTCGTCGGCCAGTCTCTATTACGAGCGGCTGCAGTCGGTGCTGCGGGGCAGGCCGGATCTGGTCGATCTCATCCTCGGCTACGACCACGGCTTCGCCCGGCGCCTGATACTGAGAACCGCCGTGTTCGCCGGTCTCTCCGACAGCGCCGAGGATTACGGCCTGTCGGTGGGATTTTCCATGCGCTGACTGGGCGGCGGGACGTCGCGCGCCCCGTGAAGCGGGCCGCCCCGACGGGCGGCCCGCCCGCTGCAGGGATCAGCAGCTCTGGGTCGTGCAGCCGGTCGTGGTCCTGACGCACCGGGTCCCGGGAGATTCCGAGAGGCAGGTGAACGCCGGGGCGACGAACTCGCACATGGAGTTGCAGTGCTTTTTCGCCGCGAGGACCGGCGAGGCCGCCAGGTCGGACAGGGCCGACAGATAGGGCGAGGCGGGGCGGGAGGGCGGGGCGAACGCGAGGGCCATCGCCGTGACGACCGCGGCGATCGTGAAGAATCGGACGGCCATCGAGAGTGGTCGTCTCATGGGTGGGGCCTCCAGTCTCGGCGTGGTTCGGTCCGCCCGGGCGCTGCCGAGTTTTCGCCGGGGCGGCCGGCGGCGGCGCCGCCTCAGTTCATCGAACGCACCAGGTCGTCCAGGAACCGCACGACGTCGCCGGGCTCGCGGAAGCGCGCGTGCGCACGCACCGTGTCCAGGAGCTCGCGCTTGAGACGCACGATGCTCGGGTGCCTGGTGTAGGCGATGTCGCCCGAGTGGTAGCGCCAGAAGGCGAACTCCTCGTCGAACACCACGAGCGAGTCGAAGCCGGGGAACAGGTGATCCATCCCGGCGGCGCCGTCGGCGACGATCAAATGGATGCGCAGGGCGCGATCGGCGATCAGCGCCTTGAGGTTCTCCAGGCAGTCGCGCCGGACCGCGCCGTCGATCCCGGCGTACGGCCCGTTCCCCTGCGCGATGTCCTCGAGGTCCGGTCGCAGCATCATGTGGGTCATGACCCAGGGCCGCTTCGACGCGGCGGCCAGCAGGTCCTCCCGCCTGCGGTCCCCGATGGTGTCGTACATCGTCACGACCGCCCGGCCGTATTCGGCACGCAGCTCCTCGGGCAGGTGCAGCGCGTCGGAGTCGAAGATCGCCTGGTGGTGCCGGTGCATGAACTCGCGGGTCTCGAGGGAGCACGGCAGGAACTCCGCCCATCCGGAAAGCTCCCGCGCGTTCCTCCCGTACTCATCCATCAGTCCGAGGAAGTGGTGCGCCCGCCTCGGGTTGGTCAGCGGGTCCCAGGTGATGATGCCCTCCGCGTGATCCCCCACCAGCTGCTCCGGCGAGACGCCCAGGACGTGGGCCAGCACCTTCACCTCGTGCGGCTGCAGGGTGATCGCCACTCCCTTGCCCGGCCGCGGCCGGTGCGCCTGCTCGATGTGGGCGACCCTGGACCGGCTCATCCGCCCGACGCGTCTGAGATCCTCCGGTCCGATCAGCTCCCCGGCCGCGCGGTTGCAGCGCTCGGCCAGCTCCTCCTGGGTCAGGCCGAGCCCTTCACGCAGGCGCTTGATGCGCAGGGCGATGTCGCGCATCTGCCCGGGAAGCACTTCGATCAGACGCGATGTCGTCCCCATCCCGGCTCCACGGGGCCATGCCCGGATGACTTGTCCTTATAGGATCGTTTGCCTTCGGCGGCTACCAGGATGTGCCGTTGTGCTCCGGATCGCACACGACGGCGCTCCACGTCCTGAAACGCCGCCGCGCCGGTTTGGGTGTATATCCTACCGGTCACGTCAACCGTCTTCAGCATGGAGGTCACACCGATGAACCGATCGAGACTCACGCTGGCCGCTCTGGGCGCGATCGCCCTGGCCGTCGGACCCGCCCTCGCGGACGCCAGGCCGGCGACCGGCCCGCAGCCGAACGTCGCCTTCGACAAGATGAAGTCGCTCGTGGGCGAGTGGGAGGGGACCACCAAGGACGGCAAGACCGTCAAGGTCACTTACACGCTGGTCGCGGACGGCTCCGCCCTGATGGAACAGCTCGAGACCCCCATGGAGTCGACCATGATCACCATGTATCATCCCGACGGCAGCCGGCTGCTGATGACGCACTACTGCTCGGCCCACAATCAGCCGCGCATGCGCGCCGAGGTGACGGCGCCGGATCCGAAGTCCATCACCTTCAACTTCCTCGACGCCACGAACCTCTCCTCGCCCGCCGAGGGGCACATGGAGCGCCTGGTCGTGAGCTTCGACGACCCGGGCCATTTCACGCAGGAGTGGACGTTCAGGGCGAAGGACCAGAAGCAGACCGACGTGTTCCGCTTCGAGCGCAAGAGCTAGACCCCTTAGAGCGTCTTCAAGAAGGCGAGGAGATCGCGGCGCCGGTCGTCGGGCAGCGAGCCGAACCGGTCGCGTGCGGCGCCGGCCTCGCCGGCGTGCTGGCGGATCGCGTTCTCGACGGTCGGGGCGCGGCCGTCGTGCAAGAAACGGCTTCGCAGGCGCAGCCCCATGAGCGGCTCGGTGCGGAATTCGGAGGGCGTCGCCTGCCCGAGGCAGACGTCCGCCAGGTCCCGCCCCATGTCGTGCAGCAGCAGGTCGGTGTACGCCGGCACGACGGCGTGCCGGAGCGCGCGCGTGTCGCTCCGGCCCGTGCGCAGCCGCGGCACGTGGCAGGCGGCGCAGCCGATCTGTTCGAAGACCTCCTCGCCGCGCCGGGCCCCGGCGTCGGCCGGCCCGCGCGGCGGCGGCGCCAGGAACCGCACGAAGTCGATGGCCAGGTCGAGGTCCTCCCCGGACAGCTCCGGCTCCGGCAGCGGGTCGACGCCGGCCGGGATCGGCCTGCCGCCGATGGTCTCTTCGACCGGTTGCGCGGGGCTGGTGATCCCCTGCTCGTTCAGGAACGCGGCGGCGCTGAACTCGCGCAGGGTCGGGACGAACGCCTTCCGGCCGAAGCGGCCGATCCGGCCGTCGGCCGAATAGTTCGGCCTGCCGGAGATGCCGTCGTGGTCCCGGTCGTCCGGATCGGCGAGCGCCAGGATCGTCTCGTCGGGCACCGCGTCCAGGAGCCCGAACCCGAGAAGGGACGGCGTCGTCCGTCGTCCCGTGGCGGTGGCGCGCGACGGGACCGGCTCGGCGTCGATCCCGAGCGCGTCGTGGAGGGCGGGTGTGACGTGCTGCTGCACCACCGGCCCCCCCTGGTCCGCGAGCGGATCGCACGCGGGCGCCGGGGCCGGGCCGCCGCGGGCGCCCTTCTCCGCGCTGCGGACCAGGAACGCGGTCGCGTGCACCTCGACTTCGTCACCCGACCCGCCTGTCGCGGGCTCCTCGTGGCACTCGCTGCACGACGTCGAGTTGAACAGGGGCCCGAGACCGGTCTCGGGCGTGAACTCCCGCTTGAAGACCTGCTGCCCCCGCGTGAACCGGGCGCGCTCGGCACGGCTCAGCCCGGGCAGCGGATCGCCGGGCTGCGTCTTGCGCCGGCAGCCGGGGGCAAGCGCCATCGCCGCCGCCACCAGCACGACCACGCCGCAGCGTGGCACACGACGGATCATCCCTTCCTTGAT
>WNGG01009166.1_pt1 | contig 10823 bp, 8 predicted proteins | sample 5400661 | NCBI WGS metagenome assembly WNGG01 (sample SAMN13153372, study PRJNA577476) | soil metagenome | isolation source: 100 cm soil or saprolite under Garry oak tree replicate 1 | place: USA:California | collected 2016-06-15 | reverse complement strand
CGAGAAGAAACGGGCGAACGCTTTGCGGCCGATCCGCAACTGCTGCGTGCCGTTGGCTTGCTGCGAAATGCGAGACTCGAAACCCGCGTGCATCGCAGCGACGAGCGAGCGGTGTGCCGGCAGCACCAGTTCCTGGTCTTCGGACGATCCGTAGACCGTTCCGGCCACTTCCAACCGCTCCGAGACGAAGCCGTCGCCGACCATCCAGCCCAGGTAATGCGCAAATTCGGCAGTCCACTTCTGTGGGAGCTCAACTGGCAGCGAGGTGTGGTCACCCTTCTCCCGATAGAGCTGAGCCTCAGTTGCGACAGGAATGTCGTAGCGGGCGTCCACCGCGGGGGTCGGCTGGGCAAGCGTCAGCACTCCGTCCTGAGGAGTGAGCTGGTCCGCGCGAACGTAACCGCGGTTGAGCGTGAAGAATCGGTGATTGGGCGTGCAGCGCACCTCCATGCCGTTCGAGAAGCGCATCCGCACCACTTCCTTGTAGCCGGTGACCATGAAAGCCTCCGGGCTTGTCAACTCGATGGCGTCATTCGGCTGGTCGGGATTAGTCAGGTCGTGCGTGTAGACCTTGAAGATCTCACCCTGATTGACGCGATCGATGAGCTCCGAGAAGGCGATCAGGCCCTTGTTGGTGTGGACGAGGGTGTCGCCGGTAAAACAAGGGTTGGTGGCGTTGATGCGGCCGGTGTTGGGGACCACGTTCCAGTCCTGGATGGTGGTATCGAATTGAAGCCCAGGGTCTCCACATACCCAGGCAGCCTCGGCGATTTCCTTCCACAGGTCTCGTGCCTTGTAGGTGTCGATCACCCGGCCGTCGACGACCGCCTTGGTCACCCACTTCTGGTCGTCGACGACAGCGCGCATGAAGTCGTCGCTCGCGCGCACGGAGTGGTTGGCGTTCTGGAACTGGACCGAGTCATAGGCGCCGCCAGGGACGTTGAACCCGACGTTGTAGCCGGCCTCGATGAGCGCCCACGCCTTCTTCTCTTCCTCGGCCTTGGAGCGGATGAAGTCGAGGATGTCCGGGTGGTCGGCGTTGAGGATGACCATCTTCGCCGCGCGCCGCGTGGTGCCGCCTGACTTGATCGAGCCGGCGAACGAGTCGTAGCCCTTCATGAAAGAGACAGGGCCAGACGCGGTGCCGCCGCCAGACAGCTGCTCCTTTGAAGAGCGGAGGACGGACAGGTTGGTTCCGGTCCCGCTGCCGAACTTGAACAGCATGCCCTCGGTCTTGGCCAGGTCGAGGATCGACTCCATCGAGTCATGGACCGAGTTGATGAAACAAGCGGAGCCCTGCTGCGAGCGGCCCGGGACGCCAAGGTTGAACCAGACCGGGCTGTTGAAGGAGGCGTGCTGGGTCACCAGCAGGTAGCGCAGCTCCTGGGCCCAGTTCTCGGCGTCCTCGTCGGTGGCAAAGTAGCCGCCCTCGCGACCCCACTTCAGCAGCGTGTCGACGACCCGATCGATGATCTGGCGGACGCTGGTCTCGCGATCCGCGCTCCCCGGGCTGCCCCGGAAGTACTTCTGGGCGACGACGTTGATGGCCAGCTGGGACCACGAGCGGGGGACCTCGACGTCCTTTTGCTCGAAGATCGACTGCCCCTTCTCGCCGGTGATGGCCGCCGTCCGGCGCTCCCACTCCACCAGGTCGAAGGCGTGGCTGCCTACGGGTGTGAAGTAGCGCTCGAAGCGGAGCCCAACCTTGGGATGCTTGTGGTTGCCGTTCTTGCGGGCTCCGGCGGCGACATCAGCTGCGTTTTTGGCCATTTCTAGAGAACGCCTCCTTCAATCATCCCCGTTTGCGGGTGCTTTCAAAGCCTTCATTTGCTGCGACGTTGGGTGGGTCGTTGATCTTGTCTCGACAGGGATGGAAGAGGCCCCGGAGCATGCCCGCCACTTATGCCCCAGGGCCTCGATGTAACGCCTCCGACTATACGAGCGGCTTTTGGGCTTGTCAAGCCCAAAACACAAGATATCTGGTCTGCCTGGCCATCGAGGCACCACATCTAGGTGGAATACCTGTGGATATCCCTGGTGATCGAATGGGCACAGCCTGGGCATTCCCTGGGGACAAACGTGCACAACCGCCGCCTATTTGACCGGTTCGAGGATGGCGAAGCTCAATGGCTCTGTGGATACCTCTTCGGCGCCGTTTTCGGTCATCTGCACGCTCCGGGCGGAAGCGCGGATTCGGGCCGAGACCTCTTTACCCTCGCCGTAGGCGTTCTGGAGCATCGTGAGCGCCCTCTGGAGCTTGTTGTCGAGGATCGCCTCCAACGTGTCGAGGTGCCGCTCGACGTCGATCAGAGCCGCCTGCAGCCGCTCCATGTCGACCGTGCGCGCGAACTGGAGGTGCAGCTGATAGAGGGTGAGCAGGTAGGGGAGGGCCATCGCGTAGCCGACGACCATGACGTGCCGGTTGTGCGCGGCCACGATGGCCCCGCGGCACACGTCATAGGCGGCGTCCGGGATGACCGCGAGCGCGAACGTCGACGTGATGGCGGGGTCGATGTACTGGCTGACCTCGCGCACGCGCCGTTCGACCTCGCGCTCCACCTGCCCGGTGAGCTGCGCCCGGCGCGCCGCGTCGAGACCCTGCTCGGCGAGCTGTTCGAGCGCTCCGCTGGAGACCCACTTGGAGTCGATGGGGAGGAGCTTGCCGCCCGGCAGCCGCAGTGCCAGCTCGACGACCTTGCCGCCCACCCAGACGTTTCGCTGCAGCATTTCGGGCGGGAGGTGCTTGAGGGCCTCCTCGAGGATGTTCTCGCCCGCGGCGCCTCGCGTGGAGCTGCCGGCGATCACACTCTCCAGACGCTTCAGGCTGGCCCGCGCTTCGTCCTCTATTAATTGGCGCGCGGACAATGCGGATCCCAGGCGCTCGACGACCGCCTGCGTCTGGCTGAGTCGCTCGCGGATCTCGGCCGCCTGTGACTCCTGCGTCAGGCCGCCGGCATCCAGCCGGCTGCGCAGCTCCGCCACGTCGCGAGCCTGGCCGTCCCACCGCCTGACCAGGCTCCAGACGAGCGCCGCCACTCCGCCCACCGCGAGCAGGACACATACAAGGAGGAGCGCGAACAACAGTTCGGCCAGCGACATGTTGGGCATTGTAACCCTGAAAGTGGGTATAGACAAGGGTGTTAAGAGCATGAGAGAGAACCTGCCGCTTCCCTCTCATCGCGGCGTCGGCGAAGCCGACCCGGCCTGGCCGGGCAAGCGCCGCTGCTCTCCCTCCCGCTGTTGTGACAAGGATTAAATTGACCCCGATGGCCAACCCCGAACCGCTGCCCGAGCCTGAGCAGGCGCCTGACCGAATCCCGCTGGAAGAGGTCTACATGCGCATGGCCGAACAGCTGGCCAAGCGGTCCACATGCGCCCGGCTTCAGGTCGGCACCGTGATCACGACGCCGGACCTTACCCAGGTGCTTGGCATCGGCTACAACGGCAACGCCCGCGGGCTGCCCAACCGCTGCGATTCGACCACACCGGGATCTTGCGGCTGCCTCCACTCGGAGCAAAACGCCTTCATCAAGGCCGGCGCGCAGCTGCCGGGCAAGGTCATGTTCGTCAGCGCGTCCCCGTGCGTCATGTGCGCCAAGATGGCTATCAATGCCAACGTCGCGCGGGTTTATTACCGCGAGGCATATCGAGATCCGGCGGGCCTCGACGTCTTGCGCCAGGGCGGGGTGGAGGTCATCCACTTCAACCGCTGGCGCGACCTTTGGCGCTAGACGCCTAGCATTCGATCTTCCAACCCGACTCGGCCTGCACCAACCGAGGCTCGACGATCGGCACATCTTTCTGGCGGCGCACTCGTGCCATCAGGGACGTCGCGTCCTCTTTCGTCACCACGGACTCGAGCACAGTCCGAGTCGCATAGACGAGCGTCACCCTCGGATTGGCCAGCGCCTTCTCCGGGGTGATCCACGACCAATCGGTCACCTCGCCCTCGTGCGGCCTCACCACCTGCCCGGCAGGAAGGCGTGTGAGAAAGAACCGCGTGTCGTAGCGCCGGCGCAGTAAGGCGGGCGTCACCCATCGCGCGAGAAACACCAGGCGGTCGAATGCCGGCTCCAGCCGGCAGGCGCGAAGGGCGTGGAAAAACGTGCGCCCTCCCTCCAGCTCCGAGCGAACCAGCTGACAATCCGCCTCGCGCGCGAGGCGACCCCGAGACCGCGCGACCAGGATGCCGACCTCTTCGAAAAGCTCCCGCACGGCGGCCATCGCAATCTCGTCCCCGGATTCGGAATCCTCGGGGTGGACCGTGCCACCTGGAAATACGTACGCGCCCGGCGCGAAGTCGGCTCCCCCAGGACGGCGCATCAGCAGCAGCTCCCATGGTTTCCTGCCTCGGATCAGGAGCACTGTCGCCGAAGGGCGAGGGGTGGCGGGCGGGGACTCGAGGTTGATCGCGCCCGAGGGCACGGGCAGGTTGTCGATGCGAATCTCCTAGGTCAGGCCCCGGCCGTCGAGCACGACGGTCCACCGTTCGATCGGCGCTGGACGCAACATGCCGTTGGCCGCCCACGGGCCGCCGCGCTCGAGCCGGACGACGTAGAACGACACTCACGCCAGTCTAACTACGATCTGCGAGTGGACTTCGGCATCGCGGGCAAGGTCGGTCTTGTCAGCGCGGGCACCAAGGGAATCGGGCTCGGCATCGCGCTCGCGCTGGCTGCTGAGGGCGTTCGCGTTGCAGTCGCCGCCCGCACCGAGGGAGACGTCAAGCGCACGGCGGCGCTGCTCGGCGGGCTTGGCGTGGTCGCCGACCTGCTGACCGAAGAAGGCTGCCGTCTTGCCGTCAACGAGACGGAGAAAACGCTCGGTCCCATCGACATCCTCGTCAACAACCTCGGGGTTCGCGCGGGGAGCTCGTGGGCGGACACCGGGCCCAACGAGTTCGAGACCGCCTTCGCCGGTAACGTCGGCGTGAGCGTCCGGATGACACAGCTCGTCATGCCCGGGATGCTCACCCGCGGATGGGGCCGAGTGGTCGTCATCTCATCGGTCTACGGCCGCGAGGCCGGCGGCGCGCCTGCCTACAACGCCGCCAAGTCGGCCGAGATCAGCTTCGTCACCTCGCTCGCGCGCGAGGTCGCCGCCAGGGGTGTGACCGTCAACTGCGTCGCGCCGGGCTCGATTCTCTGGGAGGGCGGCGGGTGGCACCGGCGACAGCAGGCTGATCCGGAATCGATCGCAGACTTAGTGGAGCGTGAGATGCCCCTCGGGCGGTTCGGTCAGGTCGAGGAGGTCGCGAGCGTGGTCACCTTCATCTGCTCACAGCAGGCGAGCCTCCTGAACGGCGCGTGCATAGCGGTCGACGGCGGTCAGTCGCGCTCCAACATCTGAATTGCGGCGCGGCGGCTGGGGTTTCATCGACATGAAGCGCGTCCTTGTCCTTGTCGTGATCACGCTGCTGATCGCCTCATGCACTCCGCCCCAAAGCGCGGCGAGCACGCCGCGCCCGTCCCCGAGTCCATCGCCCACCACCCTTCTGTCGGGCAGCATCGGTGCTGCCAGGTACCGCATCGAGGTCCCGGTGACCTGGAACGGAACGCTGCTCCTCTACAGCCACGGCTACGTCGCGCCCGGGCGGCTGAACCCGGCGACCGACTCACCGGCAGTCTCCATCTCCACCTGGCTGCTCGATCGCGGCTTTGCGCTCGCCGGCTCGTCCTACAGCTCGACAGGCTGGGCCCTCGAGGACGCGTTCAAGGACCAGATCGCGCTGCTCGACCTGTTCGCCCAGCGCGTCTCGAAACCCAAACGCGTCATCGCCTGGGGAGGCTCGCTAGGCGGCATCATCACCGCCGGCCTGGTCCAGCTCCTTCCGGACCGGTTCGCGGGCGCGCTTCCGCTTTGTGGTGTGCTCGCCGGCGGGGTCGCCACCTGGAACACTGGGCTGGATGCGGCCTACGCATTCAAGACGCTGCTCGCGCCCACGTCGAATCTCCAGCTGGTCCACATCACCGATCCCACGGCCAACCTGCAGAAGGCGAGGGACATCTTCAACGTGGCGACAGCCACGGCTGCCGGGCAGGCACGGCTCGCCCTGGTCGCCGCCCTCAGCGACCTCCCGGGCTGGTTCGATTCCACCGCCGCCGAGCCGGGTCCCACCGACTTCGCCGCCTGGGCGCAGGCGCAGATGGAGTGGGAGTCGCGCGTCGATTTCCCGTTCGAGTTCAGCTACCGGACCGAGCTCGAGCAGAGGGCCGGCGGCAATCCATCCTGGAATGTGGGCGTGGACTACCGGCACCAGCTCGACGTCTCCCGCTATCGGGTGGAGGTGACCGCCCTCTATCGCGCCGCGGGCCTGGATCTGGCCGAAGACCTGCGCACACTCAACTCGGGGCCACGCATCGTCTCCGACAGGCGGGCGGTCGATTACCTCGCGCGGAACATCAGCTTTGACGGACGTTTGGGCGTGCCCGTGCTGGCCATACACACAACAGGCGATGGCCTCGTGATCCCTCAGAACGAGAGCGCTTACGAGGACGTGGTCAGGGCGGCCGGGAAGCAAAACCTGCTGCGACAGGTCTACGTCCACCGCGCCGGCCACTGCGCATTCACAGCGGCGGAGACGATCGCGGCGATCGTGATGCTCGTCAACCGGCTTGAGCTCGGCCAGTGGGACGACAGCGAGCTGGTCCCGGCCCAGCTCAACGCTCGAGCCGCTGCGCTCGGCGACGAGTACAACAACGTCGCCGGCTTCTTGCTCGCCGCGCCCGCTTTCATCGATTACGCCCCTGGACCGTATCCGCGGCCATTTTCGGGCTAGAGGCTAGTCGCGCTTTTGGCGCCAAACGTGCGGAATCGGCGCCGCTAAGCGCGCTTTTGGCGCCAAACGCGCGGAATCGGGCTAGTCGGCCGGTTCGCGGCCCGCATACTCCTCTGGCAGCGGGACGCCGAACTTGCGGTGAAGCGCGTAAACATCGTGGACGTCTGAGCCCTTGATCTCGTAGCCGGTGTGGAACGCCACCAGGAATCTCGGCTCTATGCATCGCACCTTCCTGGAGCCGACTGTGCCCTCTCCATCGAGCGATCCGGCAGGGTACATCTCGCCGGGGTCGGCTCCTTGCCCATACAGACCATTGCCGTGCGCGTCGAAGACCACCGAGTGCACGTCGATCTCGCGGCCGCGTTTATCAGTCATGACGTAGTTGAAAGGGCGGCCGCCCTCCGCCAGCCGGTAGCCCGCCGAACGAAGAACCTCATCCAGCCGCGGGCCATCGCTCTGGCGGATCACGATGTCGATGTCTTTGTGATCGCGTGTCTGCCCGCCGAGAAGCGCGTCGACCGCCCAGCCGCCATCCAGCCAGAACACGATGCCGCCGCCCTCGAGGAGCCCGATGAGCTCGAGGACGTCCTCCTGGGTGGCTTTGGGCGTCGCTCAGCCGCCCGCGAGCGGGCCGGCACCGAGCTGGCCGAGGATCAGCAGGGAGGTCGGGTACAGGCCGGGGAGGACGGACAGGATGCCGCTCACGACGATTGCGAGCGTGCTGCTGATCGAAGCCCGGACGGGGTCGGTGCGCATTGAGGTGGACCACACGGGGATGAGCACCCGGACGTAGTAGTAGACCGAGACCACGCTCATCAGCACGGCGAGCACGACCAACCACGTGTAGCCCGCGCTGACGCCGGCGGTGAAGAGGAACAGCTTGCCGAAGAAGCCGACGAACGGTGGGAAGCCCGCCAGCGAAAGCATGAAAACTGTCATCAGCACCGCCATCACCGGGTTGCGCCGGCTCAGGCCCTCGAGGTCGGAGAGCCGGTCTCGGTCGCCGTCCGCACCTGCCAGCAAGGTGACGACCGCGAACGCGCCGAAGTTCATGAACATGTAGATGAACAGGTAGAAGAGCACTGCCGCCAGCCCGCTGGCGCCGCCGGCGATGACGCCGATCAGTACGTAGCCGGCCTGGGCGATGCCCGAGTAAGCGAGCAGCCGTTTGATGCTCACCTGCGTGATCGCCATCAGGTTGCCGACCACCATGCTGGTGGCGGACACGAATGCGAGGAGCGCCTGCCATTCAGGAGCGAGGTGGGGGAGCCCGCCCTCGAAGACGCGCACGATCATCGCGAACGCCGCCGCTTTCGTGCCCACCGACATGAACGCAGTGACGGGGATGGGCGCGCCCTGGTACACGTCGGGGGTCCACATGTGGAACGGCGCCGCTGAAACCTTGAAGGCGAAACCGACGCCCATGAGCACGATGCCCAGCAGCAGCAGGGGGTTGCTGGACTCGGACGAGCTGATGCGGGTAGCGATCTCCGAGATGAGCGTCGACCCTGCGCCGCCATAGACGAGCGCCATGCCGTAGAGCACGAACGCGCTTGCGAAGCCTCCGACCAGCAGGTACTTGGCCGCCGCTTCCTGCGAGCGGCTTTCATCGCGTGCAAATCCGCACGCGACATACAGGGCGATGGAGAGCAGCTCGAGTCCGAGGAAGACCGTCACCAAAGAGGTCGCCGAGGCCAGCACCATCATCCCTATCACCGAGGCGACGATCAGGATGTGGAACTCCGCCTCGCGCATGCCGCGGCGCTGCAGATATGAGTGCGAGATGGCGACCGTGAGGATGCCGAGGATCGCGAAAAGCATCTCGAAGAACAGCGCGAAATTGTCTCCCGTGGCGAAGCCGCTGTAGGCGGGCCCGCCCTGGGCGTAAATCCAGCGATACATCGCGGTTCCAAGCGAGTAGGCCAGCCCAACGGCCGCGAACATCGCGACCACGCCGGCGCGGCGCGGCTTTGGGAGCACGAGGTCGGCGACGATCGCGAGGAGCAAGAACCCGGTCAGGGTGGCGATGGGGGAGATCTGGCCCAGGTCGGCAAGAGCCTGTCCCCAGGTGTAGTCGAAGCTTGCGGCGAGCAGCAGCTGGGTCATTGCGCCAGCCCTACCTGACCCACCGAGCTCATGACCTGGGTCAGCAGATTGGGATCAAGGCCGATCAGGAACATGAGCAGCACAAGAGGCATCACCAACGCGAGCTGGCCCGCCTGGATGTCAGACGATGGCTGGGGTCCCGCCGGCTCGCCATGCATCGCGCCCTGGAAGAACCGCAGCATGTACACAGGCGCCAGCACCAGCCCGATCGCCCCGACGACTGCCAGGGCCGGCGCGCGCTCCCACGCGCCGAGCAGCGTCATGAACTCGCCGACGAAGCTGTTCAGGCCGGGGAGCCCAAGCGCCGCGAGCACGACCACAGTCAGCACACCCGCCATCACGGGCATCTGGCGAGCCAGACCAGCCACCGCCGAGCGATCGCGCGTACCCGTCCGGTCAGCGATCCAGGCGACGAACAGGAAGAGGGCCGGGATGATGATCCCGTGGTTGACCATCTGCAGCACAGCACCCTGCTGGCCCTGCACGTTGTAGGCGAAGATGCCGAGCACGATGAAGCCCATGTGGCTGACGCTGGAGTAGGCGACCAGCAGCTTCATGTCGCGCTGCGCGATGGCCATCAGCGCCCCCCAGATGATGGCCGCCACCGCGAGGATGGGAACGACCCACCTCCAGTCCCACCACCCGACCGGATCGGGGAAGAGGGGCACCGTGATACGGAGGAAGCCGTACGCGCCGGCTTTGCCCATCACGCCCGCGAACAGGACCAGCATCGGCGTTGGCGCTGCCATGTACGCATCTGGGAGCCACGTATGCAGCGGGAAGAGCGGCGTCTTGATCGCGAATGCAAGCGCGAACACGAAGAACAGGCCGAACTGGATCGCAGGTGAGGGCGGCATGGTCGCGAGCGTGGCGAGGTCGAAGGTCTGTTTTCCGGTGTACACGTACTCGCCGATGACCCCGACGAGCATCAGCAGGGACCCCGCCAGCGTGAAAAGCACGAACTTCACTGCCGCCCGCCCTGGCCGCTCGCCCTCTCCGAAAAGCCAGAGCATGAAATAGGCGGGGATCAGCATCGCCTCCCAGAACACATAGAAGAGGACGAGGTCGACGGCCATGAACACGCCTGCCAGGCCGGCTGACATCGCGAGCATCAAGGCGATGAAGCGGCTGACGTGCTTCATCGACAGGGGCGTCGCCAGCACCGCGATGACGGTGAGCAGTGCGTTGAGGACGACCAGCCAAAGGCTGATGCCGTCCACGCCGAGGTGGTAGAAGATGCGGAACTGCGGGATCCACGGCACGTTCTCTGTGAACTGATAGCCGCGGTGCCCGGGGGCGAATGACAGGGCAATGAATGCGGCCACGAACAGGGCGCCGAGGGCCACCAGCACCGCCATCCACTTGGCGAAGCGGGGTGGCATGAAAGCGATCAGCGCTGAGCCGACCAGCGGCAGCAGCCAGACGACGGTCAGCGTCATGCGGCCACCCTCGCGATGATGAGCACGGCCGCCACGACCGCGCCGCCAACGAACACGAGCGCGTAAGTTCGGAAGTAGCCGCTCTGCGTGTAGCTGAGCCCACGCGCGCTTGCCTCGGCGGCGTCCGCGATGCCTCTTACCGCGCCGTCGATGACCGGTTCCTCGATGTAGCGGAGCCCGAGGCGAGCCAGGGCATCCATCGGGCGCACGAAGGCCGCGTCGTACAGCTCGTCGACGTAGTACTTGCGCTCGAGAAGACGCTGCGCCCAGGGCAAGCGGGCGCTCAACGACCGCGACGCCCGCTGGACGTAGATCCGGTAGGCGGCCAGGAACAGCAGGGTGGCCAGGATCATGGTCACCACGGTGGCGAGGAGCTCAGAGGCGCCGCCTTCCCAGGGCTGCTCTCCGACCGTGCTCTTCAGGAAGTCCGAGACCATCTGCGGGCCGAAGCCGAGCGCGCGGGTCTGGATGAAGCCGCCGATGGTCGCCAATGCGGCGAG
>WNGG01009165.1_pt1 | contig 10823 bp, 9 predicted proteins | sample 5400661 | NCBI WGS metagenome assembly WNGG01 (sample SAMN13153372, study PRJNA577476) | soil metagenome | isolation source: 100 cm soil or saprolite under Garry oak tree replicate 1 | place: USA:California | collected 2016-06-15 | reverse complement strand
CCTTCCCACTTCCGTTAAACTTCGGATGACGAATGAAATCTTCGATTCTCTTGTGGTTGCTGATTGTCATCTTTGCTAGTTTTCCGCGATCGCTTTACTCTCAAAGCCTCGATCCGTGGGAAACTTTCGTCCAAGCCTACACGCTATACGCCGCCGGGAATTTTTCTCAGGCTCAAGTGCTTTTCCAAAAGATCCAAGACCCCCAATACCTGCTGGCCGACTATAGCCTGTACTATTCGGCCCTGATCGCCTTCAAGCAAAACAACTGGGATCTCTCGCGTCAACTTTTGGCCAAACTGCGACAGCAATATCCTCAGACCATCTGGTTGCAACATGCGGAGCTCTTGCGGGCAAAGATAGACCTGGGAGAAAAGAAATATCCACAGGCCATCGCCACGCTCAATTCTCTTCGCGCGATCAAAGGAGTCAGAACTGAAATTGCCGAGGAGTCGCTCTATCTCCAGGCTCAGACCGGTGAAGCCCAGGGTGACGTAAGCCAAGCCTATTCCCTATACCAGGAACTACGGAAATCCTATCCTCACTCCCGCTGGACGGTTGATGCCAGAAAACATCAGGCCCGGATAAAGGAGAAATTCCCGGACCTCTTTGGATTCCCTACGATTCAATCGATCTCGGATGAAGCGGAGCAATTGACGCGGGAACGGGAATATGGCGATGCCGAAGTCCTTTATAAAAAGCTGCTGAACAACGTCACCGATCCCGATCCTCGCTTGTCCCTGATGACAAAGCTCGCCGGCCTTTATCTATCAGGACGAAAGAGAAGCGAGGCAATCACCATCCTGGAAGAGATCGCGCGCAACTATCCCGAAACATCAGAAGCGCCCAAAGCGCTCTATCAGATCGGGCAGATTCTCTGGAACCGCAATGACAACGCTCAGGCGCTCGACTACTTCAAGCTGATCATGGAGCGTTACCCCACGAGCCCGTATGCTGAAAGAGCGCGGTACGCCGCCGGCGACATCTACGAAGCCATCGGAAAAAAGGAAGAGGCAGCACGACTCTACAGCAGCCTGTCGACGGACTTTCCGAGTAGCCCGCTGCGCGATGACGCCGCATGGCGACTTGCCTGGCTCTATTACCGAGCGGGAGATCTGCAGCAGGCCGCAGCAACGTTCAAGACCCTCACCGCGCAGACCACGAACGCATCCTATCGAACCGCGGCGCTCTACTGGCAAGCGCGCACCGCGGAGAAATTGGGCGATCAGGAAGCCGCCAAGCAACTCCATCGGCAAATCGTCAAGGGTGGGGATGAATCTTACTATCAAGCCCTCGCCGTCCAAGCGCTTGGCCGTTTGGGAGTGTCAGTTACGGAATCCAATTCGATCAGCTCTTCGGCTTCTGCCGAAACCGATCCTCCGATCAGTCCAGAGATCGCCTTTCACCTCGCTCACGCTCGAGAGCTGGGAGCCATCTCATTATACCGCTTGGCTGTTGACGAATTGGACCACGCCGATCGCCAATCTACCAAGCCAGATCGTTTGCGCCCCATTCTGATGCGCGAATATTTCCGCAATCAGGCCTATAGCCGCAGCCTTTTACTCGCCAATCAGCTGCCCGATTCTTACAGCGACCGTAACCTCTACCGTTTTCCGTTGGCCTATTGGGAGACCATTCGGCAAAAGGCACAAGAGCGGGACGTAGATCCATACCTTATATTGGCTTTGATCCGGCAGGAAAGTTTGTTTGATACGTGGGCTCGTTCCCCGGCGTTTGCCCTTGGCCTCATGCAGCTGATCCCTTCCACCGCCGCGCGGGTGGCCAAACAAATCGGGCTTGCCCCGCCGTCCAACGAGAGGCTGTTTGAGCCGGAGCTCAATCTGACCCTCGGCACGCAATATCTAAAAGATCTTCTCCGGCGCTATTCGAACAATTGGTTCAAAGCCATTGCCGCCTACAACGCCGGCGAAGCAGCCGTCGATCGATGGGAGAAAGAGATCGCTACCGACGACATCGAAGAGTTTATCGAGCGGATTCCCTATGTCGAGACCCGCGGTTATGTTAAACTCGTGATGCGAAATCACCGCATTTATAAAAAACTCTACGAATCGCAAAAATGAGGAGCAGCCGCGCCCCGTTTATCGGCATCACCGCCGATCTTTCCGATGGTCAACGCCATGGAAACAAGCTTCCAGCGGAGCCGACATCGTTTTCACCCCGTCGTTACTCCCAAGCCATTGAAGCGGCGGGCGGACTCTCTGTTATTCTGCCTCCGACGCGTTTCGGTGCAGCGCCACGACGGTTCGTCGACCGTCTGGACGGTTTATTGATCAGCGGCGGCGACTTCGACATTCACCCGCGCTTTTACGGGGAGAAACCGATCGAGAGATTGGGAAACATGAAGCCAGACAGGACGGAGTTCGAGTTGGAGTTGACCGGCATGGCTCTGCAGCGCGACTTGCCGGTGCTCGGCATTTGCGGCGGGGCGCAAGCCATTAACGTTGCGCTCGGCGGCTCGCTGTATCAAGACATCGCGACGCAAATCCAGGACGCGGTTGAACATCAACAGAGCTCCAAAAAAGAGACAGGAGGCCATCAAATTCAGATTCAACCTGGCATACAGCTGCAGAAAATCGTGAAACAGCAAACGTTAGAGGTCAACACAACCCATCACCAAGCCGTAAACCGACTCGGCAAGGGATTGGTTGTAAATGCAATCGCGGAAGACGGACTGATCGAAGGGATCGAGAGTTCCCGCCACTCTTTCATTCTCGGACTGCAATGGCACCCGGAAGTACTGGCCGCCAAAAATCTCTACCAGCGACGGATATTTTCCTTCTTCATTGACGTTTGTAAACGTCTCCGTCGCGGCGCTTGACGGGTCTCGCTCGCGACCCGATGACACCTGACCTATTTAGCCCAGCCAGCTATACCTTCAGTCCTTACGCCGCACCCACCCTTCTAACGGCCATCGCCATATTGTCTCTCGGGCTGATCGTGCTCATCGGCGAATGGCGCTCGCGGGCAAGTTTCTCGTTCTTCATTATGACCAGCGCGGCCGGCCATGGTTACTCAGCCACTCGATCATGTATTGCGCCCGGACAGAGTCGGCGGCGGCGTGGGCGTTTGGCGAACACCTCGGCATAACCCTTATTCCGGCTTCCGTTTACCATTTCATAGTTGGGACCTTACAAATCTACACCAAGCACAAGAGCCGCGTTTGGCTCACTTGGCTCATCTCCGCCGTATTTCTAATGCCCGTCCTTTGGACCGATTCATTTATCAGCGGAGTTTACCTCTATTGGTGGGGTTACTATGCCAGATACCGCTGGTTAAGCGTTCCCTTTCTCATTTTCTTCTTTTGGATGATGACGTTGAGTCTGCGGCACTATTGGTTTGAGTCTCCCGGCGCGGCGCCCGGCATTGGAAGGAAAGAAGCAAAGCACTGTTCATCGCTTTATCGGCTGCTTGATATTACGCCGGCGTTCGCCGCTGGCCGTCAGCCGGTGGGACCTAAACCGTAGGTTATCTTTCACCTCCTCTGTCCGGTTTTAAACCGCCAAGAATAAATCGCAGTTCACTGTTGAATTCTGCCTCCGCCTGAGGCAAACAAGGGTGCATCGGCTCACCAAAATCCAAAAAGGGGAAATTCAATGGTAAATCAGATTGGCGGTGATGTGCTGAACAGAGAAGTGGCCGAGCAAGCACTTTATTCCGGCAGAGGCCTGCCGGGCGGCGGACAACTGGAGATCCGCATGGAGGTTTCAGCGGATCATCCCAATCCCGATATTCGCGGCGTAGCGCGGCGGGTTAAGTTTTTCAATCTCGAGAGCTGGCATTCAGAATGGATCCAAGTGGCCAGGAAAAACGAAGAGCTAGCCGCCGGCTTCGAGCGGGAAGAGCGCAAAGAAACCGCCCATGAATTTTACCGGCGCGCCGCCGACTTTTACCGCCGCGCGGTCGTTTACCTGCCGGAAACCGATCCACGCATGATGCCGACCCACAAAAAACTTGAAGAAACCTTCAACAAAGCCTGGAGTCTCGTTTCCCCACCCTTTGAACGAGTCGAGATCCTCTATGAAGGGCATAGGCTGCCCGGCCTCTTCTACCCCGCGCGCGGTAAAGCGGGAACGCGCTTTCCGGTGGTCTACAACTATGGCGGCGCTGACGGGATTCTGCTCCGAGGAGAAGACGGAGGCGCGAGCCAGTATGTGCGCCGCGGCATGTCGTTCCTCGACGTCGACGGTCCCGGACATGGCGGCACCTTGCGGGAGAAAAAGCTCTACGCGCCGCCGGACTCCGAACGAGTCGCCAAAGCCGTAATCGACTATCTCATCGCTCGTCCGGAGGTCGATCCGCACCGGATCGGTCTTCACGGCTCCAGTATGGGCGGTTACTCCGGCCCGCGCTGTGCGACGGCGGAGAAACGGATCAAGGCCGTGGCCGTGTGGAGTGGCGCCTACAATTTGGTGGACGACATTTTCGATTACTACCCGCCCATTCAGGATCGCTTGCGCTGGTTGATGGGAGCCAAGGATCTAAAAGAAGCGCGCGAGAAGATCAAAGAATTCACCCTCGAAGGAAGAGCGGACCGAATCGAATGCCCGCTGCTGGTCGGTTACAGCCACGACGACCGGGTCATGGACCCGCGCGGCGCGCTTGGGCTTTACGAGAAAGCCGTCAACTCGCCTGACCGGAGCATGCTCGACGGCGTGGGCCACGGGGAAAAGCGCTTCGACCGGCGCACTCACATCGCCGATTGGTTCATGAAGCAACTCGGAGCGGGGTAGATAAGCTACGGGGCGGATTTGATGGACTCTTTATCCAATTGCTTGCAGAAGGAAAACTTGTGTCGCTTTACAGACGCTCGAAGCAAATAGGCAGGGGGGCTGAAGGCTCGATCTACTCCCCCGAAGACGAATGGCGGTCAAGGCGGCGCATTGCAGCCTTTAGACTGGAACGCATCCGTTCGAGCGAGGAGGCCAAGTCTCCGATTTCGTCGCCAGATTTGACGCTCGCAGGCGTATCCAGATCGCCTTTACTCATTTGTCGCGCAACTTCGGTCAATTGAACAATCGGGCGACTCAAACGGTTCACAAGCATAAACACTATCGTGATTCCGGCGAAAAGGATGATCAAAACTAATGTGACGAGTGAAAACAGCGCGCCGCGGATCTGCTTGTCAATGGAGTCTTTCCAGATGCCTACGTGCGCAGCGCCCATCTGACCGTCGCGGATCGGTACCCGCATGTCGTGGATGGCTTGCCCTCGCAGAGTAACGATGCTCCAGCGTATGGTTCGGAACCCACCCGGGACCAGCCTATCCTGCAGCTCGGTAGAGATCCTCACCGGATTGTCAGCCAAGACCTCGCCTTTCCCGTTCTCGACATAAACGTAGGCCACGTCATCGAGCAGGACGTACTTTGCAAGCAATGCATGCAGCTCGACCGGATTCTTCTTCTTAAGGTACATGGCCGCACCATCGCTCAAATTGGTAGCGATGGCCACGGCGCGTCTTTTTACCTGGTCGTCTATGGCTGTGACCACCGATTGGTATACCGTGCCTGTTATCAGGAGGCCGACAAAGAACATCATGCCTGCGAGCGGGCCGGCAATTTTCCATGTCAAGCCGAGCTTGCGCCCTCTAAATCCGGCGAGCGACTCTACTAAAAGTCGTGCCACGCCCTTGGTTTTTTCTTTCCTTGGGCCAAGCGTCTTGTGAAGCGACTCAGTTTCAGCTTGGTTGCGCGAGAACTCCGCGGCCTTCACGACAGAAAATCCTGCCATAAAAATTCCCAAGAGCGCTAACGCGCCGAACAACACCATGTTCGCGTCAATGGTATACAAAAACAAGCTAACGTTTCGGGGCAAGAGAGAAGAAAGCTCCGACAGACCGCGCGATTCCCGCCAGGCGAAATGATTTTGCGTGAGGAAATTTCCGCCGATGACCGCTCCGCCGGGAAATCCCCCGAAAGCGATGAACCCTACCACTACACAAGCAACCAAAAACAGCAAAACTCGACCCATGCTCTAAAACCTCATAGCCACGACGTCATTCGGTCTGTAACTGGTGGCGGCCGGTTTCATAGAGGCGTGTCTCTCAAATCAAAATACCGCTGGCTCCTCTGGAGATAAATCGAGCGGAGAAATCGGGAGAGAGGAATCGGCCCCCAAACATAGTCGAAATCAGCGTAGCACGTCAAGAGGATCGACAACCCTGCCTTGACAGTGAAGGAACCCGCTTGATAGAACGACCCCGTGACAAAAACGGAGGAAGGTTTTTGAATTGTCGTTATGAGAGTCGCCCAAGCACTGGATCATTTCGTCGTTCCTGTAGATGACCTTGTCGTAGCTGAAGATTTTTACGTTCGGGTCTTCGGCGGCCGGATCACGCGCCGCAACGGATTGAATGTGCGGCAGCGAAAGAGAGGCGCGATCCCTCATACCTTTATACAAATCGGCGGCAAGCGGATGGGTGTCTATCTCCAGAGCGAGGAGCGTCCTCGCCCTGGAAGCGCGCGTGGTCTGCCGACTTATTCTTTCACGACCACGGAACAAGGACTTGCCGAGGTCGCAAGGGAATTAAACCAGTTGGATGCCTATTTCGACGGGCCGGTCAGGAGTGTGCATACCTTCGCTGATGAATCGCTATTCTTTACCGATCCAGCCGGCAACCACTACGCAGTCTATACGCCACAAACGTCCCAGGCCAAATCGGGCGCCTCCGGTGGACGGATGACAGCAGTCGGCTATCTCGAACTGGAAGCGCCACACCTGGATAAATCCGTCGATTTCTATGAGAACGTGCTCGGCTTTCAGTTGCAGAGTTGCAGCAAAGGCTCGATGGCCCAGTCTCAGCAAGTAACAATGACTATGGCCAGCGGACAAACTTTGATCCTGACGGAAGCCCCTTTTTCATCCAAGGGGTTGGTGATGAGCCGCAACGTTCCGGGGCCGCATATCGCCTTTTACGTTCCGGCCACGAAGTGGAATACGGCCTTGGCGCATCTCGAGAAATTGGGAATTCCGAACGGCGATCGCGGTGCGGCGAAGGAAAGACAAGCGGGACAAGGCGGAACCTACATGGATGATCCCGCGGGTTATGTCATTCAGTTCATTACCGACGGCATGGAATAACCGTTTCTGACGGCCCGGGATGACGGCAAAAGCGCGCTCGTCTGCGCGAGATGCTCGCTGATCCCAGCGGCGCCATCGCGCCTGGAATCACAGATGCGATGTTTGCGCGGCTCGCTGCCGATTGCGGCTATCCCGTCATTCATCTCTCGGGCAACGCGATTCATAAGAGTTTTTGTAGCGAAACCGATAACAGATCGGAGAAAACCATGCGCGGTCGCGCTCGCAGTTGCTCATCGGTTTTTCTTTCTATATTAGGACTGATTTTCCTGGCATCGAACGGCGAAGCCGCCACGGCGGAGGAGACCCTGGCGAACCTCAATCACCTTCCCCCAGCCGAACGCCAGGCAAACTTGGTGAGAGAAGCGAAAAAGGAAGGGACTGTCGTCTGGTATGCTGCTATGAATAGAGAAGACCTGCGCCAGTTCACCAGCGGTTTCGAAGCGGAATATCCCTTCCTGAAAGTGGAAGTTCTAACTTCAGGCCCGCAGAGTCTGTTAAATCGGATTTTGACGGAATATCGCGCCGGAAAATACAACTACGATATCTTGAACATCCGCAGCTCTGCGCTCTACATGTTGAAAAAAGCCAGCGCGGCGATGCGCTACGACACGCCGAATCGTCGGGCCTTGCGCGCGGGGTTCTATGACAAAGAAGGATACCTGAACGGGCTCTGGGCTTCGCTGCTAGTCTATCTCTTCAATACCCATCAGGTCAGCCGCGCGCAGGCGCCGAACGCTGTCGAGGATCTCCTGCAGCCCAAGTGGAAAGGGAAGCTCGGCATGGATAAAGACGCCGATGATTGGCTGGCGGCGGTCATGGATTTTTACGGCGACGATAAAGGCAAACAGCTCGCGCGCGCGTTGGGCGCGCAGAACCTACAAATCAGAAACGGGCGCTCGCTTGTTAGCCAACTGGTCGCCGCGGGCGAGTTCCCAGTCCAGATCGATGCCCATCACCACGAAGCCGTGACCTTGCGGAAAGCGGGAGCGCCCATCGATTACGTTTTTCCCGAGCCGTTTATTCCGGTAAAGGCAGTTTCGGCGCTCGTCCTATCATCGCGACCCCCCCATCCTCACAGTGCGGCTCTGCTGGTAGATTTCATGTTGTCGAAGAAAGGTCAGGGGATCGCCTACCGCCAAGGCCGCTGGCCCGCCTACAAAGAGCTCGCCAGTGGCGGTCCCGACGACGTCGGCAACAGGAAAACTCTCATCCCTGATGGGGACAAGTGGGGCAGTCGTTACGAAGAGCTGGTGCAGCTGACAGCGTTGCTGGGGCGTTAGTTCGCCCAGAGAAGGAGCGACGCACCCGCCGGCTGACCGGCGCTTCACACCAACTGGAATTGAAACTTGAAGATCAAATGATTGCCCAAAGGATAATTGAATTGATCATTACGCCAAAGTAAACAACCGGCAGGGGCGCACGACACGGTTAGCAAGGGATAGCGGTTAACGATTGGTATTCTACAAAGCTCAGTAAACTTCGACGCCGAAACCGCGGTTATTCGCTGAATTGATCTTTGCTCATCTGCAACGCCTCCAGCGCCTGACGCACTAGCTTCCGTCGCACTTCCTTTTCTTGCTCGGGCGATAAATTGGCATCTCCGACGACGTGAACGATGCCGTTACCCAAGATGATGCGGTTCGAGCCCACCATCTTCGCGACGGGTAGAGCCGAGGTGATCTGCACAGTGGGGATACCCGCCTTCTCCAGCTCGGTGGTGATCGCAGCGCCGCTGCGAGTGCTGGTCCCTCACGTTGACGTCAAGATGATTGCATCGATGCCTTCGCGTTTTGCCTTCTCGGCCATCTCTCGGCCCATGCGGCGCGTATTGGAAAGCGGATTGGCCAATCCCGAGGTGGCGAGGAATTCCTCATGAAGTTTGCCGATCACCCCTTCCCTTTCCAGCTCGCGCATCGCATCGAGAGGGACCAAACGATCCGGATCCAACCGCACGAATTGCGGATCGTAACCGCCGTGGGAGATTTCATAATCCTCGCCTTTGAGATCATCGCAACCTTCGATGCTGTAAGAACCCCATCGCGTGGCGGCGGAACCCTGAATCTCGTCAGGATTCCCTTTGGGAACCAACCCGCCGTCGGTAATAAGCATCAACTTCGCTTTGGATAAATCTTTGATCGCAGGCGGCATCGGCACGGGAGCGAAAGCGGTCGGCACCATTTCCGACTCGTACGGCTCCCCTTTTACCTTCGCCAATACCATATCGACAAGCCGTTGCCCGGCAGTCTGCTCGACGAACTGATCGCGGATGAGCCCCCGGATCAAATAGCCTTCTTCTTTCGGCAAGCCGATCTCCGCTTTACTCACCAGCTTCCGCGCCAGATTGGCCATCTTGACGAGAACATCGCGCAGTTTCGCAGCGTTGGTGCCGGAGTCAATGATGTAGAGCATCTCCCGATAGAGATCTGCGCCGGGATTCTCGTCGCTCATGGCGGTAACGACGGGGATCTTCAATTTCGCCTGAACCGCGGAACCAAGCGCGCCTGCGGCCATTCCATAGCGGCCGGCCTGAAAGCATGGACCCGCGACAAACAGATCTGCTTTTGCGTTGCGAATCTGCTCCAACGCCGCCGCGATCATCGCTGCCAGATTTTCCACGGCGTAATTGTCGCCGCATACAAGGGTCACCGCGACTTTGGCATCGGCGTCCATGATCTGCTCAAAAAGTTTCCCAGGACCGGTAGCGCCTTCGCGGACCTCTAGTCCCATGCCCGCCTTCTCTTCTCCTCCGACCCCGCCGAAAAACTGATTCAAATAATGAACGATGCGCATTTCCGAAACTCCTTCGTAAGTGCAAAACGCCGAAATTGGAGTACTGGAGTATTGGAGTACTGGAATCATTCCATCACTCAACCACTCCGTTACTCCAATCCCCTGCTTCCCACGCCTTCTAATACACCATTGCTCTCAGTCGCGACGCTCCTTGCTGGTTGGCAACGCCGACAACGTTCAGCGCTTCGATTTCCAGTGGTCCCGCAAGCCTGTCTTTCAATTCTGGCGATGCGGCGATGACGCGCTCCAAGCGCGGCGCTTTCCACTTTGTGCTGTTGCCGCCGATACAAACGATCGCATTAACCTCGGGAAAATTAAACAGCAAAGCCGACTCAACCCGCCGGTCGCGCGCGAGATCGGTTACCTGCACCGCGGTCTTGATACCCATACCTTCCAGCAGCCGCGCGGTTTCCGACAGGTCGGTGTGGGGAACACCGCCGCCGAACTTGGTGAGTACCGCCGCATCGGCCCTCAACAGCGACTTGACCAGGTTAGCGCTAAAATGACAGTTGCGCTCGCGGTCGAAGTTATCCGCCGACGCGACCGTGGCGACGGTGCCGACAAAATTAAGCTCGCGCGCACGATGGCGCGCATAAAGCTCTATGATGACCGGGTGATTCTGGTAAAAATAAGTCTCCGCGCCGCCCAGCGACGCGTGGTAAGAGGGCAGGAGCGCTCCGTCTAGCCATTCGTCCGGATGGAGCACTATGGGAAGCATGCCGTCCGTATTCGCGCCGTAGAGGATCTGCTCGTCCTGTTCCGGTTTGCGCTGCCGAGAAAAAATCTGTCCGACGTAGGCGACGCGTGGAAGATCGGCGCGATTCTCTTCATCGGGTCCGACCGCTGCAAAGGTTTGCATTGACGCCGGAGAATGATCGAATGACGCGCGCGAGAGATAGACCGCGGTTTTCAGACCCGCTAAACGATACGCCTTGTGC
>WNGG01020672.1_pt1 | contig 10826 bp, 9 predicted proteins | sample 5400661 | NCBI WGS metagenome assembly WNGG01 (sample SAMN13153372, study PRJNA577476) | soil metagenome | isolation source: 100 cm soil or saprolite under Garry oak tree replicate 1 | place: USA:California | collected 2016-06-15 | reverse complement strand
CCGCGGTGACGGGCTTCGTCAAGCTCGAGAACCCGCTGGTCGAGATGGCGAGCCGACTCCTGAGCCGAACGGCCAGGGCGAAGGCGGAGCGGGAGGCGCGGCAGCTCGTCAAAGTGTTCGCGCGGACCACGCGCGCGATCGAACACGACCCCGCGGGCGTTCACGAGCTGCTCAGGCTGCGTCCGGACGTGTCGCGACCCGAGCTCGAGGCGTTCCGCCAGCTCCTACGGCTTCCCTAGCGCGCGCGCGAGGCCCTCGCGGAACCGCGCGACGCTCGGGTTGAGCCGGATCGCCGTCTGGTACTCGGCGACGGCCGCCTCGCCGCGTCCCTCTTCCAGGAGCGCCCGCCCCAGCCGCGCGTGCGCGTCGGCGTGGTCGGGCTTCTTCGCGATGACGCCGCGGGCGGCGTCCGCCAGCTCGCCGAACTTGCCCTGCGCCTCGAGCGCGTCCCAGAGGGTGTGGTGGGCGCGGGCCTCGTCGGCGTTGAGGCGGATCGCCTCGCGGCAGACCCCTTCGGCCTCGGCGTACCGCGCGAGGGCGAACAGCGCCGCGCCGAGCGCCGTCTGCGCCCGTACCGAGTTCGGCTTGATGCGGATCGCGGCGCCGTACGCGGCCTCTGCGTCCGCCCAGCGTTGGCGCTCGCCCAGCAACTCGCCGAGGTCGCAGTGGGCGCGGACGTAATCCGGCTTGAGCCGGATCGCCTCACGAAAGGCGGCCTCGGCCTCGGCGTCGCGGCCCTGCCAGTAGAGCGACACGCCGAGGCCCCGGTGGAGCGCGGGGTGCGCGGGCCGGAGGCCAAGCGCCTCGCGGTAGGCCGCCTCCGCGTCCGCGTGCTTCCCCTGACGGCCGAGGCCGAGCGCGAGGTTCGCCCGCGCCTTGAGTGAGTCCCCGCGGAGGCGAACCGCCTCGCGGAGCGCCACCTCGGCCTCCGCATGCCTGCCCTGCCGGCCGAGCGCGACGCCGAGCTCGTAGTGGAGATCCGCGTCGTCGCGTCGGAGCGCGAGTGCGCGCTGGAGCGCGGCCGCCGCGCCCGCGTAATCGCCGAGTGCGCCGAGAGCGAGGCCCCGCCCCGCGTAGAGGTCCGCGTCGTCGGACTTGATCGCGAGCGCCTCGGCGTACACGGCCGCCTCCTCCGCCCAGCGGCCCTGGCGCCGCAGCGTCACGGCGAGGCCGACATACGCCGGCAGGTACGCGGGACGGATCCGGAGCGCCGCACGGTACGCCGCCGCGGCGTCGTCGGCGTGGCCCTGGCGGTCGAGCACCACGCCGAGGTAGTGGTGCGAGCGGGGATCGGCCGGCTTGAGCCGGATCGCCTCGCGCAGGGCCGCGGCGGCGTCCGCGTACCGGCGCCGGCGCCGCAGCGCCAGGCCCAGCCGCTGATGGAGGTTCGCGTCGTCCGGTCGGAGCCGGACCGCCGCACCATACGCCGCGAGCGCCTCCCGCAGCATGCGCTGGCGCTCGAAGGCGAGACCGAGACCCAGGTGAGCCTTCGCGTCGTCGGGCCGGAGGCGGATCGCGTCGGCGTACGCCGCCGCGGCCTCGGCGAACTTGCCCTGCTCGAAGAGCGCCGCCGCGAGATCGAGCTGCGCCGCGGCGAGCGCCGGCGCTCGCCGGACGGCCTCGCGATGGAGCGCCTCCGCCTCGGCCGGCCGCCGCTGGCGGCGGAGCACCGTGCCCAGGTTGGCGCGCGCGACATGATCGTCCGGCTTCACGCGGAGCGCGTCGCGAAACGCGCCTTCGGCCCGCTCGAGGTCGCCCTGCCGCACGAGCGCGAGCCCGAGGCCCACGTGCGCCCGCGCGAAGTCGGGCCGGAGCCGCGTCGCCTCGCGGAACGCCGCCGCGGCATCCGCGTCCTTGGCCTGCTCGAAGAGCGCGCCGCCGAGCTCGGCGTGCGCGGAGGCGCTGCCGGGCTGGAGACGGACCGCCTCGCGGAGGACCGCTTCGGCGTCCGCCGGACGGCGCTGGCGACGGAGGCAGAGCCCGAGGCCGAGGCGCGCCGGCACGTCGCCTGGCGCCATCCGGAGCGCCTCGCGGTACGCCGCCTCGGCCTCGCCATAACGGCCGCGGCTCGTCCAGCGCTGCGCGCGCGCGCAGAGGCCCTGGGGGTCGGGGCTCATCTACTCGGGGAGAACGGCGATCGCCTCGATTTCCACCAGAAGATCGTCGCGCACGAGGCGCGAGATCTCGACCAGCGTCGAGGCCGGCCGGTGCGCGCCGAAGTACTCGCGGCGCGCGATGTTGACCTGTTCGCGGTCGGCGGCGTTCTTCAGGAACACGGTGACCTTGCACACCTCGGCGAACGTCGCCCCGGCGGCCGCGAGGCACGTCTTGAGGTTCTCGTGCACCTGGCGGGCCTGTGCGGCGACGTCATTCCCGCCCACCGTGCGCCCCTCGGCGTCCATCGCGACGCAGCCCGAGACGAAGACGAGGCGACCCGCCTTGACGACGTGGGTGAAGTGGCTGATGGGCTCGGCCATGCCCGGAACCCGGATCTCTTCGCGGCGACCCAGCTCGCTCATCTCTCGCTCCCTGCGTGGAGGTGACGCGCCCAAGACGACCTCACCCTACATCAATCCGCGGGATGAGGGAGGCCGAGGTTCGGCGGAATGGCGCCGTCGAATCCGTTCTGGCGTGCCATGATAAGACGCCGTGTCCGCCGCCAGTACAACGTCCTGACGGAGAGGGGCCATGCCGCGCCTCATTATAGTCGTCGCCAGGAATCGGCCGGCCCTCTTCGAATATTTGGAGAGGATGTTTGCCGGGATATCGGACATCAAGGTCATGCTCGATCGGCGCGGCGTCGCTCCACCCGCCCCTATCCTCCCGGCCGCCGACCCGGACCGGCGGAAGCGACAGGAGATCTACGACGACCTTCAGCAGCGCGGCTTCGTCATCGTCCGGCTCTCGTGACGCGGTCGCACGCCCCAGGGGGCTTTTGATTCTGCTCGGACTCCTGTAGTATCTCTCGGACTCGTCACCTTCACTCCGGGGTGGAATGCTGGCCGCCATCGGTCTCACGCGCGGCGTCAGGCTCCTGGCTCTCCTCGGCCTCGGCGCAGTCCTGGTCGGGCTCGCATCGCTGTGTGTCTTCACGGTCGACGCGGGAGAGTACGCGGTCGTCACCCAGTTCGGCAAGCCCGTGCGCGTGGAGAGCACCCCCGGGCTCAAGTTCAAGCTCCCCGCGCCCGTCCAGACCGTCAGCCGGTTCGACCGGCGTCTGTTCGTCCTCGTCCCGCCGCCCCGCGAGTTCCTCACGCTGGGCAAGAACGCCGTCGTGGCCTCCGGGTTCATCGTCTGGAAGGTCCACGATCCGAAGAGGTTCATGCAGACGGTCTTCGACCGCGCGGGCGCCGAGTCGCGGCTGGGCGACATCCTCTTCGCCGAGCTCGGCGCGGCCCTCGGCGGCGCGCCCTTCTCGGCCTTCGTGTCGACGGCGCCGGGCGGCTACCGGGCCGAGGCGATCCTCGGCGGCGTCACCCGCCAGTATCGGGAGCTCGCCCTCCGGGACTACGGGATCGACGTGGTCGACGTCGGCCTGCGCCGGCTGGACTTCCCGGAGCAGAACAGGGCGAGCGTGTTCGCCCGGATGAAGTCGGAGCGCGTGCGGATCAGCATGCGGTTTCGATCGGAGGGCGAGGAGGAAGGGCTCAAGGTCAGGGCGGCCTCCGAGAAGGCCAAGAGCGGCATCCTGGGCGAGGCCTACAAGCTCTCACAGAAGATTCGGGGCGAGGGCGAGGCGCGGGCCGCCAAGATCTACGCCGACAGCCTCGCCCGAGATCCGGAGTTCTATCGGTTCGTCCGCTCGATGGACGCGATGAAGAAGGCCGTCGACAAGGAGACCACGCTCGTGTTGCCGGTCGACTCGGAGCTGTTCCGGCTCCTGCAGGACAGTCGGTTCCGCTTCCCGGAGCACTGAGCGCCGCGGCGCGCGTCCGACAGACAGGGGGTGAGAGAGAAGCGGTCGCACGGAGGGAGTAGACAACGACGTCCACTCTTACGATTCGTCAGGAGCGATCCAATGGTTCACGCGCGTCCGTTGAAGCTCGTAGCCGCCCTGCTCGCTGCGCCTCTGCTGTTCGTGCTGATGCTGAGCCTGCCGGCGGCGGCGAAGACAATCACCTACACCCCGCAGACGATCTACTTCACGTACTGCTACTCGCACCCGCCCGCGGAGCGGATCGCGTCCGGCGACACCGTGATCACCAAGACCCGCGACGCCTCCAACGACGCCTTCCGGCCCACCATGAAGACCATCGCCGAGGGCAACCTCGACCTGTCTCGGGTCAACCCACAGACCGGCCCCTTCTACGTCGAGGGCGCCGAGCCCGGCGACACCCTGAAGGTCCACCTGGACAAGGTCACGCCCAACCGCGACTGGGGCTGGGGCGGCGCCATTCCGTACTTCGGGGCCCTCGCGCCCGAGTACAAGACGATGATGGTCACGCCTCCGGTCCAGGACACCCTGTTCATCTGGCAGCTCGACCGGTCGCGGAACGTGGCCGTACTGAACATGCCCAAGAGCAAGATCGGCCGAGTCGAGGTACCGATCCGCGGCTTTTTCGGGACCATCGGTACGGCGCCGTACGGCAAGGAGTGCATCAGCTCGCTGGTGCCCGGCACCCATGGCGCCAACATGGACTTCAACGAGGTCGTGGAAGGCGTCACCATGTACTTCCCGGTGTTCGAGCGCGGCGCGCTCTTCATGATCGGTGACGGGCACGCGGCCCAGGGCGACGGCGAGATCATGGGCGCCGCCATCGAGACCTCGTTCGATGTGCAGTTCACCGTCGAGGTCATCAAGGGCAAGAAGATCGACTGGCCGCGGCTGGAGAATCGGCAGTACATCATGTCGATCGGCAGCACCCGCCCGCTCATCGACGCGCTGCGGCTCGCGTGCTCGGACATGATCAACTGGCTGGCGACGGACTACGGGTACGACCGGATGGAGGCCTACCAGCTCCTGGGCCAGACCGCGGTCATCAAGATCGCCAACGTGGTCGACCCGCAGTACTCCGTGGCCTGCGCGCTCGACAAGAAGTACCTGCCCAGGTAGAGAGTTGAGCCGGGCAGTCCACTCGCAGCGCCGGGGGTCGGCCACGCGGCCGGCCCCCGGTCTCCGCCTCCGGCGCCGGGGTCCCGCGTGACCGATTTCCTGTTCCAGATCGCCGGCGAGACGTGGTCGATCCTGCGCGAGGCCTCCTTCTTCCTGCTGCTGGGGTTCGTCCTCGCCGGCGTCTTCGCCGTCCTCGTGCCCTCGCGCCTGCTCATGCGCTTCCTCGGCCGCGGCAAGATCCGATCCGTCCTGTGGGCCGCGGCCATCGGGACGCCGCTGCCCCTCTGCTCGTGCGGCGTCCTCCCCACCGCGCTCGGGCTCTCGCGGCAGGGCGCCACGCGCGGCGCGACCGTGTCCTTCCTCATCTCCACGCCGGAAATCGGCATCGACTCGATCGCGCTGAGCTACGCGCTCATGGATCCGATCATCACCGTGTTCCGCCCGATCGCGGCGTTCATCACCGCGACGGTGGCGGGCATCGCCACCAACCTGTGGGGCGGGCGGCGGCAGGATGGTCCCGTGGAGGCCATCAACGGCGATGTCACGCTCGCAGAGCCGCGCGAGGAGCCGACGCCTGGGTCCGAGCGCCGGCTGCCGCTCGACGGCAACGGCGGGCCCCGCTTCGCCAGCCAGTGGACGGCCGTGCGGAAGATCTTCGCGTACGGCTTCGGCGACGTGCTGGACGACATCGCACACTGGCTCATCCTCGGCGTGATCCTCGCGGCCCTGGTGGCCGTGCTGCTCCCCGCCTCCGTGATCGAGCGATACCTCGGCGGCGGCCTCGTCACGATGCTGGCGATGCTGGCGATCGGCATCCCGATTTACACGTGCGCCTCGGCCTCCACCCCGGTGGCGGCGGCCCTTGTCCTCAAGGGCCTGAGCCCTGGCGCGGCGCTGGTGTTCCTCCTCTCCGGCCCGGCCACGAATGTGGGCGCGATCGTCGTCCTCCTCAAGTTCCTCGGCCGCCGCGTGGTGGCGATCTATCTCGTGTCGATCGCCGTCGTGAGCCTGGCCGCCGGATACACGCTCGACTGGATCTATCGGACCTGGCAGCTGATCCCGGCGGCGACCTTCGGCAAGGCCACGGGTTTCGTCCCCGAGCAGGTGAAGGTCGCGTCCGCCCTGCTGCTCCTGGCCCTGCTCGCGCGGAGCCTCTGGCGCGTGCGGGTGCCCGACGAGTGGATCCGGCTCCGCGATTGGCTCGCGCCGCTGATCGGGGTGCGCCTGACGGCGCCGCGCCTCCGGGTGGCGACCGCCGCGGCCGCGGCGCTGATCTATCTCGGGAACGGCGTCTTCACTGTAGCGCCGGGCGAGATCGGCCTCCGCACCCGCTTCGGCCGCATCGTGGACGGCCACCTCGAGCCCGGCCTGCACCTGCGGCTGCCGTGGCCGGTCGAGCAGCACGTGGTGGTCCAGACCGACCTTATCCGACGGATCGAGGTCGGCTTCCGCAGCGCGGGGCGACGGGACAGCGCCGAGCGCGGCTTCGGCCGGCAGGCGCTGACCCTGGCCGGCCCCGGTTTCCCGGCGCCTCCGTCGGGCGCCGTTAGCTTCTGGTTCCACAAGGAGAAGGTCTCCGACGAGTCCCTCCTGCTGACCGGCGACGCGAACATCATCGACGTCGCGTTCACCGCCCAGTACCAGGTCAAGAACCCGGACGCCGTCGCCTTCGTCTACAACGTTGCCGATGGCGACGCCCTCGTGAAGAGCGTCACCATCGGCGCCTTGCGGGCGAGGATCGCCACCATGACAGTGGACGCGATCTACACGACCGAGCGCGACGCGGTGGCGGAGCGGGTCGTCCGCGACGTCCAGCAGACGCTCGACGCCTACGGAACGGGCATCCGCATGGTGGCGGTGAGCCTGCTGAGCGTGCACGCGCCCGAGGAGGTCCACGCCGCCTTCCGCGACGTCGCGAGCGCGCAGGAGGACAAGATCCTCATCGTCGACCGCGCGACGACCTTCGCGCGGGAGGCCGTCAACCTCGCCGCGGGCGACGCGGCGGCGATGATCGAGACGGCCCGGGCCTTCAAGGACCAGAAGATCCTGGAGGCCGAGGGAGACGCGCTGGCCTTCACCCTCCGGGAGAAGGAGTACCGCCGCGCGCCCGATCTCACGCGCTTCCGCCTGCACGTCGAGGCGCTGGAAGACGTCCTGCCGACCACGCAGAAGATCCTCCGGCCGGGCGCCGGCGACCTGAAGGACTTCGACCTCTGGCTGCTCCAGCCGTTCGGAGGCAAGAGGAGCCCGTGACAACGCCGAGGCGGACCCTCGCGCTCGTCGGCGGCCTCCTGGCGACGCTCGCCGTCTGGTCCTGCTTCGTGGTCATCGACGTGACCGAATACGGCCTTTTCCTGCGCTTCGGCCGCGTGGTCGGCGTCGTGAAGGAGCCCGGCCTCCGCGTCAAGCGCCCCTTCCCCCTCGAAACCGTCGTCCGGCTCGACAAGCGCCTGCTCACCCTCAAGCCGGTGACCGCGGAGTTCCTCAGCGAGGACAAGAAGAACCTCGTCATACACAGCCTCGTCACCTGGCGGATCGCCGATCCCGAGCGCTTCCTCGCCACGACCGGCGGCCGCCTGACCGCCGAGCAGCGTCTCTCCGACGTCGTGCTCACGAAGATCGGCTCCGTCGTCGGCAGCCATCCCTCGGCGGCGCTCGTCGCCGTCGAAGGCCATGCCTCCCAGTTCGAGCAGATCATGGGGCGGATCGTGTCGGAGGCCCGCCAGCGCGCCATCGCCGACTACGGGATCGACCTCGTCGACATCCAGCTCCGCCAGCTGGGTCTGCCCGAGCAGAACCGCGCGAACGTGTTCGCCCGCATGCAGGCCGAGCGCGGCAAGATCGCGATGACGTACCGCTCGGAGGGCGAGCGTGAGTTCAAGAAGGTGGTGGCGGAGGCCGAGCGCGAGAAGACGCGGATCCTCGCCGAGGCCTACCGGGAGGCCGAGCGGACCAAGGGCGCGGGCGACGCTGAGGCGATGCGCATCTACGCCGAGGCGTTCGGCAAGAACCCGCAACTCTACAAGTTCCGCCGCACCCTCCAGGCGTACGAGAAGATCCTCGATGGCAGCACGACGGTCTTCCTCCCGGCCGACGCCGAGATCTTCCGGGCGCTCGGCACCGACGCGGCACCGAAGGCGGGCAGGTAAGCGATGGAGCTCCAGACCGAGCCCCGGGAGCTCGAGACCCCAGAGGCCGTGCCGCCTCCCCGGCTCGGGCTACGCCTCGGGCGGCGCGCGGCGTGGCTCGGCGGGCTCCTGGCCCTCGCCGTCGCCGGCTATCTCCTCGCCGGCGTCTTCACCGTGGCCGCCGACGAGCAGGCGGTGATCCGGCGCTTCGGCCGGGTCGCGGCCCGCCTCGGGCCCGGCATCCATTACCGCCTGCCGTGGCCGATCGACCAGGTGGACATCGTCAAGACCACCTCCGTGATGAAGACCGGCGTCGGCTTCGACCTCCGCGACGGCGAGGAGCGGGTCACCGGCGTCGAGATCCTGACCGGAGACACCAACATCATCAGTGTCGCCATGACGCTGCAGTACGTGATCCGGAATCCCTCCGCGTTCCTGTTCGAGACCGAGAACCCGTCCACGCTCATCGGCTCGCTCGCCGAGTCGGTGCTAACGGAGACCGTGCTGGGCATGCCCGTCGACGAGGTGCTCACGACGGGGCGACTCGCGATCCAGGAGCAGGTCAAGACGCGAACACAGGAGATCCTCGACCGCTACGACAGCGGCGTCCAGATCACCTCCGCCAACATGATGGGCATCACGCTCGACAGCGCGGTCGCCCAGGCCTTCCAGGACGTGGCCAACGCCAGCGCGGACCGGGAGAACAAGATCAACCAGGGGCGGAGCTATGCCAACGACCTCCTCCCCAAGGCGCGGGGTGAGGCGCGCTCGATCGTGCTCGCGGCGCAGAGCTACAGGGAACAGCGGGTGGCCGAGGCCATCGGGAACACGACACGCTTCCTCGAGCTGCTGGCGGAGTACAACAAGGCGCCCGAGGTCACGCGGACGCGGCTCTATCTCGAGGCGATGGAGAAGGTTCTGCCCAAGGTGAAGAAGTACGTCATCGACTCCGAGCACGGGCGGAAACCGATCAACCTCCGGCTCGGACCCACCCCGCCCTGATCCCGCTGAGGGCGCGCCACCCCGAATGGGGAACAGCTACTCGCGGCCCTCGAGCATCGCACGCACGGCGGACGAGAGCCGATCGATCGGAAGGTTGGAGTAGACGGCGCGGCCGTCTGCCGCTTCGTAGCAGTACAGCGTGCGCGCCTCGATCGCCGCGGGCTCGGCTCGAAGCGTCGCCGATGCCTCGGCCGCCTCCGCGCTCACCGGCAGTCCCGTGCGCTGGAGCAGCTTCAGCACACGTGCCACGTACGCCCGCGTCTCCGCGTACGGTGGAATGCCGCCGTGACGCGCGACTGCGTCCGCGCCCGCGTTGTACGCCGCGAGCGCGAGGGTGAGGTTGCCGTTGTAGCGGTCGACGAGGTTCCGCAGGTGCCGGGCGCCACCCTCGATGTTCTGGCGCGCGTCGAAGACGTTGCGGACGCCGAGCAGCCGCGCCGTCTTAGGCATGAGCTGCATCAGGCCGCGCGCGCCCTTCGACGAGACTGCGCGCGGCTCAAAGTTCGACTCCACGCGGATGACGGACTCGATCAGTTCGGATGCAAGCCTGTGCCGTGCCGCCGCCGCGCGGATCAGGCCGCGATACGGCGCGGCGGTTTTCGCGGCGACGGGTTCGCCGGGGGGAGACGAGGACGGCGCCGCGACGGCAGGCGGCGGCTGCGGCGGCTCGACGTTCTTGACGTAGAGCACGCCCTCACGCTCCTCCAGGAGGACCTCGGCGGCGGCGGCCGCGTGTACCAAGAGGATCGCGACAATGACGACGCCGGTTCGTCGTATCAACTGAATCGGCCTGAGCTCAGTGCACTTCCAGGTTGCCGCCGCTAAGCACTTGTTCTACGGTCGCTGGCGGCGTGCCCACCCAGTTGTTGGAGAACCAGATTCCGCCGGATCCATTCCAGAGCATGATGCCGATGGTGTCGCTGCTGCCCGGAGTGCCGTAGTCGGTCATGTTGAACTGCAAGGCGCTGTTGCCAGAGCCGGGCACGGAGAGCGGCAGCACCGGATTGGTGATGTCCTGGATGCTGGCCTTGCCGTTGAATTGCGCCTTGCAGGGCGAGGTGGAAGTGGCGCCAGTGCAGCCTGACACCCAGGCGCTGTTCACCCACTGATACACCGCCAGCGAGGTCATGGAGTTCCCCTTGATCTGGTACACGTGCTGGATCCCGTCGCTCTCCTTCCGGCGCACAATCGTGTTGATGTTGCCCTGCAGGTTGCCGTTCTTGTTGTACTTGACGTTGAAGCCGAAGTTGTCCTTGGTGCCCGGATCGCCCGCGATCGTTCCGCCGGAGTTCTGCATCACCAGGACGCCACCACCGGTAATCATTCCGGCGCCCACCTGAGAGATGGTTACCACGGTGTTATCAGTGGAGGCGTTGCGGGTGTAGTAGCCACTAACGGAGATCCCCACCGTGTACTGGGTGCTGCCGGTGCTGCCCACAGTTCCCGTGAACGTACAGGTCACGCTCCCGGTCTTCGTGTCGGAACTGTTGACCAGAAGGACTGGGTTGGTGCAAAGCGTGGCGTTACTGTTGCCACGGTCCACAAAGGTCAGAGTCGCGTTCCGGATGTCTCCGGGATATGAATCATCGCCAGCGTCGCCGGTGGCCGTGATGTCCTGGATTGTCGCGATGAGCGTGATCAGG
>WNGG01015964.1_pt1 | contig 10826 bp, 11 predicted proteins | sample 5400661 | NCBI WGS metagenome assembly WNGG01 (sample SAMN13153372, study PRJNA577476) | soil metagenome | isolation source: 100 cm soil or saprolite under Garry oak tree replicate 1 | place: USA:California | collected 2016-06-15 | reverse complement strand
CTATGGGCCCGCATCGTGCAGCGCCTGCTCGCACTCAACGCCGTCATCTGGTTCAACTGGCAAATCGGCGCCCCCATCAAGCGATCCCTGATCGCTTACGATCACTGACCAGCCCACATTCCCCGGTCAACGATCTAGCGGGCGGAGCGCGAGCGGGGTGGCCAGCGGCCGGGTGACCAGCAGCGGGACCACGTGCGGGTGGGCCAGCGCCAGCGCGCGGTAGCCGCGGGCGATGGCGCGCAGCTGGGCGGCCCAGTCGGGGTCGTCGGAGTCGACCTTGAGCTGCGTCAGGACGGTCTCGGCGACGCCGTCGAGCAGGGCCGCCTTGTTCGGCGCGTGCCGGTAGAGGATCATCGGGTCGCGGTCCAGGGCGCGGGCCAGGCGGCGCATGGACAGCCCGCCGGCGCCGTCACGGTCGATGATCTCCAGCGCGGCGGCGAGCACCACATCGCGGGTGATCTTGCCGCTGCCGTTGGCTGCGGCGTCACCGGCCACGGGGCACGCATCCTCGGGACCGTTCCGGCTATCACGAAATGCGCGAAGGCTGGATGTATCAAAAGTCTGGTTTCGGTGAGTGCCGGTCAAGGCCGCAAAATGCCACCGCGAGACGCCGCGAGGAACTCGGGCTGCTGATCACGAAGTCCTTCGAGGACTCCGGTGGCGCCTACGGGTACGGCGGCTGGCGGCGCAGCTAGCCGCTGGGGCATCACGGCCGGCGCCGAACTGGTCCCTTCGGTAGGCCGGCAGCCGCCGGCCTGGCGGAGCTGTGTCTGCGGCGAGCAGCGCACCTGAGCGGAGGATCGGATGATTGCCCTCTTTCTGCTGCTGGTGATCGCAGCAATGGTGCTCGGTATCGTGGGCGTTGTCGCGAAGGGCCTGTTGTACCTGCTGTTCATCGGCATTGTCGTGTTCCTCGGTGCCCTTCTGCTGGGCGCCCTGCGGATGCGGCGGCGACCCGGGAAGCGCTCGGCGCGGTGAATTCTCTCCGGCCACCCTTAATGCAAGCGTCAGCTCTGCAAAGAACGCCGCCATTCTCCCGGTCTGCCAGCCTGATGGTCGTCAGGGAGGGTGCTGGGCTGAGCTGCGGTCAGGCCGTCTCGGCCTCGGTGTCAGAAGCGACGGCTTCCGGGTGACGGCCGGTTCGAGAATCGGCTCGCGGTCGGCCTGCATGATCAGGTCGCGGGCCCGCTGCGCCTGGGCTGCCGGCGTGACCACGAGTTTCCTGTCGTCGTTCAGTGCGTTGCGCCAGCTGAGCAGCTCACCCCGGAAGGCCGCCAGCAGGTGCAGCGCCCCGCCGCCCGCTGGCCGATCCTCGACCGCGAGATCAAGCCACGCCATTGCAGCCGCAGCGCGTCCGCCGTGGAATGGCCTATACGCGAAGTAAAAATAGGAGTAATGTGAGACTTGTCGCTCCGGACCCAGGCAGTTGCACTCGCGATTCTTGCGGGCGCGCAGCCGGGGCCCGGTTTCTTTTCTCGTACACGGACAGGTGTCGGCAAGACGCTGCGGCCAAAGGACGGTGAGAACCACCGGGAGAATCGTTCGCCCCGCGATCTGCCCAGCATGACTGACTACCGCGTACCTCACCTGGTCACTGACTGAAGGAGTCGGTTATGGGCATCATCGCGTGGATCGTTCTCGGCCTGGGGGCGGGCTTGCTCGCCAACATGCTGATTCCCGGCAAGAGATCACAAGGGCTCATTCTCACCTGCGCTATCGGCGTCGCCGGGGCGCTGCTCGGCGGCTGGGCGGCCACCAGGATTTTCCCACCTCCACCACCACGCCCTGCAGGGGTTCTTCAACGCCTCCACCTGGCTGACGGCCATCGCCGGGGCGGCGGTCCTGCTGCTCGCCTTCCACCTTGTCACCGGGCGCTCCGGGCGGTCTAGGCGGTCCGGCTGGTTCGCGCACCGCTGAGGAAGGCAGCAGCAAACCGGGCTCGTAACGCCCGGTTGCAGCGGGTCTGGCGCCGGCGCCAGACCCGGCCGGGGGCCGGCGCCTGCCGATGGCTGCCGCTGGGCGCCTGCGACCGGGTTTCAGAGGCGAAATAGCGCTGCCGCCTCTGTCCTTTCATCATCGCTTTCCTCATCACCGTGACATGCCTCGCCCCGCACCTCGCGGGCGTTCGCACGAGCTGGGCCGTTCCCGGCCGGCGGACCCGCCGCTGGACCGCGGGCCACAACCAGGCAAACGACAGGCACCCTAACCCAGCGGAACTGCGCTCCGGAGGCATCAAAATGCGAATCGGTTCGGCACTGCTCATCATCTGGCTGATCATCGGGGCCATAGCCGCCGGCCAGCGCCACTATTACAACGGGCACGTCACGAGCTGCGTGAAGGTAGGCACCATCGCCCTGACGATTGCGGCCGGCCCGCTCAACTACGCCGGCGTCAACCCGAAGATCTCCTGCAAGGCACCGCAGCCCAGCACGTAACGCATTTCGCGCCGCCCGCGCGTCTCATGCACCTGCGACGCTTGCGCGGATCGCGCCATGTCGGCCAGCTGCTGACCGGACCTGCCCGTAACCGAGTTGCGCGTACCAGTCGCTCTTGCCCCTGCGGGGTGAGGCCGAGAACGTCCGGACCGGCCCGTCGGGTGGCTGACCCGTCCTCATGCCAGCGCCTTGCTGCCGCCAGGGCGCAGCAGGCTGCTGGAGCGTTTGCGCCGCAAGCGGGATCCGGCTATGGCGGCGGCAGGCCGCGGCATGTATCACTGTCATCTTTCCCGGGAGGTCCCTCCGCCGCCCCGGAGCATACTGTGGGGGGAGGCGAAGCGTCCGGTGAAGAGCGCCGATGGGCGGGGCCGGGCAGCGGGTACGTGGCTGGATGCTGCTGCGGCGGCGTTGATGCGGGGCGCGCCCCTTCTGGTCGGCTACCTTGCGTTGCGGCTGGCGCTTGCTGCCCGCGGGCGCGGCGGCGCGCCGGCCAGCAGCGCCGGCGCCGTGCAGGCGGCCGTCTCTCCCGCGTGGGGACGCGTTCCGCTGGTGTTGCTCGTCGCCGGGCTCGGCGCGTACGCGCTCAGCCAGCTTCTGGAGGCCGTGTTCCGGCCCGCGCACGCGACGAGCACGCTGGGCAGGTGGCGCCAGCGCGCGGTGTCGTCCTGGGGGTGCCTGCTGTACCTGGCCTTCTGCCTGAGCACCGCCCGGCTGCTGGCCGGAACTGCCCCGGAGCAGACCGCGCAGTCCGAGCAGCGGCAAGACACCGGCGTGACCGCGGACTTGCTCCGAACCGGATGGGGCCGGATGCTCCTGGCCCTCGCCGGGGTCGTTGCCGTCGCCGCCGGCCTGGAGGCAGGCCGCCGGCCGGTCCGCCTCCACTTCCGGGAGCGGTTCACCGCAGCGCACATGTCCCGGGCGCTGGCCACGCTCACCAGGGCGCTCGGCGCAGCTGGCTGCGCCGCGCGCGCCATCGTGCTCGTGCTGGCCGGCGTCTTCCTGCTCAAGGCCGCGGTGCTGTCCAGCGCGAGCCAGGCGAAGGGCCTGGACGCGGTCTTCCGCTCGGTGGACAGCACCGCCGGCGGCGCCTGGCTGCTGGCCCTGCTCGCCTCCGGCCTGCTCTGCTACGGCCTGTACTGCCCGCTCGAGGCCCGCTACCGTGACCTGACACCGGGACGGTGAAGCCGGCCACGCGGGCAGCCCCCGGGGCGCCGCCGCCTCATGACCAAGCGAAGCGGTCACCCGGCTGGCGAACCGGCTATCAGGTGAACGCGATTCCCGTTACCGGGCGCACGGCTGGTACCAGCAAGCCGGGCATGCAAGGGTCGTTGCTTGTGGCCGCCGCGGGCTAGGAGGTAATCAGGACGAGGCTGCCGAGCGGGATTAGGGACAGGACGTGCAGCGCGGCCGGGGGCACCCGCACGCAGCCGGCGCTGACCGCGCGACCGAACACGGATGGGTTCGGCCAGCCATGCACGCCTACGGTGCCGGGGCCGCCCCCGTAGGTCGTCAGCGTATCGGAGTGGAACCCCAGCGGCAGGATGAGCGGGCTGTATGTCGGGTGGGGAGGGGCTAGCAACGCGAGCAGGAAGGTCCGTCCCGTGGGAGTCGGCGTCCTGGGGGCGCCGACCGCTACCGTCCAGGTTCCCAGCGGCCGGCCGCCATGGTAGACGCTGAGCTTGCGCGCACCGACCTTGATCCGGACCAGGTATGTGCTGCGCCGGGTGTCGAGCCGCGAGCGATCCGCCGCGCCAGTGTAAATCCACCCGGTGGCGCGATTCGGCCGGCTCGGGAGCAGCACACGCTCCCATCCCGGTCTGCTCTGCACTACCGGAACCCAGGTCGGGCCGTCAAGCTCGGTTGCCGGCAGCACCGCGATCGGCGGCTTTCCCGGCCCGGCATAAACAACCAGCGGTGTCAGCGGGCGCACCACCAGCCCGCCGGTGAGAGAGAACGGGGCCGGGTCGCGGGGAGCCGCTGGGATGCTCGTGTACGTCGTCGCGCGGCGCAGCCTAGCGAATTCCGCCGCCGGAACACGGACAGGCGGCACAACGCGAGGCGCTGCATTTCCCGGTGACTCGCCGGATCCGCTGAACGCGGCGGCCAGCACCGCAGCGCCGGCCGCTGCCACTACCACTCCCGCGGCCACGGCCTGGCGCACATGGCCGACCCAGAACCGCCGCACGTCCGAATTGCCGTCATCGACGCGGCCTAGGCGGCGGCGGCTGATGCGCAGGAACCAGTCGCGCGTCAGCCGCCGCCCATGGGCTCCCAGCGCTTCAGCCCGTCACTGGAAGGGTGGTCGTCACCGGAGTGGGTGCTGGCGCTGGTGCGGCCGGGGTGGAAGGGCTGGGGCTCGGCGACGTGGGCGCCGTAGGCGTGACGGTCGGCGTCACCGTCGTGGTCGGCGTGACGGTCGGCGTCGGCGTGACGGTCTCCGTCGGCGTGACGGTCGGCGTCGGCGTCGGCGTCGGCGTTGCCGTCGCGGGGCAGGTGTGGGACAGGTTGAACCACAGGACCTGCGTCTTGCCGGTCTCTGTCTTCACGATCGCCGAGGCGCTTTCGAGCACCGCTCCGGGGGCGGAACCCGCAAACGCATGCTTGTCGCTGGGCGGACCGAAGCTGGTGATGGTCTGAGTGCCACCCGGACTGAACGTGACAGTGAGCGAAACGAAGACGGTGAAGTCACCCGGGAGAACGAAGTGCCAGCCGTCCTCGGTAGCCGGGATGCTCCCGCACTGCTCGGACTGTGTGCCGAAGCCCGCCGCCGTTATCGGCGTCGGCTGATGAAGCGGGACCTGGTAGTCGGGCCCGTAGGTGGTGGCTTCACCGAGAGCTGCAACCGAGAGTGCGAGGACGCCGCCGGCCACTACGACACCGCCAAACCGTGCCATCATGCGGCTGATCCTGATACTGGACACTGTTTGCCCCCCGAGGCCTAGCTACCGGGCTGAATTGGACTGGTAATACCTACCACAAAGACCCGTCCGTAGTCTGGCAATCCAGGCATTCAACCGAAACGTGTTGACTAGCCACAAGGGCCACAGCCCTACCGGCTGGGCGTGACCAGGCCGGACTCGCAGGCGACCACGGATCGCCTGCGCCGGTCCCTGGGCCAAGCTTGGCTAGGATCTGGAGCGAACCGGTGCGATGAACGTGTGGCGGGGCCTCTACAGCCGGGCAACTGGACGGGCGGTCGACCACGCGGCGATCTCTTTCTACCGGCTGGCCTGGACCCTTGATGATCTTGCTTCCTGCACCGGCCTGCTCCGGTCGGGCCACCAGCGAAACCAGGACACCGAGCGCGCCTGGAAGTCTCTTAAGAACTCACTTCGGCCAGGGTTCCCGTCACGCACGCTGTCGAACAGGAACGGGCAGTCTTGGGGTGTGCCCCGGCTGGCGTGGTCCGGCATCACGTCGTCGTCAGTTGGGCGAGTGCAGGCCGCTCGCCTGCGCTTCGGCCGGCGGGTCCGGGTCGTAGTCGGAAGCGCGGGGCGGCTCGGGTCCGTCGGCGCACAGGCGCATGATCTGCTCGACGCGGATGACCTGGAAACAGCGGCCTGCCACGGTCAGCCTGGCCGGGCGCTGGCGTCCCAGCAGCGTGACAGCTGCCGCACAGGCGCCTGCCAGCTGGATATCGCCGGACGCGGCGGCTTCGGACCCGATGCGGGAGAAGTAGGTAGCCAGGGTGTCACGGGCAGCCTGCGGACAGATCGCCGCGGCGGTCAGCGTCCACAACGACCCGCTGGGCCTGACTTCCGCGACCGCAAACCGCGCGGGCAGCACGGCCACCTTGGGGTAGGTCACCAGCGCCCAGTGCGCGTCAGCCCACTCCTGCGGGGGCACGCTGTCTTGTACCGGGAGCCCATCCCAGCGTTCCCCCAGTAACGCGGGGCTGCCAGGAATCTCGCCCGCCACGACGGACCCTCGCGCCGGGTCCGGTCCGCGGTGGCCTTTCCCCGGCGGCCAGGCATCAGCATCGGTCGGCCGCGGCGGCTCGGGCCCGTCCGGCCCGAGCCGGACGAACTCCTCCACCCGGGCAACACCGAACCGCCGCCCGGCCACGGTCAGCTCATCGCGGCGTTCCCAGTCCAGCAACCGGGCGCCGCCGAGCAACGCTGCCCGCCCGCTCTCGGCTTCCCGGCCCGTGCCCGGCTGGGCTGCTTCCCAGCGAAGGAGCGAGCCGAGCGTGTCCCGGGCGCCCTGCGGGGTGAACTCGCCCGTCCGCAGCACCCGCCACCGGCCCCGGCTGCCCTGCTCCACCACGGCGAACACCGGCCCGGTCCGTACCACCACCGGGTAAGCCCGCACCGCCGCGCGGCATCGGCACGCGACAGCGCGCCCACCACGTCGCCATCACCCGGAAAGCCAAGGCCACCAGGCACCCGTCCCTCATCCCCGGCCATGACCCCATCCTCCTCGCCCCCGCCGGGCCGGGCCGCTAATCCACGGACTCCCCGGCAATCGTGACCACCGCTGGGGTTAGGAACACCTACGAGAAACCCCGCCAGGAAGCCGGTCAGTAGAGCAGCCGGGGCCTTTCATACCTACCAGCCCTATGCCAGAGAAGTTTGCCTCGGTCGTCCGTGTTTTGCTGGTCTACGGCCCAGTCAGGTCAGTCGCCGCCGAGTATCGCGGTGTCTCGGTCAGTGATGGTGATAGTGAGCCGGGCGGCGGGGCCCAGGATCGGCAGTTTTCTGGCTTCATCGGGTAGGTTCACACGACATTGCCACTGACCCTCTTTACGTGTCAGCGGCACTGGATGACGTTCCGGTTCCGCTAGTCCCTCAGTGATGGGGTCGAACGCGGCGATGGACCCGGCAACCTGAGAATTCCACGCCAGCCAGGCCTGCAGTCCGGTGCCGGCCTCGTCTGGGCCGATGTCGACGATCAAGGAGTCGCTCCAGTCGGGAACCTGTTCGAGGTGGTCGGCGAAGCGGAAGCTGCCAGCGCGTTCGTCCAGCTGGTATACCCGCAGGCTGAGGCTGTAGCGGGCGCGCCCGCCGTGGGCCACGTCATTCACGTCGTCGGTGGTACCTTCGGCCGGTTCGCGCAGGAAGGTCGTCACCAGCGGCACTGGATGATCTGGAGTGTCTCTCAGCTGTTTGAGTTCTTCGTTGAGCTGGATGGGGCACCAGTGCGCGGCCTGCTGCTCACTCATGACCACGGGCAGTCCGCGGACTGCCAGGCGCATGTCCGCCTGCCATACCGGCCACCGCTCGCTCTCGGGCAGCTGGTCCATGTTGGCCGGATACTCGGGCAGGCCATCGAGAAACACCTGAACCTTCCACCGGCCGAACAGGAATCGCCGCAGGTTCTGGTAGCCCTCCTCGGAATTAACTTCTCCGTAGCTGCCCGAATGCGATTTGTAGGCATAAGCGCGATGGGCGCCGCGGACATAGGCATGCTCGATGCGGACGAGGCCATCGCTCTTGGGGCCGACCACGACACGCGGCAGCCCATAGTCCCGGGGATCGGTGCCGATGAGGCAGAACACGTCATCTGCGTCGAAGACTTCCGGAGGGATGATCTGGGGATCCCAGGCCGAGCCCCTGGCCGGCTCCTCGCCGAATTGCGCGTCTTTCGTAAGGTAGCCGTACATCTTCGGTGGGGAGAAAATACCGGATCCGGCCGGTCCGAAGGCCTCCTCCGCCCAGTTCAGCGCGCCGATGTCAAAGGAGATCCCGCCATGCGGTGTGCCGTAGGTGAAAAACTTGCCGATCAGCTCCTTCGCCGGTTTCCGGTCGCGGTGATTGTTCGGATCCCGCGTGTCAGGCAGCAGGCAGATTTTCTGCATCATGCACCGGGCGACCAGACCGCCCATGGAATGCGCGACAACGATCACCTTATCCGCATTCTTGGTTTTGCGAAGCACCAGGTCGATCAGGTCGTACATGCCAGCGGCGGCGGTTTCGATATCGAATCCGTCCGCGGTTACGTGGCGATGCAGCGCGGTGTGCACGCGTTCGAGGATGCCATGGTGCGGCTGGGGAACGAATGTCGTGGCGGCCTGGTCGTAGAACCGATACACCCATATGGTGGCGGGCGGCAGTGAGTCGGGCTGCGCATCAAGCAGGAAAGCATGCTGATCGCCGTGAACTAATAGCTGGTACTGCTCCTCATTCATCAGCCTTAGCATCGGACCCTCGAACTGATAGAACATCGGGTCACCGTCGCCGCCAACTCGCACATGGGTGGCGCCCTTGTTAAAGCCATAGAACGGGTCATCGACCTGGGTATCGATTCCCGACGTCGGTCCAGCGTAGCCTCGCACGTAAATGATCGGTAGCCGGTCCATGCCAACTCCCCTGATGGTCGCGGCGCCCAACGTGCCGATTGGTGTGAGTGTGCTCACGCCTATCCGTACGTGGGGTGTTGCGGCCAGCCGGGCGGGGAATCTTCCCAGTCCTCTTGCCGACCGTACGGGGCGAGGTCGAGGATGTTTTGGACGAACATGAGCCGGTCGACGCCGCGACCGGTGGTGGAGTACGTCCGGTAGACGTCCGCGCCGTCACGCAGGAACACGCTCAGCACGAAGCCGCCACCGGCGCCGCAGTCGTCTGAGAACGACGAGCCATGCGACGACACGAACGGCACCGTCCAGCCCATCCGTGCCTTGTACGCCTCAATCTGGGCGAGCGGCATGTTCGACACGGTCACCCAGGTGACCCCGGACTCGGCCAGCCCGGCCAGATCGGCGACGTTGTTCGTGAACCCGGTGCAGCCCGGGCAGTAGTCATCCGGCCCGAGGTCCATGAACTGGTAGACGGCGAGCTGGCCTCGCCCGTCGAACAGGTCGATCAAGGTTTTTGTGCCGGTCGGCGTGTCGAACGCGTACCCGTTGTCGAACTTGACCATCGGGAGCCTGCGGCGCCGCGCGGCGAGCGCGTCCAGCGCGCGGGTGGCTTCCTTCTCCGCCTTGAGCAGTTCGTCGCGGGCCTGCTGCCACTCCTCGGCTGATACGATCTTCGGTTTTTCCATTCCTTTATTGTGCCCTACGGACCGACAGAACCTTAGCCCTAACGATGCCCGCAATCCCTAGCGTTCGCGGATGCCCGGGACCGGCTGGGCAGAGCTAGTGAGCTTCCTGGCCTGCTCCCGTCTTCCTACGGGCCGAGTTCCAGTCCGATCGCACTCCCGCCTCCCTCAGGAGCTGGCCGGGAGAGATCAAGGAGGGCATCCTCTGGCTCTGGCCCAGCCATTCCTGCGGACGACGTCACTCCTAATCGCCGGAGGCAACTTCGTCTTACCCAGTCCTGGCAGGAACGATGACAGGTGCCGGTGCAGCGGGGCATCGCGGGTACCGCCGTCTGGCTCACTGAACGGGTCTTTGAGCCGGCCGGCCCGCAAGTTGGCCCGCAAACTCCTGCCCATTCATGCCGCTGATGCCGGCTCGGACGGCCCGGCCCTTCTCCCGATTCAGTAGCCGGTGCCGAAGCCGGTGCGCGGCACCGTGGCCAGCACCTGTTGCTGGTAGTAGATCGGGCCGCCTTCGTCTGCGGTCACTGTTGAGGGGTAGTGAGTCGAGACTGTGAGCGCGTAGATGTTGTGCGCGGAGACCGCGAGCCCGAAGTAGTCGCCGATGAACCCGTCGCCCGTCTGGCATGGATCCGTGGCTCCGGCGCATGGGTACTGTGAGAGGCCGCCGAGGTGCTGTCCCGGCTGCTCTGGATCCCAGGTGTACTTCGAGATCCGCACGTTCGCTCCTACCGGCACAGCCCCGCTGCCGCTGTCCTTGTACGCCTGCACCGAGGTGTCGATGCAGAAGTTCGTGCGCCCGACGTCGGCAGGCAGGACGCTCGGGTCGTTCGGGCAGGCCTTGCGCCGGTCGTAGAACGCGACGGCGACCGCGCCGCCGGGGCCGGCCGCGACCGACGGCTGGAATTGGTCGGTGGGCACGCCCGGCGCGTCGATGTTGTCGTTGACCACGGCCGGCGTCGTCCAGGTGGCGCCTCCGTTGGTGGACTGCGTGAACTTCACGTCTGCCTGGCCGGCGACCGGATCCCAGTCCTCGTAGGTGAGGTAGAGGTGATTGGGATAGGTGGGGCTGGCGGCGAAGTTCTCCACGATGCCGCTGCGGAAGCGCGTGTTCGGGTACACCTCGCCAGGCGGGATGGTCACGGTCGTGATCGGGACGAACGCGCTGAACGTGCGGCCGTCATCGGTCGAGCGCGCGACGTAAATCGTATGCGAGCCGCCGCTCGGCGGGAACGACACGACTGAGACGTAGAGGTTGCCCGCCGCGTCGATCTCCGGGTAGACGTAGGTGACGCCGGGGCCGACCCCGGACGGCGCGCTGATCGTGACCGCCCTGGCGAAGGTCTGGCCGCGGTCGCGGGAAACCGCCATCCGTACCTTGATCGACTGGCCGTTGAAGACCGCCCAGGCCGC
>WNGG01009162.1_pt1 | contig 10826 bp, 7 predicted proteins | sample 5400661 | NCBI WGS metagenome assembly WNGG01 (sample SAMN13153372, study PRJNA577476) | soil metagenome | isolation source: 100 cm soil or saprolite under Garry oak tree replicate 1 | place: USA:California | collected 2016-06-15 | reverse complement strand
CACTGCGACATCGCCGGCGTGACGATCTTGATGGCCTGGATCTCGCGGTGCGCGCCCTTGTTCCCGACGGTGTCCATCAGCCATGCGGTCTTCAGCACGAGCAGCCGGGCCTGCTCGATCCTGACCCGGGACTCGGCGATCCAGTCCTGGATCACGCCCTGGGCGGCCAGCGGCTTGCCGAACGCGGCGCGCCCGCTGACCCGGCGGCACATCAGCTCGAGCGCGCGCTCGGCCGCCCCGATCTGCCGCATGCAGTGATGGATCCGGCCCGGGCCCAGCCGGGCCTGGGCGATCGCGAAGCCGTCGCCCTCGCCCGCGATGAGGTTGGCGGCGGGCACCCGGACGTCGGTGAACTCGACCTCGGCGTGCCCGCCGTGCGTCCCGTCGGTGAAGCCGAAGACGCGCATGCCGCGCTTGATGTTGACCCCCGGCGTGGCGGGCGGCACGAGGATCATGGACTGCTGCCGGTGCCGGTCCCCGTCCGGGTCGGTCTTGCCCATCACGATCAGGATCTCGCAGCGCGGATCCATGGCCCCCGACGCCCACCACTTCCGGCCGTTGATCACATACTCGTCGCCGGACCGCTCGATCCTCGTCGCGATGTTGGAGGCGTCCGACGAGGCGACGTCCGGCTCGGTCATGCAGAACGCCGACCTGATCCCGCCGTCAAGCAGCGGCTTGAGCCAGCGGTCCTGCTGCTCGGCCGTGCCGAACTCGGCGAGCACCTCCATGTTCCCGGTGTCCGGCGCCGAGCAGTTCAGCGCCTCCGGCGCGATGGCCGGGCTGTGGCCGGTGATCTCCGCCAGCGGCGCGTACTGCAGGTTGGTCAGCCCGCCGCCGCCGGTGTGCCGGGGCAGGAACAGGTTCCACAGGCCGCGGCTGCGCGCCTCGGCCTTCAGCTCGTCGATCACCGGCGGCCGCTCCCAGATCCGGCCGGCCGCGGCCGCCCCGGCGGCCTGCTCGGCGAACACCTTCTCCGCCGGGTAGACATGGGAGTCCATGAATGCGAGCAGCTGCTCCCTGAGCTGCTGCGTGCGCGCGTCGTATGCGAAGTCCATGCCGCCTCCCGACGAGTCCGGACAAGACTACCTACCGGCCGGTACGGCTCAACGCTACGGCCAGCGGTGCCATCGGTCGAGATGGTGGTCAATTCGGTTGCCCGGCTCAGTAGCGTGTGGGTGTGAGCACCGTTGACGAGATCGCCGACCGTTACGTCGACCAGTCCGCCCGGCTGGATCCGGTGTCCGCCACCGCGACCGGAATCGCCGGCCACGACGACCGGATGACCGACCTGACCCCGGACGGCTTCGCCGCCCGCGCCGAGCTTGACCGGGCGACGATCGCGGCCCTGCGCGACGCCCCGGCCACGGCCGAGCGGGAGCGGGTGGCCAGGGACGCGATGCTGGAGCGCCTCGGCGTGGCCGTCGAGCGGTACGACGCGGGCGATGCCACCAGCCAGCTGAACGTCATCGCGAGCTGGGTGCAGGACGTGCGGCAGGTCTTCGACCTGATGCCCGCCGACGGCGCCGAGGCGCAGCGCAACATCGCGGCCCGGATGGCGGCCGTCCCGGCGGCGTACGCGGGGCTGCGCCAGACCTACGCCGAGGCCGCCGCCCGCGGCCGGGTGGCAGCCGCCCGCCAGGTCGCGGCGTGCGCGCGGCAGTGCGCCGAGTGGTCGGCGCCGGGCAGGGACTTCTACGGCGGGCTGGCCGGCCGCGTCGATGCGGACGGCCCGCTGCGCGCCGACCTCGACCGGGCCGCCGCGGCGGCCCGGGAAGCCACCGCCGACCTCGGCCGGTTCCTGAAGTCGCTGCTGCCGCTGGCGCCGGACCGCGACGCCGTCGGGCGGGAGCGGTACATGCGCGCCTCGCGCGACTTCCTCGGCGCCGTGGTCGACCTGGACGAGGCCTATGCCTGGGGCTGGGCCGAGGTGCGCCGCCTGGAGGCGGAGATGGCGCGGGTGGCCGGGAAGGTCGTGCCCGGCGGCGGCGTGCCGCAGGCGGTCGCCGAGCTGGACGGCGACCCGGCCCGGCGGATCAGCGGCCGGGAGAACCTGCGGGACTGGATGCAGGAGTTCTCCGACCGCACGGTCGCCGAGCTGGACGGCACCCACTTCGACATCCCGGCGCCGGCCCGGCGGCTGGAGTGCAGGATCGCGCCGACCAGCGACGGCGGCATCTACTACACCAACCCGAGCGAGGACTGGAGCCGGCCGGGGCGGATGTGGTGGGCGGTGCCGGACGGCGTGGACGACTTCTCCACCTGGAAGGAAGTCACCACGATCTATCACGAGGGCGTCCCCGGCCATCATCTGCAAAGCGCCGAGGCGATTTACCAGCGGGACCGGCTGAACCGCTGGCAGCGGCTGATGTGCTGGGTCTCCGGGCACGGCGAGGGCTGGGCGCTGTACGCGGAGCGGCTGATGGAGGAGCTCGGCTACCTGGCCGACCCCGGCAACCTGCTCGGCATGCTGGACGGGCAGCTGCTGCGCGCCGCACGGGTGGTCGTCGACCTCGGCGCGCACCTGCAGCTGCCGATCCCCGCCGACTCCGGCTGGCACCCGGGCGAGACCTGGGACGCCGACCTGGCCTGGGAGTTCCTGCGCTCCCGGGTGCAGACCGACGACGGCAGCCTGCGGTTCGAGCTGGACCGGTACCTGGGCTGGCCGGGGCAGGCGCCGTCCTACAAGCTCGGCGAGCGGATCTGGCTGGAGGCCCGCGAGGATGCCCGCCGCCGCAAGGGCGCGGACTTCGATCTCCGCGAGTTCCACGGCCAGGCGCTGGCCCTCGGCTCGCTGGGCCTGGACCCGCTCCGCGAGGCGCTGGCCCGGCTGTAGCCCGGGCCGCGGGCCGGGCGCTACTTCAGCAGCAGGCTGCTGATCCGGCGGCCGGCGACGTACAGGCCGGCCACGGCCATGATCGCCAGGTAGGCGGCGGACCAGAGCAGAGCCGGTCCCACCACCCCGAGGGTGAGCCCGCGGAGCAGGACAATGCCCTGGTACAGCGGCGTGCACTCGACGAAGATCTGGATGGGCCGGGGGTAGACGCTCAGCGGGTAGAACGTCGTGGAGAACAGGAACATCGGCAGCGTGGCCAGCGTCACGAACTCGAAGTGCTGCCAGCTCTTCATGCAGGTGGTCGCCGCCATCCCGGTCGCCGCGAACGCGAAGCCGATCAGCAGCGCGGTCGGCAGCGCCAGCACCGCCCACGGCGAGTGCACCAGCCGCAGGGCCAGCATGACGATCATGAAAGCGATTCCGTACAGGCCGCCGCGCAGCAGCGCCCAGGTGATCTCGCCGAGCGCGATGTCACCGGCCCGCATCGGGGTGGCGAGCGCGGCGTCGTAGAGCTTGTTGTACTTGAGCCGGAAGAACACGTTGAAGGTCGAGTCGAAAACGGCGCCGTTCATCGACGAGGTGGCCAGCAGGGCCGGCGCCACGAAGCTGGTGAAGCTGATCAGGCGGCCGTCCGGGCCGGCCACCTTGCCGACGAGGGCTCCCAGGCCGACGCCGATCGACAGCAGGTAGAACAGCGGCTCGAAGAACCCGGAGATCAAGACGAGCCAGCCGTGGCGGTAGACGCGGGCGTGCCGCTCGACGAGATGCCGGCTGCCGCGGCCGCCGAACGGCCCGCGGGCCAGCCAGGCTGGCGGCACTACCCGCAGCGGAAGGCCCCGGACACCAGGCAGCGGGGCGCTAGACATACAGCCGCCGCCGGTAGGTCCGGTGGCCGGCCAGGATTCCGCCGATGGCCAGCACGCTCAGGTAGCCGACGTGCGCCAGCGTCGCGGCGGCGCTGGCCGTGCCCAGGCTGAGCTCGCGGCACAGGGCCACCCCGTGCCAGAGCGGCGTGGCGTAGGCGACCGGCTGGATCCACCCGGGCAGCTGGGCCACCGGGAAGAACGTGCCGGAGAACAGGAACAGCGGGATCATCCCGAACCTGAAGATCACCGCGAACGAGGTGTCCTTGGTGACGGTGATCGCCCACGCCTCGATCGGAGTGGCGAACGCCAGCCCGGTGAGCATGGCGACCGGAACGGCCGCCACCGCCCACGGCGACCTGACCGCGCCGAACGCCGTCATCGCGGCGAGGAAGATCGCGCAGTTCATGGCCAGCCGCACGGTGGTGAACAGCAGGTGCCCGTGGAACAGGTCGGCCGGGCGCAGCGGCGTGGCGACGGCCGCGTGGTAGGTCTTGAGCCACTTGACCGACCCGAGGACCGGGTAGGTGGACTCGCCGATCCCGGTCTCCATGGCCGCGGCGGCCAGCAGCCCGGGGGCCAGGAAGACCAGGTAGCTGACCCCGCCCAGGCGGGCGTCCCCGTGCCGGTTCACCAGCGTGCCGAGGCCGATGCCGATCGAGCCCAGGTACAGCAGCGGGTTGAGCACGCTGGAGTAGATCGACCCGCGCCAGGTACGCCGGTAGTCGGTCATCCAGAACCGGAACTCGCGCACCGCGAACGACCACGATGAGGCGGCCGGGCCGGGCGCCCGCGGCCCGGCCGGCCCTTGCCGGGCGACAGCGGCCATCGGTCAGTCCTCCAGCCGCCGGCCGGTGAGCCGCAGGAACACGTCCTCCAGGGTGCTGCGGCGGACCAGCGAGGTCAGCGGCTCGAGTCCGAGGTTGCGGACGGCACTGAGGGCGACGTCCCCGTTTCTTATGTAAAGCAGTATCCGGTCGGCGAGCACCTCGGTCCGCTCCGCGCGCACGTCAGCCAGCTTCTCGGCGGCCTGCTCATGCTCGCCGGGGTCGAAGCGCAGCTCGAGTACCTCGGCGCTGGAGTACGCCTCGATCAGCTCGCGGGGCGAGCCCTCGGCGGCGATCTTGCCCCGGTCCATCACCACGAGGCGGTCGCAGAGCTGCTCGGCCTCGTCCATGTAGTGGGTGGTCAGGACGAGCGTCACGCCGCGCTGCTTGAGCCGGAACAGCCGGTCCCAGACCACGTGCCTGGCCTGCGGGTCCAGGCCGGTGGTCGGCTCGTCGAGTAGCAGGATCTCCGGCTCGTTGATCAGCGACCGGGCGATCGTGAGGCGCCGCTTGAGGCCGCCGGACAGCGGCTCGACCTGGTCCCTGCCCCGGTCGGTCAGCTGCACGAACTCCAGCAGCTGGTCGGTGCGCGCCCTGATCACGTCCCGCGGCAGGCCGAAGTACCTGCCGTAGATCAGCAGGTTCTCGCGGACGGTCAGCTCGACGTCGAGCGTGTCCTCCTGCGGCACCACGCCGAGCCTGGCCCGGATCTGCGGGCCGTCGGCGACCGGGTCAAGCCCGAGGATCGTCAGCTCGCCCGCGGTCGGCGGCGAGACGCATCCGATCATGCGCATGGTCGATGACTTGCCGGCGCCGTTCGGCCCGAGGAAGCCGAACGCCTCGCCGCGGCGCAGGTCAAAGTCGATCCCGTTGACCGCCGTGAACTCGCCGAACTTCTTTGTCAGGCCTCGGGCGCGAATCAGATCTCCGGGACCGGGCACGTCCGCGAGGCTACCCGGCAGCCCGGAGATTCTCGAAAGGGTTTTCCTCCGCGGCTGGGTCAGTGCGCGCACCCGCGCGGCCGCCACACGGTAGCCTCGCTGTCAGTGCGCGCTGTCAGCGCGCCCGGCAGGGCATAGCAGGAACCGGCAGGAAAGGCGGGCAAGTGAGCTTCACTCGCGGGCTCTACGAGCGGTTCCAGCACCTGATCCACGAGCTCGCGAAGTTCGGCGTGGTCGGCGGCTTCGCGTTCGTCATCACCGACGGCGGAACCAATCTGCTGCACGTGCAGGCGGAGCTCGGCCCGCTCACCTCCAACACGATCGCGACGATCGTGGCGACGGCGTTCTCGTTCGCCGGCAACCGGTGGTGGACGTTCCGGCACCGGGAGCGGACCGGGATGCCGCGCGAGACGACCACGTTCTTCGTGCTGAACGGCGTGGGCCTGGTCATCCAGCTGGCCTGCATCGGGTTCACGTACTACGCGCTGGGCTACACCGACCACCTGAGCCTCAACATCGCGCTGTTCTTCGGGATCGGGCTCGGCACGCTTTTCCGGTTCTGGTCCTACCGCAAGTGGGTGTGGACCGCCCCGGCGGCCGCCGCGCCGCCGCCGCGAGTGCTAGTGAAGGGCCCGGCCGGGCGGGACTGAGCCAGCGTTCTGCCGGGTCCCGCACCTGGCGCCCGGCCGCACAGCGGCGTCAGGCCGCGCAGCGGCGTTTCCCGCCCGGGCTCGCCACCAGCCGGGTCAGCGGCTCGCCCAGCGCCGCGGCGGCCTGCGCCCGGGTGAGCTTCCCCACCGCGACCAGCCGGCCGAGGACATGGCCCTCGCGCTGCCGTGCCCGGTCCGGGTGCCGCAGCGGATCGTCCGCGGACGGGCCCTGGACCAGGCCGGCCAGCAACGCCGCCTGCGGCCAGGACAGCTGGGCCGGCGCGACCCCGAAGTAGCCGCAGCTTGCGGCGGCCAGGCCGTAGTCGCCGTTGCCGAAGTAGGCGACGCCGGTGTACATCTGCAGGACCTGCCGCGGGGTGTAGGACATGGCCAGCTTGACCGCCAGCGTGATCTGCTCGAGCTCGACCGCCACGCCGGACCGGCCCCGGGTGTACAGCATCTTGGCGAGCTGCTGGTAGATGGTGGCGCCGCCCTGGTCGATGCCACCGGTCAGCCGGGCGGCCACCACCCGGCCGACGGCGAACGGGTCGATGCCCGGCTCGGAGCCGAACCGGTGATCCTCGGTGGCCACGATCGCGGCGGCGAACCGCGGCGGGACAGGAGGCCCGGGGAAGACGGCGCCGTGCGCCCGGTCCTGGGCGCGGGCCAGCGCCTCGGCGTTGCCCACCGAGGGCGTGAAAGCGAGCAGCCCGGCGCAGGCCACGATCGCGGCGGTGATCGGGACGCCGAGGCCGATCAGGATCCGCCGCCGACGATGCGGCAGGCGCCCCGGAGCCGGTACCCCGTCCGGCTGCTGCGCAGCGTTCGCGCGCCCGTCCGGTCCGGCCGCCTGCTGGCCGGTTTCTCGCCCGTCCACGTCCCGCCCGTCCGCCTGTCGGCTGCCCGTTTTCCGGCGGGTGCACCCGCATCAGCGCCGTGCCGCACCGACGTGCCGTCCGCTCCGCGTGACCGCCCGCCGCGCGGCTGCCGCCCGCGCTGGCTCCCGGCCAGCCAACGAACGGCGAAGCCGCTGAGTTGCCGCGGCTCGTCATGACCGTGCAGGATCCCGCGTGCCGCCGCGTGCCGGGCCTTGCGTAGTGATCAGGGAACGGCGGGGCCGTCCGGCTGCCGGGCAAGATCATCGAGGTGCGCGGTGATGTCCGCGGTCCGGTAGCCGCCCCGGTGGCCGCGGGCGCCGGTGCCGCCCTGCTGCCACGGGCGGGGCCCGTCGAGCGGCCGGTACCCGACCCCGGCCGCGTCCAGGCGGCCCAGGTGCGCGGCGAGCCGCCGGCGCCAGCCGGGCGGCCCCGCGCCCGGGGCGGCGCCCGCGCCCGGGTCCGCGGGGCCCTGGCCCGGCGCGTCCGGCGCCGGGCCGCCGGACCAGGCGACGTCGGCCAGCATGCAGGCCCGCGGGAAGGCCATGTAGTCCAGCGCCCGGCCGTCCGGGATGTACTCGGTCCAGAGCTGGAACTGGGTGCCGGCCAGCCGCCGCGCAGCTTCCCCGGGCCAGGACGCAGCCAGCGCGGCGGGCCCGAACGCGGCGACGTCCTGCAGCGTCACCGAGCCGCCGATGGCCAGCGGCTCGCGCTCGTCATCGGCCTGGGCGTAGTCGAAGTAGGTGGGCACGACAGGGACGGCGATCACGTCGTGCCCGGCCTCGGCCGCCCGCCGGGCGATGCCGGCGCCCCGCCAGGCCATCACGACGGTGTCCGGCCGCAGCGCCCCGCCGGGCGTCCTGGCCCCGCTGGCGAATCCCTCGTCCCAGACCAGTGCCCGGGCGCCGAACCGGTCGGCCAGCAGGTCGGCGACCTGGCGGAGGAACCAGGCATGCAGGTCCGCTTCGCTGGCCAGGCCGAGCTCGCGCCGGTAGTCCCGGATCGCCGGGTTATCCCGCCACGATCGCAGAACGCACTCGTCCCCGCCGATGTGCACGTACGGCGCGGGCACCGCGCCGAGCAGCTCACCGAAGATCTCGCCGAGGAAGCCGAGCGTGCCGGGAAGCGGCGAGATGATGTTCGGGAAGATCCCCCAGTCCGGCAGCACCTGGTAGGCCTGATCCGGCACGGAGCCGAGCTGCGGCAGCGCGGCGAGCAGGGCCGAGGCGTGGCCGGGCACCTCGACCTCCGGGATGAGGGTCACCATCCGCGCGGCCGCGTAGGCGCGGATCTCGGCCAGGTCGGCGAGCGTGTAGTAGCCGCCGTGCGGGATGTCGTCGTACCTGGCCGGATCGTCCGAGCCGTGGCCCGCCCTGGTCCGCGGCCGGTGCGAGCCGATCTCCTGCAAGGCGGGGTAGCGCAGGCTCTCGACCCGCCACCCCTGGTCGTCGGTGAGGTGCAGGTGGAACCGGTTCAGCTTGTGCGCAGCCAGCAGGTCGATGAACCGCAGCAGCACGCTCTTCGGGAAGAAGTGCCTGGCCACGTCCAGGTGCCCGCCGCGCCAGGCCAGCGCCGGCGCATCGTCGATCTCCGCGCACGGCAGCTGCCACGGCGGGCCGGGCACCGGCGCGGCCCGCCAGGCCTGGTCCGGCAGCAGCTGGCGCACGGTCTGCGCCGCGTAGAACGCGCCCGCCTCTCCCCCGGCAACGATGCGCACCCGGCCCGGGCCGATGCGAAGCTGGTAGCCCTCGGCCGGCAGGCTGCCGTCGACGTCGACGGTCATCTCGCCGGCCTCCGGGCCCGGGCCTGACCGGGCCACCGCCGTCAGCCGTCCCGCCGAGGGCGGCTCAGCCGGCGGGTGCTCGGCGGGCGGCGGCTCAGCCGTCCGGGACTCGGCCGGCGGCGGCTGATCCGGCCAGGGCAGCGCGGCGATCACCCGCCGGACGGCGGCGGCAGCCTGCCGCGCGCCAGGGCCGACGGCGATCGGGATGTCCGCGCTGAGCTGGAACCGGCCGGGCTGCGGGCGGACGGATCTCGGGTACGGCAGCAGTGCCGCCAGGCGGTCGGTCATCGCGCTCCAGGCTCTCGTTCCCCGGTTGGGCAGAGCCCGGACGCTAGCAGGCCAGGCCGCGTGCGGGTTCCGCACGCCCCGGCCTGCGCTAAAGTATGAACGCCTGCCCGGTGGCGGCAGGCAGTGAGTACGGGACGTGGCCCAGCTTGGTAGGGCACTTGACTGGGGGTCAAGGGGTCGCGGGTTCAAATCCCGCCGTCCCGACGATTTTTCGGACACTTGTACCCCTCATTGGGAACGAATCCAGCCATGATCGTTCCCACCTAGCCCCGGCAGGACGAGCAAAGCACCCACGGCGGCGACCACCGAGCTGCAGGCGGCCTCCCCCGCCGCCACAGCCACCACGCCGTTCGCCTCCGCCCGCCGACAGACCGCCCGACCGCAGCTCACGACGATGACGACCGGCACCACCTGGCGGACCGCCTCAGCCCGCACCAGGCGCAGGGGCTGCGCGTACTTGTCGCCTCCGACCCCAACTCATCGCCGCCGTGCAGTCGCCGAGCGGCTCAAGCTGACTGACGTGGCCACCTTGGACCTGCGCCATTTCACGTCGTGCGCCCCAAAAGCACCGCCGCCCCGAACCTCCTGCCATAGACGCCGACCGCGCGCAGGCGGCCTGGCACTGACGGAGCAGCTATCACGCTCCGTCACAGGACTTCAATACGCTTGACACCCGAGCCGCCGTCCGGTGCGGCACATCGGATCAAGGCCAGCAGGCAGACCAGCGACACTACCGACCGGCATGATCTGCGCTGCCTCACTCGGCCGCTCGGCTCCCTCCCCGCCCACGCACTCATGCCGAATTGAGTGCACTTCCGTCATGAGTGGGCTGGGTGGTGTTCCAGCGGCGTTGCCGGGCGTCGATGCTGGCCGGTGTAGGCGGCGCACGGGACGGGGATCTGGTCGGTGCGGCGGGACAGCTGGGCCACAATCTGGGCGACCCGGGCGGGGGTAGCGTGGGGCCGTTCGCTTGGGTGCCGGCCGATTTGAGCTAGGGCGACCGTCAAGCTCGGCGGTCGTCCGTTTGGCGAGCTTCGCCCAGCGCTCGCGTTGCGCGACGACGTCCGGGAGAACGGCGGCGCGCTCGACGACGTTCGGGCCTTGCCGACGAAGAGAAGAACTTCTCGTGCCGCAGCTGCACCCGTAGGCCGATGGGACATCCTCCTGGGCCAACGACGTGTACCGCCGTACGCGGCGCGCCGCCGCTTCACGCGAAGGGTGTCAGTCCGCAGCGGACGACCAAAAGGCAAGGCAAGGAGATCTCACTCCTTGCCACTTTTAACGTATAGCGGACTGGGGGGCTTGCGGCAAGACCCGGGTCGTGCTGCAGAATCGTCGGCCGGACCAAGAACGGACGAAGACATGGGGGCACGACGTGCGTGTGTTGTTGTCGATGTATGGGGGACGCGGTGACGTCGGACCGCTGGTGGGACTGGCGGTGCGGGTGTGCGTGCTGCCCGACTCGGCGGAGCGGCCGGCCGACTCCTCAGGGGGAAGGCAACGAGAGATGAGGACGTGCCCAGCAAGAGGTTCGACACTGCGCGAGACGCCGGTGATTCGACCGGTCGGTGCAGGGCAACGGAGCACGGCTGCCTTGGAGGTATCGCGATGATCGAGCCTTACGTGTTGGATCTGCAAGAGGTCGACGAGATGCAGGTCGCGGTCGTTGGCGGCAAGGGCGCGCACCTGGGCGGGCTATCGCGGATCGACGGCGTCCGCGTGCCGGCTGGCTTTTGCGTGACGACGGACGCCTTCCGGCGGAT
>WNGG01009161.1_pt1 | contig 10826 bp, 9 predicted proteins | sample 5400661 | NCBI WGS metagenome assembly WNGG01 (sample SAMN13153372, study PRJNA577476) | soil metagenome | isolation source: 100 cm soil or saprolite under Garry oak tree replicate 1 | place: USA:California | collected 2016-06-15 | reverse complement strand
GTCCTGCAGCAGTCGTGCTCATCCTGGCCCGTGCCGCCGCATGGAGTGCTCATGAAGCACAACCCTCGCGCGGAGATGCCGGCCACGAACGTCATGAGAATCAAGCCGACGAAGATGCGGCCCAGCTTCCCTCTCACGGACGCCATCGGGCCATACAAACACGGCTGCCTGTCATAATCAAGGCCTTCGAAGCTGACCAGGGTGCTGACGATCCGAATCTCATGGTTAGGCCGAGCGATCGGTTTCCCGCGACCAACGTCCGGCGCCGGTCCCACCTGGCACGGATGTCGCGCCCACCGGCTCACCGCGATTGCCGAGTTCCTGGGTCGCAGCACGGACTTTGCCTGCCGTCGCTCTGCTGCGCGCCCGCTCACTCGCGTCGCGAGCCGCATTCGCGGGCGCTGGGAAAGCAAGGCGGTGAAGGGAGTGAGGACGTGAAGTCCGGCTTATTTCTGCTCGAGCAAGCGGTGGCCCGTCATCACCCATCCTGCTGGGCCACGCTGGAATTGGATCTCGCCCCCGGCCGGCGCCGGCATTGTTGTCGGCGGCGCCGAATGAACGTGACCACGTAGATCCGTCCGCACGGGCGGCTTGGTTGAGTTGGAGGCGGCGTCCGGACTTGAACCGGAGAGTAGAGGCTTTCCTCACCGCCGGACCGGGGAGGGCGCCGTCCCCAGCGCGGCGACGATCTGCGGGACCGTCGCGTTGTCGTCCGATCGCTCCGACGCATGGTGCCATATGACGTCGCCGCTCGGAGCGACGACGAGCACGCCGCCCTGCTGCCATGCGTCGCCCTGCTTCAGCCCCGGACGCGCCCCTCGCGCGAACGCGCGGACGATCGAGCCGAGCTGGCGCGGATCGAGTGTCCTCACCACGCTCCGCTTGAGCCCGGCGGCGCGGTATGCCGTAAGTGAGGGATCGGTGTAGATCGGACCCTCCCAGCCGGTCTGCTCGCGAAAGCCGGCCACGAAGTTCGGCGTGCCGTTGCCGATGACGAACACGTCGGCGCCGGCGGCCCGGATGGCGCCCAGCTCGCGGTGCAACTGCACCACCTGGTCGCGGCAGTGGATTCAGCCGAAATGACGGATGAACACGAGCACCGCCGGCCGGTCGCGCCACAGACTGCCCAGCTCGACGCTGCGACCGTCGGCGTCGAGGACGGGCAGCCGGGCGAGATCGTCAGCTCGGTTCGGCATGCTGAGCGGTGGGCACACTATGTCGATCCGGAGCAGGCCTGTCAATGGTCGCGACGGGAACGCTCCGGCGGTGGCGATCCGGAGCGTCCCCATCGCGGGCGTGGGGCTCAGGGGGCGGTGCCGTCGATGTGCTTCTTGACGAACTCGTAGGCCAGGTCGCCGAACACCTGGCAGACGTCCCTGCTCGCTTCGACCGCCGACAGAAAGTGCACGCCTCCGTTGACCCGCGCCATCCCGCAATCGTTCTCGAAGTCGGTGAACGTCTTGAACGTGAGCAAGAGGGTCTTCGAGGGGGTGATGCCCGGCTCGACCCCCGACGAGCCCTTCCGGACGAGGACCCGGTAGCCGAAGTCGTCCGTTCCCAGGAGGCGTCGGTTGGCTTGCGCATATGCCGCGCAGAAGCACGTGGAAACCGACGGATACTCGGGATGGTCGGCGGTCGTCATGTAGCTGCGCCATTCCTTGCCGGGCATGTCGTGGACCGTGCCCTGTCCGGGGCCGCCCCAGGCCGTCACCGGGTTGTCGCCGTAAAGGTAGTGGATCGCGGTGAACGGCCGCACGGCATCGTATCGAAACTTCTCCTGCCACACGAAGATTCCCGCGTCGAACGCGGCCAGGTGGCTCATGAACCGCTCCTGGATGAACTGGTCCAGGGTGAAGTGATGCGTGAGGTCGAGCCAGATCCCCGGAGTTCCCAGCGCCCTGATCTTGTCGTCGAACAGCTCGGCCTTGGCCTTCAGCACGTCGGTGAGGCCGGCGGAGGCCGCGAGCACCTCGTCCGCCTGCTGTTTGTAAGCGTCGAGGTTGTGGGGGTCGCTCTTGATGGGGGGCGGGACGCGGAACACGGTGGGGTCGTCGTACGTGTACGGCTTCGTCAGGCGGTACTGCGGCGTGACGAACTGCTGCACCTGGAAGAGGCCGCCGCCCTTCGTGTTGACGTTGGGCTGCCAGCGGCCGGGATCGATCAGCTCGTACGCGGTGTTGACTGGCTTGTAGCCGGTGTAGTCGGAGTACGGCCGGCGGTTGTACTTCACTCCGCCCTCGTCGCCGAGCTGGTTCATGCCGTCGTGCAGCCGGGCGGCGATCAGGGACGTCCCCGCCACGTTGCCGATCCCGACCGGCGTCGTCGTGTCGGTGCTGTTGTCGGCGGGGTCGAGGCCGACCGAGACCATCATCCTGCGCCACTGGTCGGCGTTCTGGGGGAGCAGGCTGCTCAGGACCCGGTACGACGCGTACAGGGCGGCGATGTTCTTGTTGCGGTTGGTCGCGCTCTCGGCGGCCGGCCGGCGGCCGATGCGCGAGTAGACGCCGACCGCGGTCGGGTGATAGGGGGCGATGGCGTCGAACCAGCCGTTCTGGACTAAGGTGATGATGCGAATGACGATGGAAGCGTCGTTCGCGCCGGGGGATACCCCGCGGATCGCCCTGACCAGCCGAGGGAGGACCACCGTCAAGGGCAGGTTGCCGTTGTCGAAGTCGGCGGCGGCCGCCGTGACCACCGATGAGCACAGCACGATCACGATCAGGACGGCCAGGATCGACTGCCTTGGATGAGGCGAATTGCGCATGATGGGAGGCTCCTTGATCCGGTGCCGGGACACCGGCCGCTTGCTTTCAGTTAGGAGGGAGGTTGGTAACCGGCCGGAGTGAGACGCTACGTCGCGCGGCAACGATATGTCAACGGTCTTTTTCGGTCTTTTTCGCTGCGAGTCGAGGGTGGGCGGCGGGAGCGATGCGGCGACAGGGCCACTCCGGACCGGGTCGCGGTCCGGAGTAGCCCCCCAGACGGCGAGGACGATCAGGGCACGTTGCCGTCGATGTGCTTCTTCACGAACTCGTAGCCCATGTCGCCCATCGGCCGGCACATCTCCTTGCTGGCCTCGACCGCCGAGGCGAAATGCACGCCTCCCCACTGCCGGGCCGCCCCGCAGTCGTTCGCGAAGTCGGTGAACGTCTTCCACCTGAGCAGCAGGTTCCTGGCGGGCGTGATGCCGGGTTCGATGAGGGACGACCCCTTCCTGACCAGCACCGTGAAGCCGAAATCGTCCGACCCGGTGAAACGGCGGTGGGCCTGCGCGTATGCGGCGCAGAAGCATGCGGAGGCCGACGGATACTCGGGATGGTCCGCCTGGTTCAGGAACGGTCTCCAGTCCGTTCCGGGCATGTCCGTGACCCTGCCCTTGCCTGGGCCACCCCAAGCGGTCACCTTGCGACCGGCGTAGAGGTGGTGAATCGCGGTGTTCGGGCGCACGGCGTCGTATCGGGCCTTCTCCTGAAAGCAGGCGATCCCGGCGTCGAACACGGCCACGTGCCAGGTGAAGTCCTGCTGGACGAACTGGTCGAGGGTGTAGTGGTGCAGGAGGGCAAATTCGACCGCTCCGGTCCCGATGCTCCGGATCTTGTCGTCGATCAGCTCCACGATGGCCTTGCGACGGTCGTCGAGAGCGGCCGACAGCGCCAGCACCTCGTCCGCCTGCTGCTGGTACTCCACGACGTTGGTGGGATCGCTCTTCGTCGGAGGCGGTACGCGGAACACGCTCGGGTCGTCGAAGGTATACGCCTTCGTCAGGGCATATTGCGGCGTGCGGAACGTCTGCACCGTGATGGGGCCGCTGGGCTGGCTGAGCAGGAGCGGCTGCCAGCGCCTCGGGTCTATTATCCTGGTCGGGGGGTTGACCGGCTCGTACCCGGTGTAGTCGAGATACATCCGGCGGTTGTAAACCTGTCCCCCTTCGTCGCCGAGCTGGTTCATGCCGTCGTGCTCGCGGGCGGCCACCAGGGCCGCTCCCGCCACGTTTCCAATGCCGACCGCAGTGGCGGTGTCGACGCTGGCGTCGTCGGGATCGAGGCCCACCCGCATCAGCATCTGGCGCCAATCGTCGCGGTGGTGCGGGAGCAGGCTCATCAGCGTCCGGTACGACGCGTACAGGATCGCAATGTTCTTGTTGCGATTGGTGGCGCTTTCGGCGGCGGGCCGGCGGCCGAGGTTGGAGTAGACGCCGACGGCGGTCGGGTGATACGGCGCGATGGCGTCGAACCAGGCGTTGGTCATCATCGTGGTGATACGGAGGATGACGGGAGCGTCACTGTCGCCCGGTGAGAACTCGCGGAGGGTGGGGACGAACTTCGGGATGACCACCGTCAGGGCCGCGTTGCCGTTGTCGAAATCCAGGGCCGTGACGAACGGCGCGCAAAGTACGAGCAGCAACGTCAGGGCTGCGGGGATCCCTCCCTTGGCAGGATGCAGCTTAGGCATGCACGAACCTCCTTGTTACCGGTGCGTCAACACCGGCGATTCATCCGCTTGGGAGGGAGTGGGGACCGAACAGGGGTGCCAAACGCTATTTCGTTCCGGGCCGGCTTGTCAATACATTTTTCTGCCGTATATCCGCGTGTGAACGGGCACGGTTTCGCCGCGGCAACGCTCTTCACTGGATCGGAATCTCCTGCTGGACCGAGTACTCGAGGGGCTCCGAGCCGTCGGGCGGCGGCACCGACGTGAACGTGTGCCCGGCCACGACGACCCCCGGCTGGCCGGTCTTCCACAGGCCGGGCACGAGCTGGTGGGCGATGGTGAAGCTCGTCGGCATCACCTCGGGGAAGATGCCGGGCGTCCACGTGACGTCGGCGTCGATGACCCACATCCCGTCCTGCTGGAACGCGCGGCCGATCGAGACCGCGGCCACCGTACCCACCGGCGTGGAGCCCTTCGTTCCCCTGGTGGTCTTCATGGTCACGTGGAAGCGGCGGTGGAGAAGGTCGGACTCGGCGCGGTCCAGGAAGCACGTCAGCCGCAGGACCTGGTCCGCCCAGGTGATGTCGACGTAGGCGACGGGAAACGGGCGAGGCGTGAGCACGTTGCGCGCGATCATCAGCCAGTTCGGCACCAGGTTGACGTAATGCTCGTGGGTCACGGCGATGGGCAGCTCGCCGGCCGTCTGCGTGAACACGCGGGTGAACGTGATGGGGACGCCCGCCTTCACCGTGCCGAGGACGTTCACGGCCTGGGGCTGGAAGGACGGAGCGTCGTCGGCCGGCGCCGCGAGCGGAAGGGCCAGCACCGAAGCCAGCAAGGCGAGACAGCGAGCCGATCTCATGAGCCTCCTCATCGCGACCACGTCGCGGAGTCCAGGGTCGCGCCCATCGTGGCCGTGGCCTGCATCTGGCGGCACACCGTCTCCAGGGCGTCCGCGAACGCGTCGACCTCCTCGCGGCCGACGACCAGGGGCGGCTGCACGCGCAGCGTCAGGCTGCGGTGCAGCGTGACCTGGGCCACGATCCGGTGCTCGTTGAGCAGCTCCGAGATCAGGAACACCGCGGCGGTGGCCTCGCCGGAGAGCCGCCGCAGGGCCGGCACGACCTGCCCGGGGAAGTGCCCGAGCATCTGACGCGCCGCCGGGATGCCCAGCATGTCCGCGAAGAAGTCGTGGAACTCCACGCCGAGCATCAGGCCCACCCCGCGCACGTCCCGAACCACGCCGTACTTCGTCGGCAGCGCCTTCAGGCGCGCGAGAAGGTGCTCGCCGACGCACCGCGCCCTCTCGACCAGGTTCTCCTCGTACAGGACGTCGATGGCGGCCAGGCCCGCCGCGCACGCGACGTTGCTTCCCCCGAAGGTCGAGGTGTGCAGGTTGTAGGTGTCGACGCTGCCGAACACCGGGTCCCAGATGTCGCTGCGCGTCACGAACGCCCCGATCGGGATCTCGCCGCCGCTGAGGGATTTCGCCAGCGTGAGCACGTCCGGCTCGAGGCCCCAGTGCTCGGCGGCGAACATCTTCCCGGTGCGGCCGAAGCCGGTCTGCACCTCGTCCAGCACGAAGAGCGTGCCGTGCTTCCGGCAGAGCCTCTCGGCCTCCTTCAGGTAGCCGGGCGGCGCGACCACGATCCCGCCTTCCCCCTGCACCGGCTCCACGATGAAGGCGGCGACGTCGCGCCGCTCGAGGACCTCGGCGAGCGCCTCCTGGTCACCGTAGGGGACCCGCGCTACGTCCGGCACCAGCGGCTCGAACGGCCGCCGGAAGCGCGGGTTGTCGGTGACGGAGAGCGACCCGAGTGTCTTGCCGTGGAAGCTTCCCGCCGCGTGGACCACGCGCGTTCGCCGGGTGAACATCCGGGCCAGCTTGATCGCCCCCTCGACCGCCTCGGTGCCGCTGTTGCAGAAGAACGTCGTGTCCAGGTCCCCGGGAGCGATCATCGCCAGCGTCTCGGCCAGCGCCGTCGTGTAGGAGCCCTTGGCGGGCTTGACGAAGTTGGGGACCTCCTTGCGCAGGGCGGCGCCGATCGCCTCGACGACGCGCGGATGGTGGTGGCCGACGTTGACCGCGCCGAAGCCGGCCACGAAGTCCAGGTAGCGCCGGCCGTCCTCATCCCAGAGGTGGGCGCCCTGGGCCCGCACGTAGTGACGGTCCAGACCCAGCATCCGCAGCGTGGAGGCCAGGAACGGGTCCATGTATTCGCGGTAGGCCGCGTGGACCTCTTCGCCCGTGCGCGCCGCCGCCTCCTCCACGCCCACGACGAACGACTGGGCAGTGGGCGACCGGCGGAACTCCATCTTGCGGAGGGCATGGACCCTCCCCCGGCCGACAGGCTGGCCGAAGCTGAGGAAGTCCCGCACGCCGAAGCCGTGCGCCTCGCCCCGCCGCCCGATCTCCTCTATCCGCTCCAGGCTCAGCTCACGCCCGAGGGAGAAGGCCTCGGCGCGCTCGTCGAGAGCCAGGATCATCGTCTCCGCGAGGCAACTGAAGATCGTCCCGAAGGTCCACGCGTCGAGCACGTCGCCGGACCCTCCGGCCTCCGGGAGCTGCACGAGCCCGCCGTCCAGGATGAGCACGTCCCGGCGCGCGCACTCCGATCCGATGACGTCGCGGGGCTGGGCGATGTCGAGGACGACCGTACCCGGGGCCAGCCATTTCGGATCGATCACCCCGCCGGACGAGGTCGCGGAGAGGACGATGTCGCTCTTGCCGACGGCCTCCTCGACGGAGGCGCAGCACTCGACGCTGACGCCGCTCTCGCGCGTGATCGCCGCCAGGCTCCGCGGCAGGAACTTCTCCAGGGTCCGGCCCACGAGCACGAGGTCGATTCCCTCGAGCGCCAGCAGCTTCGCGATCGCGAGGCCGATGCTTCCCTGATAGCCGATGACCACGACCTTTCGGCCGGCCAGGGTCCGGCCGATGCGGCTCAGGATCCGCCGCAGGCCCAGCAGCGAGGCGTAGACGGTGTAGGAATTGCCGGTGGTGACCGGTATGCCGACGGACTGTCCGACCTTCTCCCCTCGGGACCCGATGATGCCGGTGTACGCGCCCAGGCCGACGATCTCGGCTCCCCACGCCGCGCACTCCTCGCACGCGCGCTTGACCATCTCCAGCGCCAGCGCCTGGTCCTGCAGGATCTGGTCGGGGAGCAGCGGGATGCTGACCACGATGCCGGAAGTGGACTCGCCGTGGTCGGAGAGGACCTGGGGATAGGTGCGAACGCGGAAGTTCGGAAAGCCCTTTGCGCGCGCGATCCAGTCCTCGTCCCCGGTCCGCAGCATGTCCCGGTTGCTGCGCAGGAACCGCATCATGAACTCGTGCGGCTGCCACAGGCGCTCCACGCACGCGGAGTCCATGGCGAAGGCCCGCAGTTGGGCCGGGTTCAGGGGATGGATGATGAAGCCGAACTTCACGCCCTCACCTCTCGGCGGCGGGGCCCCGCGGGCTCTGCTCCAGCTCCGTGAAGATCGCGTCGCCCTTCTCCGCGTACCGGACGACCAGGTCGGTCAGCTCGCCCACGGTCGAGAGCGGGTACCGCGTGGAGTACTTTCCGAGCTGATGAAGGTCGACCTCCAGCTTGAACTCGTCCTTCAGCTCCTCAAACAGCTCCAGGTAGAGCAGGGAGTCGGCGCCCAGGTCCTCCAGCCGGGTAGCCGCCTGGAGGTCGCTCTCGTCGATCTCCAGAAGGGATGACAGGATCGTCCTGATCTTGCCCGCGATCTCGGCGCCGCCGATCGACGCCTGGGAAGGGTTCTCGGTCATGACTCGACCTCCTCATTGCCTTGCGGGCGGCATGCCGCCCTCGTCATCGCTCGACCGCCGTCCCCTGGACCGAGGGGGGCCAGAGAGGCTTGATGTTCCGTCCCACCCGGCTGCGTGCGCACAGGCGCCCGAAGGCGTCCGCCTCCGCCCGCATTCCGGCTCCTTGCGGCCGGCGGCCCCCGCCCCGTATGGTCGCGAGAGCGGCCGCCACCGCCTCGGGCGGCCTCCGCGCGATCCGGCGGGCGAACTTCATCACCGCCGCCATGAGCTCCGACGCGGGCATGACCTCGTCGACGAGGCCGATGTCCCTGGCCTCCTCCGCCGCGACCGTGTCCCCGGTCAGGACGAGGGACAACGCGCGAGAGGTGCCCACGAGCGCGGGGAGACGCTGCGTGCCGCCGAGCCCGGGGATGAGGCCCAGGGTGATCTCCGGCAACCCGAGGCGCGCCCGGTCGCTGCAGAAGCGGAGATGACACGCCATCGCCAGCTCCAGGCCTCCGCCGAGGCACAAGCCGTTGATCGCCGCGACGACGATGCGCGTCGACCGTTCCATGCGGTCCAGCATCTTCTGCCCCGCGGCCGCGAGGAGGCGGGCCTCGCGCGCGGTCCGGATCGCCTGGAGGTCGGAGGGGTCCGCTCCCGCGCAGAAGGCGCGGCCATTCCCCGTCACCACGATGGCGCGTGCCTTGTCGCCCGGAAGGCCGTCGATCGCTTCCTTCAGGTTGGAGGCCATGGCCCGGCTCAGGAAATTGGCGGGCGGATTGTGCAGCGTGAGCACGGCGACGCCATCATGGACGTCCACCTCGACGCGCCCTGGCCCTTTCATGGCTGCGGCCCCCGCACACCCGAACGCGCCGCCGACGCGTCCTGCGTCGCCGCGGCCGTCAGGCCGGCGATCTCCAGCGGCCCGCGTGGCATGCGCAGGCACTCGACCGCCGCCAGGTCGATCGCCTCGGCCGAGGCGATTCCCTCCCGCAGGCAGGTCCGGGCCTCCTCGACGAGCGAGTCGACGATGCGGCGCGCCAGCACGTCGGCGCCTCCCGCGCCGCCCGGGGCGGCCGGGGGGGGCGGCGGCCTCGACTCGCCGCCGCCGGACGCTCCGTATTCGTAGATGCCCCGGCCGACCTTGCGTCCCAGGCGGCCCGCGCGCACCAGCTCATCCAGCAGCGGGCCCGGCCGGAACCTCGGTCCGTACGCCGCCTCCATGTTCCGGGCGATCGCCTGCAGGAGGTCCAGTCCGATGAGGTCGGCCAGCTCGAACGGGCCCATCCCCATCCCCCACGTCTTCAACGCCGTGTCCAGCTCCGCGGTGGTCGCGGCGCCCTCCTCGGCGGAATGCATGGCCTCGGCGAGGTATGCGCCCGCCATCCGGTTGACGAGGAAACCGGGCGTCTCCTTCACCACGACCGGGATCTTGTCCAGCCGGCGCAGGAAGGCGATGGCCTGCGCGCGCGCCTCGGCGCTCGTCTCGGTGCCCGGGACGACCTCGGTCACGCGCGTGAAGCGCACCGGCTGGAAGAAGTGCATCCCGATGATTCGTCCCGCCCTCGGTACCCCCGCGGCGATGTCGCTGATCCGCAGGGAGGACGTGTTGCTGGCGAGGAGGGTCCTCTCGGAACAGATCCTGTCGAGCGATAGGAAGACCTCTCTCTTGACCGCGAGGTCCTCGGCGGCGCACTCGATCACGACCTGCGCATCCGCCAGCTCCTCGATGGCGGGCGTGGCCACGCAGGCGCGCCGCCGGCGCTCTCGCTCGTCCGGGCCCATGTGGCCCAGGCGGGCCCTTCGCGCGCCGAACTTCTCGACGCTTTCGAGAAGCGACCGCCGGGCCTCCTCGCGGCGCGACACGAGGGTCACGCCGATTCCGGCAAAGGCCAGCCATTCGGCGAGGCTCAGGCCCATGGTGCCGCCCCCCAGGACGCCCACCCGAAGCTCGCGGACCGGACTCGCCTGCGTCGTCATCGAACGCTCTCCTGCTCTTCCGCCTACGGCTTCGACAAGACGACCGAGAAGTTGTGGCCCCCGAACCCGAACGAGTTCGACATCGCCGCCCGGACCACGCGCGAGCGGGCGACGTTCGGCGTGTAGTCGAGGTCGCAGTCCTCGTCGGGGTTCTCGTAGTTGATGGTCGGGGAGACGACGTCGGTGGCGATGGTCAGCGCGGTCACCGCCGCCTCGATCGCGCCCGCCGCCCCCACGGTGTGGCCCATCATCGACTTCTGCGAGCTGATGGAGATCTGCGGCGCGGACGGCCCGAACACCTGCTTGATCGCGGCGGTCTCGTACTTGTCGTTCAGGGCCGTGGAGGTGCCGTGGGCGCTGATGTAGTCCACCTCGCCGGCGGCCACGCCGGCGTCGGCGAGGGCCCGGCGCATGGTGTCCGCCATCTTGGTCCCGTTCGCGGAGGGGTGGACCATGTGGGACGCCTCGCTGGTGGCGGCGTAACCACGGATCCGGGCGTAGCGGCGGGCGTCGCGCCGCCGGCAGTGCTCGGCCGACTCGAGCACCAGGAAGCCGGCGCCGTCGCCGAGGACGAACCCGTCGCGCAGCTTGTCGAACGGGCGGCTGGCCTGCGCCGGCGCGCAATTCCGCTCGCTGAGCGCCTGCAGGCGGC
>WNGG01009160.1_pt1 | contig 10827 bp, 12 predicted proteins | sample 5400661 | NCBI WGS metagenome assembly WNGG01 (sample SAMN13153372, study PRJNA577476) | soil metagenome | isolation source: 100 cm soil or saprolite under Garry oak tree replicate 1 | place: USA:California | collected 2016-06-15 | reverse complement strand
TTCCAAAGCGCGCACAAGTTCAAGACGAGGTACGCGACGTTCGGCTTCAGCGACAAGGCGAACCTCGACGAAGGCACCGTGTGGCCGGTCGCCTTCGCCCTGAAGGAGCTGACCGCCGCCGCCGAAGCAAGGATCGGCGCGCTCGTGAAGAAAGCGGTGAGCTGAAGTCAAAGCGGCCAAGCTTCACAAAGGAGGAACCTGTTATGAAGGGCAAAGGCTTGGGGACGATTGCCATCGTGACGGCACTCGTCAGTGCGTTGGGCGGCAGCGCCCTGTCCGCCCAGGACAAGTACACCGTGAAGGTGCCGGGTGGGCTCGCGTTCTCCGAGTTCAGGGGATACGAAAACTGGCAGGTTGTCTCCATTAGTCAGGACGGAGGCCTGCTGGCTGCGATCCTCGCCAATCCCGTGATGATCGACGCCTACCGGGTCGGCGTTCCTGGCAACGGCAAGCCGTTCCCCGACGGCTCCAGAATGGCGAAGATCCACTGGAACCCGAAAAAGTTGGAGACATTCCCCGCAGCGACGGTGCCGGGCACGCTGCACGACGTCGACTTTATGGTGAAGGACAGCAAGCGGTTCACGGACAGCGGCGGGTGGGGATGGGCCGTGTTCAAGTATGAGGCCGCGTCCGGGAGGTTCACGCCCGGAACCTCGGCCGACGCGCCACCGCAAGGGAACGACGCCAAGTGTGGATTCGCGTGCCACACGATCGTGAAGCCGAGAGACTACGTCTTCACGGATTACGGGAGTCGCTGAACGGGAAGCAGGTGCGTTCATCCCAAGGAGGATCGATGTTGCGCATCGCGGTGGCAGGAGGGGTCTGCCTTTGCCTCCTGCTCCCACGGCTCAGCCGCGGTGGCTCCTCACCAGTTCCTCTACTGCAAGCGAGCTCGCTGATCGAGCACGACACCGCCGTCGCAACGCAGCAACCGGGCCCTCACGGCGGCGGCGGAAAGACGACTGCGTACTCTTTTTTCGCGCGGGCTCCTCACCTGCAGTTGGTGTTTCGTAAACGCGCGCTTCACCCGGGCGCCGCGATCGGATACCACCGCCAGGAGGAGGACGAGATCTACTACATCGTGAGCGGCACGGGCGAGCTCACCTTGAACGGCGCACGGTCCGTCGTTGGCCCCGGTACGGCAATCCTAACCCGGCCTGGCAGCTCGCACGGCTTGCAGCAGGTTGGTCCCGACGACTTGGTCATCATCATTGCATACGAGCAATCGAGCGCCGCGCAGGGGCGCTGACGACGCCGCGGAAGCTGATGGCGGGAACGGTCCTTGGCGAGCAGGACGTCACGTTCACCTATTCGCCCGGTGACTAGGGCTTGCACCTGGCGACGCGCGTAGATTAGGGGGCGTAGGTGAGTGTCAAAACCCAAACGAGGAGGGCCACGTGGAGCCTACCGTGTTTCTTGCCGCCCTCCTGATATTCGTGGGGATCCCTGCTTACACCGTCCTCAAGCTCGCTCGTCTGCGTGCCGCTCGTCCACAATCACCATCGGCCGACGTCACCGCGCGGCTCGAGGAGGTCGAACGTGGTGTCCAGGACCTCCGACAGGAGCTAGCAGAGACCCAGGAGCGGCTCGATTTCACGGAGCGGTTACTCAGCAAGGCGCGGGAAGAGCGGCGGTAGCCTGCACCAAGTGAGAGCCCCGGCATGAACGAGCACGTCACCCTCATGCACCCGGACGCGCGTGATCCGACCGCTCGCGCGATCTCGTCGGGATTCCCGGTCGATCTCCTCAGCCAGTCTGCCGGTCGCCTCCGCGTCCTCGCGCTGCTGTACGCGTTCGTCTTCTTCATGGCCGGGATCTTTCCGGCGCTGCTGTTCCCGGCCGATCGGGCCCGATTCCTCGGGAGCTTCGCGCAGTGGGGTCCCAGCGTGATCGCGATCGGGGTAGCGCTCCTCGTCGCGGCGGTGATCCGAAGCCCGCGCCTGCCGCTTCCCACGGCGATGAACCTCGGCCTGGCATTCGAGATCGCCAGCAGCTACGCCATCGCCGCCGCCGAGTTCGCCGATCCGATGGGACTCGAGATGCACCGTGGCATGCTGGGGCTCTCGTGGGTCGCCGTATGGATCGTGCTGTTCACGGTCGTCGTGCCGACCGCGCCACGCCGGGCGTTGTTGGCCGCCCTGGCCTCGGTCAGCTCGGTCCCCGTCACGATCGGGCTCATGATGATGTCCGGCGCCACCTCATTCAGGCTGGACTTGGCACAATTCTTCTTCGGGCTCGTGTTCCCCTACCTCCTGGTGGTGGGCATGGCCTACGTGGGTGCCCGTGTGGTTTACTACCTGGGCACCGAGGTCAAGCGCGCGCGCGAGCTGGGGAGCTACCGCCTGGAGGAGAAGCTCGGCGAGGGCGGGATGGGAGAGGTGTGGCGAGCCCGGCATCGCATGCTGGCTCGGCCCGCCGCCATCAAGCTCATCCGGCCCTCCTTTGCCCGGGATGGGCGTGGCGGAGTGTCGGAAGAAGCCGTTCGCCGATTCGAGCGCGAGGCCCAGGTGATCGCCCGCCTCCGCTCACCCCACACGGTGGAGCTCTTCGATTTCGGGATGGCCGCCGACGGCGCCTTCTATTACGTGATGGAGCTGCTCGACGGTCTCGATGCGGACTCCCTACTCCGGCGCTTCGGGCCAACCCCGCCCGAACGGGCCATCTACCTGCTGCGGCAGGTGTGTCACTCGCTGTCCGAGGCCCAGTCGTGCGGCCTGGTGCATCGCGACATCAAACCCGCGAACATCTTCGTCTGCCGCTACGGCGAGGAGTACGACTTCGTGAAGGTGCTGGATTTCGGCATTGTCAGGGCGGTCCACGACGCCGCGGACACGAACCCGGTGCACACCCGGGAGAACGCGGTCCAAGGTACGCCGGCGTTCATTGCCCCCGAGCAGGCGATGGGAACCGATTTGGACGGGCGGGCCGACATTTATGCGACCGGCTGCGTGGCCTATTGGCTCCTGACCGGGCAATTCGTGTTCACGGCCGAGACCCCCATGGGGCTGCTCGTACAGCACGCACAGACGGCACCGGCGCCTCCATCAGCTCGGACGGCCCAGCCGATTCCCCCGGAACTCGATGACATCGTGCTATCCTGTCTGGCAAAGGACCCCGCGCAGCGACCGCAGTCCGCGCGAGACCTGTCGCTGCGGCTGGCCGAGGTGGAGGGGTCGAGCGCCTGGACCCAGGACCGGGCACGGGAATGGTGGACGTCCCACCAGCTCGCCACCGCCGTAACTTGATCTCACCCATGCCGCCACGATTGACTCGTGGATTTCCTGAAGCATCGTGGCGTCTCTCAAGGTGCGACATCCGTTGCCTTTGCCTCCACCGTCCTGCGTAGCGGGTGCCCGAACCAGGGGTGTCGCTGGTCCCGCGGCAGGTGAGCGGTCACCGCCGCACCGTACATCTTCTCCAATGTCGTCACGACGTCGCCCATCGTCCCCTCCGGCGCGACCCAACCGCCGTTGATGTCCGGGAAATCGAGCTTACAGGTGTCGCACTTCTTCCCGCTGGCGAAGCGGATGGGACACCAGAAGCTCTCGACGTTGCGCAGCATCTCCGCGCCGAGGGCGTACACGCCGGTCATCCAGTCACAGTACAGACACCAGATGAGGTCGTGTCCCACCAGCCCAGTGAACTTCTGGCGGCTGACGTTCACCCAGTCCCCGTGACGGTAGCGCGGCAGGCCGACGAGCGGGGTGAGGAAGGGGTAGATGCACAGTTCCGCCACGCGGAGGACGATGAAGACAGGGAGGGCGAGCGCGGTCACCCAGAGAGCGACGTGGTTGTTGAACCGTCCGACGGTGCGGTTGAGGAACGTGACGATGCGCGGCCCATGCACGTATTGGCGGTTGGCCAGCTCGTGGGCGAACATCCAGACCAGCATCCCCAGCAACTGCCCGATGATCGCTCCCGCCACGCCGCGCCAGCCATAGAGGATTCCCAGGACGGTGGGCGGGATCCACGTCAAGAGTGAGACGAGAAGGTCAAGCCCGGGGGCGCGGCACAGCCATGCGCTGATTCGGGTCCCGGCGGCGCCGAGTCGGGGGATCAGATGGAGGAGGCCCGCGAAACCGGCGATGCCGACCAGGGTGGACGCCGCGATGAGCAGCAGTGGGTTTGTTATCATACGAACTCCGATCGGCACCGCCAAAGTACAGTTGGGTAACCCCTCCAACCGGGCTAATCTACCGCTAATGCAGGTTCGCATTCGGGTCGCGGCTCCACTGCTCTTCACGCTCCTGCTGCTCGCGTCCTCGCGCGCGCTGAACCACATGGACCAACCGCTGGCGTTGCTCCTGATCGTCCCGGGCTACATCGTGCAGGCATGGCTGTTCGAGGCGCACCGCGCCCTTGGCGGCACGGGGTACGTGGTCACGATGGTGGGGGTTTCGGCGCTCGTGTGGACCCTGATCCTTTTGGGCCTGTGGGCGGTGACGGCCAAGGTGGCGCGTAGATTGAAGCCATGAGTCCCGCAGCCAAGAGCCTCTTCGTGTTCGGCATCTATGCGATCGCCGCAGGAGTCGCGCTCCTCGCCTGTCGGACCGCTGGGCCGTCTGCGGCGGACGCGACGGCCGGCATCGATTCCTTGAACGCGGCGTTGGTCCGCGCGTACCGGACTCATGACCCTCAGGCGTATGCCGCGCTCTACACCGACACGGCGGTGTTCGAGTGGCCGGCGTTCAACAGGGTGCGGGGCCCCGCCCAGCTCGCGGCGATGGCGCGGAGCAATTGGGCGTCGCTCAAGGACGTGGACCTCCGTCTCGCCGTCTCGGCGCGACGCGTCGCGCCGGATCACGCCACGGAGTTCGGCGCCTTCGAGCAATCCTGGCGCGACTCGAGCGGCGTGCGCAGGACGGAGTTCGGGAGGTACGTCGCCTTCCTGCTGCGGCAGGCGGATGGCAGCTGGCGGATGGATCGGTTCTTCGGCTTCGAGGACTCGACCCGGGTGAACCGGTAGCTCACCTTGCCGCACCCAACCATAGCGCAGCCATCTCAGTTCCGCTTCCGCACGATGGCCCGCGCCGGCGCCCCTTCGTGCCCGCGGACCTTGATCGGTAGCACGATCAGATCGTAGTCACCCGCCCGTACAAGGCGCAGGTCCAGCCCCTCCACGATCGGAATCCCGCGACCCAGCAGAATCTGATGCGTCCTCGGCGCCGGCGCGCCGAATTGCTCCGCCGAGATGTAGTCGACGCCGACCAGCAGGACGCCGGCGTCCGCGAGCAGCTGCGCCGCGTCCGGTGCGATGTACGCGAAATCCCGATGGAACGCGGATGAATCCATCCAGCCGCGCAGCGTGCTCCGCGTCCGGAACAGCACGCGCTGCGCACCCCGCCAGTCGTGTCGGTTCAGCTCGCCCGCGTCGATCGCCTGAACGCTGTCGGGAATGTCGATCACCCGGGCGGTCCCGATCAACGGATCCAGCGCGACCCGGTCGATCGCCGCACCAGTGGCGACGAAATGCATCGGCGCGTCGATGTGCGTGCCGCTGTGCGCGCCCAGCGAGTAGACCGACAGCGTCAGCTTGTCGCCTTTCCGCATGTCCTTCAGAAAGTCGAACTTCATGGGGGCGTCGCCCGCGTACACGGGAGTCGTTGCCGGATCGAGCGTCGCCGTCACATCGATCCAACCCTGCGCGCTCAGCTCTCTCGTCCCCGGTTCGCGCGGGGCACACCCCACCACCAGGACGAGCAACGTGCACGTCTTCACCGTCTGTGGAACGGTCATGTTGAAGGACTCCTTGATGAGCCAGGTCACGCCCTGCGGCTCACGAGATCAGCGACGATCGCTTCCGGAGCTTCCCTGATATCGCACACCCACGCCTGCTCGTCCGGCGACGGCGCCTCCAGAGTCGCAAGCTGGCTCTCGAGCAGCGCCGGCGGCATAAAGTGCCCGCGGCGCTTCGCCATGCGCTCCGCGAGGAGCGCGCGGTTCCCCGCGAGATACACAAACCGCACATCCGCGGCCCCAGCGGACCGCAGCAGGTCGCGATAGCTCCGCTTCAGCGCCGAACACGCGACGACGACGCCGACTCCTGCGCGCTTCGCCTCGCGCAGCCGGGTCGCGATCTCGCGCAGCCAGCCGTGGCGGTCGGCGTCGGTCAGCGGTATCCCAGCGGCCATGCGCTGCACATTGTCCGGTGGATGCAGGTCATCACCTTCGACGAACTCGATGTCGAGCGCGCGAGCGAGCTCCGCTCCGATCAGGCTCTTGCCGGAGCCGCAGACGCCCATCATGACGTAGAGCCCAGTGTGCACAGCGCGCATGAAGTGGCCCCAATCGTATACCGCCGAGGGATTCGGGGCTATCGGCTGTCGCCCTGGACAGCGCGGCCCGCGCGGGTCTAATCTCTCGCATGCGCAACCGACTCCTTGCCGCACTGCCCGCACTCCTGCTGGCCCTGGCGCCCAGCGCCGGCGCCGCCCAAACCACCCTGCAGCTCCGGTGGGAGCTCGTGGGGGACAGCATCACCAACGACTGGGGCGTTTCTCGGGTGGCGTTCACGCTCACCAACCGTGGTGCGAAGCCGCTCGCGCCGACCGGATGGGCGATCTACTTCAATGCCCTCCACTCGGCCCTGCCGGGAAGCGTGGGAAGCGGGTTCATCATCGAGGACGTGATAGCCGACCTGCACCGCCTCGCGCCGGCAGCGGCCTTCGCTGGGCTCGCCCCAGGTGCGAGCATTCGGATCCCGTACCTCACCGGCCTGCTCTTGAACCGCAGCTTCGTGCCGCAGGGCCCGTACATCGTGTTCGACCACGCGAAGGACGTGGGCGTCCCCCTGAACGATTACGTCGCCCTGCCCTTCGAACGGCCCCCGCAGGGCGCGGGGCACGATCCCCGCGTGGTGACACCGGAGACCCAGTTCACGCTCGATTCCGCGACGCGCCCCATCCCTGTCAGCGAACTACCACCGGTGTTCCCGACACCGGTGGAGGTGACAGCCGGAACGGGAACGCTGCGCCTCGCGACGCTGCCACCGGTCGAAGCGGCCGAGGCGCTCAAGAACGAGGCGGCGTTCGCGGCGGAGTACCTGCGCCCCTACTTCGGCAGCACCCGCAAGGCAGGTGGCCCGACCCTTCCACTCGAGGTGGGTCCCGTCGCCGGGCAGACCTCGCCCGAGGCGTACACGCTCGTCGTGGATTCCGTCCAGGGTATTCGCATCGTAGGCACCTCGCCTGCCGGTGTTTTTTACGGTCTCCAGTCTCTGCGCGGCCTCTTGCCCGCGCCGACTCCCCGCGCAGGTCTGGTCCTGCCGGCCATTCGCGTGGTGGACGGTCCGCGCTTCGGTTACCGCGGGTTCATGCTCGACGTCGCCCGGAACTTCCATCCGAAGGCCGCCGTGCTGCGCACGCTCGACCTCATTGCCCGCTACAAGCTCAATGTCCTCCACCTCCATCTCACGGACGACGAGGGCTGGCGGATCGAGATCCCGAGCCTCCCCGAGCTCACCGCGCTGGGCGCGCGACGTGGCCACCCGCCCGACTCGGACCGACATCTGCCGCCCGCGTTCGGCTCGGGCCCCGCCGTCGATCGGCCCTGGGGCAGCGGTTTTCTTTCCCGCGCGGACTACATCGAGATCCTGCGCTACGCGGCGGCGCGGCACATCGAGGTGATCCCCGAGCTCGAGATGCCGGGCCACGCGCGCGCCGCGATCAAGGCCATGCAGGCGAACCCGCAGTACCGGCTCAACGACCCGGACGATCGCTCGGTGTACACCTCGGCGCAGGGCTACCACGACAACGTGATGAACCCAGTCCTCGAGTCGACGTACCGATTCATCGATCGCGTGGTCGGCGACCTCGTGACGATGCACCGCGAGGCGGGGGTGCCGCTGCGCCACATCCACATGGGAGGCGACGAAGTCCCAGCCGGTGTATGGCAAGGCTCGCCGGCGGTGCAGACCTACTTGAAGGCGCACGATCTCGCGAGTGTCGACGATCTGTGGTTTGTCTTCTATGGCCGGGTGGGGCAGATCCTCAAGGCACAGGAGGGGGGCCTCCTCCCCTCGGGCTGGGAGGAGATCGCGGTACGCAAGACCCAGCGCGGCGGGCAACAGACGAACATTCCCAATCCCGACTTCGCCGCGCGCGGCTGGCGCGCCTACGTCTGGAACAACGTTCCCGGCGGGGGCGCCGAGGACCTCGCCTACCGGCTCGCGAACGGCGGCTACGACGTGGTCTTGAGTCCCGTGAGCAATCTCTACTTCGATCTCGCCTGGAACGAGAACCCGGAAGAGACGGGGCTCGACTGGGGCGGCTACGTGGATCTCCGCAAGCCGTTCGATTTCATCCCGTTCGACTACTACCGCAATGTCCGGGTCGACCCCTCCGTGTTCGTCGGCAAGGACCGGCTCACCGACTACGGTCGGGCCCACATTGTGGGGATTCAGGGCAACCTGTGGTCGGAGACGTTGGGCGGCGAGGGGCGCCTCGAGTACATGATGCTGCCGAAGTTGTTCGGCCTCGCCGAGCGGGCGTGGGCGCCCGACCCGGACTGGGCCAGGGAGCGCGACCCCGCCAAGTCCGAGTCCCTGTACCGCGAGGCCTGGTCCCGCTTCGTCAACGTGCTTGGCCAGCGCGAGCTACCGCGGCTCGATCGGGAGGTCCCGGGTGTCAACTACCGGATTCCCACGCCCGGTCTCAGGGCCCAAGGCGGCGTGGTTTACTGCAGCTTGGAGCTACCGGGCTTCGCCCTGCGCTACACCACCGACGGCAGCGAGCCCACCGTGCGCAGCGCCCTGGTCCGCGGTCCGATCCCGTTCCGCGGGACCATCCGCGTCGCGGCGTTCAACAGCACGGGCCGAAAGGGCCACACGGCGCACCTTACGGCTGAGCCGGCCTCGAGTACCCACGGCGGGAGGTGAGTGTCTCAGATGCCAGTCTGGCTAGTCCCGGGCGATCAAGATCCCCTGCCTCACCGCGACAACTCTATGATATGAAGGGAGAGGGTGAACGATGGTGCACGTGAACTACCTCGCTGTCCTTGTGGCAGCCGTCGCCGTGTTCGTGCTGGGCTGGCTCTGGTACAGCCCGCTGCTGTTCTTCAAGCCGTGGATGCGGCTGCGCAGCATGGACCCCGTCGCGGCCATGGCCGGCGCGAAGATGCCCGGGGGAAAGCTGCTCATCGAGCTGGCGCGGTGCCTTGTCCTTGCCTATGTGATCGCGCGCTTTGTGGCGCTGCTCGGCATCAGCAGCTGGATGGGCGCGGTGCACTTCGGCTTCTTGTTGTGGATCGGGTTCCCGGTCATCATTCTCACGGGATCGGTCCTCTGGGAGAACATCCCCTGGAAGGTGGCCGCGATCCATGCCGGTGACTGGCTCGTGAAGATGCTGGTGATACCGATCATCGTGAGTGTGTGGAGTAGGGGGTGAATCCTTGATCAGGTCGCGCCACCACCTAGAGGCGCGTCAGGTCGCTCACGTGATCGTCGCGGTTGAGATGAACGAACGCTTCGGCGGCGGGCACACCGAGCTCACGTCCGCGAGATGTCCACGTAGGTGTTCGGCAGGAAGCCTTCCGTTTGACTACCCGCTGTTGACTTCAAAGAAGTAGAGCCCACCAAGGGCAGCGCGGCGGCAGCCAATGAGCGTCCGACAAAGCTCCGACGTGTGAGGTCTCGGTCTTTCACACCCGTTCGCGTCCTGCCGTGCCCAGACAGTCGAACAACCAGCGTCGCGCCTCGGCGTCCCCGGCCCAAAGCGCCGGGCCGAGCGGCGAGCCGAGGAAGATCAGGTTGCCGCGCCCGCTCGATCGCTTGAGTGCCACCGGCAGACCGTCCACCCGCGCGATGACCTCCCCCGCCTGGCGCCCGAGCGGCACCACGCGACTAAAATCGCGCACTTTCGCGGGGCGGGGCCAGGTGTAGTCCACATACGGAATGCGCTGCGAGCTATTGTCCGGCCACAGATCGACGGGCGCCTCGATGTGGACCTGCAAGTAATCACGTAGCACGACGCGATGGGCGCGGAACTCCCGATCGGTAGCGAAGCCCACGCCGGATTCGATGATCACGCTCGCCCCCGTTTGCACACAGCTCATGATCGCCCGGACTGCGGGCGGCGGAATCTCGAGCGCCGCCGGAACGATCAGCACCGCGCAGCGAGAGGGGGACATCCATCGTGCGTCCGCACGCATCCACTGCGCCCCTCCGCTGGTCAGCGCGGACTCGAATCCGGAAACGGACTCCTTGAAGCAACCGCCCTCGTTCAAGTCAAGCAGTACACACCCGCAACGCGTCACGTCGAGCGGCAGCCAGGGCAGCCCGGCGGTCACCGCCCCAGTGGCGTAACCCAGGAACTGTCTCCGGGTGACGCTCATCTCAGAATCGTCCAGAAATCAGGCGATCCATGGCCCGGGCGGTGTCATAGAACTGCTGGTCCGGCGCGTAGCGGTAGCGCGCCTCCATTTCGGCCACCAGCCAGCCGTCGTAACCCACTTTGGTCATCGCGCCGCGGATGGCGGGCCAGTTGTTGTCACCAAGAAACAAATTGGTGTACACACTCTGGTCGCCACACCGCCCGCGCTTGGTCATCACGTCTTTCACGTGAATGCGGGTGACTCTGGGCCCGTGGATCTCGATCCACTGCTCCGCAAACCCCGTGTCGTGGATGTTGCCGACATCGAGGTGAATGCCCACCGCGGGGCTGTTCACCTCATTGAGAAATTGCCAGAACTCACGCGGGCTGATGAGAAACCGCTGCTCGGCGTTGCAGTTCTCGCACCCGATCCGGACGCCTGAGCGCGCGGCCTTCTCGCCCAGCGAGCGGAGCGCCTCCAGGCAGCGCTGGTACACCTCGTTGTACGGGACTTCGGGAG
>WNGG01009158.1_pt1 | contig 10828 bp, 9 predicted proteins | sample 5400661 | NCBI WGS metagenome assembly WNGG01 (sample SAMN13153372, study PRJNA577476) | soil metagenome | isolation source: 100 cm soil or saprolite under Garry oak tree replicate 1 | place: USA:California | collected 2016-06-15 | reverse complement strand
TGACCACCAAGTCGTTGCAACGCGGCGTCCACAAGAGCGTTCAGGCCCTGGAGGCTGACATCCGGACGTGGATCGAGACCTGGAATGAGGACCCACGCCCGTTTGTGTGGACCAAGACTGCCGACGAGATCCTCGATTCGCTCGCCGCATATTGTCAACGGATCTCCGGCGCAGGACACTAGGAGGGCGCTGAATAATCCGTTTGCGGCCCAGTCTCCAATGCGCTGACCTGCGGTTTTACAATCGGCGAGGCGCCAGATTGGCCCTTGTTCAGCGCCCTCCTGTCTCGCGTTCCGCACTTCCGAGTCGCGTTTTGCGCCCCCGCTTCACCGGATTGGGTGGGGGTTGGTGTAGCTGGCCGCGGGCACGCCGAGCAGGTCGAGGACTTGGTGTTGCAGCGGGGTGAGGTCGGCTTCGAAGGTCTGGACGAGTCTGCCGTCGCGGTGTAGTTGGTGGCGGGTGACATCGGCGAAGATCTGCGGGATGCGTTCGGCCGATGGTGACGGGCAGGCGCGTAACTGCGGGTCGAGCGGGATGTGTGCGGTGTTGGCGTTGCGCATGGCGGTGCGGATCTGGCGTTCGATGAGCGCGCCGAGGAGCAGGGCGAGGAACTGGCAGCAGAAGAGTGCTTCGAGACGGGCGGGGTCACGTAGCCAGAGCGGGTCGGCGTCCTGGACGCTCTTGAGCAGGTGGTGGCGGCGTTCGAGGTTGGGCTGGTAGCGGTAGGCGCCGAGCACTTCGGCGTCGGGTAGGGCGGTGTCGTTGGTGACGAGGGGAAAGCAGCCGTCGGTGGCCGCGTCGTAGGCGATGACATCGGTTCGGGGCTGCCAGCCGATGGTGTACCGGGTGCGGGTGCTCTTGCGGTAGCGGGTGTTGGTGCCGGGTCGGCCGCGACGCTCCTGCCGGTAGGTCTCCTCGACCGTTTCGCCGATGGTGACGGTGATCCACCGGGCCGCGCCGGCGTCGGCCAACGCGACAGCGGCGGCTTGGTCGACCGCTGCGCGGGTGCGCAGCCGGCTCTTGGGCTGGCGAGCTTGGCGGCCAGCGCGTCGATGGTGGCGGCGCCGGCCTCGATACGCCCTTGCCGTGCGGTGGCGTCGCGGGCGGCTTTGGCGCTGCTGTGGACCCAGATGATGCGGTCGCCCTCGGCCGAGGGTAGCGGGGCGGGGAAGGTGCGGTCCACGCTGTCGGGTTCGCCGGCCCGGATGCCGGGTATGCGGATCGCTTGGGTCCACTGCGGCTGGTTGGTCTGGGCCCAGTCGCGGAACCACTTGTCCTCGGCGCGGGTGCGGGGCAGCACGGTGACGAACCGGCCACCGCCTGCGTCGATGTGGCGCATCGCCGTACCGGAGGCCAGTTTGGAGTCGGCCACGTCGAGGAAGTCGGCCCGGCCCAGCAGGGCCACCAGATGGTCCCAGGTCGGGATGTGGGTGGGGTCGTCGCTGGTGTTGCCGTCGGCGAGCCGGTACGCCATCGGCACCGCCCCGTCGGCGCAGACAGTCAGGATCCACACCAGTTGCTTCAGGTCCGGCCGGTGGTCCTTGGAGTGGCCGAGCGTGATTGCCGTGGTGGGCTTGCCACCGCGCGGCGTGCCGTCCGCGCCCCGGTAGGCGCCGTGCACGCTGACCGAGGTGGAGTCGTTGTGCAGCTCCGAGGTGTCGATGCCGAACTCGGCCACCACCCCCACGATCAGCTCGGTGAGCAGGCTGGCCCGGTCGGCGTGGAACAGTTTCCCCAACGCCCGCCCGACCCGGTCGTCGTTGCGCCACGCGGCGTCGGCGTCGGCCAGGCCGAGCAGACCGGGCGCGAACGGGGACGCCCACTCGCCCAACCCGTACAGCGGCGCCCGGCCGACGAGCAGGTTGACCACGACCAGCCGGATCGCCACCGCCGGATCCAGCCGGAACCTGCGATCCGGCGCCGGCAGCCACCGGACCAGCAGATCCGACAAGCCCATCCGGCCCAGAAAGTGGTTGACCAGCGGCAGCGCCCCGAGCCGGTGACTGACCAGCTCGAACGGGCTGCCCTTCGGCGTGTCCATCGCGACCTCCTTGACCCGACCCCCACTGCCAGACAGTATGTCTACTGTCTGGCAGTGCGGTCGAGCGACACGCGGAAGGGAGGATCAACCGATGGCCGACTCCGAACTGGCCCGACTCCAGCGCCGCTACCGCGTCCTGACCGAGCAGATCCGCGACCTGGGCTTTATCGCCACTGGCAGCGTGATCGAGCGCTACACCGTCTGCGCCGCCGCCGGCTGCCGCTGCCACGCCGACCCGCCACAGCGCCACGGCCCCTACTTCCAACACACCCGCAAGGTCGCCGGCAAAACCGTCACCGTCCGGCTCACCCCCGAGCAGGCACAGCGCTACCGCGAGCAGATTACCAACCGCCGCCGCCTGGACGAACTCATCACAGCGATGGACGAGATCTCCACCCAGGCGCGCGAGCTACTCCTCGCCCCGCTCCAACCAACCAAACGCAGCCGCGGTTCTCGCAGCTGACGCGCGAGGACGTGGGGAGCGACATCGACGCAGAGAAGTGCGGAACGTCAGCTCCTAGCATCCGGCCCGTGTGCGCTGACCGTCGGCTGTTGCCCTGGCTTGGCTGCCTCCGCTCCTGATTTTGCCTCCACGTCAAGCCGATCGGACCCGGGTGAGCGAGTTCCGCAGACCCTCTCCGCGCACCGTTTCGCCACCTTGCGCATCCGTGTGACCGAGAGCTCAAAAGGCCATCCACACGAGGACGGCCACAAGGGTGGAGGTGAGCCAGATGGCAGTGCTGCTGCACTGGGAGCCCTGGCGGGTGACCAAGGAGCTGGAGCGGGAGATCGACCGGCTGCAGAGATGGGACTTCGGCCCGTGGACGGACACGTTCCGGCGCTGGGTCCTTCCCCTGACCGAGGAGGGTCGCTGGGTGCCGGCCTGTGACCTGTTCGCCCGAGGGGACGACCTGGTCGTCCGGATCGAGCTCCCCGGGATCGACCCGGCCACCGACGTCCAGGTCAGCGTGCAGGATGGGATCCTGTGCATCAGTGGGAAGCGCAAGTACGACGCCGCCATGGAGCAGGCGGAGTACTACCGGCGCGAGTCAGCCTACGGCGCCTTCCATCGGAACATCCCGCTGGCCCAGGGGGTCGAGGCCGAGGACATCACGGCGAGCTACGACAACGGCGTGCTCGAGGTCGTTATCACAACGGCAGCCCAGCTCCGGGAGCCGATGCGGATCCCCGTGCACGCTGGCAACGGCAAGAAGGCCGTGACCGCGGGTGGCGCGAAGCCCTGAGCCCGGCCTGCGCCGCATGTGGCCGGCCCGGCGGGTACGCAAGTCGCGGCCGGGCCGGCCACGAGACCGATGAGAGTGCGAGGAGGCAGAACGTGGGCTATGGAATGACGACCCGGGTGCGGGAACCGTTCGCCGAGACGGTGGAGCGCGTCCGCGCCGCGCTCAAGGACCAGGGGTTTGGCGTGCTCACCGAGATCGACGTGCGCGCCACCCTGCGCGACAAGCTCGGGGAGGAGATGGAGGACTACCTCATCCTGGGAGCGTGCAATCCCCCACTGGCGCACCGGGCGCTCGGCATCGACCGGGAGATCGGGCTGCTGCTGCCCTGCAACGTCGTCGTGCGCTCTGACGGCGGCGATACGGTGGTCGAAGCGCTCGACCCGCAGGTGATGGTCGCTGTGAGCGGGCAGCCCGCATTCAAGCCGGTCGCAGAGGAGGCGGCAGGCCGGCTGGCGGCCGCGCTGGACACGCTGCGTCCCTGATCAGTCCACCTCGAAGGTCGGGCTTGCCATCCGGCGCGTCTCGGTCAGCACGAGAGCTGCCGCGACCGCCAGCGCGGCCGGGAGGGCGGCGACGACGAGCACGGCGGTGCCACGACCGGCGACGGCGAAGAGCGCGCCGGCGATCGCTGGACCGGCGATCACCCCGAGGTCGCCGTAGCAGCGGAACCTGCCGAGGCGCCGCCCGACACCGCCGGACTGGCTCCATAGCGGTCAGTCGCGGCGCTCAGGCAGGCTGGTCGCGGGCTCAGGCAGGCTGGTGGGAGGTGGAACCAGCGCAGCCGCTCGAAGTCGCCGGGCAGGCCGGTCGGGCGGTCGTCGAGCTGGTCGGGCCGGCTGGACAGCAGGGCCTGTGCGTGTTCCAGGTAGCCGGCCAGGGCGTCCTCGCCGGCGGTCGCCGAGGGACCGGGGACGCTCAGCCCGACGTGGGCGTCGTAGCGCAACTGGGCCAGGCGCAGCGGCGGCTCGGCTGGCGCGTTGCTGTGGTGCCACAGTCCGGTATGCGGGTCGAACCGGTAGTCGCCGAGCAGCCGGTGCCCATGGCTGGCGGCCAGGTCGACCGCGTCGATCAGGTAGTCGCGGACGGTGTCGGAGATGAAGTAGTTGAAGTTGACCCGCACCCAGCCGGGCTTGATCCCCTCGCAGCCGCGGCCCACCTCCTCGCGCAGCGCATGCGACCGCTCGGCGTCGATGGCCAGCAGCCGGTGCCCGTACGGTCCCGCGCAGGAGCAGCCACCGCGCGCCTGGATGCCGAACAGGTCGTTGAGCAGGGCCACGATGTAATTGTGGTGCAGGTAGGCTTCTCCGACCCGGATGCGGAAGGAGACGATCGACAACCGGCGGGCGTGGGGATTGCCGAGGATCTCGATGTTCGGGTTGGTCAGCCAGCGGTCCAGCGCACGGCGCCAGAGGCGCTCCTCGCGCGCCTGGATCAGGTCGGTACCGACCGCCTGCTTGAGCCCGACGACCAGCCCAGCACGGATCGACTCGACGATCGCCGGAGTCCCGCCCTCCTCCCGGGCGACCGGATCGTCGAGATAGCGGTGGCCGATCGGGTCGACGAAGGCCACCGTGCCGCCGCCCGGCGCCGTGGGGACGCGGTTGTGGACCAGCTCGCGGCGGACCACCAGCACGCCGGGCGTCTGCGGCCCACCGATGAACTTGTGCGGAGAGAAGAAGATCGCGTCCTTGTGGTCGGCCCGGCCAGGGGCGCTGGCGACCATGCGGATCGGCACGTACGGCGCGGCCCCCGCGTAGTCCCAGAACGACAAGGCGCCGTGGCGGTGCAGCAGCGCAGCGATGCGGTCGGTGTCGGACAGGATGCCGGTCACGTTGGAGGCGGCCGAGAAGCTGCCGATCCGCAAGGGCCGTTCGGCGAAACCGACCAGCCGGGCCTCCAGGTCGGCGAGGTCGATGTGGCCGTCAGGGTCCTCGCCGATGACGACCACGTCAGCGATCGACTCGCGCCAGGGCAGCTCGTTGGAGTGATGCTCAAATGGCCCCACGAAGACCACCGGCCGCTCCGCTGGTGGGATCTGGTCCAGCAGCCGGTAGCGCTCGGCCAACCCGGACGGCAGGCGCAGCTCCAGGATGCCGACCAGCTTGTTGACCGCGGCCGTCGCCCCGGATCCGCAAAAGATCACCAGATCCTGCTCAGTCCCGCCCACCGCGTCGCGGATCAGCCGGCGGGCGTCGTCCCGCAGCCGGCTGGTCTGCAGGCCCGTCCCCGAGCTCTCGGTGTGGGTGTTGGCGTAGCGCGGCAACACCTGCTCGCGGATGAACTCCTCGATGAAGTCCAACGATCGCCCCGAGGCGGTGTAATCGGCATAGATGATGCGCCGGGCACCATACGGTCCAGCAAGGACCTGATCGTCGCCGATGATGCCCCGTCGCACCCGCTCCAACAGCGCCGTGGTGACCGGCGCGTCTGTGCTGGCAGCCTGCTCGGCCGAACTCCTCACGACGACCTCCTGACCGCGACAGGTCGACGGACATCTCCGCCTGCCGCTCCCAGCCTGCCTTCACCACAGCCAGCCTGTCTGGGGCTGTTCGCCCTTCTCCCCCAGGGACCTTCGCGCCGTGCCGAGCTGGACTACCCTGCCGGCGCAAGTGCTGGGCGGCAGCGTGCGCGCCACTCACCGACGCCGCCCGTGCCCACGAGGCGGACGGGGATCCCGGCCCGGTCGAGCAGGCTGGCGGCGATCGAGGCGCGGTGCCCGTTGGAGCACACCACCCAGTGGACTTCGTCGCGCGAGAGCTGGCCGATACGGGCGGGGAGGTCGGCGACGAAGACCGGCTCGCTGCCGGGGATCGCGCCCCATTGCCATTCGAGCTCTTGGCGGACGTCCAGCACCCGGGGAGCCTCGCCCGCCAGGAACGCGTCGCACAGCTCTTTCACCCCGCCGGACGGGTAGGAGCGCAGCTCGCCGCAGTTCGCCCGCCAGGCGTCGACACCGCCGGCCAGCCACCCCTCGGCGTGGCGCCAGCCGATGCGGAGGAGCTGTGTCACGGCCTCTTCGAGCCCGCGCTCGACCGGGTCGGGCAGGACCAGCAGCAGTGGGTGGTCGAACGGCAGCACCCAGCCGACGTAGCTGGCGAACCCGGCGTTGAGCTCGATGTTGACCGAGCCGGGGAGGTGGGCGGCGGCGAAGTTGTCGCGGTCACGGCCGTCGACGATGACGGCGCCGGCACGCGCCCGAGCCGCCAGCTCCTCGGGACCCAGCGCCTGGATCGCTGGCAGGCCGCCGAGCACCGCGGCGCCGGCCCGGTTGATCGGTGCCATGTGCCGGTAGTACGCGGGGTAGGCCAGTGGTTCGCCGCGCAGCTCCTCGTCGAACGAGGTCAGGTCGGCGGCGCGGAGCAGGGGGTTCTCGCTCCGCTCCAGCGCGATGGTGGAGGTCCTTTGGGTGGCGGGCATCGCCGCGACGCAGAAGCTGCCCGCCCCGTGGGTGGGCAGCACCTCGACCTCGTCGGGGAGCGCGCCGAGCTTGCGGATTGTGGCGAACTGAGCCGGGGTGAGCTCGCCGGCCAGCTCAGGGCTGAGCAGGTCGGTGCGCCCGGCGCTGCCCACCAAGAGGCTGCCGCCGGTGAACACCGCGCGCGGCGTGGCCGCGTCGCCCTGGTAGAGCAGCCAGGCAAGGTGTTCGGGCGTGTGCCCTGGGGTGGCCATGGCGATCAGGCGGAGCTCGCCGATCCGTACCTCGTGGCCGTCGGTGGCCGGCCGGTGCGGGAACTGGTAGCCGCCCTGGGCTGGGACGACGAGTTCCGCGCCGGTGGCCTCGCGGAGCTCGTGGGCACCGGACACGTAGTCGTTGTGGACGTGCGTCTCCAGGACCGCTCGGATCCGCGTGCCGTCGGCCTCGGCGGCCCGCAGGAAACGCCAGGCATCCCGCTGCGGGTCGACCACGGCGGCCTCACCCTCGGACGACACGAGGTAGCTGTTGTCCCCCAGACCCGCTGTCACGAAGACCGCGACGCCGTTCAAGCGAACCTCCCGCGCGGCGACATCCACCGGTGCTGCAGACTCTACAACAATCTATTGATTCATTGAAAGATTGACTGTAGAGTTCCCCTCATGCCCGTCGTCCCGGATTCCGTCCTGGAGGAGACCGCCAGGCGGTTCGCGCTGCTCGGCGATCCGACCCGCCTGCGGATCGTCAGCGTCCTGCACGAGTGCGGGGAGTGCACGGTTGGCGAGATCGCGGCGGCCGCCGGGGTATCGGTCGGCAACGCCTCCCAGCACCTTGGGCGGCTGCTGCTGGGCGGGATCGTCGGGCGGCAACGCGTTGGCAAGTCCGTGCGCTACCGGATCGTGGAGGACTCGATCGAGCAGCTCTGCACGATCGTGTGCGCGAGCGTCCAGGAACGAGCCCGCGTACTCGGCACCACGAGCCAAGCTAGCTGACCCGCTCGGCCAAGGGGGGCAGTGTGGATCACAGCGAGCAGGACCCCGCCGGTTCGTTTGCCTACCCGGGCTTGCTGGGCGAGGCGTTCACCGGCGACCAGGATGAGGCATTCACCGGCGACCAGGACACGGTGGCGGCCGATGGCGCGCCCGGCCCGTGGATCAAGGTCATCGACCAGACCCGCTGCATCGGCTGCCACGCCTGCACCACCGCGTGCAAGAGCGAGAACGAGGTCCCACTGTCGGTGACCCGGACCTACGTGAAGTCCGTCGACGTGGGGACGTTCCCTCAGGCCCGCCGGGCCTTCCAGGTGACCCGCTGCAACCAGTGCGCCGACGCGCCGTGCGTGACCGCCTGCCCCACCAGCGCGATGTACACCCGCGAGGACGGCATCGTCGACTTCGACAAGTCCGTGTGCATCGGCTGCAAGGCGTGCGTGGCGGCCTGCCCGTACGACGCCATCTTCATCAACCCGGAGGACCACTCGGCCGAGAAGTGCAACTTCTGCGCCCACCGCATCGACCTGGGTCTGGAGCCGGCCTGCGTGGTCGTCTGCCCCACCCAGGCGATCCTGGTCGGCCACCGCGACGACCCCGGCTCGGCGGCCGCCCAGATCGTCAACCGCCGCCCGGTGGCCGTCCGCCGGCCGGAGAAGGAGACCCGCCCCAAGCTGTTCTACCACGGCGCCACCCAGGCCACCCTGGACCCGTTGGCGGCCCGGCGCCCGCAGGGCGGCACCTACATGTGGAGCGAGGTCCCGGTCGGCGCGGAGCAGGTGCCCTCGGGGCACCCGGCGCCAGGGAACTCCAGCGCCGCCGCGCTGCTCTCCTACGACGTCGGCCACACGGCGCCGTGGGACTGGCGGGTGAGCCTGTACACCTGGACCAAGGGCATCGCCGCGGGCGCCTACCTGGTGCCGCTGCTCCTGCTGCTGGCGGGCCGGCTGTCGTGGGAGAGCACCTTGTGGCGCTGGGCGGCGCCGCTGCTGGCCGTCGTGTTCCTGGCGGCCACCGCGGGGTTGCTGATCGGGGACCTGGAGCATCCCGGCCGCTTCCACCTGATCGTGACCCGCCCGCAGTGGCGGAGCTGGCTGGTCAAGGGCGGGGTGATCCTGGCCGCGTACGCCGCGACGCTCGGGTTGCACGTGCTGGGCAGCCTGCTCGGGTCGACTGGCGTGTTGCGGGCAGTGGCGGTGCCTGGCCTGCCGCTGGCGGCCCTGGCTGCGGTCTACACCGCCTATCTGTTCGCCCAGGCCAAGGCCCGCGACCTGTGGCAGAGCCCGCTGCTGCCAGCGCACCTGCTGGTCCAGGCCGGACTGGCCGGGTCGGCCGCGCTGCTACCGCTGGCCTGGTGGCTGGAGCCGGGGGTGGTACGCCCGCTCGCCTTCGTGCTGGCCGGCACCTGTCTGGCCCACCTTCTCCTGGTGCTCGGCGAGGTCACCCTCCCCCACCCCAGCGCCCACGCCCACCTGGCCGTGCGCGAGCTGGTGCGGGGACGGTTCGGGCGCTTCTTCTGGGCAGGGATCGTGCTCGTGGCGGCGGGGATCCTCGCGCCCGTTGCGGGAGTGTGGGTGGCGCCGCTGACCGTTGCCGGACTGCTCGCTCATGAACACGCATACGTCCAGGCGGGCCAGTCGGTACCGCTGGCCTAGGAGGCGATGACAACGTCCGCAACCGCAGACGGTCCAGACCGCCGGCCGACGCTGGAGGAACTCGGCGCCCGGGTGAGCGCCGCCCGCCAGGAGGTGACGGCCCGGGGCGAGACGTTCTACCCCGGCCCCAGCCGCATCCACCTGGCCGCGTTCCCGCCCAAGGAACGCTGGGACGACTGGGTCGAGCTGGACGCCAAGGCATGGCCCCGGCGGGTCGAGCGCCGCTACATGCTGGTCCCCACCACCTGCTTCAACTGCGAGTCGGCCTGCGGCCTGCTCGCCTACGTGGACCGGGAGACCCTGCAGGTCCGCAAGTTCGAGGGCAACCCCGAGCACCCCGGCTCCCGGGGCCGCAACTGCGCCAAGGGGCCGGCCACCCTCAACCAGGTCACCGACCCCGACCGCATCCTGCATCCGCTGAAGCGGGCCGGCGCCCGCGGGGAGGGCCGTTGGGTCCAGGTGAGCTGGGACGAGGCCCTGGACGACATCGCCGGCCGCATCCGCCGGGCGATCCAGGAAGGGCGTCCCAACGAGGTCATGTACCACGTCGGCCGGCCCGGCGAGGACGGCTTCACCGAGCGGGTGCTGGCCAGCTGGGGCGTCGACGGGCACAACTCCCACACCAACGTCTGCTCCAGCGGCGCCCGGACCGGCTACCACCTGTGGACCGGCATCGACCGGCCCAGCCCCGACCACGCCAACGCCAAGGTCGTCCTGCTGATCAGCGCGCACCTGGAGTCCGGGCACTATTTCAACCCGCACGCCCAGCGGGTGATGGAGGCCAAGCAGCAGGGCGCCAAGCTGATCGTGCTCGACACCCGACTGTCCAACACGGCCACGCACGCCGACTTCTGGCTGTCGCCCTATCCGGGCTCGGAGGCCGCGATCCTGCTGGCCATCGCCAACCACCTGATCCAGACCGGCCGCTACGACCGCGAGTTCGTACGGCGCTGGTGGAACTGGGAGGAGTACCTGGCCGCCGAGCACCCGGGTGAGGCGGCCGCCTTCGAGCGCTTCGAGGCCGCCCTGCGGGAGCTGTACGCCGGGTACACCTTCGAGTTCGCCGCCCGCGAGTCCGGGGTGGCGGCCGGCGTGCTGGCCGAGGTGGCCGAGGTCGTGGCCGGGGCGGGGACGCGGCTTGCCACCCACAGCTGGCGCTCGGCCGCGGCGGGCAACCTCGGCGGCTGGCAGGTCGCCCGCACCCTGTTCCTGCTGAACTGTCTGCTCGGGGCGGTGGCAACCGAGGGCGGCACCTACCCCAACGCCTGGAACAAGTTCGTGCCCCGGCCGATCCACGTCCCGCCGCACCCGCCCACCTGGAACGAGCTGACCTGGCCGCTGGAGTACCCCCTGGCCCTCAATGAGCTGTCGTTCCTGCTGCCCCACTTCCTCAAGGAGGGCCGCGGCCGGCTGGAGGTGTACTTCACCCGGGTCTACAACCCGGTGTGGACCAACCCCGACGGCCTGAGCTGGATGGAGGTCCTGCG
>WNGG01009157.1_pt1 | contig 10829 bp, 6 predicted proteins | sample 5400661 | NCBI WGS metagenome assembly WNGG01 (sample SAMN13153372, study PRJNA577476) | soil metagenome | isolation source: 100 cm soil or saprolite under Garry oak tree replicate 1 | place: USA:California | collected 2016-06-15 | reverse complement strand
GGAGGATGCGCTCCGCCACGGCGCGCACCGGCCCGCAGCTCGTGGTCGCGATCCACTGCGATGCGCCCCTCGCCGGGTCGTCGAGGCACTCGCTCGCCGGGCTCGATTCGGTCGTGCTCGGACGAGGGGAGGAGCGGCGCGCCTCGCGCCGGGACGGCGAGCGGGAGCTGCTGCTCGACCTGCCGGACCGCTGGGTCTCGTCGCTGCACGCGCGCCTGATCCGGCGCGAAGGCGGCTGGTCGGTGGCGGATGCCGGCTCGACCAACGGCACGCTCGTGAACGGCGCGCCTTGCGCGGAAACGCTTCTCCGCGACGGCGACTTGCTCGAGGTGGGCCGTACCCTCCTGTGGTACCGCGAGGCGGCGCCGCGCGAGGGGCGCGACGACGTCGATACCCGGCGGCTGGACGCTGCCGCGCCCGGCCTCGCGACGCTGGCGCCGTCGATGTCCGCCGCCGTCGCTTGTCTGCCTGCGATCGCGCGCACGGCGTTGCCCGCCGTCGTCGTCGGCGAGAGCGGCACGGGCAAGGAGCTGATCGCGCGCGCCATCCACGTGCTCTCCGGCCGTCCCGGTCCCTTCCTGGCGGTCAACTGCGCCGCGATCGCGCCGACGTTGCTGGAGAGCGAGCTGTTCGGCTCGCGCAGGGGAGCCTTCTCCGGCGCCGCGGAGGATCGGCCGGGCCTCTTCCGCGCGGCCGACGGGGGCACGCTGTTCCTGGACGAGATCGCCGACCTGCCGCTCGCGGCGCAGGCGGCGCTCCTGCGCGTGCTGCAGGAATCCGAGGTGCTTCCGGTCGGCGCGACGCGGCCCGTCCGCGTCGACGTGCGGGTGGTGGCGGCCGCGCAGCGCGACCTGCGCTCCCTGGTCCGGTCCGGGCGGTTCCGCGCCGACCTGCTGGCGCGGCTCGACGCGTTCGCCGTCGAGCTGCCGCCCCTGCGCGAGCGCCGCGAGGACCTGGGCCTCCTTGCGGGCGCGCTGCTGCGCAAGCTGGCGCCGGATCGCTGCGAGCGCCTGCGTTTCGAGGCAGATGCCGCCCGGGCCCTGTTCCGCTACTCGTGGCCGCTGAACGTGCGGGAGCTGGAGCTGTCCCTGGCCACCGCGCTCGCGCTCTGTGGAAACGGCCCCATCGACGGCGCGCACCTGCCCGAGACGGTGCGCCGCGGCCACCCGCCACCGGCCCCGGCGGGCGGCGCCGGAGGAGGTCACCGGGAGGAGCTGGTCGCGCTCCTGCACCAGCACGCCGGCAACGTGGCCGAGGTCGCGCGGATGCTCGGCAAGGGTCGCATGCAGATCCATCGCTGGGCGCGGCGGTACGAGATCGACCTGGCGAGCTTCCGCCGCTGACTGGCACGAGGCGTGCTGTGCCGGCGGCTGGAGGTCGCCGATGCCGCGCGCCGCCCTGCTGCTCGCCCTCCTGGGTTGCTCCTGCATGTCTCGTCCTGCCCCGGAGGGCGTGCCCGATCCGCGCCGCTCCTCGCTCTGGCTCGTGCCCGGGATCGTGCACGCCGACGGAGCGGAGCGCATCGTCATCCGGGTCGAGGTGCGCGACGGCGCGGGCGCCCCCGTGCCCGGCGCGAGGGTGGAACTCGACGCATCCTGTCCGGGCATCCGCCTGCGCCAGCCCGGGCTGGCGGGACCGGACGGCGTGGCGCTCGCGGAGGCTCGCGCGACGCTCCCCGGGCGTTGCCGCGTGACCGCGAGGCTCACCGCCCGGGACCGCGCCGTCCTCCTCGACCGCGGCGACGAGCTGATCTTCGCGCCTGGAACGCGCGGCCCGCGGCTCGACCTGTTTCCGTTCGGCCGCGCTCCCTGACGGAGCGTCACACCGTCATTCGCCGAGGTGACGGCGTGACGCTGGCGCGGCCGCCGTCCCCAGGCGCGACGGCCGTTTGCGGCGGCGTGGGATGGCCCGCCGCGTGCTCAAGCACCCTCCGCAAGGAGGGACGATGGTCATCGCCGAGCTGCGCGAAACCGAAGCGAGCGCGTGGGATGCGTACGTGGACTCCCATCCGCGCGCCAACTGCTATCACCTGCGCGCCTGGAAGACGGCCGCCGAGGCGGCGTACGGGATCGAGGCGCCGTTCCTGCTCGCGCGGGAGCGCTCGGACGGGCCCGTGCGCGGAGCGCTGCCGCTGTTCGTCATCCGGGGCCGGCCGGCCGGCTCCTACCTCACCACCGGACTCTTCGGCGCGTACGGGCCGGTGCTGGCCGACGACGACGCGGCCGGCGAGGCGCTGGTCGCCGGCGCGGTGCAGCGGGCGCGTGCGCTGCACGCGCGATTCGTGGTGGTGAAGGCGCTCGGCGACGAGCCGCACGCGCGCGGATTCGTGCCGCTGGACCGCTGGGTGGTGGCGCGCCTTCCGCTCGCGCCCGAGCCGGAGACCGTCTGGCGGCGCTTCCGCGACAAGACCCGCAACGCGGTCCGCAAGGGGCAGCGGAGCGGCCTGGAAGTGCGCGACGGCCCCGGCGAGTTGGACGGCTTCTACGACGTGCTCGCCGAGAACATGCACCGCAAGGGCGCTCCGATCTATGGCCGCTCCCTCTTCCGCGAGCTGGTGGGCGACCTGGGCGAGCGGGCCGAGATCGTCACCCTGGCGGAGCGCGGCCGCACCGTCTCCGGCGCGCTGGTCATCCGCTTCGGTGGCGTGGCCACCGTGCCGTTCGCGTCCTCGCGTCCCTCCTCGTTCCACCTGAACCCCAACAACCTCCTCTACTGGGAGATCATCTCGCGGGCCTGCCGGGCCGGGCTGCACACGCTCGATTTCGGCCGCTCGCTCAAGGGCTCGAGCGCGCTCTCCTTCAAGCTGGGCTGGGGCGCGCAGGCCGAGCCCCAGCCGATGTACGTGCGGACCGTGCGCGGAACGCCTCCGCGCTTCGACGTGACCGCGCCCTCGGTGCGCCTCTTGGTGCGCCTCTGGCGCTCGCTTCCGCGAGCGTTCGCCGATGCGCTCGGGCCGCAGGTCTGCCGGCGGTGGCTGGCGTGACCTCTGCCGCAGCTCGCAAGGCCGGCCGCGCGCTGGCCTGCGCGGCGGCGCTGGTGCTCGTGTTCCTCTTCCTCCGCCGCATGCCGCTGGCCGGGATCGCCTCCGCGCTGCGCGGGGCCGAGCCACTCTGGTTCGCGCTGGCATTCGCCGTGTACCTCACCGTCAACACGGCCGCGAAGGTGCAGCGGTGGGCCGCGCTCCTCCGGCCCGTGGCGCGCTCCGGCCCGGCAGCCGGCGGGGTGGAGCTGGCGAAGATCCTCTTCGCCAGCCAGGCCACCAGCAACCTCTTGCCCGCTCGCGCCGGCGAGGCGGTCCGCGTGGTCGAGCTGCGCCGGCGCGGGTATGCCGTCCCGGGACTGCTGGCCGCGCAGCTGCTGGAAAAGGTGGTCGAGGCCGCGAGCCTGTGTCTGCTCTCCGGGGTCGCTGCGGCCGCCGCCGGGATGCCGCCGATCTTCCGGATCCCCGTGTGGAGCGTGGCGCTCCTGGGCGCGGCGCTGGTCGCGCTCGTGGCGCTGCTGCCCCTCGTGCGCTCCACCCCCGCGGTCTGGCCGCGCAGCCTTCTCTGGTCGTGCGCGTCCGACCTCGCCGATGCCGCCGTGCTCGGTCTCTGCCTGCAGGCCGCCGGCGTTCACCTCGGTCCCGCGGCCTGGCTCGTGGTCCTGCTCGCCATCAACCTGGCGATCCTGCTCCCGTCCACGCCGGGGCACCTCGGGGTCGTCGAGGCCGCGGCGGGGACGTCGCTGATCGCGCTCGGCGTCCCCGCGGAGCGCGCGCTGGCCGGCGCCATCCTGTACCACGCGGTGCAGATCGTCCCTTCGACCGTTCTCGGCCTGGCCGTCCTGCGCAAGCGCTGGATCCGGCAGCGGTGCCCGGCATGAGGGAGCCGCCTGCGCTCCGCGCGGACCTCTTCGCAGCGTATCCGGCGTGGGTCGCGAGGCATCGACTCGGTATCCTGGCGTCCGCGGCGTCGCTCACGCTGGTCGCTGCCGGCGCGGCGGCGACGCTCCCCATCCGCACCGACTTCAGCCAGCTCCTGCCGGCCCGCGAGCCGTCGGTGGTTTCGCTGCACCGCCTCACCGCGCGCAAGTCGACCACGGCCGCGGTGGAGATCGGCGTGGCCGCCGAGGATCCGGAGGCGGCGCGCGAGTTCGCTGCGGCGCTCGCCTCCGAGCTGCGCCGCCTTCCCCCCGAGCTGGTCCGCGAAGTGGACGACGACGACCTGCCGATGCGCAGGTTCGTCTGGGAGCACCGCGCGCTGTACGCGTCCGAGGCCGGGCTGCGGCAAGCGCTCGATGCGGCGAAGGCGTTGCTGGCGAGGAGCAATCCGCTCCTGGTGGACCTCGAGGATGGCGGCGGGCCCGGGCTCGAGGAGCTGTCCGAGGACGCGCAGCGCCTGCGGGAGAGGACGATCGACCGCCCGCCGGGCTACGTCGGCGAAGGCGGCCGGCTGCGCATGATCGTGGTGCGCGCTCCGTTCAGCGACACCGAACCGGCCAGAAGCGAGGCCCTGCTCGCGGCGCTGCGCCGGACCGCGGAGGCGCTGCTGCCCGCCCATCCCGGAGTCGAGGTGGGCTACGCGGGCGATCCCGTGACGGCCGCGCTCGAGCACGCGCTGGTGCTGCGCGACGTGGCCGTCACCGCGCTGGCCTGCCTGCTGCTGGTGATCGCGCTCCTCCTCGCCGCCTTCCGTTCGCCGCGCACGGTGCTGGCGCTGTGCGCGAATCTGGCCGTCGCGTGCGCGCTGACGTTCGGCTGGACGCGGCTCGCCATCGGGCAGCTCAACTCGGCGACCGCGTTCCTCGGCTCCGTGGTGGCGGGCAACGGGATCAACTTCGGGATCATCCTCGCGGGCCGCTACCGGGAAGAGCTGCGCCGCAGACCTCACGCGCAGGCGCTGGCGGAAGCGCTGGCGCGGACGGCCGTTCCGACGCTGGTCGCCGCGATGGCGGCCGCCGCGGCGTATCTGTCGCTGGTCGTCACCGAGTTCCGCGGCTTCAGCGAGTTCGGCGCCATCGCCGGCGTCGGGATGATCCTTTGCTGGGCGACGACGTTCCTGGTCCTGCCCGCGCTGCTCGACGTGCTCCGGCCCGCCGGACCGCCGGCCGGCCGCGAGCCGCGCCCGGTGCGGGTGCCGTGGAGCGCTTCCCGCGCGGTCTGTGCCGCCGTGCTGCTCGGCGCGGCGGGGTTCGCGGTCGCCGGCGCGCGGGTCGCCCTGCGCGAGCCCTTCGAAGACGACCTGGGTGCGCTGCGCAGCCGCTCCTTGCCTTCGAGCGAGGCCGGCCGCTGGAGCCGGCGCCTCGACGCCGCGTTCGGCCGGACGCGGTCGGGAGGATTCGTCCTCGGCGTTGCGCATCCCGGCGACGTTCCCGTGGTCCTGGCGGCGCTCGAGCGCGCCGAGAGCGAGGTGGCCCCGGCAGCGCGAGTGCTCGGCCAGGTGGACGCGCTGCCGCGCGCGCTGCCTGGCAGCGTGGAAGAGCAGCAGCGGAAGCTGGAGCTGCTCTGCGCGTTGCGCGCGGTCCTCCGCCGGGCGCTGCCGCGCTTGCCGTCCGGGGCGCGGGACCGCGTGGGCGCGTTGCTCCCGGACGCTTCGCCCCGGGCGCTCGAGCTCGCGGATCTTCCGGCTCCCGTGCGCGAGGCGTTCGTCGAGAACGACGGGCGCGCCGGCCTGCTGCTGGTGGTGCACCCCGGTCCTGCCTTCGAAGGATGGAGCTACCGCGGAATCCGCCGCGCGGTCGAGCTGGTACGCGAGCTGCGATTCGAGCGCCCGCTGCAGGGACCGCTGGAGATCTCCGGACCGGAAGTCCTGTTCGTGGACATGATGAGGGCGGTAGAGCGGGACGCGCCGCGCGCCACCGCCGTCTCCGCGGTCCTGGTGCTGGCGCTGCTGGCCGCGGCGCTCGGGTACCGCCGGGACTTCGCCGCCGGGGCATTCGCGCTCGCCGCCGGCGTGGGCGGGATGCTCGGAGCGATGGCGCTCCTGCACGTGCGGCTGAACTTCCTCAGCGCGGTGGCGGTCCCCATCACCATCGGCATCGGGGTAGACTACCCACTGAACGTCATCGCCCGCGTCCGCCAGGAGCTGGCCGCCGGAGGCGACGTCCGCTCCGCGCTGCGCCAGACCGGCGCCGCCGTCGCGCTCTGCTCGGCGACCACCGTGATCGGCTACCTGGTCCTGCTCGGTTCGGACACGGGCGCGATCCGCTCGTTCGGGCTCGCCGCGGTGTTGGGCGAGGTGGCGTGCCTGCTGGCCGCTCTGCTGATCGGGCCCGCGGCGCTGGTCGTGCTCCGCCGGCTGCGCTGACAGTCGCCGCCCCTAGGAGCCTGTTGCGCTTTTGAGATGTCGGGCGTGGAGGTCGTGGTGATGATGGCGGCCGGCCGACAATGCGGCCAGGTGGAGTCACGGTTGCTGCGGCGCCCAGTCTCCAGCAGCGCGGGGAATTACGTCCGTATTCGGTGATCGCGGAGCAGCAACGGGCATGTCGCGTTCGTTCAGGCGCCTGCAGCGTGCAGCTTGAGCAGGTTGTGGGTGAGCGAGATCATGGCCCACTCGCCCCGTGCCTTGTGCAGGCCGCGCAGCAGCAGCTGGCGGAGGCCCCGCGCAGCTTTGATCTGTCCAAACACCGGCTCCACGACCCATTTCCTTTTCGCGTAGGTCGCGCGACCTTTGAGCGTACGCAGCTTGCGGGCCATTCGCTCTTTGATCGTCAGACTCGATGGCGTGCGTCCCCGCACCTTCGGCGCCGGCTCGTCGTGCTTCCGGCGCCCGGTCGCGATGTGCGGGTCCGTGCCCATCGCCTGCGCCGCGAGCACGTTGGCCTCCGAGAAATAGCCCGCGTCTGCCGTCGTCGTCAGCGGCATCGCACCGCAGTTCTCGCGCACCCGCTCCAGCATCGGCACCAGGTGCTCCACGTCGGGAGGCTGGTTGGTCAGCGCCTGCGCGACGATGATCTGCCCCTCTTCATCGACCGCGACCTGTGCGTTGTAGCCCTGCACAAATCCATCGCCGCTCTTCTGGATGCGGCTCTCGGCATCGGTGAAATTCCGTTGCGCTTTCGGCGTCGGCTTCCCTTCCTTCGTTGCCGGCACGCGATGATTGGGGAGAGATGTTCCGCTTCCACCATCGCCATCGTTCGGACCTTGCGCCGCTTCCTCTTCGAGCGCCCTCTTCGCCGCGCGGATCTTCGCCAGCCGACTCTTCGCCCGCTGCAGTTCTTCCGGCAATTCGTCGCCGCGCCGGCTCACGCCGTACTTCAGGTCCTCGTAGGCGTCCTCGTTCTTCGCCGCTTCCAGGAGCGCCTTCACCTTCGTCTTCAGCTCCGTTTCCTTCTCTTTCATCCGCTCGTAGCTCATCGCTTTGTGCTTCGACGCGTTCGCCTTCACCTTCGTCCCGTCGAGCGCCACGTGCCCGAGCTTCACCAGCCCGGCCTTCCGGCAGAGTTGCAGCACCTGCACGAAGAGTCCAGCCAGCGCCTCGAGGTGGATCCGGCGAAACTCCGAAATCGCCGTGTGGTCCGGATGGTGCCCCGCCGCGATCACCCGGAACGCCACGTCCTCGTACGTCTTGCGCTCGATCTTTCGCGACGATGCGACTCCGCTGCAGTAACCGTAGAGCAGTAGCGCCGTCATCATCTGCGGATGGTACGGCGGATACCCCCGCAGCTCCTTCTCGTAGTGCGCGTGGATATCTCCCAAATCAAGTTCACGGACCACGTCCATCACGAAGTACGCCAAGTGCCCTTCCGGCAGCCAGTCTCTCGGCGACGGCGGAAAGAGCAGGCTCTGCTCAGGCTCGTACGGCTGGAACGTCTTTGCCATCCCCCAACTTGATCAGACTCCGCACGCTCTGTCGATCCCTTGCCTTACGGCAACAGGCTCCTAGGGCGGCGCTGCGCACTTCAGTGCGCGGACGTCAGGGATCGTTCCAGGCTAGCTGCAGTGAGCGTCGACAATTGCAGCGCGTGCGCGACCGGAGGACACTCCCCGGGTGTCCTCCGGACCCCGTTCCGTGTGCGAACAGGCCGGCGGGTGGCGGAAGTGCCCGGAGTTCAGGGAGGAAACACCGAGGCCCCGCGCCGGAAGGCCTGTGTTAAGCGCCAGCAGGGGACGTTCTACCTGACCAGAAGAATGGCTCCCCATTCGGTCGCCATCGAGAACCCGTTTCTAAGTCGACCACGCAAGATTCAACCCGTTCTCAGACTGTTTCCCGTGAAAGTACTTCGGCTTGAGCCTCGGAGCGTCGGCGCCCTGAAATTCGCTACCCCAGTAACATGGATGTTCCATATGTTTGCCGGTCCTTTTCCCGCCTTGCCTTCCTGATCGCCGGGAGCCGTCATGTCGCCATGGACCGCCGGGACACTGCCAGCATTCGCGCCGAGGTCGTGGACATCCTCACGGGAGCGCTCATGACACTCCTGCTTGAAGGCTATCGCCCGCAGCGACTCATTGGGAGCCCCCGTTGCGACCAGCCTCCTGGGCTACGCTCCCGGCTCGAGCCGGAGCCGCTCGCTTCGCCTTCCCCCTCCGCGACGCTGTTGGCCGAGCCTTCGGGCGCGAGCGGTATCTGGCCGCAAGCCAGCCGCCGAGTCTCGCAAGCTCCTCGCGGAGTGACGCCGGCCTGACGACCTCGACACCGTCACGCCACGACGCGACCCATGCGCTGACCTCGTACGACTCCCCGCAGGTGAACTGAAGCTCGACGCCGCCGCCTCGCACCTCGCGCAGGCGCTGCGTCGGATGCCACGTCCGCTCGCGGATGTACGGGGCCACGTCGGGGTTGAAGCGGAACACGTAGGTGGTGGGTGCGCCCCCGCTGTAGATGCCGAACGCGGCGTTCTCCAACGCGGCCGGATCGAAGTCCTTCGGCGGCTTGGCGCGCTTGGCCAGGAGCTTCAAGTTCTGGAGCCGCTGCAGGTTCAGCGTAGCGAGCGTGTCGTGCTTGACCACGTTGCACATTAGGTAGACCGCCCCGTGGTGCGCGAAGATCCGAAGCGGCAGGACCTCGAACACCGTCTCGTAGGGGCGCCGTCGCGGGGCCCTGTACGTCACGCGGCAGACGCGGCACTCGGCGATCGCATGGACCAGAGGCCAGAACACGTCGGGTGGCGAGCGGCGATAAGCGAACTTCTCGTACGAGTGGAAGCACGCGTCGATCGCCTCGAGCTGCGCGCGGCCCGCGGTACCGATCACGGTCTCGATCTTCGAAGATAGGTCCTCGAGCGCCGCGAACACGGAGGAGGTGCTGCGAACGGGTCCACCCTGGCCCATCGCCAGTCGAAGCGCGAGGTAGTGCGTCGCATCGAGTAGCCCGGAAAGTTGCTGGAGGTGATCCTTGAATGCGACCCGCCACCGCTTGCGCTTCCCGTCCTGCTCCTCGAGGAGCGGCAGCCCGATCTCCTGCAGCGCCTCGAGGTCGCGCCGAATGGTCCGCACCGTCGTGCCGTAGCGCTCCGCGAGCTCGTAGAGGTCGACCCCGCCGAGTCGATCGAGATCCCGCAGCACGTTGAGAGTCCGGACCAGCTGCGCGTTCCTCCCCGCGGCATCCTGTTCCTGTGACCCCATATGTCATAGAATGCCCCTACACTGAATCGTAGACAAGGACGAGGGAGAGACTCGAAGGATGCTCACACGCCGCCCGCACGCAGCCGTTCTCGGCCACAAGCGCCCATTCCGAACCATGGTCGCGGGAGAGCGTTCCTGGTTGTGCCTGCCCGAGCGCGCCGCGCTCGGGCGCGCCGGCGGGGGGTGACGATGGGTGCAGGCAGCGCGCAGCGGCTCTCCAAGTCACGGTACATGGCTGGGCTGCAATGCCCGAAGATGCTCTGGTGGAGGGTCCACGAGCCCGACGCCCCCGAACTCGCTGGCGCCGCGGACGACGAGCGGTTGCAGGCGATCCTGACCCGAGGCCAGCGGATCGGTGAGCTGGCGCGCGCGGAGGTCCCCGGCGGCGTCCTGATCGATCTTCCACATCACGAGCTCGAGGGCCGCGTCGCCGCCACGGCCAAGGCGCTCGCCGACGGCGCACGCGCGGTTTACGAGGCGAGCTTCTTGGAGGACGGTCTCTTCGTAGCCGTCGACATCCTCGAGCGGCGGCGCACCGGGTTTGTGCTGGTTGAGGTGAAGTCCACGCTCGACGTGAAGGACGAGCACCTGCCGGACGTGGCGGTGCAGCTGCACGTCGTGCGTCGCGCCGGGCTCTCGGTCAGGCGCGCCGAGGTCATGCACCTCAACCGCGAGTGCCGTCATCCGGACCTCTCCAACCTGTTCGTCCGCGAGAGCGTCACCTCGCAGCTTCGCACCGAGCTGCGCGTCGTACAGGGCCAAGCCGCCTCTATGATGGAGGCGTTGGCTGGACCACTGCCCAACGTCTCGACCGGACCCCACTGCACCACCCCCTACGAGTGCCCGTTCCTCGTGCGATGCTGGCCGCCCCTTCCCGACCACCACGTGAGCACCCTCTATCGGATCCGCTCGAAGCGGGTCGCTGAGCTTGTCGAGGACGGCATTGAAACCCTCCACGACCTGCCGCCCAAACTGACGCCCGTGGGTCCTGCGCGCCGGCAGGTCCGGAGCGTGAAGACGGGCAAGGTCGTCGTCGAACGCGGCCTGCGGCGCGCGCTCGCCGCCCTCAAGCCGCCACTCGCATTCCTCGACTTCGAGACCGTCAACCCGGCGATCCCCGCGTGGCCGGCATGCGGTCCGTACGCGCAGGTGCCGGTCCAGTTCAGCTGCCATGTGCTGACGCCTGGAGGACTGGAACACCACGCCTGGCTCGCGGATGGCGCCGCTGACCCTCGCGAGGAGTTCGCGCGAACGCTCATCAGCGCGTGCGCGAAAGCCAAAACGATCG
>WNGG01009156.1_pt1 | contig 10831 bp, 8 predicted proteins | sample 5400661 | NCBI WGS metagenome assembly WNGG01 (sample SAMN13153372, study PRJNA577476) | soil metagenome | isolation source: 100 cm soil or saprolite under Garry oak tree replicate 1 | place: USA:California | collected 2016-06-15 | reverse complement strand
GGACAGTTCAGTCTTTCATACCTAAGAGCGAGCTGCCTGAGACTTTTCGTCTGACTTAGATAGTAGCTTCCAATGTCAAGGAAGTGTGTTGCTTCAGGATAATATTCAATCGCCTGCTTGTGGGCATCATTCCACCATCGGACAAGCTTCTCAAATCTCTCCTTTTTCGTATCTCGGGAAAAATATACTGGCTCGTGAGTGTAACAGTAGAACGGCATCTCATCGTAGGTAAGAGTAGCAGGTCTCTGTGCTACGGTAACTGCGAGAAACCTCAAAGCTTTCTCATCTCAAAAAGGCGCTCTTACATATGTTCAAGACTTGTAGCCGTGGATTATCTGAAACTGCGGGAGTCTCTCCCGATAAAGAAGATCTTCGCGTCTCATAAATGCCCTGAGCACTGACCGGGATATCAAGAAGTTAGTGGCAAGCTCTGCACTGGCAAAATAAGGGAACGCCTCTAGAATGCTAGCAATTGTCCGAGATACTCTGAAGCTGATCTTGGTCGTCTTAAATCCACGTTCTTCGAGGATTCTGACCACACTGTTTTCTGTCGCGTGGGTTTCGACGACGATCTCTCTAACGTGTTGCAAGTAGGAGCCAGGCAAACACAGTCTTTCAGCTCCTTCAACATCCATCTTCACAACGTCGACCGAGACGCCGAGCTCGGCCAGCAAAGAATCTATGGTAGTTGAGGGTATCATAATTCCATGTTGTTCAATTTTGTAAGTCGCGCCCTCACCTCCCATGCTGACATAACCGTCGTGGTCTGAAAGAGCCTTGTTGATGAGTAAGACATTGGTAGCCTTGTTAATCCGCTTGTTGAGTTTCAGCAGATCAAAGGTTTCTGGTGCTGGTTCCACTGAAACAACACCACGGCACCTCGACGCTGCCCAAATCGAAAAGAGGCCCGCGTTGGCGCCCGCATCAAGAACGATGTCATCGGGACGAATCGTTAGGCTTCTGTAATCTCCCTGAAAAAAGATTTCATGAAACGCAGGCACATTCCCTGCGCTACCAAGGCGAAATCGAAGCCTGCCGAACCGTAGAAGCGGCCCGTACCCCAGAGTCATTCTAATGTGCTAACCAGTTTCGCGCGTAATAGGGCCTTCGCGCAATTTGCCGGAGGCTTTCCAAAGCTAGGTACAACTTTACCGCGATCATTGACCTACATAAACGAAACAATCGTTGTCCCTATTCATGCCGACTTCAAGCGGTCCAATGCTTCTTCTTTCGGTATTCAGCTTCGTCTCCAAAAGATTCTGCTAACGTGGCCTAGGCCTGCGGCTGTGAATTCCAGCGTTCTTAGGATAAGTATTCCCACGCCGTGCCTAGGGTCGGTCGGAAGCGTTGCGAGTGTGGGAGTGAGTATGCGTCGAAACGGGTCAAGCTGTCTTACTCCCTCGTAGGGGTTTGTGGCTAAGTAGATGCCGAACGTCTTGCCATAGAAGTATTTCTTTCTGAGCAAAGATAACAGAGTGGGTGTACCCTCGTCGTGTTCGATCTCTGCAACGGTTCGGCCAACAGATATACCCGCGGCTCTTGCACGTTTCTGCAGATCCCAATCCTCCCCGGCTTCCAATCGCGGATTGTACCCCCCAAGTGAGAGAAGGGCGTCTCTCCGAAAACAGCGCGCGGCCTCGATCATCTCGTTGTGAATGTAGGTCTTTCTTTCGGCGGCCTTGCATTCAGCCCAGAATCCTCTTCCTACGGATATCTCAGGTATTATGAGGGCATGATATTTGCCTAGTCCGGCCTCGCATTCTTCTATTAATGACGGTGGCAATAGCATATCTGAATCTACAAAGAGCACGCCGTCCGATGACGATTTTTCGAGTCCGATGTTTCGGGCTATACTGCGGTTTACTCCTGTTTCAATCAGCTTCGCGCCCTCGGCCATCGCAACCTCCGAGGTACCGTCTTTGCTGAATCGATCCACGACAATAACACTCTTAGGACCATGGATCTGGCTTCTCACCGACTCCAGACAACGAGTCAATGTCGCTCTGGAGTTGTAGGTAGGAATGATTATTGTGATTCCAAATAGGTGAGGGGGTTCTCTGGAAATGAGTTCGTCGTGAATGGATGAGGCCGGGTAAAGCGGGTGGTCGATGATTGTTGGGCTTTGGGTGAGTTGGCGGAAAGGTGGAGAGAAAGGCCAGGTGAGTTGAGCTAGAAGCCCGAAAAAACCGGAGAGATATTTTGCTGTTTCATAGACCATCAGGCCTAGCAATAGCTTGGGCCTGTGCAAGAAGACCGTTCGCTGATTGAAAAGAGATTTTCGGACGGGAAGAATTTGAGTTGCAGCAATGTGAGGATAGCGCCTGACGTACCGAATCGCAGTCTTCCCATAGTACCAGCTAGTGATCACAATGTCGGCGAGTTTTTTCGGTTCGCCAATGTGCCACTCAGAAGCGCCTTGGATACGCACAATCTTGCCAAGCCTTGCAACTTTGTTGTGAAGATCATGCTCCTCGTAGGCCACAAGAGTTCCGTCGTGGCCTCCAACAGCGTCATACACATCGTGTCTGATGAAGCGCGCGGCTTCAATCTGCTTCGAGCCGACGTACGAGAGACGCTCGAAGAAACGTACCTCGGACCAGAAACTCACCTTCGGGTAGGATAAGTTTGGAATCACAACACCCACAGCGTTTTCATCCAAGGCGGCTCTAACGGCCTTCTCGATCACTGAAGGCTCAAGCACGAAATCGGAATCGATCTTGTAGATGAAATCGCCTTTGCTATTAGCAGCCCCCAACTTCACTTGGCTAGTTCTTTCGGGACCCGCCAGAAGGACCATGTCAGCGTACTCCTTGGCTATTTGTACTGTAGAGTCTATCGAGAAATTGTCCACCACCACAATCTCGAGGTTTCCGTAGGTTTGAGCACAGACGCTCTCGAGACACCAGCGAATCGTTCGTTCCGAGTTTTTGGTGGGAATTATGACAGACACGAGTGGATTCTTTCGCGATTCCAGCCTGACCCCTAAGTGCGACTCTTTGGTAGTCTTTGGAAGGAGTAGGGTGTAGGTGTCAGGACCCATTTGAGGCGTCCTTCCCCATGTTAATTCATTCACCCTCAAATAAACTGGTCGCTCGCACAAGAAAGTGTTTGAATTAGTGATTCGCTCAATAGATTCCTCCGTATCCGTTCGATAGTCTCGCTAACAGTCAGATTGTCAATTTCACTTCGCCTAAAGTGAATATACGAAAGGTGCTCCTTCAGCGAAGACTCGGAACAGCTGTAAGGGTAGTGAGGAAGATTGATCGCGTGAAAGACCTCGATCAGCCAAAGATTGCGCCGGATGGCCTTGTCCACCCACTTGTTGGCAACTCTTGCGCTCGTCCATCGATCCCATACCTGGGATTTGAGTGCGTAGGGTTCGAAGTTGTGCATGTTATTGAACCCCGGACGGATTGTTCTCGCAGATGTGTAACCTCTATCCCTGGCAATCTTCATGACCGCAGGAGTCGGTTCTCCTCCCGGGTAAGAGTAACTCTTGCAAGGTCTTTCGAGCTCTTTCTCAATTTCGAGTTTTGACAATGAGACTTCTTCGTCTGGTTGTAAGTGGGTCCCCGGATACTCCTCAGGGAGCCTTAGAAGAGCACGGGTCAGCCTCGTGGAACGTACTAGTCCTTTGCTTCTTACCAAGCGAAAAAGCTGGGCGGCCTTCGTTGTCAGGCCTAGCACTGATCCTCTATGGGTGAACGAATGCGAACCTATTTCCTGACCTTCTTCGGACATCTGACGAAGATCATCCCATTCGACAAACTGAAAATCATTAACATCTCTTCCTACAAATCCTGCTACAACATAGAACACCCCCCGAAGAGAATTCGAATCAAACGCTTGATCGAATGCCTGTGCATGCGTTTTCCAACAATCATCAACAGTCAGCGTGATTACGGGTCCGAAGTCCAAACTACCGCTTGTCAACGAGTGTCCCTGCTACTCGAATTGTTGATTGTGGATCATGCGTGAAAGTCAAGAAAAGGTGCGTCGCGCCTCAGCTATTCAGAATGTTGCCTCTTTTGTTTCGGTAAGATCACTTTGGCTAGGGCTGGTCAAACAGTTGTGGTGGAATCGGCACTGCTATGATGTTCCTTGAAGAAGTAATAGTCCTTCGTCTCTTCTTTCTCCACATCAAGGCTATAGCCATTAGTGAGATAGAGAGGCTTAAGGCAGAAAGCCCCATCCCAAGGTATAGGTAGGTTTGCAGCGCATAATAGATTCTGATGCTCACAAGCCCTGTTTGGTTTAACATGAAGCCGTTGACCAGGCCGTAAATAGGAATCGGCTTGACTTCACTGCTACCTATGTACGCCCTCCAAAGGTTATCGTATGGTTCGGTCAGAATCAGAAGGAATGGTGATGAGGCCTCGGCTGTTACCCTGACCTCGACCCCACTCGTCTGTTGATAGCTCGTTACATTGGCTGAAGAGGGTGAAACTATGCTAGCATTACTCTTTAGCAGATCCGTAACGTTCCCGTTGTTCGCAACATTCACGTTCTGGGAGAAAACCGGTCCAGCGAAGTCCTTGTTCTCGAAGATGATATAGCGGTTGGTTACTTGATTCGGAACGAGTGTAAGTCTGTCTATGAATTGGATTGGGCTTAGCTGTCTGTACTCGCTGTCATAATAGTTCGCATACAGGTCAATTGAAGCCCCAGGATAGTTCGCAAGAGGCGCATCCACTAGGAAAGATGCAAACCCACTCGTATTGTTAATCTCTTGCTGATGGCTCACTCCCGCTACTAGAATCCTGTTCGAAAAGTCCACCGTCCCGGCAGGAAACCCATGAATTAAAATTCCAAAATAGTCTGCGAACGTTCCGCCAAATCCTTGGCTGAGAACTGACTGAGGTATCGTGTAGCTCATCGTTAGGTTATTTTCCGGTTGGCGTTGAAGGGTGAGGTTCGACAGATGAAAAGGGCTGTCCCCAAACTGGGTTCCCGGGGTACCAATGGGAAGGGCTGCAAGCGAATCGTCTTTGGGAGTAATGGTGCCGTTAAGCGATTCGACTTCGGTAAGGTCTCGTTGTGCGAGCAGCTCTTGTAGAATCAGGTCGTTTGGATAATTGATCGAGTCGCCATGGTACACGACATATTTGACTCCCATGAAAGCGAGAGCTCTTCCGATGTTATTCGTCGAGTTTAACGGGTCTGGATAGATGTTGGTGAAAGGTACAGTTGGGCTTGATGACAGTAGGTCGGGAAACGCAGTTATGGCTTCTTGCTTCCAGTCGTAAGCGCCCGAAGCTGGAATCCACATCACTTTGTAGTCTCCAGGGTTGTTGGTGAGCCAGTTGTTTAGGTCTCCGTATTGCTGTGGAATGTTCGTGGGGCTGTAGCGCGGCCACGTATAACCTTGAAGGTCCAGCAAAGTTCCGTATGTTATCGGTGCGAGGATTAGGAAAACGAGTGTGAGGGCTATCGAGTACCTGACGAGATTTCTTCTCAAGATTCGTAGGGGGATTCTTCTGGAAGAAAGCTTGGAACTTACTGCGATCACTCCCAGGCCGAGCAGTAACCCGTATGCAAATGTCACGATGGAGACAAATTTTGTAGGATTTCTCAGAATGGCCCCGGCACCATAGGGAAGGAGGACGGTCAATTCGTAGTAGAGGAATCCAAGAGGTTCATTAACGCCGGCAGTGGCCATTGCTCCAACGATCAGAACGGCCCCAACAAAGAAGACCGAGCGGTTTCTGCGGTACGCCAGGACTGCCGTCACGGCGAGTAGGGGAATAATGAGGTTAAACAGCGTGTAGGTCTGGGGATGATTCCAAAAGAAGTAGTGTGCGCTTTCACCCAACAGCAGAATGTCCTGAAGGCTCCAGAAGCTGAGGAAACCAAGATCACTAGCGCTGACCGCTCCGGTAGCGCCATAAATCTGAAAGGTCGAGCCTCCTGTGCGGAAGAGGTAACCTGCTGCAATCGGGATGATCCAGAAAGCGTTGAACCCCAGCGCAGTCACGACAGCCAGCAACGAATTCTTGATCAGTTTAACTGGGCCAGGAATGCGCGCCCTTCGCACCAATGTAAAGATAAAGTAGATCAGCCCAACAATTCCAACAAGATACGGCCAAAACGGTTGGGGACTAGCAAACGAAGAAAATACGCCGAAGTCAAGCAGGCGACGTATCTTTCCTGTCTCCATGAATATGACCAGAGAAGATACGAGAATGGGAAAGAGACTGTAGTTCCACACAAAACTGTTGGAGCCAGCCACGGTTGCCTGGTTATAGAAGAATAGCAAGTAAACCAGGCCGCTAACGCCGGAAGCGAGTTCCAGCTGAAGAGGCTTCACTATTAGTCGCCAGTGTCTCAGAAGCTGTTTGGTCGCAACGTAAGGGATAACAGCTGATAACCAAGCCATTAGGACAAGGTAGCTCTTGACCGCGTATTCTTGGCCGAGAACCGTTCTTAAGCCCACAAGTATGAGGGTGGAGAACAGCGACAGAATGTCTGCTGAGGGTCCATTGCCGCTCAGCCAGGCTTGCAAATTGAACCTTGAGAGGGTGGCGAGAGTCCAAGGAATGTAGTAGGTTTCGTCACCCTGGAAGGGAAGTCCTTGGGGAAGCAACAATGGGGAGAGGAGAATGAACGAGGCTCCAAGTGCAATGCAAGGAAACAAAAGTCGTATTGTCTTCTGAGAGATTAGTCGCGGCTCGATACGATGGCCCCATATCAGAAACTTAGTCCCGACGCGGAACGCCTTCTTCAGACTTGCGAATATTACCGCGATTAGACGGTGCCACCACGCAATAATGGCTGTCCAGAGGCGGATGAGGGCCGTTCGACTAAATCTTGGTCGCATCAAACAACGCCACATGGAAAGGATAGTAGCCCAAGGCTAAGTTTCCCGCAAAACGCCACAGATTCCAGAATAGAGACCTGTACGGCGCGGTTCGGCCCCCAATGTATACTTGAACCGTGAAACCGAATGCCTCGAAGTACGCTGCTTCGTCCTCCAGTGCTATAGGCTTGTGAGATCTATCTCTTTTGAAGAACTCTATTAGATTTAGATTGGCGATGTAAGGAACATCGACGATTAGTCTACCGGATTCTCCTAGCAATTCATGGGCCCTCGCGAGGAACCGTTCCTTCTCAGATTCGGAGAGATGTTCGTACACCTCTGAAGCAACTATGATGCCGAAAGACCCCTTCAGAGAATTGTCAGCATAGAAATCGTAGAAGTAGCCCTCTCGTCTCAACCAGGAGAGTGTGTCCTCGTCGATATCGTATCCTTTGTATTTTCCACTCCCGTCGTCGTTTTCTCTGAGAAATTTCCCATGTAGCGGGGAGTCGACATCAGAACCAAAGTCAAGGACGAGCTGGTCTTTGAGGCTAAAGAGTTGATCGTAGAACCGTCCCCAAGACCCCCAAATTGGTTGAGGCTTTATCTGCTCCTTTCGAGCCTTGAGCTTGTGGTAAGCTCTCTGGTAGGATGCGCTCATTGCAAGACTTCCTTGTAGGCTGCGAGCGATCTTTCGGCAACCCGCTTCCAAGTGAATTCTTGAAGTACCCTTTGTCTACCGGCAGTGCCTAGCCTTCTTGCTTCGCGTCGATCGGTGAGCAGCAACCGCAAACGGTCAGTTAATTGCTTGATGTCTCCTTGGCGTATCAAGTAGCCGGTCTTACCATCGACCACAGCTTCTGGTACCCCTCCAGCTTTGTTTGCAACGACGGGCAATTCGCAAGCCATGGCCTCTATTAGAACCAGTCCGAATAACTCGTCTATTGACGGTAGTGCGAGAGCCGTTGAAGATGAATAATAGCTGACTAATGACTGGTCCGATATGTGTCCGAGGAATCGTGTATCGACCTTGAGTTCGTTCGCTAGTCTTTCCAAGGAAGCTCGATATTCATGATCGAGTGTGGGGCCGACAACGATTAGTCTAGGCTTGTCTTCGAGGAGTGATACGGCTTTAATGAGACTATCGACTCTCTTGTAGGGCGTTAAGCGTCCGACGAATAGGATATCGCTTCGCCTCTCGCCATTGACTCGTCTAAACACCTGGGTGTCCACACCTCCATACATCGGATTGAATATTTTGGTACAGTTTACGTAAGTAGAGGCGGAAGCTCTTGTCACGGGAAGCAAACCGTCGAATCCTGAGAACTTCATCATGGGTTTCGATGTTTTGAACACACGCGCTAGGGTGAGGCCATTCCAACCATGATCAGTTACGAGAAGTCGATAATGTTTCCTCATAACTTTCTTGATTAGGGAGACAACGACCGAGACATCGCCGGCGAAATTGTGCACATGGACAATTTCGTAATTGATCAATGCGCTAGCGAATCGCTGGAGGTCCGTAGGAAGAGGGTTGAAGTTCCCATTGATCCCAGGAATACAACGTGTACCCCTCCAGGTGACAATGGGGACGCCATCCAATTCGAGACTGTCTTCTCTCTCGGCAAAGAGCATCAGACTGCTGTCGTGTCGAAGTCCACGCTGAGCTCGACATAGGTTGACCACGTATCTCTCCGCGCCTCCAATCCTTTCCAAGTTGTACAGAATGGTGACATCATCGATGAAACGGGGGAGAATGTGAAGAATTCTCGTCTTAGGTCTCACTCCCTTGTACAGATATCTCTCCGCAGCCACATACTCGAAGACACCGCAACTATTTGGCTAGGCTTCGGTAAACGTCGAATACCTGTTCTGCAATAAGCTTCTGATCAAACACGGTTTTGCACTTCTCTAGTCCTCGGGTTCCCATTTCTGCAACTAGGTCTCGTTGATTTTGGAGGATGAGGAGCTTCTCAGCGATCGCCGATGGTGTCCCATGCGGGACAAGGTACCCGGTTTGTCCATCGTCTATTATCTCAGCTAGTCCGCCGGTTGCGGTTCCGATTACTGGCCTGCCTCGACTCATGGCCTCTACGGCAACTCTGCCAAAAGGTTCAGGCGTGATCGTAGGGACGACGACGACGTCACACCAATCATAGAGGTTTGTGAGCTCCTGAGCAGACACTCGACCAGCAAACTTGATCTGGTCAAGGAGGCCCAGTCGCGTTGCGAGTTTCAGCAGTTTGCTATAATATGGTCCGTCTCCCGCCATGGTGACAGACAAGGGCCTGCCATCCGTGGAGAGGTTCTTTACAGCTAGAATCATGTCCTGAAATCCCTTGTGGTATTGCATCACTCCCACTGAAAGCACCCGCAGGTAAGGGTGGTCCTCGTGGGTCAGAGGAGAGCCCCATTCGCAGATGGAACCGCCGATATAGATCCGTTTAACACGAGCGGGGGATAAACCCGCGTCGACCAATCGCTGTGCAATGTAGTTGCTGTCCGCGATTACCACTGGACATTTTCTAGCTGCCTTTAGTATTCCCCTCTCTCTGGAGTCCATCCAAGAACTGATAGGATAGGGATATCCATATGATGAGTAGGGTATGTTCAAGTTATTGTGATACGAGAGAACAAGAGGGATCCCCAGAACTTCAGCCGCCTTTGTAGCGGCGCGCAACGAGTACGTGTCGTTAACGTGAAGGAGTTCAATATGGTTCTCTCTCAATAGCTCTGTAAGGCGGTTGGCGAGAATTGAATTCAGCCCCGGCATCCCGAAGAGTTTTATTCTCTTCGGAACGGTTCCGAAATGCCTTACTCGGACCACATGAATAGGAATGTCCGGTTGAGCTTTAGATAACGTGACAACAACCTGGTCTAAGCCCAATTTTTGGAGGCCATCAAGAAGAATGGCGAGACTGGTTTCGGCACCCCCGTGAATTTCGGGATAAAACGAGCTGAATATTCCAACTCTCAAAAGCCCGCTTTCTCCGTGCCGTTCGGGATCAGAGGATCGCGTCCCCTTTCCATGAACAAACCATGAAAATAGTGTAGCCTGACCCGCTCGGCCTATTGTATTGCGCGTCAGCCATCTCGCCCAGTCCCAATGGACCTGGCACTTCCCGCCCGAGGATCCTACTGAGAGGGTATTCAATCAGGTAGTAGAGGAGAAGACCGATCGCCTCCCAGATGCCTCCCGAGACAGTCAGATGCTCTATTCTCCAGCCGTTGCCAACCATGATCCGGGATATCTTTTCTACCGTGTAAGGATGATTGCCTAGCAGCCATCGGTCCGGGTCGAGCAGGGTAAAAACGCCGATCGCGTTAGGCACGCTCAGAATTAGACGTCCGGTTCTCTTCAAGCATCGTTTCATTTCGGAGAATGCCATGCTCTCCGTGTTGACAGGCAAATATTGTAGCACATCCGTGAAGAGTATGGTGTCAAATAATTCCGGACCGAACGGAAGATGGAAGACCGTCCCCACAATGTCCGGCTTAGCTCCTTTGTTCGGGTCAACGTTCACATCCGCGAGCTTTGTCGACTTGGACCCTACTGATAGCGAGAAACCACCACTCTTACGTGATAGCCCATCGATCACTCTAAGACGGCCTAGCGTGCGGCCTCTCGAAAGCATCCGCGAAACCGGAGAATCTGTACTGGTCGGAGGAAGATAGGTTTGTGTAAGAGGCCTAGTTGCTTGACGCCTCTAGTATTTTCAGCGTCTCGTTGGCGGTGATGTCCCAGTCAAACCTGTTAGAGTATTGGATGGCGGCGTTCGACATGGATCGGCGCAGATGGTCGCTCTGGTTAAGCGTCACAATTTTTTCGGATAGCGCCTGAATGTCCCCGTTCTTCACCAAGTAGCCCGTCTCCCCGTCTATGATCGCTTCGCTGCTGCCTCCTCCATCATACGCCAACGTGGGGGTTCCGCATGCTGCGGCCTCTGTGATCACGAGGCCCCAGCCTTCAATGAGCGAGGGGGTGCAGAGCGCCCAAGACTTTTGGAGGAGCCGGACTCTCTCCTCATCTCTGAC
>WNGG01009155.1_pt1 | contig 10831 bp, 12 predicted proteins | sample 5400661 | NCBI WGS metagenome assembly WNGG01 (sample SAMN13153372, study PRJNA577476) | soil metagenome | isolation source: 100 cm soil or saprolite under Garry oak tree replicate 1 | place: USA:California | collected 2016-06-15 | reverse complement strand
CTGGAAGCCCTCGGGGAGCTTCTGGCGGATGGTCTGCTCGATGACGCGCGGGCCGGCGAAGCCGATGAGCGCGCCGGGCTCGGCGATGTTGAGGTCGCCGAGCATGGCGAAGCTGGCGGTGACGCCGCCGGTGGTGGGATCGGTGAGGACGGAAATGAAAGGCAGCCTGGCTTCGTCGAGGCGGGCAAGAGCGGCGGAAACCTTGGCGAGCTGCATCAGGCTGATGGTGCCTTCCATCATGCGCGCGCCGCCGGAGCAAGAGACGATGATGAGCGGCTGGCGCGTGTCGAGGGCCAGCTCGATGGCGCGAGTGACCTTCTCGCCGACGACTGCACCCATCGAGCCGCCAATGAAGGCAAATTCCATCGAGCAGCACACGACCGAGCGGCCGTTGAGCCGCCCTTCGGCGGTGATGATGGCGTCGCTCATGCCGAGTTTTTTGTGGGCTTCCTTGAGGCGCTTCGCGTAGGGCTTGGTGTCCACGAAATTGAGCGGGTCGGTGGAGGTCATGCTGGCATCGTGTTCGGTCCAGCGGCCGTCGAGGAGCATTTCCAGGCGCCGGATAGCGCCGACTTTGAAATGGTGCTGGCATTTGGGGCAGACGAAGAGATTGGCTTCGAGGTCTCTGCGGAAGGTGATGGTGCGGCAGTTTTCGCACTTGGTCCACAGACCTTCGGTGCGCACACGGCGCTCTTCGGGCGGCGTGGGCTGCTCGATGGATTTTTTTTCGCGTTTGAACCAAGCCATGCGTTTCATCCGAAGAAAGATTCCTCGACTTCGGGCCGACTGCGTCGGCCTGCGCTTGGAATGACAGCGAGCCGGTTCGCAGCAGCTGTCGTTCAAATCAATAGTCGATGCCGCGCTGCGCCAGTATACCCTTGGTGTAGGGGTGTTTCACCTCGCGCATCTCGGTGACGAGGTCGGCCAGTTCGATCAGCTTGGGGTGAGCATTGCGGCCCGTGCAGATCACGTGGACGCGCTCGGGGCGGCCTTTGAGCGCCTCGACGACCTCGCCCGGGTCAAGCATTTTGTAGCTGATGACGTAGTTGATCTCATCGAGCACGACCAAATCGTACTTGCCGCTGTAAATGGCTTCGCGGCCGGCCTGCCAGCATTCGCGGCAGAGTTTGATGTCTTCGGGGTGGGTCTCCGCGCCGCCGACTTTGACGAAGCCGCGGCCCATCGGGCGGATTTCGAATTTGTCGTCGCCCAGGAGTTTGGCGGCGTCGAGCTCGCCATAGTGCCAAGAGCCTTTAATGAATTGAACCATGAGCACGCGGAATCCCTGGCCGACGGCGCGGAAGGCCGTGCCCAGGGCGCAGGTGGTCTTGCCTTTGCCCGGGCCGGTATAAACGATGAGCAGTCCTTTTCCGTCCGGCATAAGTGCCTTTCGCCGCCACAGCCGGGATGCAGAGAAAGGACAAGAGTTTGTAGGGTGCGTGGAGAAAGGTCAAGCGAGAGAGGGTGGCAGGGGCGTGGTAGTTGGACGAGCGCCGAACGTCTGAATTCGAGATTAGGCGAGCTGGAGGCGGTGAACAAGCGAGTCGGCGAGTGCGGTGAGGCGTTGGCGGGTAGTCGCGGGGAGGGCTTGAGAGGGCGGCGCGTGGGGGTCGCGGAGGACGATCCAGAGGCCCGGGCGGTAGAGCTCGTCTCCGGGGCAGATGGCGCCGGTGAGCTGGGCGATTTCGAGGCTCGTGCCGTCAAGAAGCTCGGTGAGGATGCCGCGGGCGTCGTCCACGAGGTCGCGGAAACCCTGGCTGACGAGAACTCCATCCACGTCGCGCGGTGTGGGGAATTCCACTTCTTCAAGGTCGTAATCCGGCAGGGGCTTTTCGAGCGAAATCTCGACGGCCGCGGAAGGCTGGCCCTCATCAGGGACGATGCGAATGGCCATAACGCCTATCTTTCTACAACATTTTGGAAGACTCGTGCGCGCTATTTCGGGTAAGGGCTGCCGGAGAGGATGGCGAAGGCGCGGTAGAGCTGTTCGGCAAGGACGACGCGGGCGAACTCGTGAGAGAAGGTCATGGAGCTGAGGGAGAGTTTTTGGTGCGCGCGCTGGCGGAGCGCATCGGGAAAACCTTCGGCGTCGCCGCAGAGGAAGATCAACTCACGGGCGCCGCGATCGCGTTGCGCACCGAGCCACGCGGCAAATTCTTCGGAGGTGAAGTGCTTTCCGGCGGCGTCGAGGAGAACGACGGTTGCGGCGCGATCCGCGTTGAGCTTCTTGAGCGCGGCGGCCGAGTCGCGGAGCTCGATGGCTTCGATGGTCGCGTGATGGCGGATACGTTGGAGATAGTCGTCGAAAAGAGCGCGGAGTTCAGGGCGGCGAATTTTGCCGAGAAGCAAGAGGCGGATTTTCATGGCTAAGTTCGGAACATCGGAGAGAGATCCCTCGCCGCTACGCTCCTCGGGATGACGACCCTCATCGGGTCGTCATTTGAGGCCGTATTTCTTGCGTTTTTCGAGGAGCGTTTTGCGGCTGATGCCGAGAATGTCTGCGGCGCGGGTGATGCGATAGCGCGTGGCTTCGAGCGTGGCCGCGATCGCCTGGCGCTCGATCTCCTCCAGGGATCGGAGCTCGGAAAGAGACACGGGAATGCCGGAATTGGCGGCGCGAATAGCCTCCGGGAAATTCTCCGGCTCAAGCGTATCCGTCGCGGCGAAAACAAGGGCGCCTTCTATGGCGTTGCGCAGTTCGCGGGCATTGCCCGGCCAGGAATAGGATTCCAGAGCGCGGCGCGCGGCATCGCTGAACGTAGCATCGGGGCGGCCGCGCATGGCGCGCAGAGCGGAAAGGAAATGCTCGGCGAGCGGAAGAATATCCGCCCGGCGCTGACGGAGCGGCGGCAGAACAATAGGCACCACATTCAGGCGGAAAAAGAGGTCTTCGCGGAAAAGGCCGGCGGCGACGGCGGCGGGGAGATCGGTGTTCGTCAGGGCGACGAGCCGCGCGTCGATCTGCAGCGTTTCCGTGCCGCCGAGCCGCTCGAAGCTTTTTTCCTGGAGGATGCGCAGCAGCTTGGCCTGGCCAGCGGGAGAAAGCGCGGCCACTTCATCGAGGACGATGGTGCCGCCGCCGGCGAGCTCGAACCGGCCGAGCTTGCGCTCCACCGCTCCGGTGAACGCGCCGCGCTCGTGGCCGAAGAGCTCGCTTTCGACGAGCTGCGGCGGCAGGCTGGCGCAATCTATCTTCAGGAAGGGCGCGTCGCAGCGCGGGCCAAGCTCATGGATGAGCCGCGCGAAATGATCCTTGCCCGTGCCGCTTTCGCCGGTGATGAGAAGCGTGGTGGGAGCGTCGGCAACCTTCTGCGCAAGCTCCAGGAGTTGCAGCGAAGCGGGGTCTTGCGCGATCCACGGGAGGCGCTCCGTGCTCATCCGGAACGCACTCCTCCGGCCGAGACGTCCGGCAAGGCATTGGCCGGCGCGGAACCCGGCTCATCGGGAAGCTCGAACTTCAGCGCCGAACGCCACAGGCGCTCGAGGTCGTAATAGCGGCGCGCCTGCTCGCTGAACACGTGCACGATGAAATCTCCGAAGTCAAGGAGGACCCATTCGGCAGCGCGGTAGCCTTCGCGGTGGCCGGGCGCGCGGCCGATGCGCGCAAGCTGTTCTTCCACTTCCTCGCAAACGGCGTGCACCTGCGGAGTGCTGAATCCGGTGCAGACGATGAAATAGTCGGTGAATGCGCCGCGCCCGCTCAAGTCCAGGAGGGTGATTCCGGCGGCTTTTTTGTTTTGCGCCGCTTCGATGGCGAGCCGGACTGCCTGGGGTAAAGAGTCCAATTTCACCGGTAAAGGCCCTGCTTGAGAATGTATTCCTCGACGCGCGTGGAGACAAGCCCGTGGATGGACTGGCCGCGGTGGGCCTGCCGGCGGATATCGGTCGCGGAGACATCACTCGAGACGTTGTCGAGTAGATAGACGTTCGTGCGACGCAGTTCGGCGATGAGCGGGCCATCGGGGTGGGAATCCAGATCCAACGCGCCGCGCGCCAACGGGCGGCCCAGCAAATCCGGAGGGATGACGAGGCGCAACGCTTCTTTGCGAATCCCGGGGCGATTGGCGACGATGAAGTCGCACAGGCCGAGCAGCGTTTCGTACTCCTTCCAGGTGGGAATGTCGAGAAATGCATCGGCACCGATGAGGAAGAAAAGCCGGTCGCCCGGATGCGCATAGACGTGCTTGAAATGGCGCACGGTATCTACGGAGTAGTAGAGTTGCTGGCCGGTGAAATCATCGCCGGCTTCGGCGATCGAGGGCACGAAATGCGGGTGCTCGGCGCAAGCCAGTGCGGCCATGGCAAAGCGGTGAGCGAAGGGAGCGAGGTGCTGCTTGAGCTTGTGGGGCGGCCGGCTGGCGGGGATGAAAAGAATTTCGTCGAAGTTGAAGCGGCGGTCGGCGGCGCGCGCAACCGCGAGATGGCCGTTGTGAATGGGATCGAAGGAGCCGCCGAAGAGAGCCACCTGGCGGGGATGATGCCGAACGGCAGTGCGCTGGGCCTGGACTGTCGTCAATGCGCCTCCCAAAGCTCCTGTTACGATGGAAATTTCGCCGCTTGAGGCTCCGTGACCCGCGCCGGACCGGGCTCTTTGCCGTCCGCCTCCGATGCCGGCGGCGCTTCACGCGGAATTTGATCGAGCAAATCGGCCATCGCGCGGACAAGCTCGCGCACGCCTTCCCCGGTGCTGGCGGAAAGGGAGTGGAACTCGAGTTCGCGCGAGCGGCAAAAATTGCGCAGCGCCTCCAGGCGAGAACGATCCGTGGTGGCGTCGAGCTTCGTCGCGACGACGATCATGGGCTTTGCGGCCAGCGATTCGCTGAAGGCGCGTAACTCACCGCAGATAATTTCGTAATCGCGGATCGGATCGCGGTCGCTCGCGTCGCTTGTGTCGATCAAATGGACGAGCAGTCGGGTGCGCTCGATGTGACGCAGAAAACGGATGCCGAGACCCGCGCCTTCGTGCGCGCCTTCGATGAGGCCGGGGAGATCCGCCACCACGAACGTGCGGCCGAGTTCTCTGCCCGCGTTCCCGGATCCTCCGTCGGCGTTGACGACGCCGAGGTGCGGTTCGAGCGTCGTGAAGGGATAATTGGCGATCTTCGGGCGCGCGGCGGAAATCACAGAGATGAGCGTGGATTTTCCGGCGTTGGGGAAACCAACGAGTCCGGCGTCCGCAAGAAGCTTCAATTCCAGGCGCAAATGCCGATCTTCGCCCGGCTGCCCGTCTTCGTGCTCTCTCGGCGCCTGATGCCACGGCTTGGCGAAATGCTGGTTACCGCGGCCGCCCCGCCCGCCCCGCGCGACGAGGACGCGCTGGCCCGGCGTGGCGAGGTCGGCGAGGGTTTCGCCGGTGTCGTCGTCGAAGACGAGCGTGCCCACGGGTACGTGCAGAATCATGTCCGCGCCGGAATGGCCTGTGCAATTCGAGCCTTCGCCGTGGCGTCCGCGTTCGGCGCGAAATTCGCGGTTGAAGCGGTAGCGCAGGAGCGTATTGTCATGCGGATTGGCTTCGAGATACACGCTCGCGCCGTTGCCGCCGTCGCCGCCCGAAGGGCCGCCGCGGGGCACCCATTTCTCCCGCCGGAAGGCCATGCAGCCGTTGCCGCCGTCGCCCGCCTTCACCAGAATTTTGGCTTCGTCAACGAACACAAAGAACCTTCTCCGTCGAAAGGATACGACACCAGTAAGAGCAACGCCACTGCGGGTAAGAATGCGGACAGAAAGAAAAGAAGGCAGGCTCAAGCCCGCCTCTACGCATGGCTTCGATCAGTTGGTTGTGACGGACGATGTGGTTTGTTCGGCTGGCAGCACGCTGATGAAGCGCCCGTCGCGGCCCTTATCCTCGAATTTGACGTGGCCGGTGACGAGCGCGAAGAGCGTGTCGTCCTTGCCCCGAGCGACGTTCAAACCGGGCTTGTGCTTCGTGCCGCGCTGGCGGATGAGTATAGTGCCCGCATTGACGAACTGGCCGCCGAAGCGCTTGACGCCCAGCCTTTGTCCGTGCGAATCGCGGCCGTTCGTGGATGAACCGCCGCCTTTTTTGTGTGCCATGAGCAAACCCCTTACAGCTTGATCTCGTTCACCTGCACGGCGGTCAAGTGTTGGCGATGGCCGCGGGAAATCTTGTACTGATTCGTCCTCTTGTACTTCATCACCGTGAGCTTTGGACCCTTCACCTGGCCCACGATTTTGCCCGTGACGGTGGCCTTTTCGGCAGCCGGCCCCGCGACGATCTTCTTGTCGTCGGTATGCACTGCGATAATCTTCTCAAAGGTTACTTTGCTGCCCACCTTGCCGGCGAGCTTTTCCACGCGCACGGTGTCCCCCGGCGCAACCCGGTACTGCTTTCCGCCACTCTGAATCACCGCGTACATCGATCCTCCGAACTCAAAAGGCAAACAATCATTCATTATACGGGCCGCATCCAGATAGATCAATGGAACAGATGCGCTCCCCAGCGCACTTCTTCATGCCGCCCCCAGCCCGAATTGTTTGCGAAGACTCTTGTCGAAGAGCTTGGAAGGAATCAATTTCCGGAAGCGGCTGAGAAGTTTGGCCTCCCGCCCCACTGGATAGCGCGGACGCGGAGAGCGAGCCGTGAGCGCCTTCAGGACAGCCGAGGCTGCAGTGAAAGAGTGCTCGCCGCTCGCGGTGTTTTCACGGACGGCATCAAGAACGCGCTTGCGCTCGCTCTCATAAGCCTCCAGGAGCCGCCCCGCCACCTGGCTGTTCTGGCTGATTTTCGTTCGCGTGAATCCAGGCTCGATCACCGATACGCGGATCCCGAACTGTCTCACCTCGTGGTCCAGGGATTCGGAATAACCCTCGAGAGCGTGTTTGCTCGCGCCATAAATTCCCTGGTACGGCGCGGGCAGGAACCCCACGACCGAGCTTACGTTGGCAATGCGTCCATAGCCCTGCCCGCGCATGATGGGCAGCACGGCTTGGCTCATGCGCAGAACGCCAAAGAAATTTGTCTCGAAAAGCTGCTTGGCTTCTTCCATGCTGGTCTCTTCCAAGGATCCGATCAGCGTGTAACCGGCATTGTTGACCAGCGCATCGATTCGCCCGGCTAGGGACAGAATCGCGTGGACCGCCTCTTTGACGGACTCGTTGTCCCGCACATCCAGTTGCAGGAATTCGACGTTTGCGATGGGCTTGACACTGGCGATATTCCGGGCGGCGCCAAAAACGCGATAATCGCTTCCCGCCAGAAGAGCCGCAGTGGCCCGCCCGATCCCGGAAGATGCTCCCGTCACCAAAGCTACTTTCTCCATCTCACCCTCCTCTGAGTCATACGTCCTCTGAGTCGTTTCTGTTTGTCTCCCTCAATTGGATGATTCCGGCACCCCGCAAGATATACGCGCCCGCACACTTTGGTGCAGCGGGCGCTTCCTAACTTCTCTCTATTCAAGTGCTTCCGCACTCTTTCCACCGCCACGGGGGTATATACCCCTTCGAGGAACAACTTGACTGCGGCGTTTACCCCGACAAAATCGGGGCGGTCACACATGAAGATGAAACAAGAAACCATCAAACCAGGTCGCCTCAATGACTCTCGCTGTCGGCATTTCACCGCGTCTCCACAGGGCAGCACAGCCCGCACAGCGAGGAGGCCGCATTTCAGGCATCCAACGCTGCCGCAAGCGAACTTCTCCAGCGCACTAAAAATCGAACCGGTAGCCGAGAATCAGCTTGCCGATGAGATGGTCGGTCGAGCGCGTCACCCCCACGCCAAGACCGAAATTGATTTCCCACTTCGGCGAGACGTTGAGGTCGACGGTCGGAAAAATCTGGTGCTGCTGCTGGCTGACCGGGTCGAAGCCGGTGACCGGCCCCAGCGCGCCATAGTATTCGAGACCGCCGGAGACTTTCTTCGTGAAGTCATAACTGAATTTGAAATTCGGAGAAAACTCGAAGCCGCGGCTGTCATTGGGGCCGTGGAGAGCCCGGTCCACAGTCGGATTGAAGGAGAAGTACCAGCGCCCGAGCTGCTTGTCCACGATGGGCCGAATTTCCCAAGTCCAGGTATCTTCCGAAAAAACGCGGCGCTGGTAGCCGATTTCGTTGGAAAGGCTCACGCCGACCGGCCAGCGCCATTTTGCAGGGACACGCACGCGCGGGCGGATATGATCCCCCACCCAATCCCATCCTTCGCCGTTGCGCACGGAAGTGAAAATATAAAAGCCCACCTCGAACCAGTCGTTGAAACCGTGAGTGATCTCAATCGTTTCGTGGAACGCATGATTCGTGGGCGACACGCCGTTCTGCGCAGTTTTCGACCCGCTGAATGTGAAGTTGCTGTGCAGCTCGACCATCGTGTGGCCGGGCGCGACCGTTTCGTAGGAATACACCTGGATTTCATAGTTGTCCTGTGCGGCGGCGCGAACGGAGAAAATGGTGCCGCTTGCGGCCAGCAACCAGAAGAAGCCGAGGCATCGAAGTATCACGGCGAGTATCACGGCGAATGACCGGAGACGGCGGTCAAGGATAACGCAGCAGAGTTGGCGGACAAAGCGGAGCTGCGGGCTTCAGGCGTGGGGATGCGATTTATCGTACACGTCCATCAACTGGCGGATAGAAGCGTGCGTGTATTTCTGCGTCGTGGACAGCGATTGGTGTCCGAGCAGCTCCTGAATGGCGCGCAAATCGGCTCCATCGGCGAGGAGATGCGTGGCGAAGGCGTGGCGCAGGGAGTGCGGATGGAGATCCCAATTGATGTTCACCAGGCGAACGTACTTCTTGACGATGCGGCGAACGGAACGCTGGCTCAGGCGGCGCCCGGCGTAATTGAGGAAGACGGCCTCCGCGTCCAGCAGCACAGCGCGACGCGCCCGCTGCGACTGCCGCAGGAGCTCCGTGCGCACCGCCCAGTAGGCATTGAGAGCTATCTGCGCCTTGGTGCCGTAGGGCACAATGCGCTCCTTGTCGCCTTTGCCGCGCACGCGCAGGACTCGCTCGTTCTGATCCATGTCGGCCAGGTTGAGGCCAGTCAACTCGCTGACGCGAAGCCCCGCGGCGTAGAGCATCTCGAGTAGCGCGCGGTCGCGGCGGAGGAGAAGGCTCGAATCCTCTCTCCGGGCCGCGCGCGGTGATGATGCCGACGGGCTCCGCATCTTGAGTTTCGCCAGCGATTTCACGGCATCTGGCCTGTCCATGGCAGAGAGCTGATTCAGGAAGTCGTTCATCTCTTCGGCGGAGAGAACGGACGGAATGCGCTTCGGCAGCTTCGGGGTGGCTACGAGCCGCGCGGGGTTTTCCTTGAGCAGTCCATCGCGAACACAATATTTGAAGAACGAACGAAGCGCGGCGAGCTTGCGCGCGATGCTGCTTTTCTGGAGGCCCTGGTCGTGGAGATGCGCTACGTACTCGCGAATCAAATGGTGCGTCACTTCGGGCAATGCGGGCGGCTCTGCGCCCGGAGGCGAGAGATACCTCAGAAACTGCTCGAGGTCCTTGCCGTAATTGAGGATCGTGTGCGGCGAAGAATTCCGCACCGAGCGGAGATACTCGAGATATCTTTCCGACGCCCTTTTGATCCCCGGCTCCATGGGTCCTGCCGCCTGACATTATAGGCGCACGCGCGGTGCCGCGGGGTGAGAAGAACGCGCGTGTCACCCGCGGTCACCACCCCGGAAACCGCGCGAGAAAAGAGTACACGGACCCCGGGAGAGCCGCCTTGCTGGGTCAGAATTTCACGGGGACGGCTTCCGCGGCTTCCACGGGCTGCGCTTCGTGGACTTCCATTTCCCAGTCGCAGCCTTCTTTCAGGCAAGCGCGAACCGTGCCGGTCTTGGTCTTCTTTTCGACGATGAAAGCTGCGCCGCACTTCGGACAGGGTTCGGAGATGGGTTGGTGCGGCGTCGTGAAATCACATTCGGGATAGCGCGAGCAGCCATAGAAGATCCGCGTGCGGCCGCGGCCCTTGGCGCTGCCGCGGCGGACGAATTCGCCCGTGCCGCACTTGGGACATTTGATGCCCAGCGTGATCGGGCGCGTGTACTTGCATTTCGGATAGCCGGAGCAACCGACGAATTCGCCGTAGCGGCCGTGCTTTTTGACCAGCCCAGAGCCGCATTCGGGGCATTTCTCATCCAGGGGCTCATCGGGCTTGCGGGCCTTGCGCGTGCCGGTTACGAGCCGCCGCGTGGTCTTGCATTCGGGATAGCCCGTGCAGGCGAGGAAGGGTCCCCATTTGCCCCGCTTGATCGCCATTTCTTTGCCGCAGTTCTCGCAGTACTCGACGGTGCTTTCGCTTTCGACTTCTTCGCCGCCCACTTCCGGCGAAAGGTCTTTCGTGAAGTCGCACTCGGGATAGCGTGAGCAGCCGAGGAAGAAGCCGTGGCGGCTGATGCGTTCGAGCAGCTCGCCTTCCCCGCACTTCTCGCATTTCTGGCCGGTCGGGATGCCGGCCTTGTAGGACTCCATTTCCCCTTCGGCCTTGTCGAGGTCGAGCTCGAATTTTTCCCAGAACTCGCTGACGGAGCGGCGCCAGGGGAGTTTGCCCTCTTCGATTTCGTCGAGCTCTTCTTCCAGACGCGCGGTGAACGTGACGTCGAAAATATCCTCGAAGCTTTTCACCAGCAGATCGCTGACTTTTTCGCCCAGCATCGTGGGCGTGAAGCGGCCCTGATCTTTGTTCACGTATTCGCGCTCGACGATGGTGGAAATGATCGTCGCGTAAGTAGAGGGCCGGCCGATGCCTTTTTCTTCGAGTTCCTTCACCAGTGTGGCTTCCGTATAGCGCGGCGGCGGCTCGGTGAAATGTTGCTCGGGACGAAGCTGCTCGAGCCGCAACGCCTGGCCCTCCGCCACCGGAGGCAAGGTA
>WNGG01017876.1_pt1 | contig 10832 bp, 11 predicted proteins | sample 5400661 | NCBI WGS metagenome assembly WNGG01 (sample SAMN13153372, study PRJNA577476) | soil metagenome | isolation source: 100 cm soil or saprolite under Garry oak tree replicate 1 | place: USA:California | collected 2016-06-15 | reverse complement strand
GTGTTCGCCGGTGGTCGCCTCGAACAGCACGGCACCGAGCGCGAAGAGGTCGGTGGCCGGGGTGGCGGCCTCGTCCCGGCACTGCTCCGGAGCCATGAACGGAGCCGACCCGCGGGGTGCCCCCGGCCGCCGTAGCGTACCGGCGGGGCGGGCGATGCCGAAGTCGATGAGTACCGGCCGGCCGTCGCGCAGGCACACGTTGGACGGCTTCACGTCGAGGTGCACCACGCCGCGCCCGTGCAGGTACCGCAGCGCGCCCGCGAGCTGCATACCGAGCAGCAGGATCTCCACCTGGTCCAGCGGCCCTTCCCGGTCGACGCAGGTGTCCAACGTCGGTCCCTCGACGTACTCGAACAACAGATGTGGCGGATCCGCGTCGACCGCCCCGGCGTACAGCCGCTGTACCCCGGGGTGGGCCAGCCCGGCGGCCACCTCCATCTCGTGCACCAGATCGGCGCGGGTATCCGGATCGTCGACGAGCTCAGGTCGCGCAACCTTCATCACCACCGGCATCCACCAGGTCGTGGACCAGGCGAGCCAGGTCTCACAGCGGCGCCCGCCGCCCAGCCGGGCCCAGGAGCGCAGCCCCGTCGCCATGGTGTCGCCCGGGGCGTACCCCCATCCGGTACGCGTGGTTTCGACAACGCTCATCTGTTCGTGGGCGGGGCGGCGTGGGCCGCCCCGCCCGACCTCCGTTCGGCGCTCAGGTATCGGTATCGGTGGTGGTGTCGTCAGCGGTCGTGTTCGGCTGGCTCGTGAACACGTCGTGCATGCCGCGCACGCGACCCCACGGACGCCAGAACTGGTTGTTCCGGAAACCCCAGCACATGTCGCTCCCTCCTTTCCTCACCTCGATACGGGCTGACGCGCGGAGGGCAGCTCCACCCGCTGGAGTCGACACCAGTCGGCGAAGGTCCCACCCCGTGCGGTCAGTTCGGCCGGCGCACCCGCTTCGGTGATCCGGCCGCCGGTCATCACCAGGACGCGGTCGGCGAGCGCGGCCACCCGCAGGCGGTGCGAGACGACCAGGGTCATCCGGCCGGCCGCCGCCTGTTCGATCGCGTCCATGACGGCCTGCTCCGACTCGGCGTCCAGCCCGCTGGTCGGCTCGTCGAGCAGGAGTACCGGCGATCCGCGCAGCAGCGCCCGGGCCAGCGCCACCCGGCGCCGCTGCCCGCCGGACAGCAGCACGCCACCCTCGCCCACGACGGTGTCGTAGCCGGCCGGCATGGCGGACACGAACGGATGGACCAGCGCGGTCCGCGCCGCGTCGAGGATGTCCTCGCGGTTCGCCTCCGGCCGGCCGAACGCGATGTTGTCGGCGACGGTACCGTCGAGGATCCACGGGTCCTGCGGTACCAGCGCGATCCGCTCGCGCAGCGAGGCCGTAGTCAGGCCGCGGATGCCGGAACCGTCGAGCGCGATCGTGCCGGCGTCCGGGTCGTACAGGCGCAGCAGCAGCGACAGCAGCGTCGACTTGCCCACCCCGGTCGCGCCGACGAGGCACACCATCTCGCCCCGGCACACCTGCAGGCTGACCTCGTGCAGCACCGGGTGCCGCGGGTCGTACCCGAACGTGAGCGCCTGGACGGTCAGCGTCCGCGGCTCGTCGGGTGCCGGTACCGCGTCGGGAGCGTCGGCCACGTACTCGTCCGACGTGAGCACCTCGCTGAGCCGCTCGCGGCTGGCCGCCCCGCGGGCGAGTACCGACGCCAGCCGGGTCAGCGAGCGCACCGGCCCGTACAGGCTCGCCAGGTACGACAGCACCACGAGCAGCACGCCGACGGTCATCCGGCCACTCGTGACCCGCAGGACACCAAGCCACAGGACCAGACCGCCGCCGGCGGCGAGCAGCATGTCGGCCGCCGGGCCGTAGCGCGCTTCGAGGTCCAGGGCGCGCAGGGAGGTCCGTACCACCCCGGTGTTGTCCCGGCGGAACCGGCGGTTCTCCGCGTCCTGCTGGGCGAAGGCCTGTACCGCCCGCACATGGCGCAGCGACTCCGCCACGCGGGCCGCGAGGTCGCCCTGGCGCGCCCGCGCCTCGCGTTGCGCCCGCTTGATCTGCCGGCGCCGCAACGCCGCCAGTACCGCCAGCGGGGGTACCGCCACGAGCGCGACCCCGGTCATTCCAGGATCGATCGCGAGCAGTACCACCAGCAGGCCGGCCAGCGTGAGGACATCCGGTACCGCGCTGACCAACCACACCACGAGCGCGTCCTGGACCCGCGACACGTCACCGGTCAACCGGGTCACCAGGTCGCCGCTGCGGTTGCGATCGTGGAACCGCGGCGACAGGGCCAGCAGCCGTTCGTACACCCGCGCGCGCAGGTCGGCACCGATCCGTTCGGCCGCGGCACCGCTGAGGAAGCTGGTCAGGTACCCGGTGATGCCGGACAGCCCGACGAGCGCGACCGCGCCGAGGGCGGCGACCACGGCGATCCCGGCCGGTGGGAGGCCGTGCAGGGACCGCGCCCACCCGGTCAGCGGCCGGCCGCCGATGGCGTTGTCGACGGCCAGCTGCATGGGCCACGGCCGGGCCAGTCCGAGCATCGTGTCGACGAGCGCCAGCGCGGCCGACACCGACAGCGCGAGCCAGTAGGGACGCAGGAATCCGCGCATCAGTCCACCTTCGCCAGGCCCCGCCGGACCGAGAAGCCCAGGCCGATCAGTGCCAGGACGATCGCCGCGCCGGCCAGCGGCGCTACCAGGCCCGGCCAGGTGGCCGTGGACCCCGAGGCGTCCGCCGGGGTACCGACGAACAGCGTCGGCCGGCGCAGGTCCGGCCCCTCGGCCACTGGGGCGGGCACCGCGGACGCCGTGCTGGTGAGGACGGCCGCCGGTCGGCGGACGCGGTTACCGGCGACGGGTACGACCCGGACGGGCGTCGCCGCCGGCCGGGGTTGTCCTGTGGGCCGCTGGTTCGGCTGCCGGGTCGGGTGGCTCAACGCCTCCCGCAGTCGGGCCGCGAAGCGGTGTGCCTGCCCGCGGCCGAGGCCGTGCCTGTCGTGCCCCGTGGCCGGGCCGCACTCGTGGCCCTTGCCGGCCCGGTCGCGGCCGTCGTCGGCGACCGCGGCGGCAGCCGGTACCGCCACCGACGTGACGAGGGCGCTCGCGACCACCAGCCCCCGCACGATCCTCCGCGCGCCCATGAGACACCCCCGCACTCGACCCGCCTCAGTCCTAGGTATCTCCCGCGGGCCTGAGACCGTCATGAAGCGCGGATTAGGGTTTCTTCAGGTTACGAAGGTCAACGTTGATCGATGGGATTCCGTGCGGCGAAAGCGCACCGTGCGCGGGCTTCCGGTTGCGGGCAAGCTGAGATCGACCAATCTGACTGCCTGGGGAAGCCGAAGGGATGGTGTCGGATGTCGTTGAGTCGTCGTCGCTATCCTCGCCGCCGCCCCGGCGGGCGGGCGTGGCCACGACCCGGCCGAGCCGGCTGACCAACGTCACCATCGCCGGCCCCGGCAAGATCGACGGTACCGGCCTGGTCCGGGGCGGCAGCCAGGAGTCAGCTCTCCACAGATCGGGTTAGTGGATAAGGCATTTGATCAAGATCATATGCGTCGCACTGCATGATCATCCATTCAAGCCTGCCTGGCCCTAATTCCTATCTATTAGGGATATCCAAGATCACCCCTACAACCCTTACATACCAACTGATTCAGCTCCCCCATGTGCAGCGCTACAACCCTTGCGTGCCAACGGTTTCAGCTTGCTAGAGTCGGTCCGTCATCCGGCGCCAGCTGGATCGCTTACACACCAACGGTTCTAGCCTTCGGTGTCGAGCCCTGCAATCCTTGTGTAGTAACGGATTCAGCCCACTAGAGTTGGTCTGCCGTCCGGCGTCTGTCTGAGCCCGGAATCCCTTACACAACAACGGTTTCAGCCCTTGATGCACCGAGCTAAAGCCCTTACGTACCAACCAATTCAGCCCGCTAATGCCAGGTTCGTTACTGGCCTCGGTTTGAGCCCTGAATCCTCTATATAGCAACGGTTTCAGCCTCAACGTGGAGCCCTTGGAACCCTTACATAGCAACGGTTTCAGCCCTCTAGTACCGGCCCCGTCGGCTAGCGATTGTTTGAGCCTAGAATTCCATATATATATATATATATATAGCACCAGTTTGAGCTCTCAAATGTGATTCGGTGAGCCAATCTCACGTCTCCGTCTGATGGCCACATGGAGGCTGATATCTCTTGCGTACCAATGGTTTCAGCCCTCAATGTGCAGCGCTACAACCCTTGTGTACCGATGGTTTCAGCCCTCCACCATTTCGCATGGAGCGGACCATCTAGACTCGAGCAAGTGCTCTGGAGATCGGCCACAGAGCGTGATTTCGGTCCTGAGCGGGTACGTCACCGTGTGCGATGACCAGGCGAGACGCTGATTTCGGGCTGGTAACCCTGGGTGATGTCGGCCGTCCTGGTGTCGGCTGTTCGGGTACCTCGTGGAGCTGGTGCCGGCCGAGCTGGTGTTCGCTGTCCTGGTGTTCGCTGTGCCGGCCGTGAACGGACCTGGTAGACCGCCGCGTGCAGACCTCGTGTAGCTGCTACCGGCCGAGCTGGTGTTGGCCGTGAGCGGACCTGGTGGACTGGTCGAACTGGTACCGGCCGTCCTGGTGTTCACTGTGCCGGCTGTTCCCGGACCTCGTGGACCGCCAATCGGGTGTCCCGTGGAGCTGGTACCGGCCGAGCTGAGGTCTGCCGTCCTGGTGTTCGCTGTGCTGCTGTCCGGCTACCTGTTGAGCCGCTGTTGGCCGAGCTGGTGTTGGTCGAGCTGGTGTTCGCCGGTACGCCGGGCTGGTGTTGGCCGATAGGATCTACCAATGACTGGGACACAGGGTGGGGCATTCTTTGTCCACTGCTTCCACTATTTACTTACGGCATACGAGGCAAGGAATCGGGCGGCAGCATTAATTGCAGCTGAACCATTCGCGCTGCCACCAGACGCGCTTGTTGCTATCATATTTTCCGCCCTTGGAGCGGAGGCCTTTATCAACGAGGTTGGCGAAATGGCGGGGCGGGATGTCCATTCCGGCGTTTCTGGAGTCGAACTGTTCGATCAGTTGGACGACTTGGCTGCCACGTTGGCGGAAATTGAGGGAAGCAAGGGGCCGGTGGAGCTTAAGTACCAGATAACGAGCAAAATACTATCAGGGCGTACGTTTAACAAGGGAGTTCAGCCATTCCAGGACTTCGCAGATCTCATGCGACTGAGGAATGACCTTGTTCATTTGCGCCACCGAGATAAGACTGATGCCGGCGGCTACGTTTCTCCCAGTTCCATAGTGGTACAAAAGCTTCAGCAAAAGGGACTGACCTACACGCGCGGTCGCAATGCGGATGAACCTTCTGGTGGAATGTCGTGGCTAAACGAAATTGAAACGGTGGGCTCGGCGACATGGGCTTATCAGGCGGCCCGGAATATTGTGTTTACGATTGGGGAAATGTTGCCCGATGATTACCGGGCACCAGGCATCCGAGCGATGAAGGGGCAGATCTCCAATTTGCCAATAGACAAGTGATGCTGTTTCTGAGAGCACCACCAGGGCGCCTGTCGGCGTTGGGGGCGATGTCAACCGATCCTTGACAGAAGACCTCCTGTCGCCGACCCGCCCAACGGGGAGAGCGGGCCGCCACCCGGGGCTCTCTTGGCTGTCCTGGCCGAGCTGATGTCGGCCCTCGCCCCGGCCACCCGGACCGCGCCGTTGCCCTGGTGCGCATTACCGGGATTCGATGCGCGAGGCGTTGAGAGCAGCAGTTAATCCTTCGGATGACCTCAATTACGGGTGCAGTACGAAACGTCAAGCGGGGTTGAAATAAAGGAGTCGCACCCACAAGAAAACGGCGCCACCCCCAGGAGAGAGGGAAGCGCCGTTCTATTGTCTCTACTTCGCTCGTGTGTTTCTTAGCCCACTTTTACCTTCACGCCGCTGGAGAAGGGTGAGTCGTGCAACTCCAGGGTGGTGATCTTAGTTGTCTTCGGCACGTCGAAGACAAGGATCCCCTTCACCTGGTTCCCCGGATTGATCTGTTGCAGGAAGGTCTGGTTGTTCTGGTTCGCGTAAACCTCGGCTGTCGTGTCGTCGGAGAACTGGGTGTGTGAGGCGTCGTACGCCTTCTGTGACGAGCCATCGAACGTCTGCGCCTGGTTCCCGATGTTCTTCACCGTCACGCCCACCTGGCAGAACTGACCTTGGGCCGTCTTGCCAAGGTCTGCCGGGCCTACCGTGGTAGCGCCGCAGTTGACGTCGGTTACGGTGAACTCGAACTTGCCATCCCTCACCGGCTGGTTGAGCCCGGCCACGTTGGTGCCACTGCTGGCGGGTTTGCCGGTGGAGTTACCACCATTGGATTTGCTGCCGCTTCCGCCGCTGCTACAAGCGATGATCGTGATCGCCAGCGCTGCTACGAAAGCGAGAGTTGCGATCTTGCGCATGGGCGCTCTCCCACTTCACTTGGGGAAGCCTGCGACAGCCGACCGGTTGTGCGGGCGGCTGAACGGCAGGCATTTCGGCATTTCACGCTGACGATACCGGGCCGCGCTGAGGCTCGCCCGCGCTCACCACGCACCCGATCCGGTGAGATTCTCGCGGAGGGGAGCCGGCCGCCGGTACTTTGTTGGCTGTGCTGGCCGAGCTGGTATCGGCCGTCCTGACGTTCGCAGGTACGCAGAACCTCGTGGACGGCTGGCTACGAGCGGACCTGATGTACCTGGTGTTGGCCGAGCTGATGCCGGCCGGTATATGGACCTGGTGGACCTCGTGGACCTGGTGTCGGTCGAGCTGGTGTTCCCCGGCCACCCGGACCGCCGTCCTGGTGTTCGCTGTGTTGGCTGTTTTCCGGCGACCCGGACCGCCGATCGGGTACCTCGTGGAGCTGGCGCCGGCCGTGAGCGGATCTGATGGACACCGATCGGGTAGCGCGTCGAGCTGGTGCCCGGCCGTCCCTTGGTACCAGGTTCCTTTACAACCACAGCTGTCTCAGCTCACCGTGCCGGCTGTGCGCCGCTGTCGGTGGTACCGATGCTTGCATGCTGTGTTGGCGTAGACGGATCGCGGCGCGGGGTGGTGGCCGCACCCACAACGGCAAGGCGTGACGGTACCGGTCGGAGGTTTACCAGTATCGCGCCACATGGCGATGACGTTTTCCGGGGATACGCCGCTCAGCCGGTAATTGACGTCCTCCGGGTTGACATTCACCGTTGGCGCTACCAGTTTGGCGGCGGTGCGTATGATTGCGCGCCGGTTTATCTCGTCAATCCGGTTGGCGGAAGTGGAATGCACAGCAGCGATTCTGGCAGGGTCACGGCAGAGCGCCGGTGTACCGCGATTTGCGGCGCCCAGGCCGACGAAACGGACCTGCGAAGACACGCCTTTTGTCCAGGTCTTGCCTGGCCGTCGATCACCTTGTGTAAAGGTTCGTGCACGTTACGACTTTGCCGTGACCCTGCGATTCTGGCAGTCGGACTTGATTCAACGTTGGGTTATCTGCACTTGGATGAATCGGCCCGTAACTCCCTGGCGCTTGACCTTATCGAGGTTGTTCGGCCGGCTGTTGAACGGTTCGTATTGTCGCTGGTGGCTCCATCCATGGATGGTCCGCTCCATGCGAAATGGTGGGTGCCTCGGTGGTTTGCTGAGTTGTCGGATGGGCAGTGCCGATTGGTGGCGCCGCTGACTTACATCATCGCAGAGGAAATGCCAACGTGGGCGCGCATCGTAGCCCCGTATGTTGACCAGATAGCTCGCATGGTGGCGGCCGTAGGTAAGGGTGATGTCAAGCCATCCACCCGCATTGTAGGGTCGGCCATCACGAAGGAACGCAGGCGCGGCAGGGAACCACGTCCGCCCCGTATCTCAGGGATGGCGACCGTGGAGCACATCATCCCTGACGAATTGTGGTCGCAGATATCAACGATGCTGCCACCGAAGCCCGTACAGCCCAACGGCGGGGCAAGATGGGCCGATGACCGCGCGGTTATCGCGGGTATCGTGTGTAAGGAAATCCTCGGCTCATCGTGGGCGCAGATACCGGCGACGCTTGGCACGAATCGTTGGACGTGTAGCGCGCGTCTGGATCTGTTGAAAACGGGTGGTGTGTGGGAGTCCATCCGTGGGCTTATCGCAGCGTCCGATCATCTCGACGCGCTGAGCGGATGACTTCACTTGATACCTCCGCGTACTGCCGTCACGGCGATACCCGTACGGCGAACACCAGCTCGGCCGGCACCAGCTCCACGAGGTACCCGATCGGCGGTCCACCAGGTCCGCGTACCGGCCAACACCAGGACGGCCGACACCGTGAATGAAAACCGTTGTGGTGTAAGGGAAATCCGGTACCAGGACAAACGGGAGTACCGACTCGACCGACACCAGCTCGGCCAGCGAGCCCGTCAAGATCGGGCGTTACCTTTGACGGGCTCTCGCATTGTGATGAACCTATAGATTGAATTCTCCATCTTGAACGCCGCCGATGAACGCCGCCCATTCCTTTGCAGTGAATCGCAGGATCGGCCCTGTTGGGTCCTTGCTGTCGCGCACCGCTCGACCGCCGTTTGGTAATTCGGCGACTTCCACGCAAGCGCCCCCACCGTTTGACCGGCTGGACTTGCGCCAGACTAGTTCGGTCATGACCTTACCTTTCTCGCCATTGATGTGATTAACTTTCTTGACTCAGACTCGCTAAGGGAAACTTTCCACATACTCACCCATACGGCGTCATGCGCTGCTACCTCTGGTGCCTTGTCGAGGTATAGAGCGCCAGTCAGTCCGTCACTGTAGACCACCGACGGTTCACCCGCTCGCCCGTTCGCCGAGAAGTCCAAGATAATGAAGCTACCTCCTGTCACCGCGCCGCGATGGATGCCGGCGCTTGTCGGCAGTACCTTTACTGAGACGTTGAGCAGACTGCCGACATCGTTAATCTTGCTTAGTTGCTCCACCATCTGGCGGGGCGTACCGAAAGGACGATGCAACACACTTTCGTGCAACACGACATCCAATCGTGGCGGGGCGGGTAGCTTGCGAGTCAATACCGCCTGTCGGCCGAGACGTACAGCCACTCCGCGATTGATCTGCGCATCAGACATCTCAGGTCTGTGTACCCGGAATACCTCAGCTGCGTACGCTGGCGTTTGCAACAGTCCCGGGATCAACTCCGGTTCGTAGTGCCGTAGCCGACTCGCTGCGCTTTCCAGCCCTACGTAGAGTTCAAACCATTCAGGAATCGCGTCATCGTAGGAGTACCACCATCCTTTAGCCTTCGTTTCTTTCGCGAGTGAGGTCATCGCGTCGGTAACGTCTTGCGTTGCGCCGTATACCTTGCACATTGCTTCGACGTCGAGAGCACGCATGGATGTCTGACCAGATTCAATGCGCCAGATCTTGACCGGCGACCATTCCAGATCTTCGGCGGCCGTCTTGATGGTCTTGTCCGCACCCTCGCGAAGTTGTCTCAGGTAGCGCCCGAGCTGTCGCCTCGGGACGGTTGAGCCGGCCGCCGGTTCCTCTGTCGTCGCCATGTTCTCCACCCTTCGCGTCGGGGCAGGTCTTTCACTGCCCATGAAATACCTATTTCAAAATGTAGTCAACCCTGCGGTTCCGCGACGCAAGACTCTGGGCGAAGTATTGCACTCGCCGGATGGGGGCCACAACGATTGCTCTACGTGGCGCGAGCGGATGGCTCGCTGACACAGCCCATTCGCTCGTGTCCTACCCAATCGAGGGGAGGTCGCCGTGGTCGTCGTACTCATCGGTACAGCCGTGGCACTGCTCTTGCTCGGCGTGGTGCTCGGCTGGCTACTGCGCGGTCAGGTGAGCCGCTGGTGCCCGGTCCACGGTGAACCACTGGTCTGCACGGTCTGCCGGCCCTATCCGGCCGTTGCGCGTGCTGCGGTCCGATGGCGGGCACAACCGGCGCCCACGGATGGTCCGCTCCATGCGAAATGGTCCGTCGTCCGGGCGAGGCGGACGATATGAGCGCCGATCACCCGTCGTGGTGCGACCTGGATGCGTGTAACGCTAAGGGGATGACCGGTTCGCATCGTAGCCAACCGTCCACTGTGGACCCTTTCACGGTGAACTTGATCAGTGACGCGAGTGCTCCGGATGATGTGCGGGTGGAGTTGCGCATGGCGCTCCCGCATCGCACCGCGTACACGATCGGCCGATTGCTTGTGCAGCTTGGCAAGCAGGCCAACCGAGCCAATGGGCCACAACGTGATTGAGCCACAGTGCCGCTGGTGCGCAGAGTGGATCCGTTGGGACAGCTACACTCGCGCATGGTACAGCGGCAACGGTGACCGGCAATGCTATGGTGCGCAACACTTCCCGGTGGGTGGTCTCGATTGGACTTATCAAATGCTCCCCTCCGCGAGATCAGGTTGGTTGGAGCTACCGGCCCCTCCGGTCCGTTGACTGCTTCGTACGGATGTTCGGTACTGTCGGCGTGGCAGACGTGCTGCTCTTCGATCTACCCGACGCTTGCCTCCTCTGTGGAGAGCCATACCGGCCCGGTCATTGCTCGATTAGCTGGCGGCCTTGTCACTGCCCTGGTGCGCGCGCTGGTGGGCACCACACGGTCTGGTGCGCCAACGGACACGAAACAGTCCTAGCTAACCCGCTCTCCACAGATCCGACCTCGATGAGGGTGACCATGGCGTCGGTTTCGTTTGGCAAGCTGCTGGCCCGGGACCGCCCGCGGCGGTCATCTGGGCAGCAGCGCCGCTCCCACGCCGAACAGTGCGCTGTCCCGTGCCTGCGCCACCAGCGCCGCACCCGCGCCGCGACCGTTCTCACCCGTGTGCGACATGCGGGCCGCGATCATGC
>WNGG01009152.1_pt1 | contig 10832 bp, 13 predicted proteins | sample 5400661 | NCBI WGS metagenome assembly WNGG01 (sample SAMN13153372, study PRJNA577476) | soil metagenome | isolation source: 100 cm soil or saprolite under Garry oak tree replicate 1 | place: USA:California | collected 2016-06-15 | reverse complement strand
CGTCTCGACCAGGTTGAAGCGATGCTGGCGCCAAATGGTCCATGGGCCGTCGGGAACATGTTCACCCTGGCCGACGCTGCGCTGACCCCAACGCTGTTCTTTGCCGTGAACTTGTTGCCAGCCTTCGGCGCCAAGTCTCCCTTGGAGGGACGGCCCAAGCTCACTGCCTGGTGGGGACGCGTCCAGGAACGGCCCTCGACCAAGAAGGTGCTTGGTGAACAGGCCGCTGCCATGGCGGCGATGCAGCGGCGAGGATAGGTGCTCGTTCCCTCTTCAGTGCGGATGGCGGAATGTGGAATGCGGATTGCTGATCGTGCATTCTGCGTTCCGCCGCCTCCATATCTGCCCCTTGTCCGGCAAGGGTTCGAGTTCACACGTAAAGGAGGAAAGCGTATGCCCAGATCCGAACGGTACGAAAAAGGCGCAGCGAAGATGAAGGAACTCTTCGGCGCGGAGCCCAGGCCGGGCATGTTACAGGAAGACTTTTTGCAGATCACGGTGGAGAACCTCTTCGGCGATATCTGGAACCGGCCAGGGCTAGAGCTGAAAGAACGCTCGATGATCACCGTGGCCGCGCTTACGGTGCTCGCCCGCGAGCGCGAGCTGAAAACTCACCTGCGCGGCGCGCTCAACGCCGGCATTAGCCGCGAGAAAATCAACGAGATGATGATCCACCTCGCCCATTACGGCGGCTGGCCGGTCGGAGTGAACGGCCTGCGTATCGCGAAAGAGGTGTTTGAGGAAATCGATAGCAAGAAATAAGGGGCAAGGATAAACGGCCCTCACCCTGCCCTGGGCTTCCCTCTCCCACCTAGGTGGGAGAGGGACTGAGGGTGAGGACGCCCGATTTCAGATCTTCAGAATCTGTGCGGCGTTCTGACTGTAGATCTTTTCCCGCTCCATCGGAGAGAGGTCCAGCCCCTCAAGGAACTCGTTGGTCCAGTCCATAAACTTGCTGCCGACTATGAAATAGTCGGTGCCGTAGACGATGTGGTCGATGCCCACCAGGTCCCGGGCGCAGTTGAACGCTCCGCGGTGCCAGCCCAGGGCAGTATCGACATACAACTTCTTCATATACTCACTCGGCCGGCGGGAAATCCGCTTGTAGGCAGCAAAAAACGCCGGCACATCAAATCCCAGATCGATGCGGCGGGCGAGGTAGGGCAGCGTACCGCCCAGGTGGGCAAGGATCAGTACGGTATCAGGGAATCGCTCAAACAGCCCCCCATAGAGGAGTTTGGTGGCGGAGAGTGTGGTATCGAAGGGAAAAGAAAGGAGGGTAGGGGTCTCATCATCTCGGTAATAAGGCGAGTTGGACGGATGCATGAAGACCGGCACTCTGCGGCGGTTCACTTCCTGCCAAAAGGGGAAAAAGTCAGGGGTGTGGAGGTAGCGGCCGCCGACGTTTGAGGTAATCAGCACACCGACAAAGCCGAGCTCGTCCAGGGCGCGGGCAAGCTCTTTGAGGGCTGCATCCATGCTGTTAAATGGCAGGTGGGCAAAAGCCTTGAAGCGGTCTGGGTCGCGCTTGCACGACTCCGCTAGGGCGTCGTTCACCATGCGGCAAAGCTCCGGGCTGTGGTCATCGACCCGGCTGTATATCGGTGGGTTGGAGAGGATCTCGATGTCTACGCCCGCCCGGTCAATGTCCCCAAGCCTCTGGCCGTGGTCCCAAGCAGGAAGCGGGGTGTTAGCCCAGATAGCGTACAGCCTTCCCTGGGGATCCTCTTTCAGCTCAATGGCATCCGGGTAGTGTCTTTTCAGCGTCTGGAAACACTCAGCGGGAAACGCGTGGCAGTGGAAGTCAATCTTCATCGTGCCTCTCCTTCGCGGTGAGGGACTCCCCGTCACCCTGTCCCTTTCCCACAAGGGGAGAGAGAACCTTATGCTCCATGTTCAGCTCAATCACGTGCGCAACGCGACCAGCCCGTCGCGTACGGCGGGCTCTCCCGCGGCGGTACGCACCTCGAAGCGCACGACGTCTCCCTGTGGAGTCACCGTGCGTGAGAGGAGGCGCACGCTGATCTGCGAAGGCATGCGGACCATCGCGCCGAAGCGGCCCGCGACCCGCCGCACACGTTGCGGATCATTGTCGGCCTCACGCTCAAGGACCCGCGAGACGGCAAGGGCCAAGGTGGCAGTCCCGTGGAGGATGATGCCCGGCAGTCCGGCACGTGCTGCGACTGCCGCGTCGGTGTGAATCGGGTTCCAGATACGCGCGCACTCGGTGTAGACATGGGCGGCAACCGCCGAGACGGGAACGGAGCTCTCTGTTCGTGCCGGCACGCTCCGGTCGAGGGGGCCTGGCGGCGCGGGGGCGTCAGCAGCCGGCCGATCAGGACCTTCCACTGCGACTCCACGGTACAGCCCCCCTTGCCACGTAGTGCAGACCGGGGCTCCTGCCGCATCTGTCGTGTCGAGGCGCACCACCTGGTAGGCCCCTGGCTTGCGCCGCTCGACGCCCACAATCGTTGCACGGGTAGTGAGGCGGTCCCCCGGCCGCACGAGGCGGTGGAGGGTCAAGTCGTGTGTGGCGTGCACGTTGCGCACCTGCTCGTCTGCCGTGAGCGACTTGTGCCCCGCGTGTCCACGCAGCCCGAGGATAACCGGCCACTCAAAGCAGACGGGGAAGAGCGGATGCGCGACGACTCCCTCAGGGCGTCGGGTGTCCAGGTAACAGGGGAGCGTATCTCCGAGGCCCGCGGCATAGGCCATCGTCCAACGGGCGTCGATCTCGTGCACTAGAGGCTCTCCTAAGGTGCCAACAGTTGCTGAGCTCAGAGGCATAGCTTCCTCCTACATGATCGGGAAGGTTCTTAGCAAGAAAGCAGTGCTGGAGAAAGATGAGGGGGTGAGAGAGCAGAAAGAAGGCAAGAAGGGCGTCAGGCTTGCGTCAGTGCTTGACATATCCTACTACTTGAACAGAGGGGTGGAGTGGGGAACCGCCTCTAAGCCGAGGGCCGCGTATGTATCGTAAGGAGTTGGAACAATGAGAATATTCTCTACCCTGTTTGTCCTCCTTGTTGTGCTGGCCACCCTTGTCGTCCTGTTCGTCTTCTCGGGTATTTACAACGTCGCCGCTGTGGAACCTGACCCTGCCGTCGTGAGCTGGCTGTTGGCTACAATGCGGGACCAGTCAGTCGCCAAACGCAGTAAAGAGATCACTCCACCTCCCTTGACTGACCCCAAACTTGCGCAAGCCGGCTTACGCGAATATCACTCTATGTGCTTCGGCTGCCACGCTGCGCCAGGCCACGAGCTGTCCGAAATTGCCCAAGGGCTGAATCCCAAGCCTCCGAAACTGGACGCGGAGGATGTCCAAGCTGGCAGTGACGCCGAGCTGTACTGGGTTGTGAAAAACGGGCTGCGGATGACTGGCATGCCGGCCTTCGGTCCAACCCACGAGGACAAGGAACTCTGGTCCATAGTGGCCTTCCTCAGGCGCCTGCCAAAGCTGAAGCCCCAGGAGTATGACGCGATGGTAGAAGCTGCGGGCTTGCAAAAAGGCGAGGAAGAGCATGAGCACCATCATGCTCACGAGCACGGACTAGGTGAAGAGGAGGAGGGGACGCAGCCTCCCCACGAGCATGAGCATGGACCAAACGAGGCGGAGGAATAGGAAACAGAAAAAAGGCTGGAAGAGCCTATCGCTCGCCGCAGTGCCGCTTGCCCGTAGCACAGCAATCGTGCTATTGGCAGACATCCAAGCCAAGCCTGCATTGCGTATAGTGGGAGAAGAGGACGAGAGGGGAGAGGGGTGAGCGCCGCATGGCATTGCTGAGCAAGCAGAGCGGACGGTCCCGCGGTCTCGTCTTTGCCCTGATCTGGGCCTTCGGGTGGTCGCTCGGGCTGCCGCAGGTTGGTACGTTACGTCATGACCACCCTGGCGGCGACCGCGCTCACACCCATCCTGAGTTAGCAATCTATCCCTTTGCTCCTCCTCGGCTCCACCACGATGAATCCCACCCTCATCATACGCCTCACTTGAGGGGGCAGAGCGACGTAGCAGATCTGCACCGCACGCCTCTTCAGCCCTCTGCTACCGCCGAGGCCGGATTACCCACCACCCTGGCCTATACCAGTGCAGACACTAGTGGAGTTGGTCACTGGCACACTTATAAGATTGTCCGCTGCGCCAGACTCATCCATAGTGTTCCCCTGCTCTTAGCGCGCCGCTGTCTTTCCTGTAGGGCTTTCATCCAGACTCTTCCTGTTGCAGCTACACTGACCGCCTTTCAGCCCAGAGCCCCTCCCGTGCTGCTCTCGTTGGACCACAAGCAGTCTTGAGTCCGGTCTGCGGTCGGAGCCGGTTTTGTCGCCGCCGCTGTCGGTGTGCAGCCGTGCCCGGCCCAGACCGGCATCACCGAGAGGGGACGGCTATGCACATGCGCAGACTCGTGTGCCTTCTTGTCCTGCTGGTGTGGTCCGCTGGCGGGCTCGCCTGGAGCCAGGAACCCCCAGCTCAGACGGAAGAGCAAGGCAGTGCGCAGGGCACAGAAACGACAACCGACTCCGGCGGGCAAAGCACCATGCAGGAACAAAATCCAACGCCTGAGACCACGGGCCGTTCTGTGACCCGTCTGCAAGAATTCACGGTCACTCGGCGCCGCCCGACGAGCGCTGCTTCGTCGGAAACCATCCGTGCCCGCGACTATGAGTTACGACCGCATACGACTACGCAGGAGATCCTCAACAACGTCCCTGGTCTGGTGGTCGCCCAACATCAGGGCGGGGGAAAAGCCCCCCAGTATTTCCTCCGTGGTTTTGACGCAGATCATGGTACTGATGTCGCCGTCTTTGTGGATGGCCTGCCAGTCAACTTGGTCAGCCACGCCCACGGGCAAGGCTATGCCGACTTGAACTTCCTCATTCCCGAGACCGTCGAACGTATCGAGTTGTACAAAGGGCCGTATTTTGTCGAGTACGGTGACTTGGCTAACGCCGGAGCGATCAATCTCGTGACGAAAGACGAGGTAATGGAGAACTCAGTCCAGGCGCTGGGCGGTTACTTTAACACCACGCGTTATGCAGTGGCCGCTTCGCCCCGCTTCGGTCCGGTCAAAACGCTGCTAGCCGCTGAGGTCTATTACTCCGACGGCCCCTTTCTCAGCCCGGCTCGTTACGGTCGTTATAACCTGTTTAGCAAGTTCACTTGGGAACCCACCCCGGAGTCAAAACTGTCGTTCTGGGCTTCCCATTACGGCGGAGACTGGCACGGCTCTGGCCAAATTCCTCTGCGGGAGGTACATGCTGGACGGCTTGACCGCTTCAGCGCCATTGATCCAAGTGAGGGCGGACGGACAGACCGCCAGAACCTGAACCTTATTTACACGTACACTCCCAGCGCTCAGGAAAACTGGCTTGTACAGCTCTACGGTAGCCGGTACAAGCTCAACCTCTTTAATAACTTCACCTTCTTTAAAGACGATCCGGTTCGTGGAGACGGAATCAACCAGAACGACCAGCGGTATCTCTATGGCGGACGGGTGCGCTATGCGCGGATCTGGAGCCTAGGCAGCCTGCTTACCCAAAGCACCATCGGCGTGGAGACTCGCAACGACGAGGCCAATGTGGGCTTGTTCCACCAACAGCGACGGCGCCGTTTCGCTACGACTACGAAGGTTCACGTGAGTGAACACTCACTGGGTGGGTATTGGCAGCAAGAGTTCTTCCTCACTGAATGGGCTCGTCTGCAACTCGGGCTGCGTGGGGATGAATTCTTCTTTGACGTTGGCAACCGTCTCCCTGCCACGGCAACAGACGCAATGCGCATCCGCGGTGTCACCAACGACGGCCTGGTCAATCCCAAGGCCAATCTCATCCTCTCTCCTTTCCGCAAGGTGGCTAGCCTGTGGCGGAACACCGAGTTCTTCCTCAATTTCGGCATGGGCTACCACTCTAACGATGCACGTGATGCGGTGCAGGCTGGGGGTAAGCCATTGGCCCGCTCGACGGGTGGAGAGATCGGCGCGCGCACGAACCTGTGGGATCGGCTTGACCTGGCTGCGGCGCTGTGGATTCTGGATCTCAACGGCGAGTTAGTGTTCTCGGGCGACAACGGCACCACCGAGCCCCGCGGCCCGAGCCGCCGCTGGGGGATCGACTGCGAAACGCGCTACCAAATCTTCAACTGGCTCTATACTGATTTTGACCTCGTTTTTGCTGACCCTCGGTTTCGCACAGGAAAGGCAAAGGCTATTCCCCTCGCGCCCACGCTCCTCATGAATGGTGGCCTCACCGCACAATTCAGCGATGGGTTCTCCGCTGCCCTACGCCTGCGGTTTCTGGACGATCGGCCAGCCAATGAAACGCGTACCCTCACCGCCCGCGGCTACGTCTTGCTCGACTTGACCTTCAAATACCGCTGGCGGAACCTCGAAGCGAATCTGCAGGTGTTGAACCTCACCAACACCGACTGGCGCGAGGCGCAGTTTGATACCAACTCCTGCGTGCGCCGCGAGGTGGGCAGGGACCCGCGCTGCCCGGCTACTGGCGGTGGCGAAGGCGTCGAGGACGTGAACTTCACCCCGGGCAATCCGATCGGTTTACGAGGCGGGGTGACGCTGTTCTTCTAAGGCAGAGAGGGAACGCGGCATGGAAGACGGTCACAGAGCACACCTAAGCTCGGAAGCTCCGCTCGCATCGGCAGTGCCCCCGGTTGCTCCACGAGTGCGTAGTCTTCCTGATGTGTCTCTTGCCCTCGCCGGGCGGCAGCGGGGACGTGCGTGGATACTATCACTGGCTGTGCATGGAGGAATACTAGCCCTGGCGCTCTGGGGGGTTGGCCGCGAGGTCATCACGCCCTCACCCGCGGTGCGGCTGGTTTTTGTTGCGCCACCGCCTCCTCCTCTTGGCGTACCTGAGAGAACTGGCGACGCACCGGTCGCAGAGGCTCCCCCGCGGGTGGCACAGCCAAAACGCGAGGTACCCAAACGCGTGGTGATGCCCAAGCAGACGGTCAAACTGCTGGATCACAAGCCCGAGCCGCCTGCGGTCGAGCAGGCCGCAGCGGTACCCGCCGAGCAGCCCCAAGCGGGGGTAGCACCTGGCACCGTTGGAGGAACAACGGGTGGTGTGACCGGTGGCGTGGTGGGTGGGACCCTGGGTGGCACTGTGGGCGGAACGCTCACTGGCCCCCTGCAACTCGATCAGGTAGCGCAGCCTCCGGTCATTGTCTCGCGTGTCGAGCCCGACTATCCCTACGCGGCGCGCCTGCAGGGAATCGAAGGCCAGGTGTTGTTGGAAGCAATAGTGGATCGCAATGGGCGGATTGAGGCAGAGATCACGGTGCTCAAGTCCGTTGCCATGCTGGACAAAGCCGCAATTGAGGCGCTCAGACAATGGCGCTTTACTCCGGGACGCGATGCCAATGGGCAAACGGTGCGGGTGATTGTAGAAGTCCCTATTCGCTTCGTGTTGGAGTAAGCCCGAGGAGGAGTACATATGCAGGTCTCCTTAGCTGAATTCTGGAGTGTGATGGGACCGCTGGCCAAGGGGGTCGTGCTGGTGCTGGCCGGCATGTCGCTCCTATCCCTCACGGTGGCCATAGAGAAGTGGCTGAGCCTCCGACGCACGGCCAAGGAGTCAGCTCGCTTTCTCATCGCCTGGCGGAAGGCGCTGGCGCGGGCGGGCTATGCCGCCGCCGCAGAGCTGGCCGAGCAATACCCCCACAGCCACAGCGCTCATGTTATCGCCTGCGGCACGCACGTGTTGCAGGCGACGTTCGATCCGGCTACGCGCTTTGCGGCGTATGACCGGACTGTGCGGCGGATGGTGCTGACCACTCGCGCCTCCTTCCGCAAGGGGCTGGGGCTGCTTGCCACCGTGGGTTCTACTGCCCCGTTTGTCGGCCTTTTTGGCACGGTGGTCGGCGTCGTCAACGCCTTTCAGCGGATGGCGGTCACCGGCCAGGGTGGACTGGGCACCGTGTCTGCTGGCATTGCCGAGGCGCTGGTGACCACGGCCTTTGGCATCTTTGTGGCTGTCCCAACAGTGTGGCTCTTTAATGGCCTCACCCAACGGATTAGTGCCCTCACCACCGAAATGGAGTGCGCGGCTGAGGAGCTGGCGGTGGCGGTGCTTGGTGAGAATCAACCTATCGAGGCACGTCAGCCGCACCTTATCAGGAGATAACCGGGGGCAAGAACGATGGCAATGGATCTAGGAGAGAATGAGGATCTGAAAGCTGAGATCAACGTCACCCCCCTCGTGGATGTGGTACTGGTGCTATTGGTTATCTTCATGGTGGTTGCCCCGTTACTCAAGCAAGAAATGCCAGTAGAGCTGCCGCTAGCAGAGAACAGCCGCCAGACCCAGGATCTCTCGCAACTGACGCTCACCATTGTGGCTAATGGTTCTCTGCTGCTCAATGGAACAGGTATTCCACATGAAGGACTGACTGCACGGCTGGCGGCGGTCTACGCAGCCAGAGCTGACAAGACGATTTTTCTGGAAGCCGACCGTACCCTGCTCTACGACCGCGTGGTCGAGGTGATGGACGAGTGCCGAGCGGCTGGCATCACAGCGATCGGCGTGATTACGAAAAAGCCAACGGCGGCTGAGTGAAAACGATGGCAGGGTCCTTCCGCGGGAGGAGGGGACCTTTCGCCTTGTGCCTTGCGCCTTGCTCCCTCTGCATAGGAGCAGAGAGGGAAGGGTCATTCCGCGAGCATCTGCGCCAGGTAGACAACTGCCGCCCCGGCCAGCGTGGCCAGCGGCAACCAGCGCGAATGGCCGGCCTCGTGGGCAGCGGGCAGCAGGCTACTGGCGCCGAGGTAAAGGAACACGCCGGCGAACCATCCCAACGTCAGGGCTAACACCGGCTTGGGCACGAGCAGGACGGACTGGGTCATCACGCCGGCAATGGGCGCGAGCGCGGTGACCGACAGCATAGCGGTGGTGGCATTGGCACTATGCTGGGTACCGAGCATGACCCCGACAGTGCTGGCACCGTCGGCGAGTTTGTGCAGCAGCACCGCCAGGGAGACGACCCAGCCGACCTCGTTGCCTGCCTGAAACGCTCCAGCGATGGCGAGGCCGTCGAAAAAACTGTGCACACCGATGCCGGCTGCCCCCCAGGCTCCAACCTGGCAGGTATGGTTGTAGTGGGAAGGATGATCCTGCGCCTCGCTGTGGTGGGCTGCATGCTCAAACAGGTAGAAGCCCAGAAACCCCAAGCTACAGGCAAGCAAGAGATGGTGAGGATGAAAACGGCTCTGCTGGGTGGACTCCAGCAATTGCAAAGCATGTGGGATGACATCCATCAGGGCTCCGGCGACGAGCGCTCCGGCACAAAAAGCGAGGACGAGCCCGCGATACGCTTGGAGCCGCAGAGCGATCAGCCCACCACCGAATGTCATGACGCACGTCGCCCCGGAGACCCATAGCGCTGTCATAATGGCAACCCACCATATGTGTCTTGTCTGTACTGGGCAAGCGCCTGAACCCCTCTGGATTTCTTGCGCCCGGGAGATAGGCCAGATACAACAAGACCGCTCAGAGAAAGGAAAGGCTATGAGTGGACATCTCCTCTTCGATCTATCCGGCAAGTGCGGCTACGTGACCGGTGGGGGCTCGGGCCTGGGGCGGGCAATTGCCCTTGGCGTGGCTGAGGCTGGCGCTGCGGTGGTGGTGAGCGACATCAACCTAGCGGCAGCAGAGGGCGTCGCTGCAGAGATCCACGCGCAAGGCGGCCGGGCTCTAGCCCTGCGTACAAACGTCGTCCGCAAGACCGAGGTCGAGGAGCTTGTGCGAGTCACGAGCGGGCAACTCGGCGGCCTGGACTTTGCCTTCAATAACGCCGGCATTCTCAAAATTATCAAACCCGAGGAGCTGAGCGAGCAAGACTGGCAGGAAGAGCTAGATGTGGACCTAACCAGCGTCTTCTTGTGTGCTCAGGCTGCCGGGCGCTACATGATCGCCCATGGTGGGGGCAAGATCATCAATACCGCCTCGGTCTCGGCCATGATTGTCAACTCTGGGTTGACCTACTCGGTGGCCAAAGCCGGAGTAGTGCAACTCACCCGCGTGCTGGCGTTACGCTGGGCCAAGCACAAGGTGTTCGTCAACTGTATCAGTCCCGGCTACATCCGTACCGGTATGACGGCTCCACACCTGACCCGGCCAGAGGTCGAGCAGGAGATGCTCAAGCAGACGCCCTTGCGGCGCTTGGGCGAGCCGCGCGACCTGGTCGGCGCGGCGCTCTTTTTAGCTACCCCAGCCTCTGACTTTGTCACCGGTCACAACCTGGTGGTCGATGGCGGAGTAACACTGGCATAAAGACGCAGGCAGCACCTACCAGTTCCAGCCCGAGAAAACCCTAGGAACTCCCACCCTTTCGCAACGCCTTTTCTCTCCCCCTCTGCTGTTCCCCCATATGTACAACAATTGGCTAAGGCCGCGTAATTTCAGAGGTTTACCGACTCGTAAACCGGGAATTCCCATCTGCTAAAGTTTTTTCCCGACCTGCCGATATGTCCGCTGTCCTGCTAATAGCCAGAGCCCACCAAGCGGCGTTTTGCAGAAGAAGAGGAGGGGTGGCGGATGACCAATATCAAACGCTGACTCGGGTAGCAATCCAAACCTAACAAGAACAGCACCGGTGTTGATGTCGCTATCAACACTGCGCCCTACGCAAAGCAAACGGGAGGTGGAGTAATGATGAGGAGTATCCGACTATTCCGAGCGGCGACCCTTACCCTGGTTCTCACCCTAGCCCTAGGCCAGTCGGTCCTGGCCGCCACAGTATCAGTCACGCGCGGGCCCTACCTGCAAACCGGCTCGTCCACCAGCGTCACCGTCAAATGGCGCACCGATGTGTCAACCGACAGTTG
>WNGG01024426.1_pt1 | contig 10833 bp, 9 predicted proteins | sample 5400661 | NCBI WGS metagenome assembly WNGG01 (sample SAMN13153372, study PRJNA577476) | soil metagenome | isolation source: 100 cm soil or saprolite under Garry oak tree replicate 1 | place: USA:California | collected 2016-06-15 | reverse complement strand
CTAAACTTTGGATTCTCCAAATCAACCGGAGAGATCGTTGCCACATTTGACGCGGACGATATCCCCGAACCATTGGCGATCACCAAAGCTCTACGTTACTTTAGCGATGCAAAGGTAGGAGCGGTGCACGGTTACCATCGGACGCTTAACTTGCAGGAGAGCATTGTTGCGAGGTTGGCGGCATACGAGACATTTCTGTATAGGTTGGCGAATGATGGCAAATATGCTCTAAAATTGTTCGTGGCCTTCTCCGGCTCGAACACGTTCTTCCGACGAACGGCTCTGGAGCAAGTGGGAGCCTGGGACCCGAACTCGATCGTGGAAGACGCGGAGTTGGCGGTGAGGTTCGCGCGAGCGGGCATTCCGACCAGGCTGGCTCCCGTCGAGAGCTGGCAAGAAATGCCGGCAAAAGTCAAGAGCTTGTTGAAGCAACGTATCAGGTGGAGTGGAGGGAACATTCAGACAGGCTTGAAGCACTGGGACGCCTGGAGGTCCATGTCGCCCGTGAAAGCCTTCGACATGGAGGTGCTCATGATGAGCCCAATAATGGCAATCCTCGCCTTCGTAGGCTGGGCGCTCCTGGCTCTAGGCGTTGGCCACGTAGGGATTCCAGTCGCAGAACTCGTGCCTCTCCTCGTCGTGATGGGAGCACTGAACATCTTCTACTTCGGAACAATGCTAACTGTCGTAGTTGCCCAAGCCAAGACTGGGCTACTCTCATACCTTACCCTGATTCTGGCCACCTATCCTTATGCGACATTGCTCTCGGTGGCAAACTTCGTCGGCCTAATCTCTGTTCTTGTGCTCGGACGAAAGCTCTGGCTGAAGACAGAGAAGACAGGCTACATCGACTCGCCTACTCCAATTAGGTAGTTAAGGAATACCTGTGAATAGGCAGATCGAGAACCCCGATTATCATTCAGAATCAATGCAGCAATTACTGAATGGTCAGCTGGAACGAGTACGGAGAAGATGGAGCGCTGACTCCAATATCAAACTCACAGTCTATCCGAAACGTTGAGAGAATCGAGCTGGTGCTGTTCATGTACACTGGACCATAGGTTGTCGCAGAGCCCCCGTTCGGCGTCATCACCAGGGTCGCCTTGTAGCAAGTGTTAGTGCTCGTGGTCAAGGTCTCGTTCACCTGAGCATCGTAGACAAGATCCTGTTGCGTGATCCCGGTGTTGGCAACCGTGCCTCCTCCGAAAATGGTCGGGCTACCGCAGGATGTACCAACGGGAGGGGCACTGGAGCTAGCGACTAAGAAACCCTTGTCGACTGCGACGAGACTGTTTGTAACATTCAGCTCGCCGCCAATCTCGGCCTGGTATGTGGTCGAAGTGACGATGGAGGTGGCCGAAACAGCTACAATCAATAGGGCGAGCACAATCTTGCCGGATAGGTACCAAGTGAACGTTCTTCGTAGCCTGTTGCCAAACCTCGACGCCTTGTTCATGCCTGCACATCGGCTCTCCGAGTCTCAGACCCGTTTGAGTGTTCGGTACCTTCGAATAGCGCATGTGGGTAACAGTTCTGCTCAACAGATCCCAGGGCACGTGACCGTTCGGGAGAGGGTATCGGCCAAAGCTCTCACTTATGCGGCGTGAGGTCTGGTCGCTAAGACCCCCTATTTTCTAAAACATCAGCTGTCTGATAGCGATAGCTGGGGAAACAAACGATTCAGAGCGCAATCTGGGCTTAGATGGCTCGGGAAAAAAAGCGATTTGCCCAACGAATCTAGCGGTGATCTTGAAGCAACCTCCCAGATTCGAGATCAGGGCTCATAATGGGCGATTTTGGCCCGTATGGACTTTCCTTGAGAATTTGAAAGTAACCTGAATGGCGTAGTTGGCGCCGTTGTGGAAAAACAAAAGGCTTCCGGGCTCTCCCCGGAAACCCAGCTCAGACGCAAGATAGTCTAGGTTATGCTAATGTAGACTGTAACTGGGGACGTTAACGATGCAACGCCGGTGTCGACGTACGCGGTAATGGTTCCGTTGCTCGAAGCGTTTGGCCCGGTAAGGGTAAAGGTTGCAGTGACGAGGAGGGTGCCCGAGGGACCCGTCCCATGCCTTATAGTGACCGTCGCGGTGTGGGCAGTATTGTCGGTTAGAGTATCGGTGAAGGTGATCTGGTCGAACCAGTGACCCGCAACCAGGACGTTGTTAACGCTATTATTATTGCCAGACGCCGGAAACGTCGCTGAGGTGACTGCTGCTGCTGCGTTGGAGACGACACCTAGTCCATCGTCGGCCACCGTCATTGTCCCGGAGTTGGTGTGAAGAGTACCGAGTTCCCCGGTATTGCTGACCGGAGTTACCACAATAGTAGCTGCAAGAACTCCCGCAACCATTCCAAACATGGCGACGACGACCAATGCCAGTATGGGTACTTTCTTGTTTGTTGCTCTGCTTAGCTTGGCTCTTAGATTGCTCATTCTTCAATCCTTATTTCGACGAAGAGAATATCGCGAACGATAAGCCACACGTTACTAGCGTGGAGGCTCCACGGTAGCCTCCGTATGACCTGTGTGTGAGAGATTATTCGTCTTCTCTCTTTGCTCTGGGCCGGTACTTTGGCTTTCTTTGCCACTTCTTCAACAACCGCATAACGGGCGGGACTCTAGGATGATGACTGGACAGTTTCCTGAAGATGGACATTTTTCCTTCGTGATCGGGGGATAGATCTTCTGTTCCTAGACTCCACCGCTTAACGGATTTGAGGCCTCGCTCATCCGTTTCTTCTGTTAGCGCGAGTTCTTGCCCGGAGTGTTTGAGGAGGGTCGATTCTATTTGTCTGGCCGAGTCGAACTGTATCTTTCTCTCGACGAGTTCCATGTAGACCTGGTTTAGGAGCTCGTGATAGGGCATCGGTTCTCTGCTTTTTGAAAGGATTGAGAGGGCTGATCTTAGCATGGATCTCTCCTGTTTTGTCATCTTGGTTAGACCCCAATCAGGCTGGGTGCTGACGATGAGCTGTGGAGGAATGTCGCGGAAAGAAGATTCACTCTCAATGGCTTGTTCAAGCACGGGCGTCGCTTCGGGTTCTTGGGCATCTGATCCGGAAGGCGAGAGCGGTTTCTTGAATCGTAATTGTGTCTCCGGCTTCCCTGGAGCTCTGTAAATCGTTTCTGTATCCTCGACAGAGAAGCCTGTCCATGTGAGGAGCTTCTGAAATCGATCGCCTAACGTGGAGGCCCATGAGGGCAAGATGATGCTGATTATCCCGCCTGGCTGGACTGTGTGATAGATTTTTCCGAACGAATCGAGCAACTGGTCGTCTGTCGTGTTTTCAGGGTCTCGACTTAGAGGGTTTAGATCTCGGTCGGCTGTGGAGAGCCACGCGTGCCGGTAAGGAGGTATTAGGAAAAACTCTTTGACGCCGGGAATGGCGGTCGTGGCTAGTAGTCCTCGCTCCTGAAGCATCTTGAGGATTGTGCTGGCTCCCATTATTGTGAGGCTCAGTAGTCCGAGATAGAAGTCAAGGTTGAGCGAGGCTGTGAGGGATGGATTGAGGTATGTGTTGAGATCGGTTCCGAGGATTCTCCCTGGATACGACATTGTCCCGCTTGTAGGGGGATTCGCGCCGTAGGCCGCGACTAGTGCGGCCTGACCGGCGTGAACGAGGAGGAAGAGGCTGAAGAAGAGCTCTGTGAGACTTGCGAGGCTAAGCCACGCAGCGAGGGGACGCCACCAGGCTGTTGGCCGGAAGGACGATGCGAGCAATGCGCCGGAACATAGGATGAGCAGAACACGGGTGAGAGCGCCTAGGACGGACGCGAGTGGAATGGTTGCGGGAATACCCGTGGCGTCGATCTGAAGATAGAACGGGGAGACTTGGATTGACAACACGTGGCTGTTTGTCGGGCTTGTTAGTGTCCACCAGGGTTCATTGCTGAGTCCTAGAAAGCCGGCGACTAGACCTGCGATGAAACTCGGTAGATCAATTCTCTGGAGAAGCTTCTGATCAGAGTTCTGAGCTGCAGTCTCCGTGGTCTCTCACTGGTATTGATTGTCAAGACCCTAGCACGGCTAAGGGTCCTGTTGGCTCTATTCCCAGCTCGGCGCGCATAGGTCTCCCGTAACTGTTTTGGTTTCTGCGAAGTCCTTTGAACTGTAGACGCTCCACGTTAGTATTGGCATTGTCTAGCGTGGAGGATACACAGCAGAATTCAGCGCAGAACTCCTTGCAACAGGAAAACCTGTGGAGGCCTCGTTAAAGAAGACGATTCCCCGTGGAAAAAACGGGGCTCTATTGGGAGTTTATGCTTTCGGTCTGCGTCGTAGGTAGAAGAACCCGCCTATGCCTGCTAGTAGTCCGCCGAGTCCGAACATCACGGTTCCGACAGCGGCCAAAATTGGACTGATTATGACGGCGTTGCCCTGCCCGCCGCTAAGGTTGTACGCGGTGGCAAGAGCTGCGTTAGCATCGTTTAGAGCATTCTGATAGTGGGTCTTGGCGCCTGCGAAGTCGCTGCTGCTCCAGCTTTGATCCCCCAGACTCAGTTCGGCGGTTGCCTGGTCTAGTTGGGCGTTAGCCGCAGAGTTGCCGAGGCCTGCGAAACCGACACTGCCGCTGAGTACTGATCACCGGTCAGGAAACTGACAGATCCGGTGGAAAGCTGGAAGCAAGCGGTTTGAGTACTAGATCCGCGGTTTTGGTCTGTCGAATCATTTCCTTGGCAAGTCCCGATGTTCCCGGTCAGTGGACCATCCCATATTTCTATTGACCAAGTGTGGGACGGGCTAATTGAACTCACCGATGGTAAAGCGATTGCGATACTTGTGGAGGCTATTTGGTTGGTAGTCAGAGTCAGAATGCTAGCGTTTTGGTAGGAGCTCATCCAGTCGCCCTTGAACCCTACAGTTACGTTTCGTTGGTAGGCGGGGTTGTTGAAGGCGCTGGCCTGCAGAGTTACAGTTACAGTTATTGTGCTACCGCTTTGTGCGACGGTGCCAGATCCAACAGTCGGAGAGGAGAAGCCGGTTAGGATATTGCTGATTGCGAATGAATTCTTGCCGCTGGTGAAGGCGTGTGCCTTAGGGGCCGCTGAAAGTGCTAGTCCTACGAGGATTAGGCTGAGGCATGAGACGAGTATTTTCTTCGTTTGCATAACGCGGGCTTCCGGATAGCGCTGATAAAGAATACGCTGAAACCTATAATATTCCGAGCAGGTTACAGTGATGAGTCAAGTCTTTGCATATGGCGATTATCGATACGTCTACTGGTTGCATGAAACGTGTTAATCCAGGCGTTGCGAGATTTGGGGGGAGCTGTTTTCGCGTCGGGCTCATACCTGTTTCGGGTCCTCGTTATGGGAGATGGTTGTTCCCGTACTGCGGCGGGTGTTTGGCCCAAACTCTTACATGAACCCTCGACAGTTCTTCAAAGCTTGGGAGAGGTGGGAGAGAGTGCCGCGGAATAACAAGAAGTTCATGCAGACTCTTGAGACTGAGACTTATCATACGATTTCGAAGGAGGCGTCGCAGCGGGGCGCGACTGTCCAGGAACTGTTACGGGCAGTTATCATACCAGAATGGTTGAGTGAGAACCGGAAGAAATGGAGCAAGTAACTATTTCGCGTCCTAGCATTCTGTCTTTGTACTTTTTTCCGAAAATAGACACGAAATAATTGACGTAGGGCGTTCCCGGCCTGGTTTCTCCCTAGCTTAGAGGTATTCCGGTTTCGAGAATTATTGGGACACGGCGGTTGAGAAGGGGGTCAACAGGTTGAGTGCAAGCCCGAAGAAATTGGAGCGATGTTCTAGGCAGGCACAGTTTTCCTTCTTCAACGCCGTGTTGCGCCGAGATAGATTATCCTGATCGGAACTATTTGGGCGGTGTGTGTACAATGTGTTCATTCCTAACACGCTGGGTAGAGTAAGCTTAGAAGCCCCAAGGGACTCCGGGAAAACCACGAATGACTCTTCCAATTCGAAATGGGGGATGATAATGGGGGATTCGGCGGGCTTTGACGGAAGACAAGCTGGGCATATTCACTTTCGCAAACGCCCGAGGAGGACCACTCATGCCACACGAGGCGCGCTCAATGGATCCAAAAATTTTCTAGTGTCTGTTTCTGTCCGGGCAGGATTCTCGGCTTGTTTCTTTGAAATAAGCGTGTTATCTGCTTGTCCTGCTTCTTTCGATCCCCGTGGATTCCCCTTGGATCAACGTGGAGGATCATGCTTTGGAAATCGCGGGCTTGGATTCGGGATCAGGGGTGATATTGGGCGATCTTTCTATTCCTCTACGGATATAGCTTGGTTTGTGGCATGTTAGGTTATGGTTGAGGAGGTTAGTATTGCCGGTCTTCGGGCGAGGAAGGCAGCGAGGCAGGCAAGGGTCCTGGCAGGGGTCCAGTCTGTGGTCATCTTTCTACTCCTGGTCTTCGTAGCTGAGGAGTATGATCATAACGAGTACTTACAAGCATGGGCTGGCGTGCACCTGGGCGGTTTAGGGTTCCTATTGAACGGGACCCTTGCTGCGTTTTATGCGGGCGTGTTGATAGCGGTCCATCTCAACCGACCAGCGCCGGTTGTCCTGAGAAAGGAGCGGAGACTGGCGGAGATTCCGGTTGCACTGGAGACCAGGTAGCCATGGAGTCGCGTCTTATCGGAGGGCGCGCCGCGCGACTTGAGTAGGCCCCGGGCCCCCATGAAAATTCATGGTACAGATTCACTACCGGTTTCAGAACGAGATCTTGAAACAGTTTCAAGAGCAGTTCCGGAACGATTTCGAAACTGTTTCAAGAACTATTTTCAGGACGATTTCAGGAACTGTTTCTGATACCGAGTCAGTAACTGGTTTCAGAAGCGGTTTCAAGAGGGTGATCCTCATGGGCGATTTCTTCCTTTGGTCTTGGGGTTCCCAGTGTGAAAGGTTCCTCGATTCCCAATGTGATGTTCAGATCCTGAATTCAGACTGGATAAGTGGGTGATTCCGTTTTCTAGGGCAATTGGTCGTGAAGGTCGGAGCGGGAGAAAAATCGGCCTCCCCGGTCATAGATTAGCTGGCTGAAAAGAACATCTGGAAAAGAATGGTTAGGGGAACAGACCAGTGGACGGATCGTGTGAGAAATCGATCATCTTCGGAAGGGCGTTCCTACCGGGCGTAGCGGTCGAGCCTTGGGTTTGCGAAAAAAGGAGAAGATTGGATGTTAAGCTGTTTTAGCTCTATTTCTTGGCGTAGACCTTGGCGGTGAATGTCTGGTCAGCCTGGTTGGCTGCGCCCTCGATCCATGCCTTGGTGGTGTTGAGCCAGGATAGGTTCGGCGATTGTGTCATGTACTTCTGATCGCCTTCGAACATGACGTTTCCGTCTGGGCCCCTGTGACCCTTGCCGTGGCTTGTGACCACGACCATGTCCTTGCCGACCATCTGGATGCCTTTGCCTTCCCACTCGCTCGTACCGTCAGTCTTCATGTGGATACTAACTGTCTCCATGAAGTTACCCTGATACTTGCCAGTGATCTGGCCTATGTCGTTGTTCTCCAATTTGATGCCGTTAGAGCTGATGTCTTTGATGCTGAAGCTGTCGGTCTTACCGCGCAGCTCGGCGATTACCTCGCCCTTGCTTTGTTGTTGAGATTGCATATTACTCGGGCAGAGGGACTCTGAACCCACTATATGAATAGGCGTATCTAACCCGCAAGAAAAACTGGCCCTATCCGGAGGCGGTTGTGCTAATAGCTAGCACGTGTTTTCACTGGCTAATTCGTCCATGGGCATCCTCCAGCGTTATTGCAATAGTTGGGAGATACATGAGCTGCTGCTGTAATTGTCCCTAGATAGAGAGCGGTCGGAAGGAACACTATTGTGGTGATTGCGACCATTACGAGGAAGTTCCGGATTCTCTTTCCAAGCTTCGTTTTTCCACCTCCAAGAAACACGGGGCTCGCACAGGGTGCGATGGTCCTCTCTGGTGAACCGGTGCCGTTCACAGATATTAGCTTAGGGGTCGGCGTTCGACCCCTGACAGGTTAGGCTGGTAGCAGGTTCTTCTCGAGAAGAGCGGTTCTGGGTCCGGATTTCAGCGTTATAACTGGGATAGAGGGGAAGTTGGTGTTATGGACGAGAGGCTGGACATGGATCAGTTGAAGCAGCAGCAGTTGGTGAAACGGACGCGTTGGCTGGTCTGGACGGAGTCTCTGGTCATCCTCGGTCTTCTCGTCTGGGTTTCCCTAGAGTACCAGAACAATCTCTTCCTCCAGTCCTGGGCGAAATCGAATGTTGGACCGGTAAGCTTCCTGCTGAACGGGACGCTGGCGGGATTGTACGCGGGAGCACTGCTGGGATACGCGGTGGCGAAGTATGCGGGAAGAAGGTCGGAGGAGGAAAGGATACTGGAGTCGCTCAAGAAGAAGAGCTTAGGCTAGACATGGGGCCGCGCAAGACTCGAGTAGGCCCCGGCGGGCCCCGGAAAATTCACGGTTACCGATTCAGGATGGCGTTTCCGAAACCGGTTTCAATTAATAGTTTCGAAAAGCGGTCCAAGAACCGGTTTCAAAAGCTGTTTTCACATCGTGTTTCCAGAAAGATATTCCAGAATGAGGATTTGAATTACTGTTTTCAAATTGTGGTTTCGGAAAACGATTCAAAAAGTGATTTTCAAGGTTTTCTCGGGGAATTGTCGTTTCCCCGATCTTCTGGCAAGAATCAGCCTAGGCCTGTTTTGGTGCTTCTTCTGTCTTCTTGGATTTTCTTCGGAATGGGTTACGCATCTTCGTCATTCACCTGAATAGAAGCGTGCCTTCGCAGGCTATAGGCATTTCGGGGCATTATCTCCTATCTCACGCCTCTTTCGGGCATAAACTGCTGAAGAAAGCCCATTATGGGAGTGTTTCCTCTCGAACCTTTTTCCCTCGTAACAGGAACATAGAACAGCATATGACCTGTCCAAGAATAACGCTCATAAGCCTGATTTTTGCCCTATCCACATCAAGTTGTCCCAAGAGAAAGTCTCGACGGGTGGTTCTTCCCTCAGCAAGCTGAAGCAGACAAAATACATTCTAGCGATTGTTGTAATAATTATCGTCGTAGGGGCGGCTGTAACCGCAGTCTTCTTTCTGCCAAAGGCCGCCGCGCTCAAGGTAGATGTTGGAGCAGGCCCCCGAATCCGATTCCTGGGCTTCAACGTTCAGACGGCGCCGAAGGACCCGAAGGACCCGAACGGTGTGGCGCTCCTCTCTACCAGTAGCTACGTGAAAGTCCGGCAGGCAATCGCCTATGCCGTTGACCGTGATTCGATTAATACGAACGTGTTCTTGGGACTGGCAACGCCAATCTACAGCATGATTCCACCGTCGATGCCTTACTCTCAGTCAGTGTTCAAGACAAGATATGGAGCCGCTCCCAACCTGACTCTCGCTGAAAACCTCCTGACTGCCGTAGGATACAACTCCTCGAAGAATGGCAAGCTGTACATCGATCTATGGTACAACAGCGACGGGCACTATGGAGACACCGAACCATCAGTAGCCCTTGTCGTGAAGACAAGTCTTGAGAAGACGAACATGATCACAGTGTCCCTAAAATCAGAACCCTGGGCCCAGTATAGAACAGACCTCGGCAACGGCAAACTCCCGTTCTATCTTCTCGGCTGGTATCCTGACTATTTGGATGCCGACGACTACGCAGCACCATTCTTTGGAACTAGCGGTGCCAAAGGTCAAGGCTCATTCTACAGCAATGCTACGATGGATAACTGGCTCAAGCTCGAAGCAGGGACGACGAACGATAACTTCAGAGCTGGAAACTTCACAAACATTCAGAACAAATCCGCAGTTGACGTCCCCTACATTCCTCTATGGCAACAGACCGCGGACGTCGAATACAAGTCAGACATAACGGGAGTCTACCTACACCCAGTGTCCTTCAAGTATTTTGTAATGAGCAAGCCGGGAGCTACGCAGCTCAACGTGGGAACAACGGACTCAGTGGTATGTCTCGACCCAGCATGCGCATACGACTACTACTCCATAGAAGTGATCAACCAAGTATTCGACACACTGCTGGTCTATTCTCCGACGAACGCAACTCTCCTCCCGGGACTTGCGACCGCGGTTCCGACCGTTGCAAACGGAGGAATTACACCTGATACCATGAACTACACCTACCATCTGCGCCAAGGAGTAAAGTTCACAGACGGAAGCGCATTCAACGCCACCGTGATGAAATGGTCGATCGAACGCGCGATGGGCCTCGGCGACCCAGGTCCAACGCCCTGTCCGGATCCTACTTGCAACCCGTATTATGGTGGCGGCGCATATTCAGGCAGCGCCGGCTTCCTCCTATTCGCATCCGCAAACATAGGACCCATCAACTACTCAACCGGGCCCGGTGGAGAAACCAACGCGAACATAACAATCATCGATCCATACACGATCAGGTTCCATCTGAACCAGCCTACAGCATTCTTCAACGAGATAATGGCCTTCTCAGTATCCGCACCTGTCTCAATGAAATCCTACCTGAAAGACAAACCTCAACCCGACGATCAAAGCCACATAGTTGGGACGGGACCATACATGGTAACCGGCTACACCGTCGACAACCAGGTTGTCCTCCAGAAGAATCCCAACTACTACCTTCCAGCCATCTACTCAGGCTACGGAATCCCGACAATACCCATAATCAACCAGATTACAATTACGCACTACTCGGACGCGACCGGGCTGAAGAACGCGCTCGTTAGCGGCCAGATCGACATGGCATATCGAACACTTAACCCAACTGATGTGAAATCCCTCCAGGCCTAAATCCAAGCAAAACCGCAAGGACACCCGAATATCGGGAATTGTAGGCCTGGACCCTTATGGGCCTGGTCTTCTAA
>WNGG01009150.1_pt1 | contig 10834 bp, 8 predicted proteins | sample 5400661 | NCBI WGS metagenome assembly WNGG01 (sample SAMN13153372, study PRJNA577476) | soil metagenome | isolation source: 100 cm soil or saprolite under Garry oak tree replicate 1 | place: USA:California | collected 2016-06-15 | reverse complement strand
CAGCGCGTCTTCGATTGCCTGATGAGCTGAATTGGCGTTCCACCTCGGGGCGCTAACCAATGAGCCGTCGAGGTCTGATGCGACCTTTGCCGCCACCAGACGATCCAACACGGCGTTGCTGAACGATAATTGTCCTGTAGTGAGTTGGTATTGATGTATTGCGTATCCTGTCTCTTGACCCATGGCACAATTGGTTTGGACAACAAACAACCGATAGCTCGTGGAGTCAATTGGATCTATCAGCGGATGTGTGGTACCCACCGTGGGCATGTCAATCCCATTTTGGTCTTTGGGGGTACTAACACCCCAGATGCTCGCGTCGGCGAGGTTACCGGTTGATGCCTGTTTGCAGATGGCCACTCGCGTACCGAAAGGGAAATTGACCGCGTTGTATGTCATCACCAGCGTTTCGGCGTTGAGGGGATTTACGGCGATTACAGGCTTATCGAGGAATTGGCCAGTCTCTAGATTTGGTATGACCACTCCAGGTTCAAATGTAGAGCCGTGGTCTTTGCTGCGGAAGATCAGAATCCTGTCAGGAACAGTCCCGCCACGTTGCGATGCCAATGAAATTGCGTAAACCGCACCGTCCGCTCCGGCATCAATGATGTTGTCCCCCCAATTGTCCAACCCGCCAAAATCGAGATTTCGTGTACTCGAAGTACCGCTGTAAGCCCATGGCGACGTGCTCGTGATTTCGGGGCTAGCCGATGACCGCAAGCGTGGGCCCGTAATGGTGAAGTAGCGATTTGGATCCGTCGGATCTTGCGCCAGCGCGGGCTCGCCATCATAGGTGGCGCAAGCTGTTTGGTTATCCATATTGTAGTAAAGCATCGGCAATTCCGCCGAGGTGCAGCTGCCAGGGCTTGCGAATTCAGGCGACATTCCGGCATGAGAGTTGCTCTCGATATCACGCGCGTTTGAGACGCTCTCATCTCCCGCATCTCCAGGCCACTGGCCAACGTCGATTGTTCTGTCGTCGCCGCCGAGCCTGGCATCCTTACGTAGAGTACCAACCTGACCGTTAACCTTGGGAACCGCCAAAATAGAAAACTCCTCACTGAAGACGTTTTCTATGGCTCCAGTCTTCAAGAGAAGTGCCAGTTTAAGCTTTGCTCTTGGAGTTGCATTCGCCGTCGCCGGGCCCCATTTTAGTTCTGTTTGCTGCGGAGGCATGTGCGCCGCTATTTTTATCAAAAATGTGGCGCCTCCATCCGTTGACAGAATCAAATCTTGTGAGTCAACTTGGGCTGGGTTATCCAGGCTCCAGCTTATCGTGACTGGTACGAATGGTTGGACGACGAATCCTATGCCCGGCAAATTGAAATAACCGAAAGCGGGTTGACTTTGACTTGTCGCTGTTCGCTGGCCGAAGTTGAGAATGGAAACCAGTACTGTGAGTGATGCGAAAATCGCAAGAGTCCGCTTGCTCACGATTATCCTCCCCGTCAAAGAACCAATCGGTGATTGACACCACGTGAGGAGATCAAATCTAAGGGAAGAGACGTTACGCCCGCAGAATACTCCTGGCGTAAGAAAGATGTCAAGCACAACTTGACCTGATATATGTGATATTACAATTCGCCTCCTTTGACTTCGCCGCATTCGCCAGCAACGCAACAACTTGCGCGGGCTCACCCTTGCGGGGCATTATTATTGACAGGGCTGAACGCCGATGTTAACTTGACCTCGAATTTTTCATTAGGGCGTGCCCCTGTCAAGAATCTATGACCAAAAGGAGCGGCGAAAGGTTCGATGATCGCAAACGCGAGATACTTGCGACGATCGTGAGAGATCATATCGTCTCGGGTCAGCCCGTCGGGTCGTTCGCGCTCGCCAGCAAGTCGCGCGAGAGTCTTTCCTCTGCCACGATCCGCAACATCTGCGCGGAGCTTGAAGAAGACGGTTATTTGACGCACCCGCACACTTCGGCGGGTCGGCTGCCCACTGACAAGGGCTATAGGTTTTACGTTGACAATTTCATAAGCTCGACCAAGCTGTCGCGTTCGGACGCAGCTCGAATAAACGAGCGATTGCTTGACGATCAATCTCTCGCGAATCCGGAGTTGTTGATGGAGCGCACAAGCCGATTGCTGTCACAATTGTCCGACAACGTCGGTATAGTGGTGTCGCCTTCAAGAGAGCGCGACATACTTCATCATATCGAGTTTGTAAAGCTGCCGGACTCGCGGGTACTGGTCATCACAGTTTCGAGCGCCGGCCGCGTGCAGGATCGTGTTATTCGAGTAGACGCCGAGTTCTCACAGGATGAGTTGAATTCGACCGCGCGTTATCTGATAGAGAACTTCCGAGGGTGGACGCTCTCGGAGATCCGCGACGAGTTGTTGCTTCGAATGACCGAAGAGAAAGCGCTCTACGATCAGTTCTTGCGCAACGCGGTTCTGCTGTGCAGTCAGAGTCTTCAGGAGGGCGATCAACCTGATGTTTTCATAGAGGGAGCTTCAAACATTCTCTCGAAGCCGGATTTCGCAGATACCGAGCGAATGCGAGCGCTTTTCAAAATGTTCGAGCAGAAGAGTCGCATCGTGAAGATTCTTAATGGATGCATCGAGAGCGCGCAGCGCGAGGCGGTGTCGGTGCGTATCGGCAGCGAGAACCGATTTGCCGATTTGCGAGACTGCACTGTGATCGCCTCTTCGTGCGTTTATCCGGGAGGCGTTGCGGTAGGAAGCATCGGCGTTGTGGGACCGACAAGACTTCAATATGACCGGTTGATAGCAGTAGTGGATTACATTGCGAGGTTGTTCGAGCGCGCGTCCAGCGGAAATGCCGGCAGACCTATTTGATTGTCAGGAAATGTTATGACTCGTGCGGATGACATAAGAGACGAAATGCGAGACAAAGGTCACAACGTGAAGCGGGAAATACCCATCAACTTTGACGAAGCAAAGATTCCAGAAGAAACCGTGAATGAAAAATCCAGCAAGTCCACTCAAATAGAGCTAGCGGCTGATCAAGGCGATGGCCAGCAGGACCCGACGGCGGCCGACGATCCTGTTGAAGTGAACGCACCTGACCAGGACTCCATTGCTCGGCTCCAGACTCAGGTCGACGAGCTGACTGCCGAGAAAGCGTCGCTGTATGACAGACTGGTCAGACAGCAAGCCGAGTTTGAGAATTATCGCAAGCGCGTCGAGCGTGACCGTGCCGGCATTTATCAGCACGGGCGGGATGATGTTCTGTTGCAGTTCCTGCCGGTCGTGGACAACTTCGAGCGCGCTTTGTCTAGCCTTGAGACCAGCGACGGCGACGCTGAATCGTTGCGACACGGCGTTGAGTTGATTCATAAACAATTCAAAGACGCGCTCTCGAAATTCGGGCTCGAACCGGTCAAAGCAGTCGGGCAGACCTTCGACCCGCACATTCACGAAGCGGTAACGACCGAGCCGTCTGACAAGCACGAGGAAAACACGGTAATCGAAGAGTTCCAACGCGGGTACAAGATCGGCAATCGCCTTCTGCGCCCGGCAAAGGTAAAAGTCGCCTCCAGCCCCGAAAAGTGATAGAGAATTGAAGTTCGAGGATCGCAAGTTCGATTCTCGATCTTCGATCCTCAATCCTCAATTCCCTGCCCCTGCCGTTGATCGAGTGATCCCTTAAGAACCTTCTCGGTTTGATTCGAGAGGAGGCAAGTATGGGCAAAGTCATTGGAATAGACCTCGGCACCACTAACTCTTGCGTTGCCATCCTGGAAGGCGGAGTTACGCAGATAGTGCCGAACAAGGAGGGCGGACGCACAACGCCGTCGGTGGTCGCATTCACCGAGAAAGGCGAACGGCTGGTAGGTCAGATCGCCAAGCGTCAGGCCATAACGAATTCGGCAAATACAATCTATGCGGTGAAGCGGTTGATGGGTCGTAAGTTCGAGTCGCCGGAAGTGGAGCGCGCACGCGAGCTGTGCACTTACGAGATCACCGAGGCACAAAACGGTGATTGTCGAGTTCGAGTGCGGGGCCGCGACTATTCACCGCCTGAAATTTCCGCAATCCTGCTTCAGCGTTTGAAGCTGGCCACTGAGGAATTCCTCGGCGACGAGGTGACTGAGGCAATCATTACCGTCCCGGCCTACTTCGACGACATCCAGCGGCAAGCGACTAAGGACGCGGGCAAGATCGCCGGGCTGAACGTCCAACGGATCATCAACGAGCCAACCGCTGCCGCGCTTGCCTACGGGCTTGGCAAACGCGACCACGAGCGTATCGCGGTGTTCGATCTGGGCGGCGGCACGTTCGACATTTCGATAATGGAAATGGCCGATGGCGTCTTCGAGGTGCTGTCAACCTGCGGTGATTCCTTCCTGGGCGGCGAGGACTTTGACCAACGCATCATCGATTGGATGATCGAGACCTTTAAGCAGGAGACAGGGATCGACTTGCGTCCTGACAGGCTGGCCCTTCAGCGATTGAAGGAAGCAGCCGAGCGCGCCAAGTGCGAGCTTTCCACGGCGACCGAGTCTCAACTGAACCTTCCCTTCATCGCTGCCGACCCAACCGGGCCGAAACACTTCAACAAGTCGCTCACTCGAACGAAATTTGAAGAGCTTGTCGTCGATCTGGTGGAGCGCACGGTCGAGCCCTGCCAAAAGGCGCTTGCCGACGCGAAGCTCTCGCCGGAGCAGATCACCAAGGTGCTGCTGGTTGGCGGCCAAACTCGCTCGCCAATCATCGTCAAACGTGTGCGCGACCTCTTCAAGCGTGAGCCGTCGATCGAGATCAACCCCGATGAGGTCGTCGCGATCGGCGCAGCCATTCAAGTGGGCGTTCTGGCCGGCGACGTAAAGGACTTGATACTGCTCGACGTGATTCCGCTGTCGCTTGGCATCGAAACGCGAGGTGGATTGTTCACCAAGCTGCTGGATCGGAACTCGACAATACCTACCAAGAAGAGCCTCGTTTTTACGACCGTCGCCGACAATCAGCAGGTCGTGGAGGTGCACGTGCTCCAGGGCGAGCGCGAGCTGGCAACCGGCAACCGGAGCCTCGCGCGATTCGAGCTTGTGGGCATCCCGGCGGCGCCTCGCGGGCTCCCTCAAATCGAAGTCACGTTCGAGGTCGACGCCGACGGAATAGTTTCGGTATCCGCGCGCGATAAGATGACCGGGCACGAGCAGGCATTGCGCATAACCCCTTCTTCGGGTCTCTCCACTTCCGAAATTTACGGCCTTATCGAAGAAGCGAATCGCAACGCCGAGAACGACCGCCGAATGAAAGAAATCATCATCGCGCGAAACAGACTGGAAGGTCTGCTACAGAACACAGTGCGTTCGTTCAGCGAGTTTGGATGGATGCTGTCGGCGGATGACCAGCGCCTCGTTCGCGTCACGATCGAACACGCGCGCGGGACAACCGCCTCGGAAGATGCCAACGAGGTGCGCTACTCGCTCGAGGAACTCGAAAAAGCGGCACACTTGATCACTGAAGCAATGTTCCGCCCGACGGGCCTCGCAGGTGACTCAGCGCAAAAAGAAACGGAAGAAACAGCTCAGTTGTCGGAAGTCTCGTAGAGTTTGCTATAATCGATTCTCAATCACGGGGAGCAAGCCTGGGAACGCAGGCATCCTTGCCTGCAGGTAAACTGACGGACTTACAGCAGGCAGGGATGCCTGCGCTCCCAGGCTTGTTCCCCGTGTTAAAACTAGGCGAGAAATCAAGGACCAGAGTTGAGCAGCAAACGCGATTACTATGAGGTGCTTGGCGTTCATCGCGACGCCACCGATCAAGAGATAAAGCAGGCCTTCCGGCGCCTCGCAATCAAATACCATCCCGACAAAAATCAAGGCGATCAGGACGCGGAAGAACGGTTCAAAGAGTTGAACGAAGCCTATCAGGTGCTCTCGCAACCTGAGGTGCGCACGCGCTACGACCGATTCGGCCACGCTGGCGTGGGCGCTGGGGTTGCAGCAGGCGCCGGCTTCAGCCAAGGATTCCCTGGCTTCGAAGATCTTTTCGATATGTTCGGGATGGGCGACATATTCGGCGGCCGGACCAGCCGTCGAGCCGGGCCACGCCGAGGCTCAGACCTGAGATACGATATCGATCTCACTCTGGACGAAGCCGCCGTCGGGCTCAAGACAAAGATCCGCGTGCCGAGGCTGGAAACCTGTGACGTCTGTCGCGGGACGGGGGCCGCTGAAGGCTCGCAGCCGACTCGCTGCTCTACTTGCGCCGGGAGCGGCCAGGTTCGTTACCAGCAAGGGTTCTTCTCGGTCAGTCGCACGTGCTCGACCTGTCGCGGGACCGGCAGAGTCATTCGTGATGTGTGCCGAGGCTGCCGCGGCGAGGGTCGCGTCGAACGAGAAAAGACGCTCGAGATAAGAGTCCCGGCCGGCGTCGATAATGGCTCGCGTCTGAGAATTGCAGGGGAGGGCGAGGCTGGCGAGCTTGGAGCGTCCCACGGGGATTTATATGTCATTGTACACGTCAAGCAACACGAGTTCTTTGAACGCCGCGACGCGAATCTGTATTGCATGATACCGGTCTCATTCGCTCAAGCTGCGCTCGGAGCAGAAGTCACCGTGCCAACGCTCGATGGTGAGCAGAACCTGCGAGTCCCGGAGGGAACTCAAAGCGGCGCCACTTTCAGGGTAAAGGGGAAAGGTGTTCCCGTGCTTGGCGGGCGCGGCCGTGGAGACCTTTTTGTCAGCGTTAACGTGATCACCCCGACGAACCTTTCGCGCGAGCAGCGGAAATTACTTGAGGAACTGTCGAAGCTGGAGTCGGATGGCCATCACGACCACAAGTTTGCGCGCAAGATTCGCTAGTTAGAGCCTCTGAGCGTTTCGCACACTACTTCGACGGAGCGTAATACGGGTTCATCCCCGAAGCGTGGTCCGTCGTATCGAATATCTCGCGGACCTGCGGCACACGCTCGCGAATCAATCTTTCAACTCCCATCTTGAGCGTCACGTCCGCGGCGCCGCAGCCCTGACATCCGCCGCCCATTCGTATGAACACGTTGTCGTCTTGAACGTCCAGCAATTCAACGAACCCGCCGTGAGCGGCAACGCCCGGATTGATCATCTCGTCGAGTACTTGTTGTACTCTCATCCTAACGTGTTCGGGAGGCAATCGGTCGCCTTCAGCGATTACAGGCGGAGGGTTGAGGAAATTCCTGATTGCCGAGCCGACTCGCTTGCCAAGCTGTCGCCAATCTTCCCCGCCCCCTTGGGTTACGGCCACGATGTTGTCATTCAGCTCGACCTTCATGACCTGCGGAAGGCTGAACAGCTTCTGTGCCAACTCGCTGTCCGCAGCTTCTTCAGGCGTGTAGAAGACAGCGGTCCCATCGTGCACGGGTTGGTCAACGGTGAAGCGGCAAACGTGAATGTCCTCGCGATCTACTTCGGCGCGGACTTGAATGGCTAAAGGTGAACTCATAGTTGTCTCCTGTCGTCCTGTTACTTTACGCGACTGATTATAAACGAAACCGCGAAGCTATATCCATCCGTCCCGAGACCTGTTAGATTCCCGCTCTCTTCTCAAGGGGACCAAACTGGTCCCGCGTCGGTTCCGCTCAGCAGAACCACGCTTCGGTCAAGCGCGGCGGGCGTAATCGTAGCGGCTCCATCAGCTGTGATTGACGAGGCGACTCGTCGCCTCGAACCGCATAAGCAAGCTCCCGGATTCGGTAGAACGTCTCAACCGCGTCTTCGCTCCGTTGAGCGGCTTGTTCGACCATCGCGCTCACAGCCTTGTGTAGCTCGTCCATTCGCGGATCCGGATGATTCCATTCATAGGTGAAAGACTCTTGCACGAGCCGCCCCAACCATCGACGGGTATCCGGGCGCGACAACAAGAGTGAGCCCGGCGGAACCAGCAATCGAATGCTGTACTGCACCGGGTCTACGTGATCGACAAGGTTCTGAGACTCAACAAATTCGAGAATGTCAATGTAATCATCGATGGTCGCCCACGGAGTGAACGGAACGAATGATGGCCTCATCGCGATGCCGGCCGCATTCAGTATCCGAAGCGCTTCGAAAATCTCGTCTCGCGTGTGACCTTTATCCAGGTGATCGAGCACAGTGTTGCTTAACGACTCAACCGCCGACACCGCGAACACACAACCGAGTTGAGCGAATTCAGGAATCAACTCCCGGTCTTTGAGTATGTGCTCGATCTTCGCGGTGAAATCGAAGGTCAGAGTTGGAAATTCGTCGTGCATCTCGCGAGTTATTCGCAGCGAGTGTCCCGGTCCGTTCAAGAAATCAGGATCGCCAAAAGTGATATGCTGCGCGCCGGCCGCGACGAGGTTTCGAATGTCTTGGAGTACGAGTTCTCGAGGCACCGCGAAGAAGCGACCGTGATAGACGGGAGGTATCGGGCAATGCGTGCAGTGATGCAAGCATCCGCGGGTCGCTTCAACGTAACCCGCCAGTCTCCTCTCGCCGTTGAATTCTAGGCCCGCGTAGTGATCAAGCGGGAGAAGCTTGCTGCGGTCCGGCAATCCGAAGCTTAATCGAGCGAGCACCGCATCGGAGGCTGCCTGCTTTGTGCTTACGCCTGCAACTCTAATGGGCGCTTGCGACTGAACCGCGCTGACCAGTTCGACAAGCGCCTCTTCGAATTCGCCGCCGATCACCGAATCGGCGACGGCGTCGAGAAGGTACTCGGCGTTTAGCAACGCGTACAATCCGTAGAAGCAGATGTGGCAATAAGGATTGATCTTCCGAATCTCTCGTGCGACAAGAAGCCCCAGCCGCAACGCCGTATGCATCGGAACCGAGATTCCAACAAAGTACGCTCGCCTGACCTTATCCCCGTCGAAGCCTTCTACCGAAACGTCCATCGAGTCGGCGTCGTAGCCCGCGCGCCGCAGGAAGCCCATCGGCATCGCAATGCCCGCAGGCTGATGTCCAAGCTCGTAGCAGGATATCAGTAGTATCGGGAATGATTCGGGCTGTTGAGTCATCGATGGCATGTTAAGCGCTCAGCTAGCTTTGCGCAAAGCGCACTGTTCGTAGTGTTCAATCAATGACGAACTCAAGCTGGGCGTGCGCCTCTCGAAGCGCGGCTTCAACTCGATCCGGAGTGTCCGCCCGACTGAAGATGAACCCCAGATAGCTCGCCCCTTCTGGCGGCGGCGCGATTCGTTGAGTGATGTGAGCGGAGATAACAATGTCTTCAATGTCTCGCACCGCCTTCGCTTCATCGACGCCGCGCACGTCTTTCAAAACTCCAGCACGAGGGATCGGTATCATCATAACTCCCGCTGCCTGCCGTTCGCGCTCGATCGAGTTGACGTCTTCACCAAGCGAGTGGCGAATGATCAATTCCTCAAGCGACATCTCTCCATCAAATCGCAACGCTCTTGAACACAGTCCGCCGATCGCTCGCGCCGCCACCTCGATCACCCACGGCCCTCGCTCGTTCACCCGCAGCTCGGCGTGAACAGGACCTTTGGTTAATCCCATCGCGCGCGTCGCCCCGGCAGTTGTGTTGACGATCTGGCGCCGGACATCTTGCGCGAGCCGCGAGGGCGTCACATACATCGTCTCCTCGAAGAACGGCCCATCGAGCGGATCAGGCTTGTCGAATATTGCAAGCATTCGGAACTCGCCATCACTGATCAACCCTTCCACCGCAACTTCAAACCCCGGAACGAACTCCTCGACGAGCGCCTCTCGCGCGAGTGGACCGCCGCGCCTCGCTATCTTCGGGTCGCTGACGATTCGATCGAGTCGCGCCACGACGCTCGCGAACTCCTCTTCGTTATCAGCCCGCATTACCCCACGGCTGGTCGACAAGAACACCGGCTTGATCACGCACGGATAAGTGACTCGCGCGGCGACCTCTCGCGCGTCTTCATCCAAAGAGAAACGCCAAAAGCGCGGCACCTGCACGAAGCTCCGGTCGAGCACTTCGCGCATCCTATGTTTGTTCTTCGCAGTGATCGCCGCTTCGACGGAGTTGTGCTTCAGATTGAGCGACTGGGCCACTGACGCCGCGACGACTGCTGTGTCTTCATCGACGGGAATGACTGCATCGATCGGAAACTTCGAAGCGAACTCTTTCACCTGCCGCGCGGCTTGATCGGACTGCGCAAAGTCGACGGTCAGCAATCCTTCGGGATTCTTGTCCGAGAGCGTACTCGGTTGTTCGGAGGCCGCAACGACATCCACGTCGAGCTTCAACGCCGCGTCGAGAAAAGCTTTGGTACGGTATGTGGTTGTCGGAAGTAGCAAAAGTACACGAGCCATATTTTAGCCGTCTCTCGGCTGGAACCCTTCAAGTGAAGTCTGCCGAAACGCTTGATAACGGCGCAAGGGCTCTTGAAGGACTCATCACCCCCACGATACTCTGAAGATTGGTGCTCGAGTGGGCGGCAGAACATCGCGACGAACTGATGGAGGATTGGAACCCATGCAGCCAACTGCAAACGCCGAGACCAATCGCGCCGTTGAAGTAGTCCCAGAGATCAGTCACAGCGTTCCCTGGAGAGTGACTTCAGTGACCATGTTGCCTGACGAACGACTTGAGGTCACGTTTGTCGATGGCACAATTGGAACGATTGATATGCGCGCCTTTCTAGCGGGCGGGAAAGTCAACGGCACGGTATTCGAGAAGCTGCGCGACCCGGCTGTCTTCGCCGAGGCGCGAGTGGTAATGGGGGCGGTCCAGTGGCCCAACGGCGCCGATCTCGCACCCGACGCGATGTACGATGCTATCCGTGAGAACGGCGTCTGGGTTTTAGATTAGAGAGACACTCAACAGCGTGATTCTCTACGGACAGGGACTTATTCGCGCGGCGACATCTACTTCGATCATGACTGATGGCCTACCTTTTGGATACGAATGTCTTTCTTAACTCGACA
>WNGG01016103.1_pt1 | contig 10835 bp, 9 predicted proteins | sample 5400661 | NCBI WGS metagenome assembly WNGG01 (sample SAMN13153372, study PRJNA577476) | soil metagenome | isolation source: 100 cm soil or saprolite under Garry oak tree replicate 1 | place: USA:California | collected 2016-06-15 | reverse complement strand
CACGAAGTGCGCGAAGTGCGGGCTGCCAATCTCCTCTTCCAGTTCCCAGATAAATTGCACATTGAGCGGTATGCCGTGCTGCACCGCAAAGCGCGCTGCCAGCAGGGCCGTGAGGGCTGGACCCTTATCGTCTGTGGTGCCACGTCCCAGGTAGCGCTCCCCATCGCGCTGGAAGACAAAGGGCGCCTGCTGCCATTGCGGCTCATTGGCTGGTTGCACATCGAGGTGATTGTAGATCGCGACGGTGGGATAGGCCGGGTCGACGAGCAATTGGCCAAAGAGCACGGGATTTCCAGGCGTCTCCACGATCTCGACCGTAGCCCCACAGGCCTGCAGGATGGCGGCTGCTGTCTGCGCGCCCCGTTGGATGTCTGCGGCGTGTGCCGGGTCCATGCTGACGGTAGGAATTTCGACGAGATCATGCAATAACGTCTCAAATTCCTCGCGCACCGCTGGGATAGCCTGCTCCAGCTCAGCATACAGGTCTGTGGCCATATCATGTCCCCTTGCCAGAAAGCCAACACCTCTGATGAGCGCTCGTCGTGTGCAGGCACTATAACATAAGGTGACACAATACAGCAGTGTTTTTTCGCTAGGGTCAGGGGCCGGCGAGCGCTATAATGGAGCAACGCAAAACATCGCAAGGAGACTGCTATGGCTTATGATCTGTTGGTGAAGAATGGCCGCATCGTGGATGGTTCCGGGATGCCGGCCTTTATGGGGGACGTGGCGGTACGCCACGGCACAATCGTCGAGGTGGGCAAGCTCAGTGGCCCCGCCACGCGCACCATCGACGCGGCGGGGCTGGTCGTGGCGCCCGGCTTTATCGACAATCACTGCCACTATGACGCCCAGATCCTCTGGGATCCGCTGTGCTCGTTTTCCTGCTACCACGGAGCGACCACGGTGATCTTCGGGAATTGCTCGCTGGGGCTGGCGCCGGTGAAGTCAGCGGACCGGCAGCGCGTGGCCGGCATGCTGTCATACGTGGAAGCCATTCCTATGGATGTGCTGCAAGTGGGTGTCCCCTGGCGCTGGACGTCGTTTCCAGAGTACATGCAGGCCGTAGAGCAACGTCTGGGGGTGAACGCTGGCATGCTGATCCCGCACTCTGCCGTGCGCTACTACGCCATGGGTGAGGCGAGCCAGGAGGATCAACGTCCAGCCACTGCAGACCAGGTCGCGACCATGCAACGCCTGGTGCGGGAAGGTCTCGAGGCTGGTGCGCTGGGTCTGTCCATCACGCGCAATCGTGGCCACTTTGACCTAGAAGGCCGGCGTATTGCTGGGGCCTGCGCCCCAGAGACAGAGCTGTTTGCGGTGACGGACGTGCTGCGGCAGGTCGGTACGGGCGTCATCCAGTGCGGTGGCGGGACCAATCCGGAAATCGACAATCGCCTCATGAGCCGCATCTCGGCGGCCTGCGGTCGGCGCGTGATGTACAACACCATTCTGCAAAGCGCCCGCGCACCGGAACGTTGGAAGCAGCACTTAGCCGTGGTCGAAGAGACCTGTAAGGCTGGTAATCAGGCCTTCCCGCTGTGCTCGCCGAACCCGATCAAGCAGCGTTTTACCATGCACAATTGCCAGGTGTTTCGTGGCATGCCGCACTGGCATCCGCTCTTGCTGGCGTCGGACGACGAGAAGCTGCGGGCATACAGCGACCCCTCCGTACGCCAGCAGCTGCGGGACGACATCGCGGCGCCACTGGGACCCGAGGGCGTGTTCTCGCGGCGTTGGGACCTCATGGTGGTGGAAGAACCGCAATTGCCACAGCACCAGGCACTCCAAGGTAAAAATATCGCCCAGATCGCTACGGCACAGGGCAAGGAGGCGCTCGACGCGTTCCTCGATCTGGCGGTGGCCGAAAATCTGGATACGGTCTTTGTCCTCAGTGAAATCAACGTCGATCCTGAGGCTGTGGCGACCCTGCTGACGAGCCCCTATACCATCGTCGGGCTCTCGGACGGTGGAGCGCACGTGCAGTTCGACAGCGGGGTGGGGTTTAGCACCCGCTTGCTGGGCTACTGGGTGCGTGAGCAGCAGATCCTGTCACTGGAGGAGGCCGTACGCCAAATTACCTTCGTCTCGGCCTCGGCCTTTGGCATTTATGATCGCGGGCTGGTACGCCCTGGCATGGCCGCTGATCTCACCATTTTTGATGCCGCTACGGTGCAACCGCTGCCGGAAGACATCGTGCATGACTTCCCCAACAATGGCTGGCGCATTCGTGAGCGCGCGCAGGGCATCGCCTATACCGTGGTGAACGGCACCGTGCTCATCGAGCACGGCGAACACACCGGGGCGCTGCCCGGGCGTATTCATCGTAACGCCCTCTATGCCCAGTAGTGCTCCGTTCCCTCTCCCTCCGGGAGAGGGTTTTAGCGGGGGTGAGGGAGAACATTACAGCGTCTCCCTCAGTACTGCGCCAACTCCTCCGCAAGTTTCTTCAGCGCCTGATTGATAATCAGCCTGGCCGCACCGCTGATCATGCGTTGTCCGACATTGGCAATCAACCCTCCAACCTGCGTATCAGCATCGTAGGTCAACACGGTTTGTTGGCCCTGGGCGGCGAGATCGACGCTCGCTTCGCCCTTGACAAAACCGGGTGTGCCACTGCCGTCAATGAGCATGCGGTAGCGAGTAGGGGGCGTTTTCTCTAAAAGTTGGACGGAACCATTGTAGGTCCCCTTGATGGCGGCGATGCCAATCTTCATAGTAGCCCGATACTTATCCGGCTCAACCTCTTCCAGTGTCTCGCACCCTGGCATGACCTTGGCGATCGCCTGGGGATCCATCAAAAATGTCCAGACTTTCTCCACCGGGGCATCGAGTGTATATGTCCCTTGCATTTTCACAATACTGATCCTCCTATTGTTGTGTGTATGGCTCCATCCTCACCTCCTTCTCTTGGTGTGCTGCCCTATTATACACTAAGCATAAAGCCCCTCCATGGTATGGACAGGCTCGTTTGCTGGTGTTCTGCACGATGCCAATAGTGTTCCACCATGCTGGATAAAACCGCCCCTCGTCACCACGACGATAAAACTCTGCACCTTTCCGAAGCGGGTATATGAGATGGAGTGCGCTCGCGGATTCTGCAAAACCCCTCACCCTAACCATCCTCCCTGCGGGAGAGGGAGGGTGCAGCGAGAGCGTGGGCTAGCCTTTGGTGGCTCCAGCGGTGAGGCCAGAGACGTAGTAGTCGAGGAAGATCACGTAGACCAGGGCAATGGGCACTGAGCCAAGCAACGCGCCGGCCATCAGTCCACCCCAGTGGTACACATCACCCCGAATGAGTTCACCCACCACCGCGGAAGGAAGGGTCTTTTCGTACGAGTCGGTGACGAAGGTGATAGAGTAGAGGTACTCGCCCCAGGCCAGGGTGAAGCTAAACAGCGCCGCGGTGATGATGCCGGGGATGGCCACCGGCAAGACGATGCGCAGCAGCGCTTTGATGCGCGTGCAGCCGTCCACCAGTGCACATTCCTCGATTTCTTTGGGGATGGTGCGGAAATAGCCCATGAGCAGCCAGGTGCAGAAGGGCACCAGGAAGGTGGGATACGAAATCACCATGGCCCAGCGCGTCTCCATCAGCCCGAGCTGCCCAATCACATGGGACAGGGGGAGGAAGAGCAGCGAGGGAGGCACCAGGTAGGTGATGAACACGGACGAGCCAATCGTCTCTGCTCCTCTGTAGCGCAGGCGCGCCAGGCTGTAGCCCGCCATGATGCCGATGGAGACGGAGATGACCGTCACCAGGGCAGCCACCATCAAACTGTTCTGGAGCCAGATGAGAAAATCGGTCTTATCGGGGTTGATCAGGTTGATGTAATGCTTCAGCGTCGGCGCCATGGTGAACCAGAAGGGATTGGCCTTCGGGTCAAAGATGTTGCGGTCCTGCTTGAATGACGTAATGAGCATCCAGTAGAAGGGCAGCAACACGAAGACCAGGAAGAGCAGCGTGGGGAGATACAGCCATAGCAGCCGCTTGCCGAAGCGCTGAAACTGCGCGGCAGTCACTACTCGGTCTCCTTGCGAATGAGGTGCAACTGGACGATGACCGTCACCACCAGCACCGGGAAGAGGAATAGGGCGATGGCGGCGCCTTCGCCGAGTTTTGAACTCGCCAGACCAGTCTGGTAGGCCAGGGTGGCAAACAGGTGGGTGGAGTTTGTCGGGCCACCCCGTGTCAGCACATACACGATGTCGAAATCGGCAAAGGTAAAAATGATCGAAAACAGCATCACCACCGAGAGGATCGGTTTGAGCAGGGGCATAGTCACATGCCAGAAGCGGTTGACAGGACCAGCCCCATCGACCTTCGCCGCGTCGTAGAGGTCTTGTGGAATGGCGACCAGACCGGCCAGGATGGAGATGGCAAAGAAGGGGGTGCCACGCCAGGCGTTCACGAGAATCACCGATACTTTCGCCCAGAACGGGTCTCCCAGCCAGTTCGGCCCCTGCGTGAACAGACCCAGATGCACCCCAATCCAGTTGAAGATGTTGTACTGCGCGTCGAGCATTTTCCACCAGGCAACCGTGCTCAGGGCGGTTGGGACGATGAAGGGCAAGAGCATCGCCCCGCGGAAGAGATTTTTCCCTCTGACGATGTGCTGCATGAGCAAAGCCAGGGCCATGCCCAGCCCCACTTTTAGCACCAGTGCGCAGAAGGTGAAGATAAACGAGTTCGCCACGGTCTGCACAAAGACTGGCCACTTCAGGAGGGCGACAAAGTTCTGCAAGCCCACGAAGTGCCCTGGTTTGCCAATCACTTTATCGCTCAGGGCAAAACCCAGCGCCACCAGGAAGGGGTACGCCACCAGCCCGAGAATCAATAGACCGGCCGGGGCAATCAGGACATACCCCAGGAACCATTCTTTTTCCAGATAGCGCAGGGGCGCCGTCAGCCATGAGCTGCGTGTGGGCTGGCGCTCGAGGGTTTTCCCCAGATCAACGGTTGCTTTCATACGCGGCTCCTCGCCTCCAGACACATCGTCAGGCGCCTCACACTCTCTCATGCTTCGGCGGAGTAAATCCGCTGCAGCTCGGCTACCCCCGACCCCTCGCCCACATGGGTTGGGGATAGCAGGGAGCGCTGTCTCTACGCTTTGGAAGCGTAAATCCGCTGCAGTTCCCCCTCGGCCCAGGTGACGGCCTCATCGAGAGACTTCTGGCCTGTGGCGTAGTAGGTATACATGTTGGGCACGATCCATTCGGCTCTACCCTGTTCGGCCTTGCGGTCGGATGGGCCCGGCCAGCCGATCATGTGCGCCGTTTTGATATAGTCCTTCAGCATCGCCGTCTTCGGATCCCTGCCCCAGTCAAAGTTATCCCCCGCTTTGAAAGTCGGCGCATTATACGTCAGCGTGGCGTGGAAATTTTCCTCGAGGCGTTTGGGATCCAGGAGGAACTGCAGGAACTCCTTGGCCAGCGTTTTTTCCTCGGCAAACTTCCAGATGCCGTAATTGATGGGGATCGCCGTACCGTGCTGACCGGCCGGACCAGCGGGGGATAGGGTGTGGTTGGTGACCTTAAAAATATCGGGCACTTTTTCCTGGGCCACCGCGTAGATGCTGACGGCGTTGTGCACCCACGAGTAGTTGCCACCCAGAAAGGCCTGATTGTTGCTGGCATCGTCCCAGGACAACACCTCGTTGCTCATGCAGGTCTCGTAGAGGTTTTTCATATAGTCCAGGGCCTTGCGGGTTTCAGGGGTATTGATGACGACCCGATGCTCCTTGTCCACCGTGGAGGCACCATACGACCACAGCAGCGCGTAGAGCGTGATATTGGCGTCCTCGGTCTGGCTCAGGGCAATGCCCACCTTTTCACCGCTAGTGTCCTTGATTTTCTTGCCGGTTTCCTGCCAGCCCTCCCAGGTGGTGGGGACGGCGAGGCCGTGCTTCTGGTAGAGATCCTCACGGTAGGTCACCGGCATTGCGATGTAATACCACGGCATGGCCACCCAGCGGCCGTCGACCTGTCCAGCGTCGCGCGCCAGATCGTACCAGCCCCCCAGTTTTTTCCCGAGATCTTCCAGGAAGTCGAGTGTTTCCAGATCTTCATTGTGCAGGTTCGGTTTGCTAAAAAAGAGAAAGACAATATCGTGCCCTTGTCGCGTCTCTTGCTCCTTGGCAATTTTGACGTAGGTATCGCGGTGCGCGATGAAGTCGATCTTCACCCGACACTTGTTGGCCTTCTCAAACTCCTTGGCCCACTTTTTCAGATTCTCGTCCGAGGCTGGGACGAAGTGGTTGGCCTGCAGCATGGTCACCGTCCGCGTGGCAGCGTACAGTGGGGGCGTTTTGGTCGCCAAGATCCCGGCAAGACCCGCGGTGGCTCCTGCGGCAGTACGCAAAAACGTCCGCCGGCTGATGATGGACGTAGTACGAGATGCGTCAAGCGTCATGGCTGTTTCCTCCCTGGTGAGACTATCCAGCATGTCAAAGGCTCTTGTGCCCTTCGTTATGAGCGCGCCCGTGTGAAGTAGAGCCATTGTCCATACTTGTACCAAAGCCGTCAATAAAAAAAGATCATGACACCAATGAGCAAGGATAATCGTCGAATGGAATGCCCAACTGGTATGCGGTGTGATGAGCGCCGCCCGACCCTGCTATATAATGGCCCGGCACCTACGTGGCACAGCTCTATAAGGGCTAGGGGGCGCCAGGCGTACGTGCCAGCTGTTCCATCTCCAGGGCAAACCACAGGGCCATCGCCCCACCACGGTCATCGCAGCCAAAGATCGCCGGACGGTCGAGGTACGCCCGCAGGCTCTCTTGCACCCCGGTATTGGTACAACAATCCACCAGTCCTCCCGCCTCGTCGATGCGCTCCGACACCCCTTGCCAGGCCAGGTTGATGGCCTGACGGTACGAGGCATCGAGCCAGCCCCGGCGCAAGGCACGCGCCATGGCGTAGCCGATCATGCACGTCACGGTGCATTCCTGATAGGCACCGGGCACATTGAGCACCTGGGCAAACATCCCAGATGGGAGCTGGCGCTGCCGTAAGGCTTCCAGGTGCCGTACATGCATCGCCAGGAGGGCCGCATACGCCGGGTGGTCAGCAGGGAGAAAGCTCAGCGTCTCACTGAAGCCCAGCAGGGCGAAACCGTTGCCCCGGCCCCAATAGTAGGGGGTCGAGCGACTGTGCCAGAACAGCCCATCGTCTTGCTGCAGACGCGCCTCGAGCAGAAAGCGCGTCAGTAGGTCCAGATAGCGGGTCTCGCCACTGAGCCGGAAGGCCCGACCGAGCATGGCGCCATTCATGAACATGTCCTCGGTGCGGAAGTCTGGGTCGGACGGCGGTGGCGCGCCGCCATTGGTGCCTGGGCGATAGCGCTCGGCGACACTGACGACGAGGTCGGCATAGCGGCGGTCGCGGGTGACTTCGGTAAGCTGCATGCCCCAGATCAACCCCGCCAGGGCTGACGGTGCGGCAGGCTCATTGAACACACGTGCTGCCCCAGAGACGTAGGGTTCGACGAGGCGCACAATACTCGGCACGGGGTCTGCGTAGGTGGGGTCCATACGGGCCAGGCGGAGCCGACCACTGATCGCCATGCCCTGGGTATAGACGACTGGGTCGAGGGTGTGTCCATACACGATGGCCAAACTGCGAGCGATCTGGAGCGGTGTGCGCGCGCGCCGGGCCTCGAGCGTCCGCCGAGCTGGTGAGGGGCGCAGGGTTGGGGTCCTGTGCAGGAGCGACCACAGGTGGTCGAGCTGCTCCAGTAGGGCGTCAGGTGGGGTCGTCAGGCGCAGTCCAGGCATGGGACCCACACCATTGGGCGCGAGTCCATTCGAGAGGTCAGCGCCGAGAGCCGCCACAAAACTGTCTGGCGGTGTTAGGTCGGTCCGGAGCGGATTTCGAGTAGCAGCTCTGGGGCTTGCAAACCGGCCCAGCGCCACAGATAGCGGCATTCCGGGTCGTGCGCATCGTAGAAAAAATGCTCCAACGGTGGATAACCCTGCTCGGGTCGCCCACCCGCCCCATTCTCTGGGGCCACACCCAAGGCGAAGCCATCAGGATTAGCACACGGCACAGCACTCAATGCCACAGTATGGCCCAGACGGTCTCCTGCTGCCAGGTAGGCTTCCACGGCGTTGACGGCCAGCGTGACATCTTTCGGGTGCCCTGACAACCCACCGACGAGCAACACACGCGTGCGCGGGGCCACCGGGGTATAGGCGTCCCGATGTACGAGCGCCGCCATAGGGGTCTGGGAGCGCGTCACACCACACGCATCGAGGGTCCAGACGTCTGCAGCACGTGCCACCAGAGCTTGCAGTGCTGCATTGACAGATATGCCGTGATGTTCCATGTTACGCTCCTGAGATAGTCGTCACCGCTCGAGCCGGCGTACCCCCTCGGCATGCCCGACAAGCACCGTATCCGTCATGCCGATAAACAGGCCGCTGTCAATCACGGCCGGAATGGCCAGGAGTTGCTGCTGCAGGACCACCGGGTCAGCTATCGGCCCGAAGCGACAGTCGAGTATATAGTTGCCATTGTCGGAGACCCACGTCTGGCCATCGGCGCCGCGCCGCAGAGTGACCCGTGCCCCAAGCCCCTCCAGAGCATGGGTCGCAGGGATATGGCCAAAAGGAACGACCTCCACGGGCACGGGGTAACGCGCTCCGAGTTGGTGCACCATCTTACTGTCGTCCACAACAATGAGGAAACGCGCCGCACTGGCAGCGACAATTTTTTCGCGCAGCAACGCGCCTCCGGCGCCTTTGATCAGGTTGAGATGGTCGTCCACCTCATCCGCGCCATCCACCGCCAGATCCAGATGAGGATGGTCATCCAGGCTGGTCAGAGGAATGGCGAGTTGGGTGGCGAGTTGGGCGGTCTGTACGGACGTGGCTACACCGGTGATGCATACCCCCTCGCGTACCATACGCCCGAGTTCCTGCAGGAAATAGTACACCGTTGAACCTGTGCCTAGTCCGAGCACCATCCCATCTTGCACTTCCTGGGCGGCACGCTGGCAGGCAAGCTGCTTCATACGTTCGAGATCTGCCATACCGTAAAGTACTCTTGAGGTTTAGTTCCTGAGGCCCAATTTGTCACCAAGTGTGAGCAACCCTGCAGCGACTACTCCTATGGCCGCTCCCACCACGCCACCTACCGTCAACTTGTCTCGGAGGGTCTCACGAGTTTCTTTGGTCCACCCTGAGCTCTCCGCATCCACCGTCACATAGTCCACCCGTTTGCCCTCGACAAACCACACGACCTGATCGCGTTCGAGGTACACCCACTCGTAGACGCGCTGCCGTGTCTCAAGGGTACGGAAAAAGCGCACGGCCTCAGGTCTCCCCAGCTCTTTGTAGGCTGCTGCCTCATCGCTGGACAGCTTCTTCTCGTCAAATGTGCCCCCAGTCCAGCGGTTACTAATAGTCTCCGAGAGGTTCCAGCCGCGCATATAGGGGGCCTGGAACGTACAGCCTACTACGAGCATACTCAGGATCGCGGTGAGGACCGTCACACGGCTCTGTCGTATGCGGTACACAGGGGCTCCTCTCCTGGAAGGTGCAGAGACACAATTGATTTTCTCGACGCTACCCCGTATAGTACGCTACCGGTGAGCGTCATGTCGTTTTCTTCGCACGCCATGTGCTAGCTTCCCGTGTATGGTGTAGCACTGCATCACAAGGTCAGCACAGCAGGTCAGAACAGCGCCGTATGCCGTAATCTATACACCTCCTCCACTGTCACGTTGGACCTCCTCCAACGCAGCATTGGAGACAACAGGCAGAGGTCATGACAATGCTACCCACGTCGCAGAACCTGGATGTGATTGTCACGGCCGGCGACCGCGGTGCTAGTCGTCCGGTTTTTGGAGACAACAAAGCGTTTTTGCCCCTCGCTGGCGTCCCCATCATCAATTATGTGCTCAGTGCCGTCGAGCGGGCTCGGTGCACAGCACGTATTTTTGTCGTCGGGGATACCACACGGCTCGCCGCGGCTCTCGCCGTCCCCAATACCCCCTGGGGCGGCACGCGCCCGCTCTATCTTCTGGAGCAGGGCAACACGTTGTACGACAACGTCTGGAATGCCTTTCTGCACACGCTGCCTGATTATACACCGGGGACGGATTGGCGCCTCTATATGGACACGCCAGCCTGTGATAAGGCGGTGCTCATCATGCCCGGGGATATCCCGCTGGCCACGCCTGACGAAATTGACGCGTTCGTCGATGGCTGCGACCTGTCACGGTATGACTACTGTCTAGGTCTGTCAGCGGAATCTGTGCTGCGGGCCTATTATCCGCAGGAGGGCCGCCCCGGTATTCAGATGGCCTACTTTACCTTGCGTGACCTGCGTGTGCGCCAGAACAACCTGCACCTCGTCAAACCGCTGCGCCTTGGCAACCGGCACTATGTCCAGAAAGTGTACGACTTTCGTTACCAACGGGAATGGCGCAATATCCTGCGGCTGGGGTGGGAACTGTGCACGACGCAGAATGGTTCGTTGCGCCTTGTTGGCTATTATCTCTGTCTGCACGCCGCGCGTTTCCTCACCACTCTGGGCTTGCAGCATCTCCGTCTCGTGCGCCCCTTCTTCCTGGAGATGCCGGTGGTTGCCAGTGTGCTCTCCCAACTCCTCCAGACCCGCCTTGCCGCCATACTGACGCCCTACGGTGGCTGCGCCCTGGACGTCGATAATGCCGAGCACTATGCCGCGGTCTGCGCCAACTTCGAACGCTGGCTGGCCTATCAGCATACGCTGGCCAGAGAGCGCAAGCAACAGGACTAGGGCGTGTTTGCAAACTCTGTTTCGGGTTGTATATTTCATAGTATGAATAGACATGAACTAACCAATCT
>WNGG01009146.1_pt1 | contig 10837 bp, 14 predicted proteins | sample 5400661 | NCBI WGS metagenome assembly WNGG01 (sample SAMN13153372, study PRJNA577476) | soil metagenome | isolation source: 100 cm soil or saprolite under Garry oak tree replicate 1 | place: USA:California | collected 2016-06-15 | reverse complement strand
GGTCGGGCCAAGCCCTTGCCGATACCATCGTTCCATCAACTACCACTTCCGAGTCTGCGAATTGAGCTCCCGCCGCTTTGATGTCGGGTTCTAAAGCCGGATAGGCCGCGGTTCGCTTCCCTTTGAGCACGCCTGCCGCAATCAGCGCCAATGGCGCGTGGCAAAGCTGTGCTACCGGCTTCTCCTGTTCAAAGAAGTGCCGGATGATGCGCTGGCAGTTCGGGTTATTGCGAATATACTCGGGAGCTCGGCCGCCCGGGATCACCAGTGCAACGTAGTCCGCGGGTTGGACGTCGGCAAACGCCAGGTCAGCGTCCCAACTATATCCAGGCTTCTCTGTGTATGTGTCGTAGCCCGGCTCGAAGTCGTGCACCACGAAGTGCAGTTTCTTCTTGCTAGGCGCGGGCAATATGCACTTCGTATCCCTCTTCTCTGAGCCGCTGGTAGGGATACATGACCTCCAGCGACTCGGCGGCGTCACCGGTTATAAGTAAAATTTTTGATCCTGCCATAAAACACCTCCTTTTAGACTATTCCGAGGACCCTTTAATCAAATGGTCTCGACCAGTTCATCGAAGCTCTTAACGACCAATTCCGGCTTGGGCCCGAGAGGGTCCAGAGGAATCCCAGGCCTGTTGATCCAGCACACCTTGAAGCCGAAGTTTTTGGACCCCGCCACATCGAAGGAGTTGGAGGAGACAAAGAGGATCTCGTTCTTCTGTAGTCGCATGTGCTTTAGCGCCAGCCGATACACTTCGGGCGAAGGCTTGTACAGCTTCACGGCGTCCGCGCTGATTACCCATCGGAAGTGCGGCCTGAGCCCGGTTCGCTCCAATCCTGTCCGAAGCATTTTCAGAGTTCCGTTCGACAGAACGGCCAGGAGGTACTTCTCTTTTAGTCTGGGCAACGCAGCCTCGACCTCCGGATACGCTGTCGGATGGAGCCAGGCTTCCATCACCTGCTTGCGCTGTTCTGGAGGGACCTGCAAGCCGAATTGCTGGATTACGAACTCCAGGGCATCTTCAGTAACCTTCCAGAAATCCCGGTACTTTCGCATAAGCGACCGAAGAAAGGTGTACTCCAGTTGTTTAGCGCGCCACTGAGTGTTGAAGGCGACCGGTTCAGGAGCCACTTCTTTGCACGCTTCGGCCACCGCTCCCACATCAACCAGTGTCCCGTACATGTCGAAGACAATGCCCTTAATACGCAGTCTGGCCATAACACTGCCCCTTACTGTCTTTTTTCTAATTGTTTTAAACGTCTCCCACAACCAATGCTTGTTAGGTTCTGATGGAAACGGGGCAAATGCCGTGCCGTTTCAGTTCGCCGTTGTCCATATGGAAGCGAGACGGGCTTTCCGCAGGGGCTGGGGTTAAAAGCAAGATGCTATTTCGCCGGGTGCCGATATCGCGTCAGAGACCACATATGTACGTCTTAAGCGCTGCTCTTAAGCGCCGACTTCGGCGACTCGTTACATCCATAGTGGCGGCATTACCAGATCCAGCAAAGCATCTCTCTAATCCGAGACGCGCACTGCAGTCGTGCCGGAATTTCGTCAGCATACGGTATTTCGACACGAGATCTTCGTCATCAATACCGGATCACCAACAACTTCGCCCCGCTTCTGAACTGAAAAGCCGTTCATATCCGTCACGTATCGATTCTTACATCTCGCTGGCACAATCCTTGCCGTCCCCAATAACAAAAAGGAGAACGAGATGAAGACTATCCAGCTTCTCTTGTCAGGTTTGTTTCTAGTCGGGACACTTCTGTGGGTTCGGACAGCAGCTCAACGTTGCCTCGACGGCGATTTCCGAGAGTGGCGATCGCGGCTCACTGGAAAAGATGATCACCCTGAGCAACACAAAGGACAATCGCCTGTTTGACAGTAATCAGTCACCACATGGGCCACAAGTCGAAACTGAAACAATCCACAGTTGGCACGAGGTTGGCTTTCTGACGAGCAAAGAGAGAAGGCATAGCAAGTTGTTGCAGGGAGGAGTCGTGTTATGGAGACAGGTGTCAAATTAAATGTAACCAAAACTATTCGGTCGTCAAAGACAGGTATGTTACTGCCGAGAGAAGGCACGCTCGTTTCTGTGACCGAAAATCTTGGACGCACTCTTTTGCTGGTTGAATTTGAAGGGGGACAACACGAGTACCTGTTTGAGTACGAGGTCGAATTCGAGAACGGCAATCGATCGCGGCAGAAGTACGGTGCCGGTGCCAACGCACACGTTTGAGTACATTCTGAAACGGTATCCGATGCATTTAGGTCGGCAGTGACGGAGTCAGTTATGGCAGTCAGAAATAAGATCTATTTCATCATCTGCGGGATTATCGCCCAGTTATTGTTTTTTGGCGATATTGGAGCTGACGAATTACGACCCCGCGACAATGCTACGGAACAGGAAATCGCCACGGCACCGGAGCACCATGACATGACTCTTGTCTCCTCCCAGCCCTGGGTTGTTGAAGGAGAAGTTTTGGGCACGTTAGCGGCGTACGTTTATAGCGATGTGACCACAGAAAGGCCGGTCGATTATTGGGAGCTTTACGATAAACAAACCAACCTTCTGGCGGCTAGTTGGTTCGACAGATTCGGTATCCAGAGGACCGCTGTCGATCGCGGCATTGTGGAAGAGGAAGACAAGCTCGAGGGAATTTTTGTTGTCATCTTAGATGGCAACCTAATATGAGGAAATCTCCTTCAAGAACCCATTCGGAGGTCCGAGTACCATGGAATACGTAACGATGAACGGGTTGAACCGTGAGGTCTCACGCATCGGATTATGATGATCGATTGGACACATATCGGGCCGTCAGTGACGGCCGCATTTCTAGGATCACTCGTGGAATTTATTGAGGCGCTGACAATCGTGCTCGCGGTCGGCACTGTTCGGGGCTGGCGGTCGGCCATGCTTGGAACGAGCATGGGCGTGCTGCTACTGGCGGCGCTTGTCGCCCTCCTTGGTCCTGCGCTCGGCGTCATCCCGATCGCCGTGCTCCAGCTTGTGGTCGGGGTCCTGCTTCTGCTCTTCGGCATGCGCTGGCTGCGCAAAGCGATCTTGCGAGCGGCCGGCACCATCCCGCTCCACGACGAGACGGAAGCCTTCGCTAAAGAGACCGACGCTCTGGGTAGGAAAGCATTCACGGGCGACATCGGATGGGACGCCATCGCGGTCGCGACCGCCTTCAAAGCGGTCGTGCTCGAGGGGCTGGAGGTTGTCTTCATCGTCATCGCCGTCGGCACGGTCGGTCATATGCTGATCCCAGCGAGCGCCGGGGCCGCGGTGGCAGGCATCTTGGTCTTGTTTCTCGGCCTGGTGCTGCGCCGCCCGCTGGCCCGCGTGCCCGAGAACACGCTCAAGTTCGCAGTCGGAATTCTCATCTCCGCTTTTGGGGTATTCTGGGTCGGCGAAGGGCTCGGTTTTCATTGGCCCGGTAGCGACCTTTCGATTTTCGGGCTCACTGCCGGCTTTCTGCTTGTTGCGCTGATCATGGTTCCGGCTGCCCGGCGCCGGGTCCCGGAAATATTTGCTCCAGCACGATGAAAGAAGGAGTCATACCAATGATCAATGGATTGATCGCAATGCTTGGCAAGGTGTTTGGGCTCTTTGTTGACGATGGCAGTCTGGCGCTGAGCATTCTAGTATGGATCTTTGCGCTTCACGTTGTGATGCCCATCGTGCCCTTGGACCAAGGAGGGGCCGCACCGGCTCTGTTCTTGGGGTGCGTAGGCATTCTCATCGAGAATGTGCTGCGCGCATCGCGGCAGCCGGTAGCGCCTGCGGAAGCTGATAAGGACACCAGCGCGGGTAAGAGATCGGCGCTAGACTTTTCGGATTCGCTCTTGTCCCAATCGGTAGAGGTTCAAACTGTAAGTCCTCGGCTCCGCAATGAAGTCGTGATGAACGAGCCGAGAACCACTGATCCGAAGCTCGCGCGACAACTGGTACTCGACGAGTTGTTCGACCTGTCGCTTTATCAATCGCTCCGTAATGTGGCGGGTGGTGAGTTGCGGGCGATCCTGGATCAGCTGATCCCGATCGAGCAGCGTCACTTCGCCTTCTGGCAAGATTTTTTCGATCTGCACGTAGAAGCACTCGACCCGGCTAGACGGCTGAAGCTCGTGTTACTCGTGGCCATCTGCCGGCTTTTCGGCGCGCCCGCGATGCATCTCGTGCTGGAGGCGATAGAGGTCTACGGTGTGCGGAAGTATCTCAGGGTCTGGAGCGCCTACGGGCATGGACCACTTGGTACAGCGGTTCGGAACATCCTTGAGGATGAGTTCAAGCACGAGGATGAAGTCGTGACGGGGGATGCGGAGCGAAAACTCAATCCGGCGCGCGTGCGAGATATTTTCCTCGGACTGAACGACGGCCTGGTCGAGATCCTGGGTGCCGTCAGCGGCTTCTTCGCCGCGTTTGGGAATTCGCTCGCAGTCCTGGTTGCGGGGCTCACAGTAGCTGTGGCCGGAGCGTTGTCGATGGCGGCGGGGGCCTGGATCGCCGTCAGCTCGGAGTCGGAGATCCGCACAACAGAGGATGCGCGACGGCGGTTTCTGGGTGAGAACGTGTTAGAGACCGGGACGGCAGAGACGCCGCTGGCTTCTGCAACTATTATCGGCGTGAGCTATTTGGCCGGCGCCCTAGTTCCGGTGTTGCCGGTTCTCGGTGGGGCAACGACCGTGGTCCCTTCGCTTCTTACCGCGGGTAGCTTAATCATCCTCGTCTCGATCATGGTCGCGTTTCTCTCGGGCATGGATATCAAACGGAGAGTTATCACGAACCTAGTCATCATTGCGGCTGCCGTAGGCATCTCGTTCGCAATCGGGCTGATGGCGAAGCTCGTGTGGGGCGTCTCGGTATGAGCTTTATGCTCTTGAGCGGGCGAGGTCGGGCCGATCTTGCTGCCGAGGTAACCAGCGAAACGTCTCCACAGCTTGTGCATCGCCTTTTTGCTGCCAGCGTTCTCATAAAAGGCGTGGATGGCGTCCTGGAAACGATCGGCGGCATTCTCTTTATGTTTGTAAGCCCGAAAGCGCTGAGTAGCCTTGTCATCTCAATCACTGCGCATGAACTGTCCGAAGATCCTGACGATTGGTTTGCCACAACGTTGCGCCATCTCGTTCACAACCTATCCTCGGACACCAAACTTTTCGTGAGCGCTTACCTTGTTGCTCACGGACTTATCAAAGTCTTTTTAGTAGCCAGTCTCCTACGCAAGAAACTTTGGGCGTACCCGACGGCGCTTTGGTTTCTCGGTATTTTCCTTCTTTACCAGTTGTATCGCTTTAGCCATACACACTCACTCGGTCTCTTAGCACTGAGCGCTTTTGACCTCTTTGTGGCATCGCTGGTGTGGCGGGAGTATCGGTCGCAAAAACAACATGGGTCAGAATGAAACTTCGAACCGAAGAATGAACGCGAGCGCGTTCTTAATCCTCGGGTCTGTGTTTGGGTTAATCACAAATTGGAGATCAGGCTGCACCGCTAGATGCGCACCGAATTGGGCCAGATAGGTGATCTCTAGAGCAACTTCCGATCTTCGCGCGCGCATCCCCTGATCACGTTGAGCTTCGATAAACGGGGTACCGTTGTGCGCGGCGCCGACCGCTATACCGAATTCGTCTTGCTTTCGTTGGGGAATGAACCCGGAGAACGTGAGCCCGCCACCATTGTAGTAGGCGAATCGATTGACACGGCGATCCCCGATTCCCAATTGGCCAAACAGGCTCACTTGGCGATCGGTATCGTTGGCGTCTTGGTATACCGTCCAGTCAGCGAGCGCATAGACACCGCCGCTGCCGTGACGACGCGCCGGCAACCCGTCAGGACGGACTCTCGTCAAATCGTCGAATGCCGCCGAGTAATACCAGCCGCCGAGGGCGACCTTGCCAGAGTATGCGCCACAGCAGTTTCTACCGATGCGGAATTGCCGAGTGCGCGGCTGCTCCGAGCCGAGAGGCCGATATAAGTACGCCGCTTCTGTAACTACTAGTACACCGTCGCCTTTGGCGAATACTTTTCGCGATCCGTCCGGTCGCTCGACCGGCACTCCATCAAGCACAGCGGTCCGAAGGACAATCTGGTCAAGGGGTTTGATCTCGAAGCGGCCCCCGACGGAAGTATTGGGAAAAATCGAGGGTCCTTCTACGCCGCTCTGTGAAAATTCAGGACCGATGCCGAATGAGCTGTTGAGAAACAGGCCGGCGGACTGTAAGCGGTAGAATTCACTGTTGAGGTCGTACCGTCCGAACAGTGCAGAGAACCTGTTACCGAACAGATTTTGTTGAATCCAGCCCTCCTCGAGTTTCCACTTCGCCGGCGCCTCAATGTTGCTCACGCCTTGGGCATCGCCGACGAAATCGCCACTGGGATGCCCGCCATGAATTCCGAGCCCATAGAGGAATACCGTTGCACCGGGCCAACCCATGAGACGTTGGGCGTCGACGGTGAGTTGGAGATTCAAATTACCTAGATAGTTACCTCCTCGCCGCAATCCTCCCGACGTGTTTGCGAAACCTTCTCCATCGTAGCGGATACCGAATTGTACTCCGTGATTGCTCAACTGACCCCTGAAGCTCTCCCATGCTTTGCTAAGCTGGCTCCACGGAGACGTCTGAGTTTGAGCGCTGGTCGCCCTTGGCTCCGGTGCACCGTCTGAGTCCACAACGTCGGCGTCATACACGGATGGAAAGCTGGCTTGAGCACGAGCTTCTCCCGCTGTTTCAGCCAATAGACGAACCGCCATGGCGGTCGCGACAAACCAGCGGTACCGCAGGCATCGAGGGACTCTCCGAGGATGTGTTATGGTTTCCATCATTCGCAGATTGCGCGTGCAGGCCTACCATTGAATAAGGTAACAACAATAGCGCTCTCGCTGAAGAGAGCATCGAAATGCCGAATGCAGCATGTGGCTTAGTTGACACGGATGTCAGAGTCCTCCGCTGGGGACGTGTTTTCGCGATTGCCAGCACTGTGACGCCGCTTCTGCTTGGCGTCTGCCTGGGAGCGGTGGCCTCGGGCGCCGTGCCGCGCCAGGGAAGACCGAGTTCAATGCCGTGTTCATCTCGCCGTCGCTCACGCCGTTCTGCTTCGGAGCCGGCGCGCTGACCGCCTTCCTCGCGGCCGTGTACCTCACCTTAGAGGCGCGGGAGAACCAGTTAAGAGAAGACTTCCGGCGGCGCGCGTTGAGTGCAGCCTTTGTGGTGTTTGCCGCAGCTGCGGGCACCTTGGCACTAGCCCTCACAGAGGCGCCGCTTATGGGTCGTGGACTCACCGCAACGCCATGGGCGCTCCCTCTACATCTGACAACTGGAGCTGGCGGCCGTGGCGGCAATCTATACTCTATGGAAGCGGCGCTATGTCCTGGCGCCCGTGGCTGCCGCGGTCCAAGTCTCCCTCATCCTCTGGGTTGGGGGCTGGCACAGTACCCATATCTCTTTTCGCCTACGCTTACGATTGCGGACGCGGCTGCCCCAATGTCACGTTGACGTTGATAGTCTGGACACTGACTGGTGGAGCGCTTCTGCTGTTTCCTTCGCTCATCTATCTGTTCCGGATCTTCAAGCGACAGCGGTGAGAAAGTTTTGTGTATTACGAGTGAGCTGGAAAGGCCTGTTGCCAACTCCGGGTGACGCCGCCTCGACAGCCTGTCGAAATCTCGGCGCCGTTCTTTGTCTCGTCCTCACATCGTTAAGGTAATTGATTGGTTGAGGCGAGTAATTTCGTGCAGCCTCTGCCAGCGTACCTGCTGGCATACGCGTTGCTTTTCAAAGCTAACAGTGAGGTAGGCGCGGGCTATAAATTGAATCGCCCGATTATGCGAACTGCAGTTATGTAGATCTGAAGCCGGCGTTATTTGACTCGGCTTCCAAGGCGCCGTTTAGCCGATATCGGGCGGCAAATCGGATATGTGTCAAGTGGAGAAGTGAGGCGATTTCTCCGAAAATCTTTGTCCAGTATAGGTCTAACTTGGGTCACTACTGGAGCAAGGCAAAATCAGGTGTATAATTTTTAGTGAGCTCGCACAACAACTATGAATTGGATTGTGGATCGATGGCTACAACTAGCCGAGCTCGCGAGGTTGTTTGGTTTGAGCGAAGAGTCGATCAAGCGATTGGCTAAAAATCATGGTTTTCCACTTCGCCGGTTGACACCCTATGCGACGCCTGGAGTTCTTGAGTCCGAATTGGTGCCCTGGTTGAAAGCTCAACCGCTTAGGGGCCAGCCGATTCGTGCCAGACCGACGATTAAGTCACGGCGTAAGAAGTCCCGGAAACGGGATTGAGAGGTTAACCGCCAATGCTGGGTTCGTTCAACATAGTTCCGCGTCGTTACCAACCCGGCAGATGATCCCCAAAAAGAAAGGACGGTAGAGTCGACGGAAGAATCTTGGCTACGCATGTACTGAAAGGAAGTTTCTAGTGATCTCATAAAGATCGCAGAGATATCCAATGAAGGATGCCTTGCGTATTCTTCATCTCGAAGCTAATCCCAGCGACGTCGACGCGGCTGTTGCGGCGCTCGCAGCCGAAGGCATCGCCTGCGAGTTTCTTCGCGTTGAAACTCGCGCCGACTTTGTCGCCGCCCTTGAACAAAGCAGATTCGATCTGATTTTTGCCGAATATTCCCTGCCCAATTTTGATGCTCCTTCCGCTCTGGCTATCGCCATCGAGAAATCTCCGGATACGCCGTTTATCCTTGTTTCAGGAACCGTCGGTGAGCAAACAGCCGTTGAGCTACTTAAGAAAGGGGCCACCGATTATGTCGTCAAGCACCGGCTCTTTAAACTCCCAATTGTGATCCGCCGAGCTTTCCGCGAAGCCGCTGAGCGGAGCGAACGCAGAAGGGCAGAAGAAAAGGCCGAGCAGAATCTCCAGCGTATTCGCGCGCTTCACGAAATTGAAAACGCGATAGCGGCGGCCCTCGACCTCAGTGACGTGCTAAGGCTCCTGTTAGAAAAAATCGAGTTGTTTTCACCGTTCCCGGTGGTAGCTACAGTCAGACTCTTAAACCGCGAGAGCGGCGAAGTGGAGCCCCTGGTTTGTCGGAATCTTGACGAAGCAGAATGGAGAATAAACAAAAAAAGAACGCCCAGCGGACGGGCAAAAAGAATTTGCGAGACCAAGGCATCTCTTGTCGTCCGAAATATTCAAACAGATCCGCAAACTTTCAATCAGGAGGTTTATCGTCAGTGTGGTTTGGTGTCTTTTTTGGGAGTTCCGTTGATCGCTAAAGGACATAGCATGGGAGTTCTGAGCGTCTACACCAAAATGGAGCATGAATTCTGCCAAGAGGAGATCGAGTTCCTTTACACCCTGGCGGACCAGGCAGCCATCGCTATTCACAACGCCCAACTCTACGACGGCATGGCAAGAGCAAACAGGGTGAAAGATGAGTTTTTGGGCGTCATGTCCCATGAGTTGAGGACGCCGCTAATCGTTCTTTTGGGATATATTGGACTGTTGAAGGATGGAATGATGGGTGAGGTTAACAAGCAACAGGAAAATGCACTCGAAAAGCTGCTGGCTTGCGCTCTGGACGAGATCAATATGATCAACACCATCATTTTAACCACACAGATCGAAGCCCGCACGATCACGCGGGAGTACCGATCCCTGGAGCTGAGCGATCTTCTCGATCATCTAAGGTCAACTTATAAGGTTCAGACAGATAAGAAGGACGTGAAGCTAACCTGGAGCTACCCTACTGCGCCTGCGCGGATAACCACTGACGGTGAGAAGCTCAAACAGATTCTGCACAACCTCATCAACAACGCGCTCAAGTTCACCGACAAAGGAACTGTCGCGGTAACCGTGCGAGCGCTCGCTGCTTCTAAAGTTGACCAAGGCTCCGAGTTGAGCAGTCTGGACAGTTACGATGCCAGCAAACAACGAATGTGGGTTGAGTTCAGAGTAACGGATACCGGAATCGGGATATCCAAGGAGACTCACCGATTTATTTTTGATAAGTTCTACCAGGTCGACAGTTCCCAGACCAGAGCCTACGGTGGTGTTGGCTTAGGACTTTACATTGTCAAAAAGTTCACCGATTTGCTCGGAGGGCAAATCGAGCTCGAAAGCGAATCGGGAAAAGGGTCCACGTTCGCTGTCACTATTCCCTCCCAGAGTTAAAGGATCTTCAAGAAGACAGCCCTGCTCTAGCGTTAGCGAGTTCTTGAGCGAGGCCGTATTCTTTTATCTTTTGATAGAGCGTGCTCTTTGCGATACCGAGCTTCTCGGCGGCCTGAGTGAGATTTCCGCGGCGTGTGTTAATTGTCGACTTGACGGTGTCGCGCTCAGCACCTTCCAGCGCTGTAAGGATGGTCCCGGAGTCCGTACTTATCGACTCACCCATGGTGATCGAGGATACGAACTCCGCCGGAAGATCTCCCATGGTAACTGTGTTTCTTGTGCCCATTAGCACCACGAGGCTTTCCACAATGTTGCGCAGCTCTCTAATATTGCCCGGCCAACTGTATTCTCTAAATATTGCGCGACACGCTGGGTGATCGGCGGTCTACACGGTGCGGCAGCCCGCCTAGGGCTGAAGAGAACTACTCTGTCCTCCAAAATTGAGAGACTAGGCATTTCTCGCAAGCCGCAGTGACGGCATTTCGTCTTTTGCCGAAAGTCCGTCGTCACCGTTTGCTGTCGAACTCTTTCGATCCTCATCTTCTGATCGCTAACCGATTGATTGGAAACGATATTCAACGAACGTTTCGGTATTGGCATCCACGTTGCTCCTTTCATCACGCCATGCCACATCGTGAAAGTTATATCAGCGCAATGCGCTGGATTGGAGCAATCAAAAAAAGTTGCGTGAATGCG
>WNGG01021562.1_pt1 | contig 10838 bp, 9 predicted proteins | sample 5400661 | NCBI WGS metagenome assembly WNGG01 (sample SAMN13153372, study PRJNA577476) | soil metagenome | isolation source: 100 cm soil or saprolite under Garry oak tree replicate 1 | place: USA:California | collected 2016-06-15 | reverse complement strand
GCCACTTTGGCCGATTGTGACGGCACTTCGGATACCGGCTTCGACTTCGATCCTCCAGTCAACGCAGCCGGTCTCCGCGTCGAGCGCGAAGAGGTCGCCCTCGGCATCGCCGACGTAGAGGCGCCCTCCAACTGCAACGGGCTGCGTGCCTCCGGAACTCGCCCCCGGGAATCCGAAGGCCCATTTCAATTTGAGGCGCGGCACATCATCCGCAGTAATGCCCGCGACTTCGGCTGGCTCGAAACGCGAATTGGTGATGGTAACGCCCCAGCCGTTCCAGGCGGGGCCATCGAGGGCATTGCGGGACACCTGTGAACTGCTGGCGCAAAATGCGGATTTTGGAATGGTGTTCGCGAACACGCCGCCCAACGGCTTGCCGGACAGATATTCCGCGAGCGCGCGACGCTGCGCGCGGCTGCGTTCCGCCGCCTGTACCTTCATCGCTCCTTTTTCGAGCGCTTGCAGGATTTGTTCCGGAGTCAATTGGGCGAGGACATCGCGGCCAGGAGCACGGGAATCAGCGTTCGTGCCAGCTTCATGGCAGGAAGCGCAATAGCTTCTGAAAAGAGCGGCGCCATCCTGCGCATATGCTGGCGCCGATGACAAACCTGCCGAGAAGCACAGAGCGGCAATCCCTAACCGAATTCCCATTGTCCGGCATCCTCAACGGCGTCGATGTGACTCTCACGATGCCGAAGGCGCAGCTCGATCTCCAGCTCGATCTCTTGAAATACAAAGGCTGACCGCGTGCCCTTGGTAGCATCACGCCGGTCTTTGAGTCAAGCATTATCCCTGCCAGCTTCCGTGCTTCGCGGAGCATATTTTTCAGGACTCTCCGGAGTGGGTAGTGACTCAGTTTCCCAAAATGAGTCACTACCCCGGAGTGCTGTCTCTTGACACGGAATTGCGATCAACATAGTCTGGAGGCCAATTTGCCAATAGCAGGTGCTCGATGAACCTTTATTTGCGAAGTAGCATTCCCGCTTTTGCAACCATTGCCGCAGCCGCTTTAATTCTGACGGCCGTCAAACCCGTGGCAGGTCAGGCTCCTGCCGCCGCTCAGAACCGCATTCCGACACCCGGTCAATTCCCTCCCTACAAAGCGCCGCGTACTGCAGATGGCAAACCCGACCTGAGCGGAATCTGGCAGGCGTTTGTCGCGGCCGACATAGATGTTCAGGACCATGATGCGCAGGCGGGACCTCATCCGGAGATCATGGGAGCTTATGGAGCATGGCCGGGAGGACAAGGGATTGTGGAGGGCGGTGAAATACCGTACAAGCCCGAAGCCTTGGCGCAAAAGAAGGCCAACGCCGAGAAGCGCATGGTCGTAAATATCACCAGCGATCCTCATCGGCATGACACCGGTGATCCCGAACTCAAGTGCTACAACCCCGGCGTGCCGCGGGCCAACTATATGCCCTTTCCATTCCAAATTATTCAGGGCACAGATACGGTCCTATTCTCATATGAATTTGCGCGCGCGGTGCGCACGATCTACATGAACCCAAATGACCAGGCCATTCCCAAGGAGGCTCCCGCGGATAGCTGGATGGGATGGTCGCACGGACGTTTTGAAGGGGACACGCTGGTCATCGACTCTACCGGGTTTGTCCCCTACACCTGGTTTGACCGGGCCGGGGATTACCACAGCGATGCGCTCCATGTCACCGAACGCTACACGCCGGTGAGTCCTTATCACATAATGTATGAAGCCACGATCGAAGATCCGAAGGTGTTTACGCGTCCATGGAAAGTCAGTTTCCCGCTGTATCGCCGTATGGAGAAAAACATCCAACTAGTGGACTTGAACTGCACGGAGTTCGTCCTGGATTTGCTATACGGTCAATATAGCAAACGGCCCGGTAAGTAAAGTCGAGGAGGTCGAGATGACGAATCGTCCTGACTTTTCATCGAGGGCCTTAGAGATCGTTTTAGTGACTGTTTTGTGCGCGCCCACATTTGTCGCCGCCCAGTCCTCGGGCGGAGCCAGGAATGCAGTCACGAAAACCGCCAAGAAGGACACAAAGAGCCCAGCTAGTGCAAAGGGCGGAACGACGCCTCGTGCTCCGGACGGCCAACCGGACCTGCATGGATATTGGACGAGCGAGAGCTTCACGCCCTTGGAACGGCCGGCCAAGTACGCGGGAAGAGAGTTTTTGACCGATCAAGAGGCTGAGGCAGTCCAGAAGGCCGGCTTGCAACGCGCCTATGACCGCACCTATGACGACCCTGTGGAGGAGCCGGTTTATGATTCGACTACCTTCGGGCTCACTCCTGCTCTGGAAGGATTCGCACCAAACAAGCGCACATCACTAATTGTCGATCCGCCGGATGGCAGAATGCCTCCCCGAACGCCGGAGGCAGTGGCAAGACCCAAGGCGATAGGTGACCGCGACTATATCGAGCCAGACGGTCATGGCGGCGGAATCGTGCACGCGGATACTCCGAGAGATATCGGCGTGCGTACAACTTGCGTCTCCATGAGCGGCGGACCGCCCATACTCCCTGGGGCCTACAACAACGGCCTCCACATCCTGCAGAATCCGAACTACCTGGTGCTGCAAGCCGAGTACGGATCCGAGCTTCGCATTATTCCTCTGGATGGACGCCCGCATGCCTCAGGGAACATTCACCAGTGGCATGGCGACGGACGCGGCCATTGGGAAGGCAATACCCTGGTCGTGGAAACCACCAATTTCAGGCCCGAAGCTACCTTCCGCAACGCTAACCCCAAGACGCTGAAGATTACTGAGCGCTTCAAGCGCGTCTCCGCCGATCAAATTGAGTACAGCTTTACCATTGACGATCCCTCGACGTGGACGAAACCCTGGACGGCCATCGTTCCCCTGCACGCGATTAAAGGGCCCTTCTTCGAGTACGCCTGCAGCGAAAGCAACATGGACGTCGTCAATATAATGGCGGGAGCTCGCGCCACCGAAAGGGCCGCGGAAGTGAAAGTTAAGGGCACCTCGAAGTAGTATCGCGCTCGGCGCACGAAGAAAGCCTCGTCGGCGACGGACCGTTCTTCTGCTTCTTATCGGCGGCGGCCACCCCTCGCGTCCATGTTGCAAGGCATGAGACCCACACGGCAATCGACGTAATCTACTTGGTTTTGAGCGACGAATGATGTGTGTTCGTGTCGCCCACCCCTGACACGAGAGAACGAGGCCGGTTCGTTCCAGTTTTTTACCTTAGATTGGCTCGCAACTCGACCGGCGAGCCCCTTAAGAGGGCTTTGACAAACGCCTCGTCTCTTTTCTGTCCCTCATAGTGATATGGGTAAACGATCTTGGGCTGAAACGCCTTGATACATTCGGCCGCGTCGCCTGGAGTCATCGTTTGTGGCATGTTCATGGGCACAAACGCCACCTCGATGTCCTTGACCGCCCTCGCCTCCGGCGTACATTCGGTGTCGCCCATAAAGTACAGCCGCTTCCCTCCGAGAGTAATGAGGTAGCCATTGCCGCGGCCTTTAGGGTGGTAGAGTTCGCCCGGCTTCGGCCCGTGCTGGACGTTGTACATGGGCACGGCCTCGATGCTGACGTCTGCCACGGTTTTGGTGTCCCCATTCGCCATGACGGTTGGCCCTGTGATCTTCGCGCCGGCCTGGGTCGCTGCCGCCGCGGGCATTACCACCGCAGCCCCAGGCTTGCGAAGCTTGCTAATCTCATCAATGTCGAGATTTTCGGGGTGAATGTCGGTGATCAGGATCAAATCGGCTTTCTTTAAGGCGTCGAACTTCCCCAATAGCGGAAGCTCGACGTCGTCGTACTTTGCCACAGGGTCGACCTGTATGACCTTGCCGGCATATTCGAGCTGCACGCTCGAGTGCATGATCGGCGTAATCTGAATATCTCCGCCGGAGGCGGGAAGCGTGTCCGTTTGGTTGGCCGCCGAGACTGCGGCCGTAAGTGCTATCACAAATACCAGCGCCAGAAACACTCTTTTGTTCACGATTTCTCTCCTGATGTTTCAGGACCGTCCAATAGCCGCACTTTATCCCACCGTGAATTCGTGCCTGTCAAGTACGGTCTTCATTTTGTCCGAATCGCGCTACGTTCCGAGGAAGGCTAATCCTTGACACTAGATGGATTCAAGCGTAGTTTTTGCCTAAGGCGGAGCGCTTCTAACGAACTCATTTTCGGAGTGGTACCTCGGTATTATGAAGGCTACGGCGGTATTCGTTTTCTTGTTCGCCTGCACCCCCATTGTGGTTCAGGCCCAGACCGCTGTTCAGCAGCGGGCCGCTCGAACTGCTCCAGCCGCCAGTGCGATCCCCACTCCCGGTCAATTCCCACCCTACAAGGTGCCCCATATGGCGGATGGCAAACCCGACCTGAATGGAATCTGGCAGGCGTTTGTCGCGGCCGACATAGATGTTCAGGACCATGATGCCCAGGCGGGACCTCATCCGGAGATTATGGGAGCTTACGGAGCGTGGCCGGGAGGACAAGGGATTGTGGAGGGCGGTGAAATACCGTACAAGCCCGAAGCCTTGGCGCAAAAGAAGGCCAACGCCGAGAAGCGCATGGTGGTAAACATCACCAGCGATCCTCATCGGCATGACACTGGCGACCCGGAACTCAAATGTTATCGGCCAGGCGTTCCGCGGGCCAACTATCTGCCTTTCCCATTTCAAATAACTCAGAGTAGAGACAACATCATCATCGTGTATGAGTTTGGGCACGTCCTGCGCACTATCTACATGAAGGAAAATGATCCAGAGGCCCCCAAGGAGGCTCCCGCCGACAGTTGGTTGGGATGGTCACGCGGACATTTTGAAGGGGACACGCTGGTCGTCGACTCCACTGGGTTTGTTCCCTACACCTGGTTCGACCGGGCCGGGGATTACCACAGTGATGCTCTCCATGTGATCGAGCGCTATACACCGGCCAGTCCTTATCACATAATGTATGAAGCCACCATTGACGATCCGAAGGTGTTTACGCGCCCGTGGAAGGTGAGCTTCCCGCTGTATCGTCGCATGGAAAAGAATATTCAACTGGTCGACTTTAACTGTGAGGAATTCGTGGAGAAGCTGCTGTACGGCCCTTACTTCAAAGATCCGAGCAAGTGATGCGCAATCGAGGAGGTTCAGATGGCTAATCGTTTTTGGGTCTCATCTGGTGCTCTGGCGACGATGATTGTGGCCATTTTGTTGACGCCGGCCTTTGTGGCGGCCCAGGCGAAGTCAGCTGCGGCCGCGAAGGCCCCGGCAGCAAATAATAAGACGTGGACCTTGCCACATACTCCGGATGGCCAGCCGGATCTGCAGGGGTACTGGACGAGCCTCAGCTTCACGCCGATGGAGCGTCCAGCGAAATACGGTAACAGAGAATTCCTGACGGACGAGGAAGCAGCTCAAATTTACAAAGAGGGCGTGCAACACAGCTACGAATTCACGTTCAACGATTTTGGCGATACTCCGGTTTATGACGCGACGGTGTATGCGCTGAGCGCGTGGCAAGAGGGAGTCGCTCCAAACCGGCGGACGTCACTCGTGGTGGATCCGCCCGATGGCACAATTCCTCCCCTTACGCCAGAAGCGGCCAAGGTCAGGGAGGCTTTCCGGAAAACTGGTCCCAACCAGGACTACGCGGATCCCAACGCACCGGTGAAAGCCGACACCTCGACGGATCTGAATTTGGGCGAGCGCTGCCTCTCCTTCGGTGGACCGCCAATCCTTCCCGGCGCCTATAACAGCGATTTTCACATCATCCAGAGCCCCGGAAACGTGCTGATTGAATACGAGTGGGGCAACGAGCCTCGCATCATTCCCTTGGACGGAAGTCCGCACCTCGCTTCAAATATCCACGCGTGGCACGGCGATTCCCGCGGCCATTGGGAGGGCAACACATTGGTCGTGGAGACCACCAATTTCCGCCCCGGTGCCACTTTCCAAGGTGCGAACGCCAAGACTCTAAAGATCAAGGAATACTTTACCCGCGTAGACCAAAACACGATCGAGTACAAGTTCACGATCGATGACCCATCGACGTGGACCAAGCCCTGGTCGGCAATCGTCCCCTTGAGCCAAATTAAGGGGCCCATATTCGAGTACGCCTGCACCGAGAACAATAATGATGCAGTGAACATCCTCGCAGGTGCTCGCGCGGCCGACAAAGCCGCGGCAGAAAAGGCCAAGAAGACTTCGGGAGTCCCAGTCTCGCAGAAATAGCGAGGCGGAGTGCTTAACGGAAATCGCTGAACTTGAGTAACATTACAGGAGGAGAAAAGATGCGAGTAGCTTTGGCCCTGGGTATGCTTGGCGTAGGTCTAGCTCTGGTGGTGACCGCAGTGCCGGTGCAGGCTCATCATGCCTTTGCAGCGACCTTTGACACCGCGAAGCCCGTGGTGGTGCACTGTGTGATCACGAAAGTGGAACTGATCAACCCTCATTCCTGGTTCTGGTGTGACGAGAAGGCCACCGACGGCACGTTGACCAACTGGGGTTTCGAGGGGGGCAGCCCGAATTCTCTGATCCGCCATGGAGTGACGAAGAACACCATCCCCACCGGAACCGTCAACATGACCTTCCCCGATGGCCGGAAGTTCCTCTTTGGTGGATCTGCTCCCGGAGCCGAAGGCGAGGTAGCGACACCGACGAAGGACGAAATCGCTCCGACCAGTAAGAACGACGCCGCGTCTAAAAAGTAGTGCAGCGAGACCAAGCTGCTTCGGAGAATGTCCTCCTGAGCCTTACGCCGGCTCGGGGATAGGGAAGGGACTTTGAGATGAACCGCCGTTTCTACATCTCGTTGGCTATTTTTTCGGTTGCCTTGGCGTCAATGTTGTTGGTGCCGGAATTTCTCGCGGCACAAACCGTCTCGGCCGGTGCGAAACCGGCGCCGAAAACTACGCCATCCACAAAAGCATCAAAGACGGAAACACGCAGCGCCTGGACTGTTCCGCGTACGCCGGACGGACGGCCGGACCTGCACGGATATTGGACAAATCTCAGCTTCACGCCCATGGAACGCCCCGCGAAATACCAGGGCCGGGAGTTCTTGACCGGCAAGGAAATGGAGGAAGTTTACAAGGCGGGCTTGCAGGTTACCTACGAGGGGACACCGGCAGAAGGCATTGAAGGCTTCGGCGAATTGTATAACCCAACCTCGGTTGATTATGATGTGAATACGTATGCGCTCAGTCCCTGGCAAAACGGGATCCGGCCAAACCGGCGATCGTCACTGGTTGTCGATCCGCCGGACGGCAGAATTCCTCCTCTGACGGCAGAAGCCAAGGCCAGGCCCGGCCAGCGGCGCGGCTTCAGCTACGTCGAAGATGATCACCATGGAGGCGGAATTGTGCACGCCGATGTCCCCTGGGATTTGGGAACAAACACGACCTGCATCTCGATGAATAGTGGGCCGCCGCTATTGCCTGCCGAATACAACAGCAATTTGCTCATCGTGCAAAGCGCGGGATACGTGGCCATTGAACGAGAGGTCGGAAGCGAGGTTCGCATCATCCCTATAGACAGTGGCCCCCACGTTTCGGCCAACATCCATCAGTGGCATGGGGATGCGCGCGGCCATTGGGAGGGCGACACACTGGTCGTGGAAAACACGAATTTCAGGCCCGAATCGGCCTTCCGTAATGCCAATCCTGGAACCCTCAAGATTACCGAGCGCTTTACGCGCATCGATAAGGATACGATCGAGTACAAGTTCACGATTGATGACCCGACGACGTGGACGAAATCCTGGTCAGCCGTCATTCCCATGAGCCATGTAAACGGTCCAATATTCGAGTACGCCTGCAGCGAGGATAATAACGATGCTGTGAACATTCTCGCCGGAGCCCGTGCTGCCGAGAAGGCCGCGGAAGAGAAAGCTAAAGCCGGCTCATCGCCCATTTCCCAGAAATAGTCCAAGCGTGGCGGCTAGGGGGCTGCCGCCGAATCCCAGTCGGGCCAGAACAATATCCCCGGAAAATCTGCTTAAGTGGCCTTATCCGCAGCAGCGCGTGCGGCTTCGCGACCAGCGATACGGCCGAAAACTAGGCACTTCGCCAATCCGTGCTGGTTGAATCCACCTGCTGATTCGCCTCCGCAGTAGAGGCCTGGGATCACTTGGCCATGCAAGTCAATCACTTGGGCGCGCGCGTTAATCCGCAGCCCTGACAAACAATCATGAATACACGGAGTGGACCAGGCTGCATAGAAGGAAGGCGTCTGAATCTTGTATCGAGGAGCTGGCTTCCCAAAATCCGCATCTTTCCCCGCATCCACAAACGAATTGTATCTGGCCACAGTTTGCTCCAGGGCAGCGGGCGGCATAGGCTGCTTCTGATACTTACTCGCGATTTTGCGCGCCAACTCTGGAAGGCTGCTTGCGCTGAAAAACCAGCCGTCCGGATCCACATAGGGCGGTGCACAGACCCAGCCTTCGCGCTTCGCCGCGTCTGCATCGAAGATGGCCCAAATGGGCCCGCCTCCTTCGCCTGTTCCGCCATTCAACTCCAGACAAGGATTCCACCAATCGAATCCCGTGGCTGCTTCATTTACGAACCTCAGGCCCGCCTGGTTGACATGGATCACGTCTTGATAATCCTTCATCAGAAGACCTATGGCCCGCGCCAGACCGGCGATAGGACTATCCTTGAGATTCTCGTTACGAGTCCCGCCTCCCTGCGGATACCCGTATTGATTGCCGATCACGTATGGCTTTTCAAAAATGTGCGATCGCGCCATCGTTTCGACGGTTTGGTTGGCGGCGCCCCAAAGCGAGGCCCCAATTTGCATGGCGGCGATCTCACCGTCGCCGCTTTGGCGCGAATAGGGTTCGCCAACCACCTGGTATTCTTCCGTGAGTCTGGGGTCAAAAATCCTGCGGAAGTTCACATTGCTCGTATGGCCGCCAGTCCCGATGACTACGCCCCTTCCCGCCCGAATGTTGAGTGTCCGGCCTTGATTGCTAGCTGCGATACCGAGAACCCTTCCTGAAAACTGCCCTTCTCGAATAATTCCCGTCATGCTGTGCTGCAGGAGTATTTGCACGCCTAGTTTTCTGGCGCTGGCCTCGAGCGGCCGCATGAGCGAGGTGCCGTTACCTCCGTTCGGGGCCAAAGAACTGGGTCCCGCAGTCCAGACCACAGTTTGAGCTCTTTTGACCGATTGCGGTCCGCCGTCAGCGCCGGCGGGAGCTCGATCGGGAAACTCCACTCCGTGATCTTTCAGCCATTCAAAAGTCAGCGGGCTCCAGTCACAAAAAGTGCGCACAATTTCGCGGTCGCTGAACCTGTAGTCATGCCAGTGCGCGAGATCTGAGAACATGCGTTCCGGCGAGTCCTCAATTCCATACTTCTTTTGCAGGCTGGTCCCACCCCCCAATGCGATATTGCCGCCGCTTTCTATGGCGTGTCCGCCGATGTCGTAGTTCTGCTCGACAACGATCACAGATGCTCCATGTTCGGCGGCTTCAATCGAAGCAGGAAGCCCTGTCGCTCCTGCTCCGATGACTACGACGTCAGCGACTTTGTCCCAGTGCCGAGGAGTGCCTGCGGCATCAGCTGTGCCGGTAGCCGTGCCGGCGAGAACGCTCGCCCCGATCCCCGTCAGCGTTTTCTTGACAAAGGCTCTCCTCGAGAGAGGTTTTCTGGTTTGCGAATGCTCGGCCACAATGTCCTCCTGCACTCACGGCATTCCATGCTAAAGCGGCAGCCCGGCCCTACTTACCTCTTGGCATGATGTAATCGACGATGTTAACAAAACGTCGGGGAAAGAGTATCTTCTGACGCGGGTTCACATTGCGTACGGCGAGGAGGCAGTCATGCGGAAGCTGGTTCTGCAAGTTTTGGCAGTGCTGTTTGCGGTATTTCCTACAGTCGCTTTGGCTCAAGCGCCCAAGGATGGTGTTTACATCGGCGATGAGGACATCAAGGCTGTATTGAAACATTCAGCCGATACTCACCGCACGATTCCGGATAACACGCTCCGAGTGATCGATATGGGCCAGTATCAACTCGGCGTCGCTGTGGTTGCTCGCGGGGCCATGAAAGCTGGAGGCGCTGCGAACGCGCCCGGCGCCGGAAATGCTGCGCCCGCTGCGGCGGCGAACGCCTCGACCGCGTGCGGCGAGAAACGGCCCGGTGCGACGGGTCCCAATGGAATCTTCCACGACGATACCGCCGAGAGTTACGTCGTGATATCGGGTGCCGGAACTCTGATCACCGGCGGCACCATCGTCAATGGGAAACGTTCAGGCCCGAACGATGAAGTCACGACGGTTCTCAATGGCCCATCCTGCGGCGGCACCATGGTGGGATACACGAGCCGCAACGTAAAGGTGGGAGACGTCATCATCATCCCGGAGCATGTGCCGCACGGCTTCTCAGCCATCCCGGATCACATCACCTATCTGAGCATCCGGCCGGATCTGAAAAAAGTTCTGCAGCACGGGTACGTAAATCCGGCGCTCAAACAGTAAGATCCGGCGAGCGCTGAGCGAGAACCAAGCCACCTTCTGAAAGGGCTATTGCGGGCACATAACCGGAGACGCCGACCCGGTAGCCGTCGGGGTCCACGATTGTCCATGAAAATCGCGGGTTGGAGTCAGGCTCGGGTTTGAGGCCCCGGCGCTTTAGTTCGGCCTCGACGGCGTCTGCGCTATTCTCAACTGCGAATCCGAATCGATTGCAGTAGGGCTTGTCGGCCGGATTGCCAAGCTTGCGCAGGACCAGAGTGTTTTGTCCGAATCTCAAAGAACATTCTTCGCCGCCGGGCACTTGGGATTGATCCGAGACGACCTTCATTCCTAATAGATCACGGTAAAAATCCCGTTCCTTCGAGATGTCGGGCACGTTCAAGACAATAAAACTGTAGGAAGTCGCGT
>WNGG01012729.1_pt1 | contig 10838 bp, 11 predicted proteins | sample 5400661 | NCBI WGS metagenome assembly WNGG01 (sample SAMN13153372, study PRJNA577476) | soil metagenome | isolation source: 100 cm soil or saprolite under Garry oak tree replicate 1 | place: USA:California | collected 2016-06-15 | reverse complement strand
ATCGTCGGCGACGCGATCTACGGGACCGCGCCGCGCACCGGCGGTCCGCCGCTGCACCTGCACGCGCGCGACGTGGTGGTGCCGCTCTATCCCCGGCGCGCGCCGATCCGCGTCACCGCGCCGGTGCCCGAGCACATGCGCGCGCGGCTCGCGGCATGCGGCTTTGCGGATGAGCAGACACCGGATGGGAGCGGCGCGTCCGCGCGTGTCAGTACAGATGCGCCTTGATGCGTGCGGGCGCCTCGCGGTCGTAGGTCGCGGCATCGACCTTGCCTTGGGTGATAGCCGCCACCATGGCGCCGGTGCTCGGCAGCTTCGACCGCTCGATCCGCGTCGCCGGATCCCACAGCTTCGAGCGCACGATCGCCTTGGCGCACTGGAAATAGGCCCGCTCGACCGTCACCACGATGACGCAGCGCGGCGCCTTGCCGTCGACCGTAAAACTTTCCAGCAGCGCCGGCTCGGTCGAGATGGCGGCGCGGCCGTTGACCCGCATGGTCTCGGCCACGCCCGGGATCAGGAACAACAGCGCCACGCGCGAGTCGCGCACGATGTTGCGCAGACTGTCGATGCGGTTGTTGCCGCGCCGGTCGGGGATCATCAGCGTCTTCGCGTCGGCGACGCGCACGAAGCCAGGCGCGTCGCCGCGCGGCGAGCAGTCGAGCCCCTCGGGACCGCAGGTCGCGAGCGCACAGAATGGCGCCGCCTCGATCAGCGCGCGGTAGTGCGGACCGATGCGATCGATCTCCTTGAGCAGCGGCGTTTCCAACGGCTTCGCATACATGGCCTCGAGCTGCGCCATGGTGGCCACCAGGTGATCGGTCATCGCGTCCTCTCCAAGAGCGTCACGCGGCCAGTAGCTGCCGGCCGTCGTGGCCGGCGATGGCGACGTCGAGCATCGTGCCGGGCGCGGCAGGCGCGGCCAGCCGCACCGGCGTGAACTGCTCGGTGCGCCCGACGCCGTTCGTCTCCGCCAGCACCCGCCGCCGCCTTCCGACTTCGCCGGCGAGATGGCGCGCGAGGGCCGCCGCGCCGCGTTCGCGCAGGCGCCGCGCGCGCTCCTTCGCGACGGCACGAGGCACCTGGGGCATGCGCGCCGCCGGCGTGCCCGGCCGCGGCGAGAACGGAAAGACGTGCAGGTGGGTGAGCCCGCACTCCTCGACGAAATCGAGCGAGCGGGCGAACATCGCCTCGGTCTCGGTCGGGAAGCCGGCGATGACGTCGGCGCCGAACACCACATCGGGGCGTAGCCGCCGCACCTTTTCGCAGAACGCGATGGCGTCGGCGCGGCGATGGCGGCGCTTCATGCGCTTGAGGATCATGTCGTCGCCCGCCTGCAGCGAGAGATGCAGATGCGGCATCAGCCGCGGCTCGCCGGCGAGCGCATCGAGCAGATCATCGTCCGCCTCGATCGAATCGATCGAGGAGAGCCGGAGCCGTTCCAGCTCCGGCACGTGCTTGAGGATCTGCCGTACCAGCCGCCCGAGCCGTGGCGCGCCCGGCAGATTGTCGCCGTAGCTCGTGAGATCGACGCCGGTGAGCACCACCTCGCGGTAGCCGTTCTCGACCAGCCTGCGCACCTGGGCGACCACCTCTCCCATCGGCACCGAGCGCGACGGGCCGCGCCCATACGGGATGATGCAGAAGGTGCAGCGGTGATCGCAGCCGTTCTGCACCTGCACGAACGCCCGCACCCGGCCGTCGATGCCGTCGATCAGGTGCAGCGCCGTGTCCCTCACCGCCATGATGTCGTTGACGACGGCCTTCTCGCCGCCGTCGATCCCGAATGCGGCGCGGGTCGCGGCCCACGCCGCGGCGTCGCGGCGGATCGCCTGGCGCGCCTGGCGCACCGCTTCGCCGGTCACCGCACAGGTGTTGACGATCACGGCGTCGTCGAGCCCGCCGGCGCCCGCCGCGCGGCGCATCGCCTGCGACTCGTAGGTATTGAGGCGGCAGCCGAAGGTGACGACGTCCAATGCCATCTCACGCCGCCGCGAACAGGGCCGGGTCGAACCGGCCGGCAAATTCGTATTCGACCGGGCCGGTCATCAGCACATGGTCGTCGCGCTCGCGCCATTCGATCGCGAGATCGCCGCCCGGCAGCGTTACTGTCACCTGGCGGCCGGTGCGCCGGGTGCGCGCGGCGGCGACCGCCGCGGCGCACGCCGCCGACCCGCACGCGCGCGTGAGGCCGGCGCCGCGCTCCCACGTGCGCACGTTGATGTGCTCGCGCGAGGCGACGGCGGCGAGCGAGATATTGGCGCGCTCGGGAAAGATCGGGTGGTTCTCGAGCAGCGGGCCGAAGCGCGCGAGGTCGTAGGGCGCGACGTCGTCGACCCAGAAGATCGCGTGCGGATTGCCCATGTTGACCACCGAGGGCGAATGCAGGATCGGCTTGTCGATCGGGCCGATCTGCAGCTCGATTGCGCGCGTGTCGCGGAATTCCTCGGCCAGCGGGATCTCGTCCCAGCGCAAGCGCGGCGCGCCCATGTCGACGGTGAACAGGCCGCCGGCCTTCCAGCAATTGACGAGGCCGGCCTTGGTCTCGACCGCCAGCGCGTCCTTGCCGGTCTCCGCGAACACGAGCGAGGCGAGGCAGCGCATGCCGTTGCCGCAGGCGCCCGCTTCCGAACCGTCGTTGTTGTAGATGCGCACGAACGCGTCGGTGCCGGGCGTGCGCGGCGGATAGAGCGCCATCAACTGGTCGTAGGGCGCGCCGCCCGGCCCGGCGGCGGCACGCGCTTCCGCGGAGGTGATCGCGGTCGGCGCCGCGCGCAGGTCGACCAGCACGATCTCGTTGCCGAGGCCGTTCATCTTGACAAAGGTGTGGTCGGCAAGCGCGCTCATGGGCGGCTCTTATATGGCCGAAACGGCCGGTTTTGCCAGTCGGAGCATTTTTTCCCTCGCGAAAGGGTGAGCAGCCTTGCGGTTTTCCGGCAGGTCAAGCGCAAGCCGGCATGGTAAAGATCGCGCAGGTTGCCTGCGGGCCGCGGGTTTCTCGTCAACCGGGCTCGCGGGCCATACGGGGCGGCCGGGGCCCAGAGGAGAAGTCGATGCACTGCCTTGGCAAGCTTTTGTCGACGGCCTTGGCCGTCGCCGCTCTGGCGCTCGCGGCCCCGGCCTCGCTGCGCGCCCAGCCGGCCCCCGCCCCGGGCCAGCCGTTCGCCGAAGAGGTAACGCTGACCGCCAAGCCGATCGTCTACCTGAAGGGCACCGCCACCTGGGACACGGCGTTCGACACGCTCGTCGACTCGTACAAGTCGGTCTACACCTTCCTCGACCGCCAGGGGATCAAGCCGGCCGGCCCGGCCATGACCATCTACACCGCCTCCGACGATACCGGGTTCGAGTTCCAGGCCGCGGTTCCGGTGGCCGAGCCGCCGAAGGACCCGCCGCAAGGCGACCTCACGGTGGGCACCTCGCCCGAAGGCAAGGCGCTCAAGTTCATCCACCGCGGCTCGTACGATTCGCTCGACACCACCTATGATGCGATCACCCATTACCTCGACGAGAACAAGCTCGAGGCCAAGGAACTCTACGTCGAGCAATACGTGACAGATCTGCTCAGCACGCCCGAGGACAACCTGGTCATCGAGGTGCTGGTGCCGATCAAATAGAAGCTTTTCCCGGATGCAGTGCAGCGCGCAGCGGTGCACTGCCGATCCGGGATCTCATGCATCTGGACCCCGGGTCTGCAGCGCAACACTTCGTGCTGCGCTGCGCCCGGGGAACGCCAACCTCACAGCTCCCACACCTCGCCCGGGCGCAGCAGGCGGAAGCGCTCCTCCCCAACGCCCGCCGCCGCGCGCGCGGCGACGAGCGCCTCGACCGGCGCCTCGATCGCCTCGTCGGTGAGCTGAAACGTCCCGTAATGATGGGCGAGCGCAAGCTCGGCGCCGCTGTCGAGGAACGCCTGCACGGCTTCGGGCGGGTTCATGTGCTGCGCGCCCATGAACCAGCGCGGCTCGTAGGCGCCGATCGGCAGGATAGCGAGGCGGAACGGCCCGTAGCGCTCGCGCGCTGCACGGAAGTGACGCCCGTCCCCGTAGCCGGAATCGGCGATGTGCAGGATGCGCCCGGCGGGCGTCTCGATGGCGAAGCCCGCCCACAGCGCCCGGTTCCGGTCGAACAGGCCGCGCGCCGACCAGTGGCGCGCCGGAACGAGCGTCGCGGTGACGCCCGGGCCGAGGTCGACGCGCGCATGCCAATCGAAGGCCTCGGCGGCGATCGCCGAATCGTGCGCCCGCATGATCGCGTCGTTGCCGAGCGGCGTGATGACGCGCGGCCGATGGGCGGCGGCAAGCCGCGACAAAGTGACGACGTCGAGATGATCGTAATGGTTATGCGAGACCAGCACGGCGTCGATGGGCGGCAACGCCTCGAACGCGACGCCCGGATCGTTGACCCGCCGCGGTCCGGCGAACGTCAACGGCGAGGCACGCTGCGACCACACCGGATCGACCAGCAGGTTGAGGCCGGCAGTCTGGATGAGCAAGGAGGCGTGACCGACATAGGAGATGCGCCAGGCCGGCCCGGCCACGCGCGCCGGCGGGCGATCGGCGTGCGGGCTCGGCGCCCAGGCGGGCCATTGCGCCTTGGCGGGCCCGGTCCACCATCGCACCATGTCGCCGATGCCTTTCGGCGGCACGCCGTCCGGATCGACGAAGCGCAGCCCGTCGAAATGGTCGGACACCGGCCCGTCGTAGTAGCGCGCCATGCCGGCGCGCGCCGCCAGCCCGCCGAGACCGACCGCGGAGAGGGCGGCAAGCGCAGCGAAAATACGGCGGCGGGACAGCTTCATCGGAGCGCTCTTTCGCGCCTGTATGATACGGGGGCGCGGCAATTCATAGACCGGCTGGCGCGCCTTGACTTGGGATGAGCGCCTCCCTAGGTTCCGCCCGCTCTCGATAGAGCCGTCAATGCAATCGCCGACCGGCCCATGGAGGCCGGAGGCCAACGCCCGACAGCGCGATGCGCCCTCGGGCGCAAAGGTGTTTGGACTTTCCGCTCCCTCTCCCCTCCGGGGAGAGGGAAAGCAAAGAGAACTACGAGGTTCGGGCAAGCATGTTCGACAGCCTGTCGGAGAAGCTCGGCGGCATTCTCGATCGCCTGACCCGGCGCGGCGCGCTCACCGCGGCGGACGTCGACGCGGCGCTGCGCGAGGTGCGCCGCGCGCTGCTCGAAGCCGATGTCGCCCTCGACGTGGTGCGCGGCTTCGTCGACCGGGTGCGCGAGCGCGCGGTGGGCGTCGAGGTGGTGCGCTCGGTCACGCCCGGCCAGATGGTCGTCAAGGTCGTGCACGACCAGCTGATCGAGACGCTCGGCGCCGACAGTCAGCCGATCGACCTCAACGCGCCGGCACCGGTGCCGATCATGCTGGTCGGCCTGCAGGGCTCCGGTAAGACGACCACTGCCGCCAAGCTTGCCCGGCGCCTCGCCGAGAAAGCCAGGCGCAAGGTGCTGATGGCCTCGCTCGACACGCGCCGTCCCGCCGCCATGGAGCAGCTCGCGGTGCTCGGGCGGCAGACCGAAACCGACACGTTGCCGATCGTCGAGGGGCAGACGCCGACCCAGATCGCGCGCCGGGCGATGGAAGCCGGGCGCCTCGGCGGCTTCGACGTGGTGCTGCTCGACACCGCCGGCCGCACCACGCTGGACGAAGCGATGATGGCGGAGGCCGCCGAGGTCAAGCGTGCCGCGAGCCCGCACGAGGTGCTGCTCGTCGCCGACGCGCTCACCGGCCAGGACGCCGTCAACCTCGCCCGCGCGTTCGACCAGCGCGTCGGCCTCACCGGCATCGTGCTCACCCGCATCGACGGCGACGGGCGCGGCGGCGCCGCGCTCTCCATGCGCGCGGTCACCGGCAAGCCGATCAAGCTCGTCGGCACCGGCGAGCAGCTCGACGCGCTCGAGGACTTCCACCCGGCGCGCGTCGCCGACCGCATCCTCGGCATGGGCGACATCGTCTCGCTAGTCGAGAAGGCGGCGGCGACCATCGACGCCGAGCGGGCGCAGCGCGTCGCCGAGAAGATGCGCAAGGGCGCGTTCGATCTCTCCGACCTGCGCGAGCAGCTCGAGCAGATGCAGAAGATCGGCGGCATGTCGGGCCTCATCGGCATGATGCCGGGCGTCGCCAAGATGAAGAACCAGCTCGCCGGCGCCAACCTCGACGACCGCGTGCTCAAGCGCCAGACCGCGATCATCGACTCGATGACGCCGAAGGAGCGGCGCAACCCGGACGTCCTCAAGGCGAGCCGCAAGAAGCGCATCGCCGCCGGCTCGGGCACGCGGGTCGAGGACATCAACAAGCTGCTCAAGATGCACCGGACCATGGCGGACGTGATGAAGGCGATGGGCGGCGGCAAGCGCGGCCCGCTCGCCGGCTTCGCCAACATGCTCGGGCTCGGCGGCGGGATGCCGAGCCAGGCGGACCTGGCCCGGATGGCGGAAAAAATGCCGGGCGGATTGCCCGGCGCGCCCGGCCTGCCGCCCAATTTCCCCGGCGCGCCCGGCGGACTTCCCGGCCTCGGCGGCAAGCTGCCGGGGCTTGGCGGCATGCCCGGCCTGCCGCCGGGCTTCGACAAGGGTTTTGGCAAGAAGAAATGACGGCGCCGCCGTCGTTCGATCGAAACAGCATGATCCCGAAAAGTGGATACCGGTTTTCGGAAAAGATCATGCTGCAACAAAAAGGAAAGGATCAGGAATGTCTCTGAAAATCCGGCTTGCCCGCGCCGGCACCAAGAAGCGGCCGTTCTATCACATCGTGGTCGCGGACTCGCGCAGCCCGCGCGACGGGCGCTTCATCGAGCGGCTCGGCTTCTTTTCGCCGCTCACCCCGAAGGACCAGAAGGAGCACCGGCTCAAGCTCGACCTCGACAAGGTGAAGGCGTGGCTCGCCAAGGGCGCGCTGCCGACCGACCGGGTGCTGCGCTTCCTCGACGAGGCCGGCGTGATGAAGCGCACGGCGCGCAACAATCCGCAGAAGGCAAAGCCGAAGAAGAAGGCGCAGGAGCGCGCGGCCGCGGCGGCCGGCGGAGCGCCGGCCGAAGGCGCGGCGCCCGGCAGCGCCCCGCCCCCGGCGGCGAGCTGAGGCGCTTGGGCAAGCGGCCCGCACGGGCGTTCGATCCGGCCGCTCGCGCGCAAGCGGACAAGGGCAATCGCGTCCTCGTCGCCGCCATCGGCGCCCCGCACGGCGTGCGCGGCGAGGTGCGGCTGCGCTCCTTCACCGCCGACCCGATGGCGGTGATGGCCTACGCGACGCTGGAAGCCGAGGACGGCCGCAGTTTTCGGCTCGAGAGCGCGCGGCCGTCGGGCAAGGATGTCCTCGTCGTGCGGTTCGCCGGGATCGCCGATCGCGACGCCGCGGAACGCCTGCGCGGCATCCAACTCTTCGTTCCGCGCGCACGGCTTCCGGCGATCGAGGAGCCGGAGACGTTTTATCACGCCGACCTGATCGGCCTTTCGGTGGTCGGGCCGGACGGCGCCGCGCTCGGCACCGTGGCGGCGATCCAGAATTTCGGCGCCGGCGACCTCGTCGAGATCAGGCCGCCCCAGGGCCCGACCATGCTGCTGCCGTTCACCGAGGAGGTCGTTCCGGTGGTCGACGTCGCCGGCGGGAAGCTGGTGGTGAACCCTCCCCTGCAGGGGGAGGGTCGGCGCGCGAAGCGCGCCGGGGTGGGGCCAACAGCGCAACCCTCGGAGATTGGCGCAGGGTCACCCCCACCCGCCGCCGCTTCGCGGCGGCGACCTCCCCCCTCCAGGGGGAGGTAGGGGCCGAGCCATGTGGTCCGCGACCGTCCTCACCATTTTCCCCGAGATGTTCCCGGGGCCGCTGGGCTTGAGCCTAGCCGGCAAGGCGCTGGAGAGGGGTCTGTGGTCGCTCGATGCGGTCGACATCCGCGGCTTTGCCGCCGACCGCCACCGCTCGGTCGACGACACGCCGGCCGGCGGCGGACCCGGCATGGTGATGAAGGCGGATGTGCTCGCCCGCGCCATCGACACCGCCGCGGCCGACGGCCGCCCGCGTCTGCTGATGAGCCCGCGCGGCGTGCCGCTCACCCAGGAGCGCGTGGCGGCGCTGGCGGCGGGGCCGGGCATCGTTGCGGTGTGCGGGCGGTTCGAAGGGGTGGACGAGCGGGTGATCGAGGCGCGCGGGCTCGCGGAAGTGTCGATCGGCGATTATGTGCTCTCCGGCGGCGAGATCGCCGCCCTGGCGCTGATCGACGCGTGTGTGCGGCTGCTGCCGGGCGTCATGGGCGAGGAAGCCTCGGCCGGCGAGGAAAGCTTCGCCGCGGGGCTGCTGGAATCCCCGCAATATACCCGCCCGCAGGTGTTCGAGGGCCGCCCGATCCCCGAGGTGCTGCTGTCCGGCGACCACGAGAAGATCGCCGCCTTCCGGCGCGCCGAGGCCGAGCGCCTCACCCGCGAGCGGCGGCCGGACCTGTGGGCGGCGCGCGGCAGCGGTGACAAGCGGTGAGGTCGCTCACGGATCGGCCGGGCGCAATTACCTCTCCCCGCTTGCGGGGAGAGGTCGACGCGCGAAGCGCGTCGGGTGAGGGGGCCTCTGAGTTAGTGCAATTCCTCGTAGGCCCCCTCACCCCAACCCTCTCCCCGCAAGCGGGGAGAGGGAGTCGGCGGGGCGCGGCAAAACGACGGGCAGATGACAAAGCGCGGGCATTGTCGTATAGGCGGCGCCGACCCGCACCGGATCGAACGAAAAAATTGGCGCCGCCGCGGCGCGGCCGATGGAGAATTCCATGAACCTCATCAAACAGCTCGAGCAAGAGCAGGTCGCGAAATTGTCCGCCGGCAAGGACATTCCCGATTTCTCGCCGGGCGACACGTTGATGGTCAACGTCAAGGTGGTCGAGGGCGAGCGCAGCCGCGTGCAGGCCTATGAGGGCGTATGCATCGGCCGCTCCGGCAGCGGGATCAACGAGAACTTCACCGTGCGCAAGATCTCGTACGGCGAGGGCGTCGAGCGCGTGTTTCCGCTCTATTCGCCGATGATCGATTCGATCAAGGTCGTGCGCCGCGGCAGGGTGCGCCGGGCCAAGCTCTATTACCTGCGCGGACGGCGCGGCAAGTCGGCGCGCATCATCGAGCGGCAGGCGCGCCAGGGCGGCGAAGCGAACGCCGCCGAGCCCGCCGAGGCCAAGGCCGCGGAGTAACAAATCGTCCTGTTGGTTTCCGGAGCTCTTCGGCGATGGCGAAGCCGCGCACCCTCTACGACAAGATCTGGGACGACCACGTCGTCGACGAGCAGCCGGACGGCACCTGCCTGATCTATATCGACCGCCACCTCGTGCACGAGGTGACCTCGCCGCAGGCGTTCGAGGGCCTGCGCAACTCCGGCCGCAAGGTGCGTGCGCCGGAGAAAACGCTTGCCGTGGTCGATCACAACGTGCCGACCACCGACCGCAGCAAGCCGAACGAGGATCCGGAGAGCGCGGCGCAGATCGCGGCGCTCGCCGAGAACGCGCGCGACTTCGGCCTCGAGTATTACGACGAGTTCGACCGCCGCCAGGGCATCGTCCACATCATCGGCCCCGAGCAGGGTTTTACCCTGCCGGGCACCACCATCGTGTGCGGCGACAGCCACACCGCGACGCACGGCGCGTTCGGCGCGTTCGCGCTCGGCATCGGCACCTCGGAGGTCGAGCACGTGCTCGCCACCCAGACGCTGATCCAGCGCAAGGCGAAGAACATGCGGGTGACGGTCGACGGCAAGCTGCCGGCCGGCGTCGCCGCCAAGGACATCATCCTCGCCATCATCGGCGAGATCGGCACCGCCGGCGGCACCGGCTCGGCCATCGAATATGCCGGCGAGGCGATCCGCGCGCTCACGATGGAAGGGCGCATGACCGTGTGCAACATGTCGATCGAGGCCGGCGCGCGCGCCGGCATGATCGCGCCCGACGAGACGACCTACACGTATCTCAAAGGCCGGCCCAAGGCCCCGCAGGGCGCCGCCTGGGACGCGGCGCGGCGCTACTGGGACACGCTGCCGTCGGATGACGGCGCCGCGTTCGACCGCGAGGTGAGGCTCGACGCCGCAAAGCTTCCCCCGCTCGTCACCTGGGGCACCAACCCGGAGCAGGTGGTCGCGATCACCGGCCGCGTGCCGGTGCCCGGCGAGATCGCCGATCCGGGCAAGCGCGGCGCCGCCGAGCGCTCGCTCGACTACATGGGCCTCAAGGGCGGCGAGAAGATCACCGACATCGCGCTCGACCGCGTGTTCATCGGCTCGTGCACCAATGCCCGCATCGAGGACTTGCGCGCGGTCGCCCGCGTGGTCGACGGCAAGAGCGTCAGCGCGAGCGTCAACGCGATGATCGTGCCCGGCTCCGGCCTGATCAAGGCGCAGGCGGAGGCCGAGGGGCTCGACAAGGTTTTCATCAAGGCCGGCTTCGAGTGGCGCGAGCCCGGCTGCTCCATGTGCCTCGCCATGAACCCGGACAAGCTCGCGCCCGGCGAGCGCTGCGCCTCCACCTCGAACCGCAATTTCGAGGGCCGGCAGGGCTTTCGCGGCCGCACCCACCTGGTCTCGCCCGTGATGGCCGCCGCCGCCGCGATCGCCGGCCGGTTCGTCGACGTGCGCGAGTGGCGGTAGGGTGGGTTAGTTAGGCGCGAAGCGCCGTAACCCACCGATCGACCGCAGTTTGTTTGAATGGAGTTGGTGGGTTACGCGCCCTTCGGGCGCTAATCTTACTGAGTCAGAAGGTCGCAGCAATCTAGATTGAGAATCAAGTACTTCCGGAGCTTCGAGCTTGGCACGTAGGAGGCTGAGATGAAGCTGCGGGACGAGAGTGAGAGCGGGGCGCGATTTGAGAAGTACG
>WNGG01013852.1_pt1 | contig 10839 bp, 6 predicted proteins | sample 5400661 | NCBI WGS metagenome assembly WNGG01 (sample SAMN13153372, study PRJNA577476) | soil metagenome | isolation source: 100 cm soil or saprolite under Garry oak tree replicate 1 | place: USA:California | collected 2016-06-15 | reverse complement strand
CGGTGGCCCCCACCACGCCGAGCCCCGAGTTGCGCGGGCGGCCGGCGCGCGGATCCACGGTCAGCCTCGCCCGTGCGAGCGACTGCACGAGCGGCGCGTGCGCGCGCAGGAGGGCGGTGTGGGCGCCGGCCGTCTTCGCGGTGACCGCGCCCATGACGACGCCCATGTCGCGCTCGGCGGTCGCGTCGACCTGCCGGCGCGAGGCGGTCGGATATGGCGCGATCATGATCGAGTCGCCCTCGTGGGGCAGCCGCTGCCAGAGCTCCTCGGTGATGAACGGCATGAACGGATGCAGCAGGCGTAGCGTCGTCTCGAGCGTCGTCACGAGCGTGTGCTGGGTGGCGAGGCGCCGCGCCGCATCGTCGCCGCGATAGAGGTCGAGCTTGGCGATCTCGAGATACCAGTCGCAGACCTCGCTCCACACGAACTGGTAGAGCGTGGACGTCGCGTCGCTGAAGCGGTAGCTCGCGAGCGCGGCGCGGACGTCCAGTGTCGCGGCCGCCAGCCGGCTCGCGATCCAGCGCGCGGCGAGATCAGATCGCGGGCGGCGCGCCGCCGCGGCGGCGTCGTAGCCCTCGAGGTTCGACAGCGCCAGCCGCGACGCGTTCCACAGCTTGTTGGCGAAGTTGCGCGAAGCCTCGAGACGATCCTCGGTGATGCGCACGTCGCGCACGCTGGGGGCGGCCAGGCCGGCCAGCGTGAAGCGCAGGGCGTCGGTGCCGTAGCGGTCCATGAGGACGAGCGGATCCACCACGTTGCCGCGCGTCTTGGACATCTTCTGGCCTTCCGGGTCGCGGACGAGCGTATGGATGTACACGTCGCGGAACGGCACCTGGCGCGTGACCTGCAGCCCGAGCATGGCCATGCGCGCCACCCAGAAGAAGAGGATGTCGTAGCCGGTGACGAGCAGCGAGGTCGGATAGAACGTCTTCAACTCGAGCGTCTTGTCGGGCCAACCCAGCGTCGAGAACGGCCAGAGCCCGGAGGAAAACCACGTATCGAGGACGTCGGGATCCTGACGCACCGGGCCCTTACACTTGGGACAGGCTGTGAGGTCCGTGCGCGAGACGTGGATCGAGCCGTCGCGCTCGCAGTACCAGGCCGGGATGCGATGGCCCCACCAGAGCTGCCGCGAGATGCACCACGGTCGGATGTGGTCCATCCAGTGGTAGTACGTCTTCGTCCAGCTCTCCGGGATGATCCGGATCTTGCCGGTGCGCACCGCGGACACCGCCTTGCGCGCCAGCGGCTTGACGTTCACGTACCACTGCTTGGAGACGAGCGGCTCCACGACCGTCTTGCAGCGGTAGCAGACGCCGACGGCATGCCGGTACGGTTCGATGCGGTCGATGAGGCCGAGCGCCTGCATGTCCTCGACGATCTTCTTGCGCACCTCGAAGCGGTCCAGACCAGCGTACTTGCCCGCGGCCGCCGTCATTTTGCCGTCGAAGCCGATGACCGTACGGACCGGCAGCTTGTGGCGCCGGCCGATCTCGAAGTCCACGGGATCGTGGCCGGGCGTGACCTTGATGACGCCGGTACCGAACTTCGGATCGACCGCCGCGTCGGCGACCACCTTCACGCGGATGTTGCCGTCGACGGACGGGATGTCGAGGGTCTTGCCGACGTACTTCTTGTAGCGCTTGTCCTTGGGATGCACGGCGAGGCCGGTGTCGCCGAGCTTGGTCTCTGGCCGCACGGTGCCGAGCGTGAGCGGGCCGTACTTGATGTAGACGAACTCGGCGTCGCGCTCCTCGCGCTCCACCTCCAGATCCGAGAGGACCGTCTGGCAGCGCGGGCACCAGTTGACGATGTAGTCGTCGCGGTAGATCAGCCCTTCCCGGTAGAGGCGCACGAAGACCTCGCGCACCGCGCGCGACAAACCCGCGTCCATCGTGAAGCGCTCGTGAGACCAATCGCAGGAGGCGCCGAGCCGCTTGAGCTGGCGGATGATCGTGCCGCCGGACTCCTCCTTCCAGCGCCACACCCGGCGCAGGAACTCCTCACGGCCGACCTCGTCCTTCGTCTTGCCCTCGGCAGCGAGTTGGCGCTCCACGACCACCTGGGTCGCGATGCCCGCGTGGTCGGTGCCGGGGACCCAGAGGGTGTTGAAGCGCTCCATGCGCTTCATGCGCACCATGACGTCCTGCAGGGTGATGTCGAGCGCGTGTCCCATGTGCAGCGAGCCCGTGACGTTCGGCGGCGGGATGACGATCGAGAACGGCTTCTTCTTCGACGGGAGCTCGGGCCGGAAGTAGCCGTGCTTCTCCCAGATCGGATACCAGCGCGCCTCGACGGCAGCGGGCTCGTAGCGGTCGGAGATGGCGGCGGTGTCGCGCGACCGGTCGCTCATGCGCGGTGCGTCATTGTAACGGGGTCCGTCGCTCATTGCATCACCGGGGCGGCGGCGGTCAGGCGCCAGCGGACCCCGGCGCGGCGGAACGTGAGGCTCCACGGACGGCGATCCGCGCTCGTGGCCGCGATCGAGACGGTCTCCCGCACGCCGTCGGCGGCGTCGCACGCGGGCTCGGAGACCAGGGCCGGCAGGCTCGCGCGCAGCGCGGGATCGGGCACGACCGTGGCCAGCGCCTGCTCGTCGCGCTCGGCGAGCGCGGCGAAGAGCCGCGTGACCGCCGCGTGCAGCTCGCGGTGCCACGCGTTGTGCTGCTGGCGGCTCACGCGCGTCAGCGTGCCCTGCGCCGGCACGAGCCGGTACACGTCCTCCTGCTCGGTCTGGCCCTCGCAGCCCGGCGTCCAGCCGGGATAGTGCAGCTCGTAGCGCAGGCGGATCTCGCCCGGGCGCACGACCCAGGCGCGCGCGTGGAGCCCATCGGGAAACAGCGTCGCGGTGGACCAGGTGACGCGCACGCCATCGGCGTGGGCGCGGACGAGATCGACGCGCAGCGGGCGCGTGCCACGCCCGGACGCCGCGCCCTCCCACGTGGCGAGGAACTGCGGCTCGCCGGCGCCCGCCAGCGGCGTCACGCTGGGGCGGCCCTCGCGGTAGAGCGTGGCGAGCAGCGCTGCCTCGTCGTGCAGCGGGCCGTACACGCGCACGCTGTTGCCGCCGCCCGCCTCGGTGAGCCGGAAGGCGCCGACCACGAGGCGGCCGAGCCGCGCCAGCCGGATCTGGGCGCCGCCCCACGCCTCGCCGAACGCGTCGAGGCGATCCTGCAAGAACTCGGGCGAGGCGAAGACGCCGCCGGAGGCAAGGCTCTCGACGATCTCGTCGTCGAGGAGCGCGTAGATGTCGCGGTACGCCTCCGCGGGGTTGTCCGGCTCGGCGAGGTCGCCGAGGGCGAGGCGCGAGGAGGCCAGCTCGCGAAAGCGCTCGAGGCGGTCGGGCTCGCGCCCCGCCCGCGCGCGCGTCGCCGCGATCGTGCTCGTGGCGGCGATCGTGACGAGGAGGGCGGCGAGGACCGTGAGCAGCGTCCGGCGCCGGAGTCGCGTCACGGAGGGTATGGTACAACAGTCGAGTGAAGTCGCCAGCGGTGCCGGTCCTCGACCGCTACCTGACCCGGGAGTTGATCTCGCCCTTCTGCTTCGGCGGCGCGCTCTTCACGTTCTTCCTCGTCATCGACCGCATCTACCACCTCACCGAGCTCGTCATCACCAAGGGCGTGCCCTTCCACCTCGTGCTGCAGCTGCTGATCTTCATGCTGCCGTCGTTCCTCGCCCACACGCTGCCCATGGCGCTGCTGGTGGCCGTGCTGCTGGCGGGCGGCCGCCTGGCCGGTGACCTCGAGATCATCGCGTTCAAGGCGGCGGGCGTCAGCGTGCTGCGGCTCTTCCGCCCGGTGATGCTGGCCGCGGTGGTGATCACGGCGGCCACCGCGGTGCTCACCCTCGTCGTGAACCCGCTCGCCAACGAGGAGTTCCAGCGCCAGCTCTTCCGGATTCTCCAGACGCGCGCCGTGAGCGGGCTGCACGAGCGCGTCTTCAACGGCACCTTCGGCGACGTCATCATCTACGTGGAGGACGTGAGCGCCTCGCAGGTGGCGTTGCGCGGCCTGCTCGTCTCCGACGAGCGCGACCAGAAGATCTCACGCATCATCACCGCGCGTGAGGGACGGCTGCTGACCGACGAGGCCAACCGCCGCCTCACCCTGCGCCTGATCAACGGTGCGGTCAACGAGGCCGACGTGCTCCCCGCCTCGCCGCCGCGCCTGCCCGGCGTCAACCAGAGCCCGACGGGCGGCGCTGCCGCGCCCTCGCGCTACCGCTACACGAACTTCGCGATCTACGACATGAGCCTGTCGGTGGACTCGCCGCTGAAGAGCACGACGAGCGTGGCGAAGCCCGAGAAGGACCTGGGACTGGGGGCGCTGCTCGCGCGCATCGAGGAGCTCTCCGGCGACGCCCACGGCCGCGTGCCGTATGAGGTCGAGCTGCACAAGCGGTTTGCGTTCCCGCTGGCCGCGCTCGTGTTCCCGCTCGTCGCCTTCCCGCTCGCCGTGCGGTCACATCGCGGCGGCCGGTCCATCGCGCTCGCCGGGAGCCTGGTGATCCTCGTCTCGTACTACATGCTCCTGACGTCGCTGGAGGGGTCCGCCCTGCGCGAGGGCATCCCCGCCTGGATCGCCATCTGGACACCGAACATCACGTTCGCGATCATCGGGCTCACGCTGCTCGTGGCCACGGCCCGCGAGTGGCGGGCGCCGCGTCTCACCTTCGCCTGGCGGGCGCTCGACGCGCTCCGCCCGCTGATGCCGGGGACGCGCGCGTCGACGGGGACGGCCCGCGTGGGCCACGGCGCCACCGACTCGACGCACATCCTCGACCGCTATCTCATGCGCGAGTTCCTCGCCTTCCTCGGCATCGGGCTCGCGGTGGCGGCGGCGCTCTACGTCGTCGTCGACCTGGGAGAGACGCTCAACCGGTTCCTGCGCGTCAAGCCGCCGCTCATCTACATCTTCGAGCACTTTCTCTACCGGCTGCCGGCGGCGCTCCACGAGGGACTGCCGGTCGTCATGCTCGTGGCGACGATCTTTCTGTTTCTCTCGCTGAGCCGGTTCCACGAGCTGACCGCGATGAAGGCCGCCGGCATCAGTCTCTACCGTGTGAGCGCGCCCGTGCTCTTGATGGGCCTGTCGGTGGCCGTGAGCGCGATGCTCTTCCAGGAGCTGTTCTTGCCGCGCCTGAACGAGCTGGGCGAGGAGGTGGACCGCGTGAAGATCCGGGGCCAGCTCCCCCGCCACCTCCAGTCGCGCCAGCGGCTGTGGCTCCGCAGCGCGGACAGCCGCTTCTATCGCGTCGAGCTCTTGAGTCCCGGGACGAGCGACCTCTACGGGGTGACGATTTTGGAGATGGACCGCCAGTTCCGGCTGCTCAACCGGCTCGACGCCCGGCAGGCGCACTGGACGGAGGCGGGCTGGGAGCTGCGCGACGGCGCCTTCCGCGAGATCGAGCCCGGCGGCACCGTGCAGACGGTGCCGTTCACGTTCACCGCCCTCGAGCTCAACGAGGACATCGAGGAGTTCACGCGGATCCACAAGGACTTCGAGTCGATGAGCTACTGGGAGCTGCGCGACTACGTGGCGCGTCTCGAAGCCGCCGGCTTCCAGGCCAAGAAATACCTGGTCGCGCTCTATTCCAAGCTCTCCTTTCCGCTCGTGAACCTCGTGATGGTCCTCGTCGCCATCCCGTTGGCGCTGCAGTCGCCGCGCGGCGGCCGGCTCTTCGGCGTCGGCCTCGCCATCGCCATCATGGCCGGCTATCTCGTCGTCCACTACGTGGCGCTGGCGTTCGCGCGCGCCGACCTCCTGCCGGCGTTCGTGGCCGCGTGGACGGCGAATGTCATCTTCTTCGGGATCGGCACGTCGCTGTTTCTCCGCGCGCGGACGTAGGCGCCGTCCGGCGCTCGCCGGCGGCGGGGCGGCCCCGTTCGACCACGCAAATCGACACAGCGTCGCGCCGGTCATCGTGCACCGATTCTCAGCCGGGACCCGACGCGGTACCCGAAACACGGGTCTCACGGGGCCGCCCCGCCGCCGGCGAGCGCCACGCAGTGCTCAACCCCGGCCCTGAAGGCGCGGACGGCCTCAGGCCTTCGGCAGGGCACGGGGGCGCGTCAGGCAGCACGCCGCGGCGGCGAAGAGCGCGGCCGGGAGCCAGACCCAGACGGCTTCGCTGGCGAGCACGGCCATGCCCCAGGCGCTGAGGAAGGGACGGAGACCGAGGGGCGAGACGACGATCGGCCGCCACGGCAGGTGATAGCGGCGCGTGTCGAACGGCGCGAGCAACGCCACGCCGATGCCGCCGTCGGTCATCGCGTCGAGGACGCCGTGCGAGGCCGTCACCAGGAACAGATAGAGCCAGAGCCGCCGGCGGGTGCCGCGCGGGACCAGCAGCGGAGCCAGGGCGGCGGCGAGCACGGCCGCGAAGGAAAGCGAGTGCGTCAGGCCGCGATGGCCGAGCACGGAGCCGAGCGGTACGCCCGCGTAGACGCCGAGGACGTCGGCGTCCGGCAGGACGGCACAGAGGGCGCCGGCCCACCAGACACGCGCGCGCCAGCCCGCGCGGCGGAACGCGGGGCCGAGCGCCAGCGCGGCCACGGCGTGCGACATGACCGTCGGCATCGCGCCGGCCCGTGGGCGATCAGCGCGCGCCGGAGAGCGTGCGCAGCGCCTCTTCGAGGCGCTTCTGCTCGGCGCCGTACGCGGCCCAGTCGCCCCGCCGCAGCGCGTCCTGCGAGCGCGTCCACGCCTCCAGCGCCCGCTGGGTCGCCGCCCGCTCCACCCCGCCCGGCGACGGCGCCGGACCGGGCCCCGCGGCCGTCGTCGGCGCCGCCGGCGTCGGCGCCACGCGGCCGGCGAAGATGCGCGAGAGCGACTGCTCCAGCGTCGGCTCCATCGCGATCTGGTTGCCGTAGGCCACGATGACCCGGCGCAGCTCGGGCAGCGCGCCCTGCTCGGCGGCGAGATAGAGCGGCTGGACGTAGATCAGCGACTGCTCGATGGGAATGGCGAGCAGCGAGCCGCGGATCACCGTCGAGCCACGCTGGTTCCAGAGCGAGAGCTGCTGCGAGATGACGGGGTCCTGATCGATGCGCGCGTCGACGAGGCGCGGACCATAGACGTTCTTCTGCTTGGGGAAGTTGTAGACGATGAGCCGGCCGTAGTGCGCCGGGTCGGAGCGCGCGGCCAGCCACGCGATCATGTTGTCGCGGCGGCTCGGGTTGAAGAGGGTCAGGAGGATGAACTCCTCCTTCGCCTCGCCGGGCAGCCGCATGATCGTATAGTACGGCTCCATCTCGCGCTCACGGCCCTCGAGGGTGCGCCGCGGGATGGCCCAGAGGTCTTCCTTGTTGTAGAAGACTTGGGGGGTCTCCATGTGGTAGACGGCGTACTTGCGCGCCTGGATCGCGAAGAAGTCCTCGGGGTAGCGGATGTGCCGGCGCAGGTCCTCCGGCATCTGCTCGAGCGGCCGGAGCAGCCCGGGGAACGCCGCCGCGTAGGCGCGCACGATCGGGTCGCCGGCGTCGGCGATGTAGAAGCGCACCGAGCCGTGATAGGCGTCGACGGTCACCTTCACCGAGTTGCGGATGTAGTTGCCGATGCCGCGCACGGGATCGGAGTACGGATAGCGGTCGCTGGTCGTGTAGCCGTCGAGCATCCACGCGAGCCGCCCATCGTCGGTCACGACCATGTAGGGATCGCGGTCGAAGCGGAAGAACGGCGCGATGAGCCGGATGCGCTCGCCGATCGTGCGGTGGATGAGGATCCGGCTCTCGGCCGTGAGGTCATCGGACAGCACGATCTTGGGCTCGCCGAAGCGGGCGGCGAACAGCAGCCGACGGGCCCAGCTGCCGATGGCGATCCCGCCCTCGCCCTGGTAGCGCGCGTAGACGTTCTGGTCGCCGGCGGGATAGTCCAGCTCCTGCGAGCGCGTGCGCACCAGCGCGTACTCGTTCGACGACTCCGCGTAGTAGATCTCCGGGCGCGAAATCTTCGGGAAGCCGTCGGAGGAGCGCGGCGGGATGTCTTTCACGAAGAACTCGGGCAGCCCTTCGGGCGTGACGCGGTTGACCGGACCCACCACGATGCCGTAGCCGTGCGTGTAGGTGAGGTGCTCGTTGATCCAGTTGCGCCCGCCCTGCAGGTGCTGGTACGAGAGCTCGCGCGGCGACAGCATGAGCTGCCGGTATTCGCTGTTGACGACGTAGCGGTCGTTGTCCACGTCCTGGAACTTGTAGTAGGTCCGGATCTCCTGCAGCTGCGCGAAGGTGCGCAGCAGCGGGCGGTAGTCCCAGAGCCGGATGTTCTTCAGGGTGGCCTCGTTGCGCGCCAGCGCGCGCGCGTCGAGGTTCTCGTCGGCGGGGAACTCCTTTTCCTGGATGCGGTCGAGGCCGTAGGCGGCGCGCGTCATCCGGATGTTCGCCTCGAGGTACGGCCGCTCGGCCTCCAGCTCGTTGGGGGCCACGCGCAGGCGCTGGAGGAACGCCGGGTACACGCCGAGGCCCAGCACCCACACCACGAGGAGCGCGGCGCCGGCGCCCGCGAGCAGCCGGAGCCCGGGCCGCATGATCTGCGCCGCGCACGCGACGGCGGTGAGCGTGGCCAGCACGGCCAGCGCCCGATGCCGCGCGGCGAGAACACGACCTCGTAGCGATCGAGCCAGAAGCCCACCGCCTTGAGCGCCAGCAGGGCGGCGCCGAGCAGCAGCAGGTGCGTGCGCGCGCCGCCGGCCAGCCGTGGGCCGCGCGTGGTGAGCACGAAGCTGCGCTGGAGCACGTACACGGCGAGGGTCAGCACCGCGGTGCCCGCCACCAGCGTCATCGCCCACGCGTGCACGAGCCGCCAGAACGGCAGGAAAAAGACGAAGAACCCCAGGTCGAAGGCGAACACGGGATCCTTGACGCCGAAGGGGGGGCCGTTGAGGTAGCCGAGGACCGTCTCCCAGTGCGCGCTCGCGCGCAGCCCCGAGACGATCGCGATCAGCAAGAGGACGACGGGCAGGAAGCGGCGGATGAGCGGCTCGATCACCACCCGCCCCGGCAGGCCGAGCTGGTCCTCGAGCTCCCAGAGCACGTCGGGGGCGGCGGTGCGCGCGGCGACGGTGAGGTTCGCCCAGAGGAAGAGGGCGACGGCGAGGGCGACGGCGCCGAACAGGCCGCCGCGCAGCGAGAGCGTGGTCAGGAAGACCTGGCTGTAGCCGACCTCCTGGAACCACAGCCAGTCGGTGTACATCGGGACGAGCTGCAGCACCGCCGCCAGCACCACCAGCGCGAGGACCAGGAACGCCAGCGGCTGGGGAGAGCGCATCGGCCGCGCCCGGCGGGCGGGGCTACGTCCCGTGCCGCCAGGAGGCGAGGTACGACTCCTGATCGGACGTGAGATCGTCGATCTCGACGCCCATCGATGCCAGCTTGAGGCGCGCGATCTCGAGGTCGATCTCGCGCGGCACCACGTACACCTTGCGCTCGAGCGTCTTGGCCTTCTTCGCCATGAACTCGGCGGACAGCGCCTGGTTGGCGAAGCTCATGTCCATGACGGCGGCGGGATGGCCCTCGGCGGCGGCGAGGTTGATGAGCCGCCCCTCGCCCAGCACGAACACGCGCCGCCCGCCGGCGAGCTGGAACTCCTCGACGAACGGCCGCACGACGCGGCGGGCGGTGGCGAGCTGCGCGAGGGCCACGAGGTCGATCTCGACGTTGAAGTGGCCGGAGTTGGCGAGGATCGCCCCGTCCTTCATCCGCGTGAAGTGCTCCTTGCGGATGACCGAGGTGTTGCCGGTCACGGTGACGAAGAGGTCGCCGACCTCGGCCGCGTCCGGCATCTTCATGACCGAAAAGCCGTCCATCACCGCCTCCAGCGCGCGCATCGGCTCGACTTCGGTGACGATCACATGGGCGCCCATGCCCTTGGCGCGCGTGGCCACGCCGCGCCCGCACATGCCGTAGCCCGCGACCACCAGCGTCTTGCCGGCGAGCAGGACGTTGGTGGCGCGCAGGAGGCCGTCGATCGTCGACTGGCCGGTGCCGTAGCGGTTGTCGAAGAGGTGCTTGGTGTCGGCGTCGTTCACCGCGATGACGGGAAACGCCAGCACGCCCTCCTTTTCCATGGCCCGCAGGCGGATCACGCCCGTGGTGGTCTCCTCGGTGCCGCCGATGACGCCCTTCACGAGGTCGCGGCCGAGGTTGCTCTCGCCGTGGAGCTGGCTGATCAGGTCGGCGCCGTCGTCCATGGTGATCTGCGGGCGCGTCTTCAGCACGGCCTCGAGGTGGCGGTAATAGGTCGCGTTGTCTTCGCCCTTGTGGGCGTACACGGGGATGTCGTACTCCTTCACGAGCGCCGCCGCCGTGTCGTCCTGCGTGGAGAGCGGGTTCGACGCGCACAGCGCGACCTGGGCGCCGCCCGCCTTGAGCGTCAGCATGAGGACCGCCGTCTCGGTGGTCACGTGCAGGCACGCGCCGAGGCGGAGCCCCTTGAGCGGCTGCTCCTTGGCGAAGCGCTCGCGGACCTGGCGGAGGACGGGCATCGACTGCTCCGCCCACTCGATCTTCAGCCGCCCCTCCGCCGCCAGCCCAAGATTCTTGACGTCGTGCTCAACCATGCTCCGCTCGTCCTTTCGTGAGAACCGCCAACGGTCTGGGTTTGCCGCTCTTCGAGCGGCGGCTTGGCCGCCGCAATCGAGGTCCTGGGGGGAGGCATCGGAGGGGGCCGTCGAGGCCCCCTCCGACGTTCGAAAGGGGGCAGAGCCCCCCTCCGAGTTACACTCGAGCGTCGTCCCGCAGATCCTTCACGCGATCGGTGCGCTCCCAGGTGAAGTCGGGCTCCGGGCGACCGAAGTGTCCGTAGGCGGCCGTCTTCTTGTAGATCGGCCGGCGCAGGTTGAGGT
>WNGG01017262.1_pt1 | contig 10840 bp, 12 predicted proteins | sample 5400661 | NCBI WGS metagenome assembly WNGG01 (sample SAMN13153372, study PRJNA577476) | soil metagenome | isolation source: 100 cm soil or saprolite under Garry oak tree replicate 1 | place: USA:California | collected 2016-06-15 | reverse complement strand
CAGCGCCTCCAGCCCGGTGGACAGGTCGACGTCCATGTAGGCGAGGACCGCGGCCGGGCTGTCGCTCCAGACCGCTCGCAGCGCTCGGCCGCGGCCCTTGGTGTCCAGGTGGACCGCCCGGACGTGGTCCAGCTCGCTGGCCAGCCGTTGCGCCAGCGGCCAGGTGGCGTCGGTGCTGGCGTTGTCGGCGATGGTGATCCGGAAGTCGAACGGGAACGACCCGGAGAGGTGGTCGTGCAGCTTGCGGACATGCGGCTCCAGATCGCGTTCCTCGTTGTAGACCGGCACCACGACCTCGACGGTTGGCCGGTGAGTGTCCAGCATGATGCTTGCTCTCCCCACTCTCCCCACGATGTGTCGTACTTCTCAGCGGGCGCGCTCAGGTGGTGGACCCGCCGGCCTCGAGCTGGTGGACCACGGTCATGGCCTTGTCGATGGGGATCGCGAAGCCGATGTTCTCGGCGGTGGTGCTCTGGCTGGAGGCCGCCACGGCGGTGTTGATCCCGATCACCTGGCCGGCCGCGTTGACCAGCGGACCGCCGGAGTTCCCCGAGCTGATCGAGGCATCGGTCTGGATCAAGCCGGTCATCTGGCCGCTCTGGGTGTCGATCGAGCGGTTGAGCGCCGAGATGATCCCCTTGGTCACCGTCGGGCCCCCCGGCAACGCCAGCGCGTTGCCGATGGCCACGGCGTCGTCACCGACCGCCACGTCGGATGAGTTGCCGATCGTCGCGGTGGGCAGGTTGCTGGCGCCGTTGATCTTCAGCAACGCCAGGTCGTTGCTGGTGTCGATGCCGACGAGGGTGGCGCTTCTGGCCTGCGACTGGCCGTTGAGCGTCACCGTGATCGAGTTGGCGCCCTGCACGACGCGCGCGTTGGTGAGCACCTCGCCGTCAGAGGTCAGGATGATGCCGCTGCCGGCCGCGGTGCTCGAGAACGAGCCCTGGTTGGTGGACGCCTGGATGCTGACGACCGCGGGCTCGACCTTGGCGACCACCTGGGCGACGTCCAGCGAGTCGCCGGCGAGCTCCGGTGAAGCGGAGGCCGTCCGCACCACGGTCGTGGTCGGCGTCGGGGACGGCTCCAGCTCCCGCGCCACGACCCCGCCGGCTGAACCAGCGAGCAAGGCGACCCCCACGAACGCCGCCGCGAGCCGCCAGGGCCTGCGCCGCCGCGGTGGCGGTGGCGGCGTGGTCTGCTCGGGTGGGCTCCAGCTCGGCGGTGCGCCGGGCGGCCACGATTCTGGCTCCTCGGCGGCCGGTGGGTCGAGCACCGAGGACTGATCGACTGCTGGCATGGCGGGCCTCCGGATCGCTTGGTTCCCGTGTCGGACCCGATGCTCGCAACCGGGGGTAAGGCCGCCTCATGAGGTGTTCGAGAAGCAGTCAAGAATCCGCGGGCGCGGAAGGTAGCTCCAGGGTGAAGACGGCGCCGCCGTCGGGATGGTTGGCCGCGCTGGCGCTGCCGCCGGCGTCCTCGACGATCTGGCGCACGATCGCCAGGCCGAGGCCCGAGCCGGGCAGGCTGCGCGCCTCCACCGCCCGGTGGAAGCGGTCGAAGACGCGCGGGAGGTCCTCCGGGCCGATCCCCGGGCCGTGGTCTCGGACCTGGAGGCGGCCCGGACGGACGGTCACCTCGATGGGCGTGCCGTCCGGGCTGAACTTGACCGCGTTGTCGAGCAGGTTGCCGATGGCGCGCAGCAGCTGCTGCGGCCTTGCCACCACCGTCGCCGGCTCGGCGTCGACCAGGATGCTCCGCCCGCTGCGGCGCCGCGTCCGGTCAACCGCGCGCTCGGTGAGCTGGTCGAGCGCGAGGGTCTGCTCCGGCTCGTCGTCACGGCGGTCGACGGCCAGCGCCACCAGTTCGTCGACGAGCACGGACAGCTCGCGCAGCTCGCTGTCGAGGTCGGAGAGCACCTGGCCCCGGGGCGCGGTGGCCAGGTCGGGGTGGCGGCGCAGCGTGTCGATGTTGGCGCGCAGGCTGGTCAGCGGCGTGCGCAGCTCGTGGCCGGCGTCCTGGACCAGGCGCTGCTGCTGGTCCCTGGAGCGGTTCAGCGCGGCGAGCATGGAGGAGAACGCGCGGGCGAGCCGGCCGATCTCGTCGCGCCCACCGGTCGGCACGGCGATGTCCAGGCGGCCGCTGGCCGCGATCTGGTCGGCCGCCGCGCTGAGGCGCGTCACCGACTGGGTCGTGCGCGTGGCGATGAGCACGCCGGCCGCGGCTGCCAGCACGATGATGACCAGCCCGACCAGGATCGAGCGGTTGCGGACGGAGGCCAGGACGCGATTGGTCTCGGCCAGGCTGCGTCCGACGATGATCTGCCCGCCGGGCCGCGCGATGGCCACGACCCGGTAGGGCTGCCCGCCGAACGTCTGCGTCCACGGGCGGGAGACCTCGGCGCGGCCGCGGGGACCTCGCGCGGCGCCGATGCCTTCCGGTGTGCTGGAGCGAGGGGTGACGTCCACGCCCGGTTGATCCATCGGGAGGTTGGACGGTCCCAGGGAGACGATCACCCGCCCATTGGCATCCAGGCACTGGACGATCAGGCCGGCGACCGGGCCGCCGAGATCGCGGATCGGACCTTCCTGGCCCTGGGCCAGGGCCTGGCAGACCGCGTCGCCGAGGGGGAGCTGCCGCGCCGAGCTGATCAGGCTGGCGTCGACCTGCCCGCGAAGGCCCTGGTCGGTGGCGGCGTAGCCGATCACCGCCACGGCGACGACCGACAGCGCCGCTAGTACCGCCAAGGCGATCGCGAGGCGGGCCCTGAGCGTCATGGCGCCCGCAGCGTGTAGCCGACGCCGCGGACGGTGTGGAGCAGCCGCGCCTCGCCGGCTGCCTCCAGCTTGCGGCGCAGGTAGCCGACGTACACCGACAGCGCCTTGGAGTCCGGTCCGAAATCGTAGTTCCAGATCCGCTGATAGATGGTGGAGTGGGTGAGCACGATCCCGGCGTTGCGCACCAGGAGCTGGAGCAGGTCGAATTCCGTCTTGGTCAGCTCCAGCTCGCGCCCGCCCCGCCACGCGCGCCGCGCCGCCTCGTCCAGGCGCAGGTCGGCGACGTGCAGCTCCCGGTCCGGCTCGTCGTAGCTGGCGCGGCGCAGCAGCGCCCGGACCCGCGCCAGCAGCTCGTCCAGGGCGAACGGCTTGGGCAGATAGTCGTCGGCGCCGGCGTCAAGGCCGGCGACCCGGTCCGACACCTCGGTGCGAGCGGTGACGATCAGGATCGGGGTCCGGTCCTTGCGCGCCCGCAGCCGCTGGCACACTGTCAGCCCGCCGACGTGCGGCATCATCAGGTCGAGCACCAGCACGTCGGCCGGCTCCTCGGCGGTCGCGTCGAACACGCCCGACCCGTCGGCGACCGCGCGGACCTGGTAGCCCTCCAGCTCCAGCGCGCGCGTGAGCGCCTCGCGCGTGGCGCGGTCGTCTTCGGCGAGCAGGACGCGGCTGGACATGCCGCCAACACTAGCGCCCGGTGCCGAGGTCGATGCGGGCAGCGCGGACATGCGGGAAGACATGGGCCTCCTCCTCGGATCGGGCCAGATCGTGCGCCGCCGAGGTGAGGAAACGGTAAGAGCCGTACGAGAGTCATTCGAGAACCCAGCGGCGCGGCACCAACCCTGACCTGGTGGTGGTTCCCAGACAGCGGGACCGCGGTCAGCTCGAGCGGCTGCGCTGGTTCGAGCTGCCCTACGCCTGCCTCGGCGCCATCACGTGACAGGCCCGGCCGCGATGCCGCAGGCTGGTTGGCGGCCCGACCCGCCGGCGCCGTCGAGGCATGCCTGGTCGTGGCATCGGTGGGGATCGCCGCGACCGTCGGCGATCCGGGATCCGGGGTGGCTCGCTACCTCCTCATCGTGCTGCTCGGCCTTGCCATGGGCACGCAGAACGCCGCGGCGCGCAAGCTTGCCGTGCCCGACCTCACCACCACGGTGCTCACCCTCACGATCACCGGCATCTTCGCCGACGGACGCCTGGCCGGCGGAGCCGCGTCCAGGACCGGCCGGCGACTGCTCTCGGCGCTTGCCATGTTCCTGGGCGGGCTGGTTGGCGCCCTGCTCGTCCTGCGCGCCAGTGCCGCACTCGCGATCGCCGTGGCATCGGTCGTCCTCGTTGTCGTTGCGGTGACCGCCGCAATTCCGTCTCGAACGGACCGGCCCTGGATCCACGCGAGCAAGGCGCCCTGATCATCCTCGTGAACCCCCTCGGCCTACCTCACAACTAACGGGCGCTGACGGCGGCGTGGTCATCGCCACCAGGGGGATTGGGCGGCGGCGGCCACGGCGGCCAGCGGTTGGGCAAGCTCACCGCCGAGCCGGGCGATCTCCACGCTCCAGAACCAGGCCGTGGCCAGGGCGATCGCGGTCGGGCCGAGTGGCGAGTCCGGGGCCCCCACCAGGCTCGCAGGCACCCGACGACGGCGTCGCGGGTCTCCGCCGCCCGTAGGGTTCAGAAACCCGGCCGGGTGCGCTGAGCAGGGCGGATCCGGGTGGGGGGCAATCGGCCGATAACCTTTCCTTCCTGTACCTCATGACGCGCCGACTCCTCAGCATCCTGCTCGGGCGCTTCCAAAGCGAGCACGCCAAGGACGTCGAGATAACGGTGTTACGCCATCAACTCGAAGTCCTGCGCCGCCAAGTCAAGCGGCCCGAGCTCCAGCCCGCCGACGGTGAGCAGCCGGTCGTAGACGCCTTGGACCTCCAGCGCGGTGAGCTGCTTGAGGGGCCGGGGACCGAGGCAGGGTCGGACGTGGTCGCGGAGCAGGGCGGTGTACCTGGCGACGGTGCGTGAGCGCAGGCTGGTCGTGCTTGGTCACGCCCCGGCCGGGGCGGGCGGCGACCTGGCCGTGCACCGAGGGGGCCGTACGGCGGGGAGGTCAGCACCGGGCCTGGCCGTTGAGGGCTGGGGTCGAGCAGGCCAAGGAGATGGTGGGCGTCGCCGGTGACGACCGTGCCCGTGACTCCCTGGATGGCGGGTGGGTGAGGTTGTCGCGGGCAAGCTGGGCCCAGCGCGGCTCGCGTTCCACGCCGATCGCGTCGCGGCCGAGGTGGGCGGCCTCGACCAGGGTGGTGCAGATGCCGCACATCTGGTCCACGACGAGCTCGCCGGGCCGGGTGTACCGAGTGAGGGACCGCCGCCTCCGGCGACCCGCAGGGCGGTCGCTTCAGCGTGGAACCACCGTGATCGGGCAGCGAATCGCCGGTGCCCGGGCAAGGCGCTGGTCGGCGGTGAGTAGAGTACAGCCCAGCTGCTCGGCGAGAGCGACGTAGGAAGCGTCGTAGGCCGAGAGATTGTCCCGAAGCTGCCAGACGCGGTCCAGGATCCCAAAGACCGGATACCGAGCCATACCTAGGTGCCGCCACACGTCGAGTGCGGCCCAGCCAGCGTCCGGACCGATATCCGCGCTGGCGACCTTGCGCCGAAGGCCACTCGCCACCTCCGCGTCGATCAGGTGCGGCACGTGGAGTTGCTCGGTGCCGAGTGCACGGCGGGCGGCACCGGCATTCAGCAGCGCGGCCAGGGCGGCCGACGCGTCGACTACGATCATCGCGCGCCGCGTTCGGCGTCCAGGTGGGCTACGATCGCCGCTGGCTCAACGCCCAGGTCGGGCAGAGCTCCAAGCAGCGCTGGGTTGTCCGCTCGGCGGGAGATCTCCGCCAATTCGCGGACTGCGATGGCATTGACCGAGGTCCCTTCGCTGGCGGCCAACCGCTCGAGGCGCTCGACGACTTCGTCCGGCACGCTCCGCAGGTACAGTGTCCTCATGTTGCAGAATGCTAGCATCCTGCTTGCGTTCCCGCAAGAAGCAAGAACTGAGGAAGCGGGTGGGGTTCAGAAACCTGGTCGTGAGCGTTGAGCAGCGAGGATCCAGATCGGCGACAATCGGCTCGCTGGTGGCCTTGCCTGCCTCATGACACGCGACTCGTCGGCATGATACTCACGGTCAGATCATAGCCAGGACCTCCCTCCACCGACGTCGGGCCGCCCGGGACGGGCAGGGACGCCGCGTGACGGCGGGGGCTACCGGCGGACCGTTTGCGCAGGTCATCCCCGACGGCAGGGGAGAGGTGGGGATGCGGGGAGAGTCGGGGCTCCGGTCTGTAAAATCGTCGGCGTAGCCTACACAGGTTCGAATCCTGTCCCTGCCACCACCCACCTGAGCTGCGGAAACGCGGCTGTCGCGTAGCCGGGCACGCGCGGCGGCGGGGTCGGACTTCCCTCCAGCTTCCCTCCGCCTGACGAGATGCCGACAGCGCTCGAGAGAACCCGCGCCGCCGGGCGAAGATCTCATCGATCAGGTCGACCTGCTAGAGGATCCGTCCGTTCGTCCTGCATCATCCACCGTGTCTGGCCGTTAGGGCTTGGGCCAGAATTACTTGGATGGTGTAGTGTCCCGGTATGGAGGTGACCGAGGAAGCGCTCGCGGCGATGTTCGCGGTGCTGTCGCCGCAGTTGGATGAGCGGCAGCGGCGCCTGCTGGCCGGCGCGCAGGCACGGGCGCTGGGACGCGGCGGGATCACCGCGGTCGCGTGTGCCTCGGGCATGAGCCGCTCCACGGTGCACCTTGGGATCCGCGAGATCGACCATGGCGTCCAGCCAGCCGGTCGGGTCCGCCGACACGGGGCAGGACGCCCACGGGCGACCGACCGCGACCCTGGGTTGCTGCACGCCCTGGACGCCTTGGTCGAGCCGACCGCCCGGGGCGACCCGGAGTCCCCGTTGCGCTGGACCTGCACGTCGACCCGCACGCTGGCCGGCGAGCTGACCGCCCAGGGCCACCCGGTGAGCGCCAAGACGGTCGCACGGCTGCTGGCCGGGATGGACTACTCGCTGCAGGCCACCGCCAAGCAGGTCGAGGGCGCCCAGCATCCCGACCGCGACGGCCAGTTCGGCTACCTCAACGAGCGGGCCAAGGTGCATCTTGCCGCGGGGCAGCCGGTGATCAGCGTCGACACCAAGAAGAAAGAGGTGGTCGGCAACCTGGCGAACAAGGGCCGCGAGTGGCAGCCCAAGGGCGACCCGGTGCGGGTGGACGTCCACGACTTCCCTGACCCGCAGGTCGGCAAGGCGATCCCGTATGGGGTCTACGATCTGGGCGCAGGCACCGGCTGGGTCAGTGCGGGCGACGACCACGACACCGCCGCGTTCGCGGTGGCGACGATCCGCCGCTGGTGGGAGCAGGTCGGCAAGGTGGCCTACCCGGACGCGGGCAGGCTGCTGGTCACCGCTGATGCCGGCGGGTCCAACGGGTACCGCAGCCGGCTGTGGAAGGTCGAACTGGGCAAGCTCGCCGCCGAGACGGGCCTGGCGGTCACGGTGTGCCATTTCCCGCCGGGCACGTCGAAGTGGAACCGGATCGAGCACCGCCTGTGCTCGCAGATCTCGATGAACTGGCGGGGCCGGCCGCTGGTGAGCCGGGTCCTATCCCACCGGGGTCAAGGTCAGCGACGCGGAGCTTGCCGCCGTGCCCCTCACCCGGCACCAGTGGCATGGCGAGTGGAACTACACCATCGCCGGTGCCACCGCGCCAGCAACAGCCGCGTAATTTCGGCGCATGCCCTAACGTACTTCGTAGGGTAGGGAGTGTGGTTTCGCTACCTCAGCTATGACGGTGAGCTTGTCAGGCCCGTCATGCCGATCCGGGTAGCTGTGGCAAACAAATGGGTTGATACCTCGGTACTCGTCGACCCGGGGGCGGACGGCACCATCCTTGATGCCGAGTTGGCCGACGATCTGGGGCTCAAGCTGGAGAAGGGGGAGCGTGCGGTCATCCGCAGCGCCATCGGCCATGAGCAAGACATCTACTTCCATCACGTGCAGCTCGCCGTAGGCCCGTTCAGCTACGGTGCCAGCGTGGCGTTCACGCGCCGTAGTGGCCCGTATGAGCTGGCGAGACAACTGGGCTCTTCGACCAGTTCCGCATCACCTTCGATCGGCGGGCGGAGGAGTTCGAGCTGCGGCCGTATACCGGCTGAGCGTCGTCAAGCTTTGCTTCCTTGATGAAACCAAGGTGTGGGGAGGGTTTCCTGGCCGATAAGGTCATGATGTATGATTGGCGTCCATGACGCCGGATGACTTCTTCACTAGACGCCTCGCCGGGAATCCGGCGGCGATAGAGACATTGACACAGGTTACCGTATTTGATCAAGGGGGGTTGGGATTGCCACCTACCGAGACAGTACTGTTGAGTGCTTTCCGTCCCGGAGCCCCGGAGAGATCGGAGAAAGCCGTCATCCGCCTACCCATTAGGGCTCCTTTCGGGGGAGGTATTGTGCCCAAACATGAGTATATATCACTTATGCTTTGCGTTTGAAATGTTTGGGAACAGTCCTGAGGAGCCAGCTAATGGATTGAGCAGCGTCTAGCTGGGACTCTCAAGTTTACGACCGAAGGCGCCCATCACCTGGGCCGCCTCTTTTCCAGTCGACCTTGATCGAGTCGGGAGAAAACTTGTTGCCGTGCCTGCCCCAGGGGAGGATTCGTATATCGAGTAGGAAGTCAACCACGGCCCGTCGTCGCTCCAAGGGTACGTCTTTCCAGCGGTCGGCAATGTCTGGCGTTGCAAGGTCGGCCAAGTCCAAGATCACCGGCCGCAATACCTCTAGCTCGGCTAACCGGGGCCGGAGCTTGGCAGTGATTCGCTTGAGCTGGTCGCCGGTAATCTCGTCGTTCGTAAACTGGTCGGCTGCCGTATCGAGCTTCGCGCGGATACCCTCAGCCTCAACCGCCAGCGCCGGGTCGGGTATGGGCATGAAGATGGACTTAGCGTCCGGCTTGGCGAGCCGTCCCACCACCAGTTTGGTGATGAGCCGGTCGACGTCCTCTTGCTTGCGCCGTACCCCCATGCAGTAACCACAGGAGTACGCCTTGTTCCTGCCCCGGTAGGCGATCAACAGGCGCACGGGCTTTCCGCATATGCCGCACTTGGCAATGCCCGTGAGCAGGTGGCGAAAGGCGCTACTTTGGGACTTGCGGCGAGTCGGGTCACGAATCAGGGCAACGAGGCGGTGATAGGTGTCCTCGGTAAAGATGGGCTCCCAGTCGCCCCGGCCCATAATCCTGCCCTGATGTACCCGGAGCCCGGCGTTGCGCTCACGCATGACGACGTTGCGGACGGTCGTGCGCGTCCACAGCTTCCCGTAGGGGGAAAGGACGCCACGCTCGTTCAGGGACCGGGTAATGCTGTTGATGGACTCTCCACCTATGAGCCTGTGGGCAACCTCAGTTACGATCATCGCTTCGGCCGGGTCGAGAATATCTTTTCCATCAACTCGCTGCCAACCATAGGACTTCTGGCCGTGCGGTAAGCCCTTCTGGGCGCGGTCGAGCATCTGGCGCTTCTGGCGGCGGGAGGCTTGCTCCACTTCATGTTTGGCCACGGATGCCTTAATCCTTGCTACGAGACGGCCTTGGGGATTGGCGAGGTCAATCTCACCACCGACAGAGGCCAATGCTATGCCGTAGCGGTCGGCCAGGTCGATGATGCGTTCCAGTTCGACGGGTGAGCGGGTGAGGCGGTCAACGTCCCAGCAGATGAGGGCGTCGAGACGGCGGGCTTCCAGCTCTGCCAGCATCCGCTCGTACGCGGGGCGCTTGCGGCCGGACGTGGCCGAAACGTCGTTATCGGTGAAGACGCCGGCAATGTCCCAACCCTTGGCAAGGGCGAGCTGTACGCAGTCCCGCCGTTGTCGCTCCACCCCGAGCGCTGTGCCGATGTCCACACTGATACGGGTGTAGATGGCCGCGCGTACTTCTCCCACTGGCCCCGCCTCCCTCTTATGCTGCGAGGCGGGAGTGTATCACACCAACAACCTTGAGTCATTCAGCGTCCATCCGAACAGGTCGCAGTAGAACCGCTGGGTGCGCTCGGCGTCGGAGCCCAGGACCTCGAACCAGTCCACCGCCACGCCGTCGCCGGCGCTCGGCCCGCCGCCGTATGGCCCCTCGGCCTCCGCCGCGCCCCCGGCCTCGACGACGCCGACCAGGTTGCCGTCGGGGTCGCTGAACATGGCGAACGTCCCCACGCCCGGGATCTGGGTCACGGGGAGCACGGTGGTGCCGCCGAGCGACTCCACCCGGTGGAGCGCCGCCTGCGGATCGTCGACCCCGACGTAGAACGACACTCAGGGCGTGCCATCGCTCGACCTGCCGATCCCTCGCGTGCCCTGGCCGTGGCTGCATCCTCACCGACGCACGAACGATAGGCCGGGGCCGTGACAATCAGAAGGGCCTCTACCCGTGGCCGGCACGGGCGCCGAGGATGCGGGCGGCGAGGGCGCCCGCGCCGAAGCCGTTGTCGATGTTGACCACGCTCACGCCGACCGCGCACGAGTTGAGCATCGCCAGCAGGGCGGCGAGACCGTCGAAGGACGCGCCGTAGCCGACGCTGGTCGGCACCGCCACCACCGGCACCCCGACCAGCCCGGCCACGAGCGAGGGTAGCGCCCCCTCCATCCCGGCCACGACCACGAGCACGTCGGCGCGCTGGAGACGCTCGACCTCCGCGAACAGCCGGTGGGGGCCGGCCACCCCGACGTCCACCAGCCGGTCGACCGTGCAGCCGAACGCCTCGGCGGTCACCCAGGCCTCCTCGGCCACGGGCAGGTCGCTCGTGCCCGCGCACACGACCGCGACCGTGCCCGGCGGCCCGGCCGCCGCCCGGCGCAGGACGAGCAGCCCGGACCGTGGATGCCACCCGGCGTCGGGGTGAGCGGCCAGCACCGCGTTGGCGTGGTCCTGGCCGGCCCTGGTGACGAGCACCGGCGCGCCGTAGCCGGCGACCAGGGCGTCCGCGATCGCGGCCACCTCGCCTGGCGTCTTGCCCCTGCCGTAGACCACCTCGG
>WNGG01009138.1_pt1 | contig 10840 bp, 10 predicted proteins | sample 5400661 | NCBI WGS metagenome assembly WNGG01 (sample SAMN13153372, study PRJNA577476) | soil metagenome | isolation source: 100 cm soil or saprolite under Garry oak tree replicate 1 | place: USA:California | collected 2016-06-15 | reverse complement strand
TTTCTTGAAGTAACGGCGGCAGCTTCGGCACTGGAAGCGAGTGGTCGACAGTTCTCTGAGTGCTCCGCTGCAAACGGGGCAGACGTCGAGCGGCTTAAGACTCGTGGAGGGGGTGGTCCGATCGAGCGGGTCGCTCTTTGTCGTGCCCAAGGTGGTCATCTTGCTGAAGAAAGTCAAGTAGGAACCGAGAATGACTGCAATTATGAGGCCGATTCCGATGGAGATTAGTGTTGAGTTGGTGGTCCAGAGTTTGGAGAGATATAGTTGCATGAACGGATTGTGAAGATACTCGGAGACCAGCCAGGACGCGAGAAAAAGGTTGACGAGAAGCTGTCCTGAGGTAAGGGCGATTGACTTGGAGACTTGCAGTCTCATACTTGGTTTATGACGGGTTGCGGGAAATAAGCGTGCCTCGAACCAGTAGACTCCGGTCGCCGTTGTATATCTTTTTCAATACAGCGGTGCTATCGTTCTATTTGTAGGCCTCAAAATCGGTGCCGAGCAGGGAGACTGCGATTTTCTGGACCATTATCTCATCTGTCCCCTCGTATATTCTGCACACTCGCGTGTCCACGAGGTGACGTGGGGCACGCGTCTCGAAGCTGTATCCGCTAGAGCCAAAGATCTGGACTGCCCGGTCAGCCGCATCGAACGACGCGTTCGAGGCAAAGAACTTCGCCTTTGCAATCATGATATCCGCTTGGTCGCGAATCGACTTATCTTCTGGAGTATTGTCGCTCGCTTGCTTCAAGACTGATGCTTTGTAGACGAGGTTTCTCGCGGCCTCCAGATTTGTCGACATTATTCCGATGTGTCTCTGAACCAGTTGATGCTTTCCAATCTGTTTTCCATGCTGGATTCTCTCTCTTGCGTAGTTGACGGACTCGTTGATGCAATCCTCGATTACTCCCAGGCATCCTGCCGCGACGCTCAGGCGTCCGCTCATGAGTCCCGAGTAGGCTATGCTCAGGCCTTTGCCTGCTGGACCGAGCATGTTTTCCTTGGGAACACGGCAGTTGTCGAGAAAGATCGATCCTGTGTCAGAAGTTGGCATTCCCAGTTTGTGTTTCTGTTGCTGGCTTGAGTATCCCTCGAATTTTTTCTCTACGATGAAAGCGGACATGCCTTCGCGCTTGCCCTTCGGATAAGCGAAGATAACCGCTGCATCCGCTATGCTTCCATTGGAGATCCATGCCTTGCTGCCGTTGAGGAGGAAGTGTGTGCCCTTGTCTTCGTAGGTTGTCCGGAGAGATGCTGGGTCGCTGCCTGCGGTGGGTTCTGTCAGTCCGAAGCACATTACTTTCTCGCCTCTTGTTGCGGGTGGAAGGTACTTCTCCTTCTGTTGCTCGTTTCCCGATTTCTGAAGTGTCATTTGTCCCAGTGACACATGTCCGGAAAGAAATGTCCGGACTCCTGTTCCTTCCTGGCCTATTCTTTCAAGTGCGAGAGCGTAGGTGAGAATGTCGGCGCCCTGACCTTCCCCGTATCTTCGGGATATCGGCAGCCCAAGTAACTGGGCTCTCTTGAATATCGGTACGAGGTGCTGATTGAAACTGCCAGAGAGGTATGCAGCGTCTTCTAGTGGTCTAATCTCCTTGCAGGCCCTGTCGACTTCGTCTAGAATGATATGTTGTTCATCGGACACTTCGAAGTTCATGTGTGACAGATTGGCGAACTCGGTATCGACGATGGTCTTCAACGGGGTTCGACCCTTTTCTAGTCGTGTGATTAATGTGGGTTTTGTTCAAAGGATTATATCAGAGGGTACTACTTCGACGCTCGAAACACCTTTGCCAATTCAAATGGACGAAGAGGACATCCCCTTTTTTGCTGAAGTCATTGCAGGTGGCCGCATAACAATACCCGAGGAGATCAGGAAAATCTTCGGAGTCAAGGACGGCGACCATGTGATGTGTCGCGTGCGGCTAGTCAAGAAAGCAGAGGACGTAAAGTAGAACCCAGTCGCCCGCCCACAGAACTTAGCCTTCTGGACCTGATCTTCGCGTTAATACTGCGATTGGCTAATGCTCAAGGGCTCAAGTCAACAATCTTAAAATAGCATGCTTCCCAACGGTCCAATTAGAGTCCCAGTTGACACTGGCTGTCTCAGATCTCACGAGGGTCTTAGACAGCTTTCGACACAAGTCCATTCTTGTCATAGGGGATCTGATGGTTGACCGGTACGTTGTAAGCCAGGGAAGGAAGCTGTCTCGAGAGGCTCCAGTTCCCGTTGCAGACTACATTTCTGAGGAGCTAGTTCTCGGTGGAGCGGCCAACCTGACGAACAACCTAGTAGCTCTGGGTGCAAAGGTGAAGGTGCTCGGCGTTGTCGGGAACGATGAAGCCGGAAAATGGCTTCAGGACGAACTGAAAAAGAAAGGCGTTGACTTGTCTGGCGTGGTTGTGAACCAGAGACCCACCAGTCTCAAAACACGTTTCATCCTTAATCATCGTCAATACCTTCGAATCGACAAGGAATCCCGTTCCGACGTGGACACGCACGTGACCAAACAGTTCCTCTTGACCCTCAAGCCTCTCGTCGAGGGCACTGATGGCATCGTATTTTCTGACTACGACAAGGGCGTGATAACGCCTGAGCTCATCAGCAACGTTGTGGAAGACGCGAGGCAGCAGGGAAAGAAGATCGTGGCCCAGCCAAAGGTCCGCCACTACCTTGACTACATTGGAGTCTCTATCGTGAAGTCGAACGTTCGTGAAGCAGCAATAGCTACAGGTATGTCGCTAGTCAATGATTCTTCTCTTCGAAACATGGGACACAATCTAATGTCGAGACTCGAATGTGACAGCGTACTCCTGACACGTAGCGAACAGGGAATGATACTGTTCGAGAAAAAGAACATCACCAACTTCCCAGCCTTCAAAGGACCCAAGCCTGGTTTCAACGCTGTCGGAGTGAGAGACTGTCAGACCGCCGTCTTGGCATGCTCAATCGCGACAGGTGCCCCAGTTCGAACAGCGGTGCTCCTAGCAGGATTGGCCGCGTCTCAGCAGGCTGACAAGATCGGAACTGTCGTCGTAGACCTGAACGAGCTCAGATCTCAAGCTGACACTACTGTTGAGCTTGCAGAGAGAATAGTTCAGGTCCCGGTCCACTAGAATGGAACAGACAGAAATCCACTACGGCAAACTCCTCGAGAGAGCCGTCAAGATCCGAACGCACATTCTCGAAATGGTAGCAGAGGCCAAGTCAGGCCATCCGGGTGGAAGTCTCTCAGCGGTCGAGATTCTCGTATCACTTTACTTCCACAAAATGCACCATGACCCCAAGAACCCGCAAGACCCGGACCGCGACAGATTCGTCCTATCCAAAGGACACGCAGCCCCTGTCCTTTATTCTACACTAGCTGAGGCAGGATACTTTCCTAAAGCCGAGCTGAAGACCCTTAGAAAGCTCGGAAGCCGACTGCAAGGACACCCTGACCTACGCGTACCCGGCGTCGAATTCCCTGGGGGATCCCTCGGTATCGGGCTGTCGGCAGCTATCGGAATGGCCCTCGCAGGAAAGCTCGATAGGAGAACCTACAGAGTCTATGCACTACTGGGGGATGGAGAGCTAGACGAGGGAGAGGTATGGGAAGCAGCAATGGCCGCGCCCAAATTCAAACTGGACAATCTGACAGCTATCGTGGATCGTAATGGCATCCAGCAAGATGGACTAACCGAGCAGATTATGCCACAGGAACCATTGAGCTACAAGTGGAGGGCGTTCAACTGGCACGTACTAGAAGTGGACGGATTCGACTTTCGACAAATCATTGAAGCCTTAGACAAAGCCGAGAGCATGCGAAACAGGCCCACAGTAATTATTGCTCATACTGTCAAAGGCAAAGGGGTTCCTTTCATGGAATGGGACCCAGCGTACCATGGGAAGGCTCCTGACAAGGACACGGTCCGGAAGCTGGTTGAGAGCATGAGGAGAGAATGAGCACGATAAAGATCTCGCCATCAATTCTAGCGGCTGACCAGGCTGATCTCAAGAGCGAGATACACAAAGTTGAGGATGCGGGAGCTGACATGATACATGTTGACGTGGCTGATGGGCACTTCGCTCCGAACATTAGCATGGGTCCCGACACGGTGCGGTCGATAAGAGGCGTCACTAGGCTTCCCTTGGACACCCATCTAATGATTTCAGAGCCGGAGAAGTTTGTTGAGCCCTTTCTCAAGGCCGGAAGCGACATAGTCACAATCCATGGCGAAGTAGTCTCTGCCGATCAGTTCGCCAAACTGTCAAACCTCATTAGGTCCAAGGGTCGAAAGACTGGACTTGCCCTCAAACCAGCAACCCCATTGCCCGGATGGTTCGAAAGCCAAGTCCACAACATCGACCTTGTTCTAGTACTCTCCGTCAACCCAGGGTTCCCTGGACAGAAATTCATGCCAGAAGTCCTTCCAAAGGTCGAGGCCGCCGCGAAGATTGCACGCATCCATCCCTTCGAGGTCGAAGTGGATGGAGGAGTCGACCAAGGGAATGCCCAGAGAATCGTCAAGGCGGGAGCCTCGACGCTCGTTGCGGGAGCCTCCATTTTCAGAAGAGATGATGTTAAGTCCGCTCTAAGGGACCTACGAGAGGCGGCGAATCATAGCATGCAGGAGCTTCACACCAAGTGCTAGTCCAACTTGCGTCAATGCGGGACGCATTGGCAGAGGCCCTCCTCGAGCTTGGAGAACGCGATAGGAGGATTGTTGTAATCGGTGCCGACACATCAGTCTCGATCAAGACGAGTCTCTTTGGCGACAAGTTTCCGGACCGCTTCTTCAACGTTGGAATCGCAGAGGCCAACATGGTGGGAATCGCGGCCGGCCTCGCTCTCGCAGGCAAGGTCCCGTACGTTAGCACATACTCGGCTTTCGTCCCGGGAAAGTGCCTAGACCAAATCCGGAACGCCATCGCCTACCAGAAACTTAACGTGAAAATAGTCTCGTCTCATGGCGGATTGACCGTGGGACCTGACGGCGCTAGTCATCAGACCGTAGAGGACGTGGCAGTGATGAGGGCAGTACCGAACTTGAACGTCGTCGTTCCGGCAGACGGCCCATCTGCCAGGATTCTCATTACCGAGGCTGCGAAGATCTCTGGTCCATTCTACATTCGTCTGGCTCGACCCAACGTTCCTACGGTCCATCAGTCGTCCTCTGACCTGCACATCGGCAAGGCAAAGGTTCTGCGAGAAGGCTCAGACATGACGCTAGTCGGTTGCGGCATCATGGTAAACGAAGCTATGGAGGCGGCGGACATGCTCCACAAGGAGCGGATTTCAGCCGAAGTAATCGATAGTCATACCATCAAGCCTCTCGACGTTCAGACAATAGTGAAGTCAGCAAGAAAGACAGGGCACGTTGTCTCGGCCGAAGAGGCGAATATCATTGGAGGACTCGGAGGCTCAGTCGCCGAGACTCTGGGGGAGCATCATCCTACGAAAATGCTCCGGGTCGGGATAAGGGACACGTATGGTGAATCAGGAGAGCATCCAGAACTCTTGGCAAAATATGGACTGACATCGAAGGAAATCTTCCGAACCGCGAAAACACTTCTCGGGAGAGACTAGTCAACCGTTGAAGATATTCCTGGATACAGCGAACCTAGCCTCCATCAAGACGTTCGTCGATATGGGAATACTAGATGGTGTCACGACAAACCCTACGCTTATCGCAAAGGAGAACGTCAGCTTCCAAGAGCTTGTGAACGAGATGATCCGGGTCGTGCCCGGTCCCGTAAACCTGGAGGTTGTCGCGCAGGAAGCCGACGGGATGGTCAGGGAAGGTCAGGACCTCGCCTCCCTAGGGCACAATGTCGTGGTAAAGTGCCCCATGACAAGCGCGGGACTAGTTGCTGTCAGAAGGCTCAGTAAGGAAGGAATTGCTACCAACGTGACTCTCGTGTTCTCATCAAACCAGGCACTGCTCGCCGCGAAAGCCGGCGCTGCCTACGTTAGCCCTTTCATCGGACGCCTGGACGACGCTGGACACGTGGGCATGAAGGTTGTTGAGGACATCCTCCAGATTTACCGTAACTACGACATTGAGACCAATGTTCTTGTCGCAAGTATACGCCACCCAGTTCACGTGGTTGAGGCTGCAAAGCTCGGGGCCCATGTGGCTACGATGCCTCCCGACGTACTCGACAAGATGGTCAAGCACCCCCTCACAGACATCGGGCTGAAGAGATTCTTGGAGGATTGGGGGAAAGCAGGACTCAAACTTCCCGAGCGACGAGCAATCCTAACGAAGGCCAGATGATTGCAGAATTACAACTAGCATAGCTCTGGGAAAACAATCCTATTCTCGGTCTTCTGCCCGTCATGTCCCTCAAGTTAGCACCTTGACCAAGAAAGCGGACGGTCGAAAGTTCCCTCAAGCTTGGCCGTCACTGGTTGCCATCCGGCCTGCGCAATGCAGGCCCCTGACCCCAAAAGCCAGCTAAAGCTAGCCCAGACCAGACGGATAAGCCCATTCTCAGCCCCATTCGCCCAAAGTAAGAAGCGCCTTTCTCAATTCGTTCGTGTACTGCTCGTTTTCCTTGGGAAAACTGCAAGATAGGACCAGCCTACTTCCAGCCCTGAACAGCCAGAATCCCCTGAAACAAGCCCAAAACAGCCCATTCCAAAACACACCCCTCCCAGCCCGGGGCACTAGTCACGACGCGAGAGATTAGGATGCTTTCGCTTTCGTAGCCCAGAGAAACTTGCGCTGCAGAGTCTTCGAGTAAACTGTCTTCCAGTCAAAATCTGCCTTCCCGGCCCATGACTTGTACACCCGGGGGTCGATGTAGTTCCGGAGCGATGTTCCGAGATTATAGTCGCGGGTCTTACTCTGCAAGTCCACATCTAACTTCAACTTGCCGATCCGCTGCTCCAGCCGCTCCTCCTGCCTCTCAGTCTTCATCGACCCCTTCTTCCCCTCCAGCTCTACAAGCCTCTGCTGCTTCTTCCCGAGACTGGCCTCCCAAGTCTTCGGAGGAGTCCTCTTATGATTGCATCGAACCGCAGCCTCCAAATTCGCCATCTTAGCATGATACACCTTGGCAAACCTGGGCTCCTCCTCCCTGAACCTATCATGCTTCCTAAGATATTCCTGCACAGTCTCCGTCGCATGATGTGTTCGGAAAACCTTCGCAGTCAAATCTCTCGTCGCCTTCCCCAGAAACCTATTCACTGATTCCGACGCAACCCCGTCAAACACAAGATCCTCAGGCTTCTTACCAGCACAAAACTCCTGAAGATTCCTCCGGACCGGACTATCCGCACCATCAAGCTCCAACACCTTTTCCCATCTCACACTGTCCTTGCCTAGAAAGTCAAACTCGACACCACGGGTAAGAAATTTCAAATGCTCAACCCTCAGTGTAGACGCCCCGACCGTATCGGCCTCGTCCTCCTCTTTCTCGTCTCCCACCCTCATCGCCAACTTATCGATCAAGTATGCGACAGTAGCAAGTTTTCGAATCTTAACGTCCGGCGAGACCAGACTCTTATCGATGAACACTCGTACGTTCGGTAGTAGTCTTTCCAGCTTCTTCGCCTTGTCGTACTTCAGCTTGTCACGTTCCTGTCGCAGATCGGATACATCTGAGGGCCAAACGTATTTTCGAACGTTGCTGAGCTTGTCCACCCAGTAGCCAATCCATATCGAATCATGGTCATGGACGATCTCCTTCCAGGATCCTGGAGGGGCTGGCGCGTCCTCCCCTAGGTTGAGAACTACGTCCCCGGGAGATATTCGTGATTTCCATCTGCCCCGCATAGGATGACTGCCACGGCCCATGAAGAGGCTCGGCGGCTCAACCATCCAATTTGCAATCTCGGTCCGAGTCCCGTCGATTCGCGCATAACCAAATTTTTCCTTGAGTTCCAGTCGCAACGCTTTTCGTTGGGCAGCCATACTCTTCTTGTAGCCAGGATCAGTCTTGAGGAGTTCCTCCTTCGCCTGATAGTCGAATACGGGTGAAAAATCAATCTCGCCAATCGATGCGCCTGAGTATTTCGAGGGCAAATGTCTCGAGAAATCAGAGAGAAAATTCGTCTGAAACACAGGGTCCTGAACATATGGGGTCGTTCGCTTCTTCCCCCAAGCGTACGCGAGCTCCTCTGCCTCGGGTCCAAGCTCCACCTTATCGCTTCTAATTCGTATAGCAAGCCGTCTCAGTTCGTAGAGCGGCGGAAAAGCTACTCCGTTGTGCCTCAAGTCCTTCCATTTCATCAGTTCGGCCTCTTCAGCTCTCTCCGCTACTCTTGCCTGTTCAACAGAACCCCTTTCGGTTTTTCCAATATGAGGGTTATCATCTCGCGGTTAGTTCAACTAGCTACGACTGAATCCACGACCGGGCTGACAGTGTAGATGGCTCACGGTCTACATCGGTAATTCTTATTACGTTTCACAATACGTGAATTGCTCCAAGCGTGAACTGAATTGCTACCGACCGCAGGAGTAAACCAGGTTTTCGGACTCTTGGACCTGGTGAGAGCATACAATGGAAAGACAGACGTCGCAAAGCTGAACATAGACCTGCGGGTTGACATTGACGAGCTTCTACCTATCATTGATACCGCAGAATATCTCGGGCTAGTGAGCGTGCAGCAGGGCGACATATCTCTCACCGACTTGGGCATGAAGGCTTTGACGGCTCGAATGATCGAGAGGAAGAAGATAATCAGAGACCAGCTTCAACCCCTCGAGCCCTTCTCCGACATCGCAAACCTTCTGAAAGAGAAAAAAGAGCTCAGTAGAATCGACCTCGGGAGATTTGTGGACCGCAAGTTCGAACATGGCAGCGACTTAGGCCGCTCGGTGAGACTGATAATCAGCTGGGGAGTCTTCTCCGGAATCTTTGACTATGACGGAGAGTCAGGAAAACTCATTCCAAAGACAGCCGTAGGGCCTAGCTGATTTTCGAGACGATTCTGTCCGCAAAATCGTAGAGACTGGGATCTCTCTGGTTTCGGGGCCGCGCAAGATCTATCTTAATGTCATCAACAATCTTAGCCGGGCGTGCACTCAGTACAAGCACACGGTCGGCCATGTAGACCGCCTCTTGCACATTGTGCGTCACCATAATGACAGCGTTCGTCGGATACGCCTTGTCTCTCCAGATGTCGAGTACCTCACGTCTCAGAGTCTCTGCTGTAAGCGCATCTAGGCTGGAGAAAGGCTCGTCCATCAGGAGAACCTCCGGCTCAAGCGCAAGCGCACGCGCTATTCCAACGCGCTGCTTCATTCCGCCAGACAGTTCTTTTGGATAGGAGGTTTCGAACCCCTCTAGGCCAACGTCTTGGATGTATCGCTTGGCTATCTTCAGTCTCTCCTCCTTGGAAGAAGTGGCATAGGCGAGAGCCATCTCCACGTTGCCAAGGACCGTCTTCCATGGGATCAGAGCAAATGTCTGGAAGATTACTCCGATCTTTCGGCTCGGGGCTGTAACGGGTTGTCCGTGGAACAAAACCTCTCCGCTCGAGGGAATGTCAAGCCCATCCATGATCCGGAGCATTGTACTCTTGCCACAGCCTGAAGGTCCAACAATCGCTAGGAATTGCGTTGGGACTTGAAAGGAGATGTGGTCAAGAACCGTTGTGCTCTTGCCATCGTTCACGTAGGTCTTCGTCAGATCTCTGATATCCAGTATGGGCTCGTTAGAAGTGCTCACTGATTCTCAGACTTCCATCTTGAACTTCTCTGCCTTCTTTAGAAGCCGTCTCCAGACCGCCCTATTGATCGTGAGGACTGTTATCGTCATTATCAGCACCGCTACAGTGATTACTACCGCGCTCGCATATGGAGGGTAAGTCTTTACTGCAGTTTGCAAGAGCGCGCCTAGGCCTGGAACCTGATGAACCGTCCCCGGGTTGTTGGGGTCGCCGGTTATGTATTCTGAAACTATCGTCGCGTTCCAGCCTCCGCCCCATGACTGGATACTACCGATGAGAATTGCGGGGAAGGACGCTGGCAGAAGGATCTCTCTTACGAATCGTTTGCCCTTGATTCCATATGCGGACGACGCTTCCAACAAGTCAGTGGGAAGTCCTCTAACGGCACCTACAATATTGAACAACAAGTACCACTGCATCCCCGTCAATAGCAATAGTATGGACGCCAAGTTCAGTCCCAACGCGCTACCTCGCAAGGGATTCACCACCAACAAGATGAGTATGGGGAAGAGCGCAGTACCTGGAATGGATTGTACAACGTCGAAAACTGGAATCAAGAGTTTGGACGCTCTCTCATTTCTTGCAATGAGAATTCCTGCTCCGAGCGTCCATCCGAGCGCTATGAGGTACGCGGCGAGTATCCGCAAGAGTGAAGCCCCTGTGTCAAGAGCGATCGTCAAGTAACCTCCTTCCACCCAAGTTGCAATGGTCCCCGGAGCTTCTCCAAGCGAGGTAAATGGAATCCCGCGAAGAGTTGGGATGCTGACAAGAATCAGGCTTATCGCGATAATGAAGCTGACGATTCGGCCCATCCGAGCATGCCTCAGCAACTGGTCCTGAAGATGTACCCCCTCGGGAACATGCAGCCTGCGTCTTAGGTGAACCGCTTCCAGAAATGACGACAGAGAGGCTCTTTCGTACTTGAACAATGAGACCAGAGGGGAGATCAATCTCTGCTCGTACTTTCTTACATTCGCGGTCATGCGTCCAGGTTTGCTACCTGAGGTCTGGGCAGCGGCGATCGATTCGTACTTGTACTTCTCCGCCCTTGCCCCCAACGGCTTCCAGACTATCTCGTCGATCGCCAAGATGATCAAGACTAGAACACCCAGACCGAAAAGGGAGGAATTCAGGTCAAGTCTCGCGGCAGCGTTCGCGATGTAGTTTCCTAGGCCTGG
>WNGG01033887.1_pt1 | contig 10841 bp, 8 predicted proteins | sample 5400661 | NCBI WGS metagenome assembly WNGG01 (sample SAMN13153372, study PRJNA577476) | soil metagenome | isolation source: 100 cm soil or saprolite under Garry oak tree replicate 1 | place: USA:California | collected 2016-06-15 | reverse complement strand
CTTGCTACGCTTGGTCTCTTTCGATTTTCGCGGCCGGCCCATATCTACGGCAAATGTATATACGTTTACCCAGGCCGTCAACGAATAACAGCCGAGCATCCAGTTGTCCTTGCAGAGTGAATAGCTCATCGCTGTAGTCGCTCCAGCAGTCTAGGCCACGAGAACCGCAGATATTTGCCGAGGCGGTAGACTCCGAGCCTGTCTGCATGCGTGTAGACCCAATTGCAAGTAACGTCCAGGCGCCTTGCTACTTGAGAGACAGTAAGGAGCTGCGGTATATCCTGCTCTGTTCTCCCTGTGGCCTTGTCCGTATCTGCAAGTGGGAGGTGAACGATTTCTACGCTACCCGTTGCAGACAGGGGCGATTTAGGTTCGTCATGAAGCAAATCAAGAGTTTGTGAATCTACCGTGGAAGAGCTTACTGCAGCGCGCGGAGCATGCTGTCTTGGGGACGCTGTATTTTCGCGCATACCGAATTGGAGGCGGCGGTGCATGGATTTTTATTTGAGTGCCAGTTGGACGGACTCTCCTTTCGAGATTGCTGCTTTGGATGTGTGACGCTGGGTTTCAGAGTTGTTGGCGTGTTGGCCTAGCCAGGATTTGAATTCTCCGTCTTTGTTGAAGAGGAGTTTATGAGCTTCGGTAACCACGTAAGCGGGGGAGGAGTCGATGAACTCAGCGTATTTGTCGAGCCTGAGTTTTACGTCTTCCTCGACCCGGATCTGAATGGCTGCCGACTTGGGTTGTTTCGGTTGTGCCTTTAAGAGTGGCAAGTACTCGTCTCCTTTCATCATGCAATCTTGTCGGACAAGTTGTATACGGCGCCGCATACGGTCTGTTCGACAGAGCTCTTTCACGTGACCTGACGGAAGCCGTGACTCCTCTAGACTGAGGCGGGAGCGACCCTTTTATATAGGGTCGCTCCCGCCCGATTTGAGGGTATTGCGCGCGGGGAGTTTCGCACGTGCGGTCGCGGGAAGGTGTTGAGGGCGTGGTCGATATTTGAGCCGAAGGTGAAGACGCGGCAGCTCCAAACGTGCAGAAGGCATTTTTTACCGTCTTCACTCGGGGAACTCGGTCTCCTGCGGTATGTCGATGCATATGCAGAGACAGCCATGGGCAAAACACTGGGCTGGAACGACCCCGGTTTGGCCGCTTTTCCGCGCCCAAAGAATCTGCGGGGTCGTTCCAGCCCAGTTCGGTGTTTTGCCCGCGCCCAAATTGAGTACCGCTCGATGTGCAAGGCCTTCTTGTTTGAACACTTGCGCAAGGGTGCTGGTGAACCGAAGGGTGAACGGGACGGTGAACCGCGTCTTTCATGGGTCGTTCACCCTCTCGCTGACCTGCATCAGCATTGAAGCATTTCGCTTTGCTCTGTAGCTGTGAACAACTTATCTAAGGAACATCGAAACAGGAAAAAGTAAGAAAGAATTTAAGCCCTCCTTGGCCATTTCAGAGCGAGAGCAGAGAACAACCCTCTATATATCTAGGGAACCTCTAGGAAGGAAAAAGGGAGAAAAATCTTGGTACCGGTACGATTTTTCTTGTGAGGTGGCACGAAATGAAGACCACAGGAGCAGCGAATTCTGCCCCCCGTAACCATGGACGCATATGAGGAAACTAAGCGCCTTCTTCTTTATCGTCATGAGTCGAGCCGTAACAAGTCCTTAACCTAGTTCAGTGCCGGGGATTCGCCCCCGTTGGATACGAGAGTCGTGAACTGATTCGACAACGGACCCAGCAAATCCTTTGTCAGCGACCGTTTTGGGGAGTATAAATGAGAAACCTCTCCGCGATGCGGTCTCTGGACGCAGAGTCTCCGTAGCGCGAGCCGTTTTTGGGAACGGTCACTGCGTTAACAATCTGATTCCCCTTCCTGTGACGTCCGACTCCTTCGGGCTGATTAAGTATTGATTCGCGTCGCAAAGTAGCGGCTGGCCGCCTTCTTTCGGACGGCCAACAGAACCTCAGCGACGTATTCGCTGCCGATGTGTTGAGCCGAACCATAAAGAGGAGAGAGCAATGAGGTCCAGTCTTTTCGATAGCTCCATTCTCGCGACCGCACAGCAGGCGGTCGAATTCGTGAGCAATATTCTCGAATCCTCAACCGAATACTCCGTCATCGGTAAGGATCTTAACGGGAAGATCTTGCTCTGGAACGAAGGCGCCCGGCGAATGTATGGCTACGCTGCCGAGGAAGTTGTTGGAAAGCTCAACTCAGACGTGCTGCACACTCCGGAAGACGTCGCCACCGGAAAGCCCCGTGAAATCATGGAGGCAGCACTCCGGGACGGCAAGTGGGAAGGAGTGATCGGACGAGTACGCAAGGATGGCAGGCGCATCAGCGCCCGCGTGGTGATAACCCCCCCGGCGCGATAGTAAGGGTAAGCCGGTCGGCTTCCTTCTCATCTCCAAGGATGTCTCCCACGAGATTCGCTTCGCCGAGGAGATTCGCAAGACAAAGCTATTCGATAACGCGATCGTGGGGAATGCGAAGGAAGCCGTCGATTTCATTGCCAACATCCTGGAGTCCTCGACGGAGTACTCAATCATCGGCAAGGACCTGGACGGGAAAATCCTGCTCTGGAACGAGGGCGCCCGAAGGCTCTACGGATACGAGCCGGAAGAAGTGGTGGGGAAAGCAAATTCGTCGATCCTGCACGCGCCAGAGGACGTCGCCAGCGGCAAACCCCGCGAGCTGCTAGATGCGGCTCTGCGAGACGGAAAATGGGAAGGTACCATCCGTCGGCGGAGGAAGAACGGACAGCAATTCACAGCCCGCGTGGTAATCACGCCACGCCTGGATTCCTCCCGAAAGGCCATCGGATTCCTGCTCATTTCCAAGGACATTTCAGATGAAATCCGCCTAACCGAAGAAGTGAAGGCTACGCAGTTCTATACCCGCTCGCTGATCGAATCAAACATCGACGCTCTGATGACCACCGATCCGCTTGGAATCATTACAGACGTGAACCAGCAGATGGTGGCGTTGACGGGCCACTCCCGCGAACAGCTCATTGGTACACCGTTCAAGGATTTCTTTACGGACCCTGGCCGCGCCGAGGAGGGCATCCGGCTTGTCTTGCGCGAGGGCCGCGTTACCAACTACGAGTTGACCGCGAAATCCAAAGATGGGCGTTCCACCGTAGTCTCCTATAACGCGTCCACGTTCCGTGACGCGGCCGGGAAACTCCAGGGCGTATTCGCCGCCGCGCGCGACATCACCGAGCAAAAAAAGCTCGAGCAGCAACTCCGCGAATCGGAGGCCTACAACCGCGGGCTGATCGAGGCGTCCGTGGACGGCCTGATTACCGTCGATCCCTCCGGCTCCATTTCCGATGTCAATGAACAGATGTGCCGGATGTCTGGCTTCTCTCGCGAGGAGCTTATCGGCACCCCCTTCGCCGATTATTTCCAGGATTCCGACCGCGCCACGGCGGGCGTAAGAGAGACGTTTGATAAAGGCGTGGTCACGGAATACGTTTTGACTCTTGCCCGGAGGTCCGGATCGCCTTTGCGCGTTTCTTTCAATGCTTCAGTGTTTCGTGACCCTTCGGGGGATGTCAAAGGGATTTTCGCTTCCGCGCGGGACATCACCGAGCAGGCCCGCTTGCAATCTCAGCTCGTTGAAGAACGCGGCTATAACCGGGGCTTGATCGAAGCTTCGCTGGACGGCCTCATCACGGTTGACCCAGTGCTCAGCATCACGGACGTAAACGAGACGATGTGCCGCATGTCGGGCTACTCCCGCACGGAGCTCATTGGAACGCCATTCCAACAGTATTTCACGGACGCAAAACGGGCGGCGGACGGCGTCCGCCAGACGCTCGACAAGGAAGCGGTCACAAACTACGAGCTCACCTTGCGTCGAAAAGACAACCAGGAATTGCTTGTTTCCTTCAATGCCGCGATCTTCAAAGACGACTCGGGAAAAGTTCGCGGGATTTTCGCCTCCGCTCGTGATATCACCGATCAAGCCCGCCTGCAGGGACAGTTAGTGGAAGAACGCGCGTATAACCGCGGTTTGATTGAGGCCTCGGTGGACGGCCTCGTGACCGTCAACGACGAGATGGTCATCACCGACGTCAACGAGACGATGAGCCAGATGGCTGGAAAGTCCCGCAGCCAACTAATCGGGTCGTCCTTCCCGGACTACTTCCTGGAGCGAGAACGCGCGGCAGAAGGCGTCCGACTGACTTTTAAACAAAACTCTGTAACCAACTATGTTCTGACCTTGCAGGCTGCCGGTGGAAAGCAAATCCCCGTGTCGTTCAATGCGGCCGTCTTCCGCGACCCCAAGGGAAATGTCCGCGGAATTTTCGCATCCGCCCGAGACATCACCGCACAAAAGCAGCTCGAAGGCCAGCTGCAGGCCTCGCAGTTCTATACACGCTCGCTGATTGAGTCAAATATTGATGCCCTGATGACCACCGATTCTCTCGGCATCATCACCGACGTAAACCAGCAGATGGAGGCGCTGACCGGCTGCACCCGCGAAGAATTGATTGGCACGCCATTCAAGAATCATTTCACCGATCCTGCCCGCGCGGAGCAAGGCATCCGGCTCGTCTTGGAGAAAAGCAAGGTTACCAACTACGAGCTTACCGCGCGCTCAAAGAAGGGCAAGGAAACGGTTGTCAGCTATAACGCGACGACGTTCTACGACCAGTCCGGAAAACTTCAGGGTGTGTTTGCGGCCGCGCGCGACATCACGGAACAAAAGACACTCGAACAACAACTCCGGGAACAACAGGCCTACAACCGGGGCCTGATCGAGAGCTCCGTGGACGGCTTGGTGACGGTGGACCCGAACGGGGTTATCTCTGACGTAAACGAGCAGATGTGCCGGATGACCGGCTACGGCCGTGCTGAACTGATCGGCAGCCCATTCGCGGGATACTTCACCGAGCCGGAACGCGCGACGCAAGGCGTCAAGCAAACCTTCGACACGGGCGTCGTGACCGAATACGCGCTGACTCTGATTTCCCGCACCCGGCGGCTACTGCACGTTTCCTTCAACGCCTCGGTGTTCCGCGATCCGCTGGGCAACGTGCGAGGAATATTTGCTTCCGCCCGCGACATCACCGATCGGGTCCGACTGGAGGAAAAACTTCGCGAGCAGCAAATCTACCTGCGCGGCCTAATTGAAAGCTCGGTAGACGGCTTGATCACCGTAGATCCCACCGGCTTCATTACCGACATGAACGAACAGATGTGCCGAATGACGGGCTACACCCGCGAAGAGCTGATCGGCTCGCTCTTCAAACAGTATTTCACCGAGCCAGACCGGGCGGACCTGGGCGTAAAGCGGACACTGACGGAAGCAACGGTAACGAACTACGAGCTTGTGCTCAAGTCGAAAGCGGGGCGGAAAGCCACGGTGTCCTTCAACGCCTCGATTTTCCGCACACCCGATGGGCAGGTTCAGGGCATTTTTGCGTCCGCGCGCGATATCTCCGAACAAGCTCGGCTTGCAGCTCGCTGAACAGCAAGCCTACAACCGGTCGTTGATCGAGGCTTCAGCCGACGCGCTATTCGCCATCGCCCCCGATGGAACGATTACCGACGTAAACGAAGAGGCCACCCGGCTTACGGGCTATTCGCGCAAGCACCTCGTTAACTCCCGCTTTTCTGAGTACTTTACGGAGCCCGAGCGTGCTCGGGCCGGAGTTCTGCAGACCCTCGCCGAGAAGAGAGTCATCAGCTACGAATTGATTCTCATCACGCGCTATGGCCGAAGAATCCCCGTCAGCTTCAACGCCGGCGTGTTTACCGATACTGCCGGTACGCCGCTCGGGATTTTGGCCGGCGCTCGCGACATCACCGCACAAAAAGGACTGGAAAAGCAGCTTCGCGATTCGCAGTTCTACACGCGATCGCTCATCGAATCGAATATTGACGCACTGATGACCACCGACCCGCTGGGCATCATTACCGACGTGAACCAGCAGATGGAAGCGCTGACCGGTCGCACACGCGAGGAACTGATTGGCACACCCTTCAAGAATTACTTCACGGATTCCCAGCGAGCGGAAGAAGGCATACGCCTGGTGCTGCGCGAGACCCGTGTAACCAACTATGAGCTGACCGCGCGTTCGAAGGCCGGCCGGGAAACCGTGGTGAGTTACAACGCAGCAACCTTCAATGACCAGGGCGGCAAACTGCAGGGCGTGTTTGCGGCGGCGCGCGACGTTACGGAGCGCAAGCGCTTCGAGCAGACGCTGCAAGAGAAGAACGTGGAGCTGGAAAACGCCAGCCTGGCGAAAGACCGTTTCCTCGCCAGCATGAGCCACGAGCTGCGCACGCCACTCAATGCCATTATCGGTTTCACCGGCACCTTGCTCATGAAGCTTCCCGGTCCTCTCAACGCCGACCAGGAAAAGCAGCTTCGGACCATACAGACCAGTAGCCGGCACCTACTGTCTCTTATCAACGACTTGTTGGATCTGGCCAAGATTGAGTCCGGCAAGGTTGAACTGAACATGGAAAGCCTGAATTGCCAGTCCATCATCGAGGAGTGAAATTTGAAGTGTCCGTTCCGGACAACGATTTGATAATCCGTACAGACCGCCGTTCTCTAACCCAGATCCTGATCAATCTGACGAACAACGCCATCAAATTCACCGACAAAGGATCCGTCCGGCTCGAACTGCACGGGCGCCGCGACAACGGCAATTTCCTTGCCGAGTTAACGGTTGTGGATACTGGAATCGGAATCCGGCCCGAGGACCAATCAAGGCTATTCCAGGCATTCATGCAAGTGGATAGTTCTTCAACGCGCCCCTATGAAGGCACCGGCTTAGGGCTGCATGTCAGCCAAAAGCTGGCCAGCATGATTGGCGGACGCGTTTCCTTTGAGAGCGAATACGGGAAGGGAAGCCGGTTTACCATTTCAGTTCCCGCCCTTGAGGAGGCCCCACGGCTCGCATACTCGTAATCGAAGACAACCCCACGAACTTGCAGCTCATGGTGTATCTGCTGGGTGCATTCGGGCATGAAACCCTGGAAGCCCACGACGGTGCGGAAGGACTCGAGAAGGCACGGCGCGAGAAACCGGACCTCATTCTCCTGGATATTCACATGCCTCGAATGGATGGGTATGAGGTCGCCCGGATCTTAGGGGAGGATTCAGAATGCAGCCGAATCTCGATCGTGGCAGTGACGGCGCTGGCGATGGTCGGTGACCGCGAGAAGATTTTGGCCTCCGGTTTCAGCGGCTATATCGCCAAACCACTCGATCCCGAGATGTTTGCCGCACAAGTCCAGGGATTCCTGGGGGCGCCGCATCCGGCGAGCCCCCGCTCACCACTGCAATCGCAGAAAGAAGACCTCCCTCCGAGGCAGTCGCCCCGCAAGAGACTGGCAGTCGTTCTCTTCGTGGATAACATGCAGACGAATATCGACCTCGTACGAAGCACGCTGGAACCTTCCGGCTATGAAGTCGTCGCGGCCCTCTCCGCAAAGGAGGGTCTCGGCTTGGCTCAGCGTACAAAGCCGGACCTGATTGTTTCTGATGTTCACATGCCTCACCAGGACGGGTACGAGTTCATGCGCATGGTGCAAGCGGATCCCGAACTGTCAGGAATTCCCTTCGTTTTTCTGTCCTCTTCCGTCTGGTCGACGCAGGAACAGCAACACGCCCTGATGCAAGGGGCGAAGAAATTCATTGCGCGACCGATTGAACCGCAGATGTTGTTGGAACAATTGAAAGACTGCATCCCGAAACGGACGAAATAGCCGTGGCATTGATCCTTGTCGTCGATGATCATAAAGAGACTCGCCAGCTCTACGTCTCATTGCTGACGCCCTACGGGCATCAGGTTATGGAAGCGCGCGATGGAAAAGTGGGATTAGAACAGGCGCGGCTCAGAAAGCCGGATCTCATCATCTCCGACATCTTGATGCCTACCATGAACGGCTACGAGTTTGTTTCTGCCCTCCGCAAGTATCCTTCGCTGGAAAATGTCCCCGTGATCTTCCACAGTGCGACCTTTTTGGAGGCGCAAACCCGTTCCGTGGGTGGTGCCTGCGGCGTTTCGCTTTTTATTAGGAAGCCCTGTGAGCCCGAAGAAGCCCTGGCGATTGTTCAAAAGGCTCTTGGCTTGGAGATCCAAAAGCCCACGGCACTGGCTCCAACCAAAATCAACGGAGACGCCATTCCACTCCTCATCGATGCCTTCTTCGAGAAGGGGAAGGAGCTCGATGCGGTCAGTGTTCGTCTCGCTTCCCTTCTGGAGCTTGCGCTGGATTTGGCGCATTCGTGCGGCCTGGACGGGCTCATGGACAAGGCAGGGAAGGCCGCGAGGAAAATCCTCGGAGCGAACTACTCTGGAATCGGCATCCTGGCCGGAGACGGACCCCATCTGCGATCGTTTGCGCTTTTTGGAGCAGACCCCGAGGTCACAGCCAAGCTTGTCCAGGCGGTTTTCAATGGCCCAATCTTCACAGATATCGTGAGGGAGAGGAAAGCTCGCCGCGCCTTGAGTCCGTTTGGCAATCCTTCGGGACTGGAACTTCCGGCTTACCACCCGCCGGTGCGCAGCTTTCTGGGCGTGCCTTTGGAGGTTGGGGACCGTGTGTACGGCTGGATTTATGTGACGGACAAGCTCGCGACTCTGGATTTCACCGAAGAAGACTCCCGCATCTTGACCGCACTGGCTGCGCAGGTTGCCCTGGCCTTCGAAAACGCGGAACATCTAAGGACGATTCAGGAGCATGCCCATCAGCTGGAAACGGAGATCGAAGAGCGCAAACGGGCCGAGGACCGGTTTCGCGTGCTGGTGGAAACCGCGCCCACGGCAATCGTCATCGCGGATGAAAGAGGACGCATTGCGGAAGTGAACGCGCAGGCGCTTCGCATGTTTGGCTATGAGCGCGGAGAGCTGATCGGTGAAACCATTGAGATGCTCGTTCCCGAGCGCCTGCGCCATTCGCATCAAGGGCACCGGTCTGGCTTCATGAAAGAACCCCACGCGCGGCCGATGGGATTGGGAATGGAACTGCTCGCGCGCCGGAAAGACGGAACGGAGTTTCCCTCGGAAATCAGTTTGGGACCTCTGGTCACAAAGGAAGGGGTTTTGGTTTCGAGCACCATCGTGGACATCACGGAACGAAAGAAAACGGAGGAACAACTCCGCCTTTCGCAGCGCATGGAAGCGATTGGCAAGCTGGCGGGCGGCGTGGCGCACGATTTCAATAATCTGCTCGCGGTCATCATGGGCTGCGCGGACGTTGTCCTCGACGCGCTCCCACCCGACCATTCGGCCGTCAAGAAAGTCGAGATGATCAGAAAGGCAGGCTCCTCGGCCGCGGATCTAACCCGGCAACTCCTCGCGTTCAGCCGGCAACAGATGCTCCAGCCACGAGTGCTGGATCTAAAGGAAATCGTGGAGCGGACTCAGGCGTTGCTCCATCGGCTCATTGGCGAGAACATCGCGTTCAAAATCTCGCTGGAGCCTTCGCTGGGACAGGTCAACGCGGACCCCGGACAAATCGAGCAGGTACTTCTGAACCTCGCCGTAAACGCTCGCGACGCGATGCCTCAGGGGGGCCGCCTGACGATTGGAGCGCGCAACGTTGAGTTGGACGATTCCTATAAGGACCAGCATTCGCCGGTCATTCCCGGTCCATACGTCATGCTTGCGGTCGAAGATACAGGTTGCGGGATGGATCAAAAAACTCAGGCGCGTATCTTCGACCCGTTTTTCACGACAAAAGAGGTGGGCAAGGGCACCGGTTTAGGTTTGGCCACGGTCTATGGAATTGTAAAACAGAGCGGCGGATACATCTGGGTCTACAGCGAACTCGGCAAAGGAACCATCTTCAAGGTGTATCTCCCTCGAGTCGAGCAATCTGCTCAGAAGGTCGAGCCAACCGAGCCGGTACAGCTCATCACCCAGGGCAGCGAAACAATCTTACTTGCTGAAGACTCTGAATCTCTTCGCGAAATGGCCCGGGAATATCTGGAGAGCGTCGGCTATACGGTTCTCGAGGCAGCCTCGGGCAGTGAAGCGCTGCAACGGGCGAAGGACTTCGCTGGAACGATTCATCTTCTGTTGACCGATGTCGTCATGCCGGAAATGAGTGGACTCGAGCTAGCCCGCGAGGTGGTGTCACTCCGGCCCGGAATAAAAGTTATTTTCACATCCGGCTACACGGACGATGCCATTGCTCGACAGGGCGTTCTCGATCCCGCTGTCGCCTTCATTCAGAAACCCTATCGTCCCAAAGCGCTCGCGCAGAGAATTCGAGAGGCCTTGACTGAGCCGTCCACGAAGGTTAGTAACCCCACACCATCTGGCTTGCAGACACCAATCAACACATGAGCAATTAGCACAACCGAAAGGAGATGCCGAACTAGCTGTAGCATCTGGCCAAAAACCTGCAACAATTCTGGTCGTTGACGATCATGTTCCCAGCCGTCAGTTTCTCACTTCTCTACTCACTTATAAGGGACACCACCTGCTCGAAGCCTCCGACGGCGCCGAGGCCCTTGCACGTGTCCGCGTAGAACGCCCCGACTTGGTGATTTCAGACATCTTGATGCCGACGATGGATGGCTACGAATTCGTTCGTCATTTGCGCGCAGACCCAAGAATCGCTGCCACCAAGGTCGTTTTTGCAACCGCAACCTATCATGTAAAAGAAGCGCTTGCGCTTGCAGAGGCGTGCGGAGTTTTGTTCACGATCCCAAAGCCAGCCGAGCCGGAAAAGGTGTTGGAGATCGTGCAAGCCGCACTTGGCCAGGCGCCGCCTCCTGGTCCCGTGTCGTTGGACGACAAGTTTGACCGTGAGCACCTGCGCGTCGTAACCCACAAACTCGAAAAGAAGATTCAAGAACT